>Ga0137367_10004088_pt1 | contig 11858 bp, 7 predicted proteins | sample SagtaG_14_FD_104939 | JGI IMG/M metagenome (GOLD analysis project Ga0137367, IMG submission 104939) | Vadose zone soil microbial communities from Sagehorn Ranch, Mendocino, California, USA - Sage1_L_80_16 metaG | ecosystem: Environmental > Terrestrial > Soil > Vadose zone | place: USA... | reverse complement strand
GGAAAAACCGCACTGAAATAAGGAATATGCCGTAGCGGCTCGATCCGCGTTTCGAGAAAATTGTCGCCTCGCTCGCGCCGAAATCGGCGAACAAGTAACTCGTTGCCGCAGCCAAGGCTGCCAACAAATAGTTAGTTGCGGCGTCGAATTCCTATTGCCACCTGTGCGTTCAATTCGGGTTGGACCCATTCGACTTGCGCTCAGGGCAGGCTGTTGAAGGTTTCTTCTGTGAGATCCGACGACAGCGCGCTGCTCATCGTCGCGCATGGCTCGACGGTGAATCCGGATTCGAGTGCGCCGACGCTGGCGCACACGGCTGAGATTCGGCGTCGGAAAGTTTTCGCAGATGTCGGATGCGCGTTCTGGAAAGAGGAACCGAGTTTGCGCGACGCGGTGGGTCGCATTCCTTCCCAGAGGATTCTTGCCGGACCGGAGCCGAAGACTATTCTGACAGATAGATAACGGCGCTAAAGCTGAAGTCAGCGAATTGTCTTTTTTGCACGACGACTGGCAATAAGAGACCAAACGGCGACGCAGTTACGAATTCTAGATAGAGCGACTGCCTCACATTTTTCCGCTCATCCATTTGCATCTTACCGGATTTCTACCGCAGGGATAGCGGAGGACAGTATGAAAGGCTCCATCACAGCAGTCGCCTTCGCATTGCTTTTCGCATGCCAAGCGCTCGCCGACGGGCATTCGGTGCTCACGTGCGTCACCGTTTACTGGCATGGCGAAGGTTCGGGCGAGCATGCATCTTGGAACGGGGCATGGCTGCGCGAAGGACATTGCGCTGTCGATCCAAAGAAAATTCCATATGGCAGCAAAGTCGTCTTTCCTGATGCGGCGTGTGTGGCCGTGGATAGCGGACCGGCGGTGGTGAATCGCAAGGCCGCGCGCTCGTGCGGGCGGACTGCGGCGGAGCGCAACGCCATCGTCATCGATCGTTTTTTTGATACCAAACAAAAGGCGCTCGCCTGGGCAAAAGCGCATCCACGTTTCATGACGGTGCGAATTCTGACGCCCGGCACAAGGCAGGGTACCAACCTCGTCGCAGCAAGAAATCCAAAGTCGTCGCCGGCGAATATTGTTAGCAGCAGCACCGACAAGTTGGAGAGGACGGCCGAACGATTTCTATCAAAGGTTTGAATCTTCACTGGATGGTGCCGACGTCGCTGTCGGCAAATTCATTCTTGCAATTTGCCAGGTGCAGAACATAAGCGCCTACGCGCTCCTGTTTACGACCTGCGCGCTACTGGCCGCGGCGTTTCATTCTTCTATTTGTCAATCATTCTCTGGCCCGTCAGCCCGCCGCCACGGCGGCTAGCGGGCGTTGACTTGCTTCATCCTCTTTGTCGTTCCCAGATAGGCAATTATTGAGGACAAGGCGTAGGTGAAGGACAAGTAAATACTGGGCAATTAGGTGGCTGATCAGCGTCGATTCTTCGCGGCAGGCCCGCCGGAACAATCTGGATCACCATATTTACCGCGCAAACCGTCCCCTCGTTACGTATCAGGTGTACCTCCCCGCAGCCTAAGTCGGTGAAGCTCTCGCCTGCATGGTAGACCGTGGGCGTGGTGCAGGTGTCAGCCTCGTAAACCGTGAGCTCTCCAGATATAACCGTGATCAGGCTGGGTCCCGGATGCGTGTGCCACCCACTGTGAGCCCCGACTGGCCACGTGTTTCGGATGACATACACGTCGGAGTCCCCCTTCACCATCGTCTTGAGGTACCACCCATACTGATCAAACTCGTTGCACATCAAGTTGAGCAAGCCATTTGGAAAGTGGCCCAACGCCAGCGTTTGGCTGGCAAGCCCGCACGAGGGCGTTGCGCGAGCCGGCGCGACGACGATGAGCGACAGTGCGATGAGAAGTGGCAGAATTTGTATTTTTCTGAAGTGAGTTAGTGGATTCATTGTTTTTCCTTTCTTTGTTAGGGGCTGATTGTTTTTGGCATGTTTGGATTTCCGTATTGGTCTTGAAATGATGTTTGTCGTCGGTGTCATTGGACGGGTCGGAAGGCGTGGCTGAGGTCGAAGTTCGCGACCTGCCGGCCGATGACAACACCGGCGACACCGGAGAAGTGGTAGTGCAACCCTGCCCAGAGTCGGGCGTCGATGATATCTTGGCGGAGGTCGTTAGGCATGTCGAAGTGCCGCACGGCGTCGAAGTTCCCAGGCGGCCCGGCGGGGTCGAACCCGTGGAGATCGAGATTGATCTGGTTCGTGCCGAGGAAGGTACTGAACACCTCGGCCATCGCCGACGTAATCGTGGGGTGCGCGCCAGGGTATTCCGGGTGGTTGGGCGTGGTGAGGAGCGGCCGCCAGCCGGTTTGCTCGACCGTCGCCGGGTTGCCGTCGTCGTAGCCAGGTACGGGGCCGAAGCCGTCTGCGATCACGGCGGTGGGGTCGATCGCGCTGACCGGCCGCCAGAACAAGTGGTGGTACTTGGCATGAAAGGTGGACATCAGGGCATCGGCGCCGATGAGGTTGACCATCGCCGCCAGCCGTGCCATCTCGAGCAGGCCGACGCCGCGCGCGTCGGCAATCTCGCGCCCGACGCGGTTGAACTGGCGGATCACGTTCGCCGAGTAGAACTTCGCGATAGCAGTCTGCTCATCGGTCCGCGCGCTGCCGATCAAGGCACCGTAGGCCTTAATCTGGTTGAAGGCCTCGACCCACTCGCGGCTCTGAAGCGAGGGCGGCGGGTCCGGCAGGAACTGGTCGAGGCTCTGCAAGACAAATGGGCGCACGTCCCCCACCCACGGCGTCTGCGGCGCCGCGAACGGCGGCGTCAATCGCCACACGCCCGGACCGGGCGGTAGCGTCGGGAACGATGACGTCACATTGATCGGAGTCATCCGTCCGTCGCCGGTGCGAAGGGCGATGATGTCGTTCGCAGCCTGTAGCCCGACAGCGGTGCCCGCGCCGCCATCGGCGGTGCAACCGCCGAAGTTAAAGAGCGCCTCGGCGTAGTAGGCGTCGAGGTTCGCCACGAGACCTGGGAACGACGAGAAGTAATAGCGAAGCGTGCGGTAGGCAGCTTCGACTACTGCGCAATCGACCGACGCTCCCGGCGGTGCCGTGATCGGAGGACCGTATGGCTCGAAACCGCCCTCGATCGCGACCACGGCGTCGTACACCGCAGCCGAGGGGTAGGCCATGTAAATGAAGCCCTCCGGCTGGAAAGTGCCCGAGCCCACGACCGTGTCCTCGGCGATCTTGTTCCACTGCTGAACGGTGTTCCCCGGCGGCAGCGTAGCCGACGCGGGCGACGCGAGCGCGACGAGCATAGTCGCGATGAGAAGTGGCAGAATGAGTATTCTTTTAAACTGAGTGAGTGGATTCATTGTTGTTTCCTTTCTTTGGTTTTTCCCGGCGATTAGCCGGATTTGTTAAGCGTGAAGTTGTGATTTTTTGGTTTTCTTTTCGGGTTCGTACTTTGCCTTCCATCGCCATAAACGCGAAAGACCGATCAAAGTGATCATCTAAATTGAGATCTTTTCGGAGACGCTTCCGCGTGCAGAAACTTTCTTGGAGTGGTAGGGTATGAAAAGGAGGTTATGGATACGCCTTCGGTCTCGCAGCAAAGAGTGACCGAGCTCCTGGCACATTGGAGTGACGGGGATGATGCGGCCCTCGCGGAATTGACCCCGCTGGTCTATGAAGAACTCCGACACCTCGCGCATCATTTTATGGAGGGACAGCGTCCCGAGCACACACTGCAAACGACGGCGCTGGTCAACGAGGCTTATCTGCGCCTGGCCGACCAAACCAATCCACGCTGGCAGAACCGCGCCCACTTCTTCGCCGTGGCCGCCCGAGCGATGCGCCAGATCCTGGTTAGCTACGCCAGGGGTCAACGATCCCAAAAGCGCGGTGGCGGCGCGCTCAAGGTGGAATTGGACGAAGTAGCAGTTGTTTCACCGGAGGAATCAAAGGAAATTGTTGATCTGCACGAGGCACTGGAAAGACTGACCACACTCGACTCAAGAAAAGCTCAAGTAGTCGAGCTAAAATATTTTGGCGGGCTCAACTATGACGAGATGGCGGAAGTGCTCAAGATTTCACGTGTAACGGTGAGGCGTGATTGGGAATTTGCCAAAGTATGGCTGTATACGGAATTGCACGACGTGGACTAACCATTTTTTCCGGTGCCCGCGAATCACGCCAATTGACGGCGGATGTTAAAATGACGAAGCGCGGAAGATTTTTGCCCACGAAACACACAAAATGACGCGAAAGCTGAAGCGCAAAAAATCTGACGCTGTTTACGCTCTCAACGTTTCGTGTTTTTCGTGTATTTCGTGGGCGAAGAGGTCCGATTCAATGTTGCAACGATTTAATGATTTAACGTAGGCGAAGCCATATGACGCCGGCGCGGTTACAGACGATTGAGGAAATCTATCGCGCAGCGCTGGATCAAAAGCCCGATCAGATCAGCGCATTCCTGGACAGGGCCTGCGGAGGCGATGAAGTTTTGCGCCGCAAAGTTGAGGCGCTCCTGGCTTCACGTGAGCGAGCAGCCGACTTCATTGAAACGTCGGCTGTTGGTCTTGCGACGAAGGTTATTCAAAATGGGCAAGCTGATTTGCTCGTCGGTCAGACGATCGGTCACTACAAAATTTCTGAACCGATCGGCACCGGTGGAATGGGTGAAGTTTATCTGGCGACCGACGTTACCGCGGGCCGCAAGGCCGCGCTCAAACTCCTGCCCTTGCGCTTTACCGGCGACGCCGAGCGGCTAAAGCGGTTTCAACAAGAAGCGCGCGCTGTAGTTGGGCTCAATCATCCAAATATCTTGACGGTTTATGAGATCGGCGAGGATCACTCCATTCATTACATAGCGAGCGAACTGATCGAAGGCGAGACGCTGCGCGAACATTTGACTCATAGGCCAATGCAGCTGGGTGAAGCTGTTGACATCGCGATCCAAGTGATAAGTGCGCTCGTCGCCGCCCACGAAGCCGGGATTGTCCATCGCGACATCAAGCCGGAGAACATCATGCTCCGACCGGACGGATACGTGAAAGTGCTCGACTTTGGGATCGCAAAGCTGGCCGAACAGGAAGTGTCGGTAACGACACCGAGAGACGAAGCGCTGTTACTCGTTGAGACCAATCTGGGGTCGATACTTGGAACAGTTCGCTATATGTCGCCGGAGCAAGCGTGCGGCGCGCCGGTTGATAAACGAACCGATATCTGGAGTCTGGGCGTAGTCCTTTACGAAATGGTAACCGGGCATGCGCCATTCACCGGCGACACACCAAGAGAGGTGATGTCTTCGATACTTGAAAAAGAGCCACCGCCACTAACGCATTACATCGCACACGCTCCTGCTGAGCTTCAGCAGATCATCAGCAAAACGCTACGCAAGAAACGTGAGGAACGTTATCAGAGCGCGCACGCGTTACTTCAGGCGCTCAAAGACCTTCGTCGGAAACTCGAGGCTGAATTGGAACGCGCTGCTGCCCCTTTATGGCTCCGCTGGGCGCGGTCGCCCGCTGCTGTCGTGCTCGGATTGTTGCTAGCCGCTTTCGCGGTCACGCTGCCATTTTATTGGCATCGGAACCTGCCAACCATCTCACCGTCCGAGAAAAGCATCGCTGTGCTTCCGTTCGAAAACTTGAGCCCGGATGCGGCGAACGCCTATTTCGCTGACGGCATTCGGGAGGAGATCCTGACGCGGCTGGCTGGCATTTCCGATTTAAAAGTCATTTCGCGTACCTCCACGCAGCGCTATCAGACCAAGCCTGCCAATCTCTCTGAGATCGCCAAGCAGCTTGGCGTAGCAAACATTCTTGAGGGTAGCGTGCAAAAAGCGACCGATCAGGTGCGGGTGAATGTGCAGTTGATTAACACGCAAACCGATTCCCACCTCTGGGCAGACACCTACGATCGGAAGTTAACTGACATCTTTGACGTTGAGAGCGAGATCGCCAAACGAATCGCGGAGTCTTTGCAGGCAAAGCTCACCGGTCGCGAGCAGCAGGTATTAGCACTTAAATCGACAAACAATCCGGAGGCTTACGATGCATATTTGCGTGGAATCGCGTACAGCGAACGCCCAGAAGCGACCGAGGCCGATATCTTGGAAGCGATTCACTCCTTGCGTAAAGCTGTGACGCTCGATCCGGCGTCCGCACTCGCTTGGGCCCGGTTGGCACACGCGAGTGGGCTCGGCTGTTTCAATCAATACGGCGAAGACTTTCGCGCAGCATGCGAACAAGCCAAACGCGCGGCTGACAAAGCCGTGAGCCTGCAACCGGATCTCGCCGAGTCAAAACTGGCGCAAGGCTACTGGCACTATTATGGCGAGCGCGACTACGATGCGGCGATCCCCTGGTTCGAAAAAGCTCATCAGCTGTCGCCAAACAATAGTTTAGCTCTCAAGGCTCTGGCCTTGGTCTATCGGCGCAAAGGCGATTGGCAGCACAGCCTCGAATATTTTGCCCGAGCGATCGAGCTCGATCCGCGCAATATCGAGTTGCTGGCGGACCACGGTGAGACACTGGCGGCAGTGCGCCGATATCCGGAAGCCCTCAAGGCTTACGACAAGATATTGGACATGGTCCCCAGCGCTCCGCTGGCGCTAGCCGACAAAATTGGTATTTATCAATCTGAAGGCGATCTGCCATCGGCTGCTGCCGTGCTCGCGCAGCTTCATCCAGTGCCACCCTCCGCCCTCTTTGAGGCGCAAATGAATCAGTTGGTTTATGAGCATCGCTACACGGATGCGATTGCAGCGTTGATGAACGCGTTGGGAAGCCCTGGTGCAGTCGAGGACATCTGGGTTACGATTGGGATCGACACTCGCATCGCATGGCTAGAAGAACTCTTGGGCGATATCAATGCCGCGCGAACCAGATACGAGAAAGTTCGCTCGCAAGGGGAGGAATTTCGTAAACGCCGACATTTTTTCCTGTACGACGTTTGTCTGGCGTTCGCACATCGTGCTCTCGGCGATAAGGACAAGGCATTCGTCATCATGCGCGAGATTGCCGTGTCACAATCCGCAGAACCAACGAACACAGCTCGGATCGATCGCCAGATTTGCGCTCTCACCATGCGATCAGGTGACAAGGCTTCGGCGCTCAAGCAATTGTCGAATCTGGCCAGCCGCCCGTATGGCGACGTCACTTACGGGGATCTCAAATTCAATCCGCTGTGGGATCCCCTGCGCGGCGATCCGCGTTTTGAAAAGCTTGTTGAAGAAGTAAGGAAACCAGTCGAGCTGAGATAGCTTCTGTAGCGGCGATCTCTATTTCAATCCGTGCTGGGATGATTTGCGCGGGGATAAGCGCTTCGACAAGATCGTTGCCGCAGCCAAAGCTGCCAGCAAATAGCAGACACGAATTTGAAACTCGCTCGCTGCCCTGCTCTCTCGCCGCTACCCTCGCGGCTTTGCCTTCTATGTCACTGATCCCTTCAGTTCCATTCACGAATTTACACCAATTGCCAGAGTGGTTTCCACAAGCAGTCTGAAATTTCGTGGCAATTCGTGCAATTCGTGTCCAGCAAATAGCGCTACAAAGGAAAGCTTGTTGTTTGTTGCGGCAGTTTGCTAAAAGGACGGAGGATTAGCGAGAGGAGCTTGTCATCAAGCGACCATTCATTTGCTGTGCCGGGAGCATAGCGGCACTGCGTTTGCTCCTGCCGTCAGTCGCAGTTGCTCAAGCAACAGCGCCTTCGCCCGCTGGTGTTGCCGAAGTGGAACGCGTCATCGTGACCGGTTCGATGATTCCGACCGCGGAAGAGGTCGGTTCCAACCCGGTGTTCAGCCTCAACCGCGACCTGATTAACAAGTCAGCTGCGGGCACCACCGAACAGCTGCTCCAGAGGCAGCCGGTGATGAATGGCGCCACTATTCCAGTCCAGAACAACGCAACCAGCGCGGTCGGTCCGGCGGGAACCGCTGCGCTGGCGCTGCGCGGTTTGGACCCTGGCGCCACACTGGTGCTAATTGATCATCGCCGCGTTGCGCCGTTCCCTGGCTCCGCCAACTCCGGGTATGGTTTCGTTGATCTAACTACCATTCCCATCACGGCGGTGCAGAGCATTGACATTTTGAAGGACAGCGCTTCGACCACCTACGGCTCAGATGCAATTGCCGGCGTGGTGAACCTTAACTTCTATAAAGATTATCGGGGCGCACAGGTGACCATCCAGTACGGCGACACGCTAGACAAAGACGCGGCCGAGTACAGGGGGGACATCCTGTTCGGAGCCGGCGATGACAAGACCAGTATTACCGGTGACATTTTCTATTATAGGCATCATGACATGTTCAACCATGACCGGGGGAACTCCATTAAGCCGCCGTTCTCGAGCTCGAACGCTGTGCCGTGGAATCTCGAGCTGCAAACGGAGGCCGTTTTACATCCGTTTGATGTCAATGGTAACCCGGCGCCACCCCCTCTGCTACCCCCTGACGTGATAGGGAGGGTAAGTTTTTTTGGCACGCCGCCGGATAACGCCAGCGGGTTGGCTCCAGCGGCCGACTACATCTTCCACCACAGTCGTCCAAGGTCCTCCTTCGGTATTCTCCCCGGATTTAACTTCAACCTCTATGCGGGCTCGTATCCGAAGCAGGAGCGCTGGGGCGGGTACGCGGCGCTCGAGCACAAAATCTGCGATGATCAGCTACGGATTTTTGGCGACTTCTATTATGTGGATGCAAAAACGCACGATGAACTTGCGCCAACCGCCACGGGCCCTTTCGAGCTGCCTGGCAGGCTGGCGCTCTTCGTCCCGCCCAATCATCCGTTCCTCGGTGGTGTTCCGCCTTTTGGTGGGCCGCCTCCTGCGGAAGTTGGGATGAGTCCGGACGCATTCAACCCGTTCAATCCGTTTGAGCAAATCATCTCAGGCGGCACTTTTGCGCGCATTTTTGATTTCGGCCAACGCTTCGTGGACAACGAGAACATGGCCGAGCGTTTCACGGTCGGCGCAAAAGGCGACAAGCTGTTTAACGGAAGCTGGGGCTACGATGGCGCGTTCATGTACAGCCAAATCGTGCAGATTTCGCGGCTCCGAGGCATCAATATTCCGAACTTCGAGCGGATTCTAAACGCGGCCGACCCGCTGTTTGATCCCACGTCGAGTGAGTTCATCGGACAGACGATTCCATATAATCCGATGGTCGATAGCCAGCACGTCGCGTTTCCGAGCAACCTTCCGCTGATTGACTTCGCGAGGCTGCACACCAGGGACCTGTTTACGTCGAAACTCGCCACATTGGACTTGAACATTTATACCACGGACCTGTTTGATTTGCCCGCCGGCGGCGTAGGGCTCGCCTTTGGCGGTGTGTTTAGCCGGGAAAGTTACAGGATCGATCCGGATGACCAGAACCGCCTCGGAGAGAACGCCGACACCACGTCTTTCTTCCCGGTCAAGGCGGGGCGCAAATCGTGGGGCGTTTATGCGGAAACGCTGATCCCGGTTTTCAGTCCCAAGTGGCGCATACCCGGCTTTTACTCGTTGGAGTTTTCAGCCGGAGTACGGTACGACGAGTGGCTGAATAATGATACGAATGCCGCGGTACCCAAGGTGAGCGTTCGCTGGCAGCCCTTTGACAAGAGCCTGACCCTTCGCAGCAATTGGGGCGAAGGCTTCCTCGAGCCATCCATGGTCCAGTTGTACGGCCCTAATAGGATCACGTTCGCCGCAGCGCACTTTGTCGGGTTTGCCCCTTCAGCGATTTTTGGTCGTCCGGGGAGCCCTACAAATCCGCTCCAGGACGTGGCCGATCCAGAGACAACCGTCGAGCAACTGCCCAACAAAAACATTCGCCCGCAACATGACCGTAGCTGGACTGGCGGCGTCGTTTACACGCCCAAGTGGATCCCGCCGAAGTACGGGCATCTGACGTTGACGGTCGATTTCTGGGATGTCGAGCAGAGCGGGGTCGCCATGTTCTTTTCTCCCAGCTTAATCATTAACGGGTATAACGCGGGCATTTTCCCGGGCGTGGTGAGTCCTGCACCGGTGACGGCCACCCAACCGGCGGTTTTATTTCATCCGGACGGGAATTACACCGGACTCGTAAGCCCCTACCAAAACGGCGGGCGTACGCGAACGAATGGTGTTGACCTCGGTCTCCAGTATCAGGTCGAGACTGGGATTGGCACATTCTCACTCTTAAGCCGGTGGGGTTATCTGAACGAGATGGTCGTCAATTTCCCCGGTGAACGGCCGCGGCAAACCGCTGGTAGTTCCAGTTCCGAGTGGTTTGTTGGGGGCTTCTTCGGGGACCCAACCAATCCACAGGGGTGGCTCAAATGGAAGGGGGACACGACCCTCGACTGGACGTGGCACAACTGGGACCTGAACTGGACCGTGCACTTTGTGGATGGATACTGGGAACAACTCTATGCCAAGCAGTTTGATGGCTTCTGGAAACGCCATTGGGTGCATCCGACCTGGTTCACAGACGCGCAGCTCTCTTACACTGTGATCTTCACGCCTCCAGTGGAAGCGGCGCCGGTGCCTGGGTATTCCAAGGGTGGGAAGGAAGTGGTGGGCAAGGAGAAAGAAACGCCGCCCACTCCTTATGCCATGCCGTGCTGGAAGACCATCCTCAACAACACCACCCTCACGGTGGGTGTGACAGATATCTTCGGTGAGGATCCGCCACATACGTTTGGATTCGAGCTTGGTGACTCGCTTGGTTACCCAGGCAGCTTCTATGATAACCTGGGGCGGTTCTGGTACGTGAGGATGATCAAGAAGTTCTAAGGAAATTTTCGATTACAGTCGCCGCGGACTCATTCGGCTTGCGCGCGTGCCAAGCTGTTGAACGTTTCCTCTGTGAGATTCGACGACAGCGCGCTCTTAATTGTCGCCCACGGTTCGACCGTGAATCCGGACTCGAGTGCGCCTACGCTGGCGCATGCGGCGGAGATTCGGCGTCGAAAGGTTTTCGCAGATGTCGGCTGCGCCTTCTGGAAGGAGGAACCGAGCTTACGCGACGCGCTCTTCTCATTCGATCCCGAATCGATTCCGGAGGTCTATGTCGTGCCGAATTTCATCAGCGAAGGTTATTTCACGCAGACCGTGGTTCCGCGCGAGCTTGAGTTGAACGGGTGCATTACAAACCGACCCAATGGCCAGATATGGAAGTATTGCGAGCCGGTTGGAAATCATCCGATGATGACGGAGCTGCTTTTGCGACGTGCTCATGAAATCGCGCCGGGTGTTCCCGAGAACGAAGCCACCCTGTTGATCGTCGCTCATGGAACCGATTTGAATGAAAACAGTGCGGTGGCCGCGAAACGCGAAGCGGAAAAGATCCGGGCACTCGGGAAGTACGCGGCCGTGCTCAACGTTTACATGGAAGAATCTCCGCTCGTGTCGGACTGGCGGAAACTGACGAAGACTCGGAATATCGTGGTGGTTCCGTTCTTTATTTCTGACGGATTACACAGTTATGAAGACATTCCGGTTTTGCTTGGAATCGCGAATGGCGGGCCGAGAGGCGGTTTAAACGCAGCGCGCGGCGAGGTTTTCCGCAGCAATCCGTACAAGATCGATAATCGCTCGCTGTTCTATGCGCCATCGATCGGCACCGATCCTGGTTTTGCCGATATCATCATCAAGCAGGCGTTGAACGCAAAAAGTTGAAATCGTGCTCGCGCTTGGTTTCTTTTACGCGACATTGCTTTCCCGCGAATGAAGGAAACCACTTGCAAAAAGCTGCAGGAGATCGGGGCATTTGCGCTGGCCGGGGGCTGCACCCGAAAACGAATGAAGCAACTCGTAGAGATGATTCGCGACGCGCGTGGTTATCGGTGGCTCGCCGTTTACAAGATCATCAAAGATGAATTCGTGATTCTCGCCGAAACCGGCAGCGAG
>Ga0137367_10004087_pt1 | contig 11858 bp, 9 predicted proteins | sample SagtaG_14_FD_104939 | JGI IMG/M metagenome (GOLD analysis project Ga0137367, IMG submission 104939) | Vadose zone soil microbial communities from Sagehorn Ranch, Mendocino, California, USA - Sage1_L_80_16 metaG | ecosystem: Environmental > Terrestrial > Soil > Vadose zone | place: USA... | reverse complement strand
GAGGCCGAGACGGCCGCGTCGGCCGCCGTCCCACCGTCGGCGAGGACCTCGGCTCCCACCTCGGCGGTGGCCGGGTGGCCGGCTGCGATCTGCGCCTTCATGGGGCGAGGAGCGTACTAGCCTCTCACCATGACCGATTCGCTCGCCGCCGCCCGCGCAGCGGCAGAGGAGCTTCGTCGCCGCTCGGGGTGCGAGGCCTTCGACGTCGCCGTCGTCCTGGGGTCCGGCTGGAAGGATTCCGTGACCGGGCTGGGGACTTCGGTGCTGGACCTGGCCGTCTCCGAGGTGCCGGGCTTCCTGCCGGCAAGCGTCGCGGGCCACGAGGGGCGCATCCAGGTCTTCGAGCGGGGCGGGCAGCTGACGCTCGCGTTCCTCGGGCGCGTGCACCTCTACGAAGGGCGAGGCATCGAAGTCGTCGTCCACGGCGTCCGAACGGCCGTCGTCGCCGGTTGCCGCGCCGTCGTGCTCACGAATGCGGCGGGCCCCGTGAATCCCGAGCTGGAGGTCGGCGCTCCGGTGCTCATCTCGGACCACATCTCGCTCACAGGCGTCTCGCCGCTCGTCGGGCCACAGTTCGTCGACCTGACGGATCTGTACGCACGCCGCCTGCGCGTGCTCGCGCGCGAAATCGACCCGGAGCTGCGGGAGGGCGTCTACGCGCACTGGCCCGGTCCGGCCTACGAGACGCCGGCCGAGATCCGCATGCTGAGGGCCCTCGGCGCCGATCTCGTTGGGATGTCCACGGTCCCGGAGGCGATCGCCGCGCACGCACTCGGCGCTGAGGTGCTCGCGCTCTCCTTGGTCACGAACCCGGCGGCGGGCATCACCGGCGAACGGCCCTCGCACGAAGAGGTGGTGGCGCGCGGCGAGGCTGCCGCACCCAGCCTGACCAAGCTGCTCTCGGCAATCGTCGCTAGAGTCGCCGATCGATGAAGCGCACGATCTCCGTGTTGGTGGTGGTGTTCGCCACGCGGGGGCGGGCGGTTCTGCCCTGCTGGCCCGGAGCAGCTCAGGCAGCTCTCGGCAGCTTCGGGTCGCGATGGTGGCCGACGTCGTGCTGTCCGACCCACATGACTTCCGGAACGTCGCGTACCAGGGATTCCGGCGAGCGGTGAGGGACTTCGGTGTGAAAGGCCGCCTCGTACAGGAGGACCCGAGGCGCGGACTCATCCCGGCGGTCACGTCGCTGGCGCGACAGAAGTACGACCTCATCCTGGCGAATCCCCTTGGTCCTGCGGAGGTGAAGGCGTTCGTCTCTGTCGCGGCGAGATTCCCCGACTCGAAATTCGTCATGCTCGAGGTATTTCTCGACCTCCGCCGAGGCAGGTTCGAGAACGTGCAGGGCACGATCTGGCGCGTCGAGCAACCGGCGTACCTCGCGGGCTACCTGGCCGCGCTCATGGAGAAACGGCGGCCGGGCAAGAACGTCATCGGCTCCGTCAACGGCTTTTCGTACTCGAACCAGGAGTTCGTCGCCGGCTACGAGGCCGGAGCGCGTCGAGCAGACCCAGGGATCAGGGTGCTCAGAAGCTACTCCCGGAACTGGGTCGACGCGGCCAAGTGCCGGGCCGTCGCTCTGCAACAGATCGGCAAGGGCGCAGGAGTCGTCTTCAACGTGGCCGGGACCTGCGGGCTGGGCACGCTCCAGAGGGCCAAGGAGAAGCGGGTATGGGGGATCGGCGTGGACGTGGACCAGTCCTACCTCGGCCCACACATCCTGACGAGCGTGCTGAAGCGCTTCGACGTGGAGGCGTACGACACGGTCGAGGCGTTCGTCCGCGGGCGGTTGAAGACGGGAGGGAACCGGGTCTGGAGCCTTCGTAACGGTGCCGTCGGCCTGGGGAAGATCAACCCGAAGGTCCCGCGCCCGTTCGTGCGCCAGGTCGAGAGGATTCGCACGCAGATCGTCGCCGGGAAGATCACGGTACCGTCGACCCTCACCAGACGATGAGACGGATTGCCGCACTCGCTCTCTCGACGACGGTCGCCCTCGGCCTGCTCGCCGGCAGCGCCTCGAGCACCTCGCGACAACTGAGGGTCACCTTCGTGACGGACATTGTGACCCCAACGAAGGCGCACGACCTGCGAGCCGCCGCCTATCGGGGATTCCTGCGAGCAGTCAGGGACTTCCACGTCGACGGTCGGGTGGTCCAGAGCAATCCGACGAAAGGGCTTGGACCGACGATCGCAGCCCTCGGCCGCCAGCAGTACGACCTCATCTTCACGGGCATACCCCAATCCGATCAGGAGTTCCAGGCCATCGGCACCGTCGCAGCGAGATTCCTCCGCTCGAAGTTCGTGCTTGTCGACGGCGTCGTCCAGGCCCTCCGCACCAGGCCGAAGAACGTCCAGGGCTCGCTCTGGCGGGTCGAGCAGCCCTCGTATCTCGCCGGGTACCTCGCCGCCTTGATGGAGAAGAAGCGGCCCGGCACGGACGTCATCGGGGCTGTCGGAGGGGCGTCCTTTCCTCCGATCAACGCCTTCATCGCCGGCTACGAGGCGGGAGCGAGGAAGGCGGATCCCGGTATCAGAACAATTCACAGCTATGCAGACAACTTCCTGGACGCGGCGAAGTGCAAGTCCGTGGCCCTGAGCCAGATCGCACGAGGGTCAGGCGTCGAGTTCGACATCGCGGGAACCTGCGGCCTGGGCACGCTACGGGCGGCGAAGGAGAAGGGGGACTGGGGTATCGGCGTCGACGTAGACCAGTCTTTCCTCGGTCCGCACATCCTCACGAGTGTGCTGAAGGGAGCAAATGGCCAGGACGTCTACCTGACGGTCAAGGCGTTCCTCCACGGCCGGTTGAAGGGGGGCGGCAACAGCGTCTGGAACCTCCGCAACGGCGCCGTCGGCCTGGGGAAGATCAGCCCGAAGGTGCCGCGCGCGTTCGTCCGTCAGGTGGAGACGATCCGCAAGCAGATCATCGCCGGGAAGATCAAGGTGCCGTCGACTCTTAGACAGCAATGAAACGCACTGTGGCGCTTGCAGTCGTCGGTGGGATTTCGTGCGCCCTCCTGACCGCGGACGCCTCTGGCAGCCCTCGGCAGCTACGGGTTGCACTGGTTGCAGATGTCGTGCCCTCCGATCCGCACGACTTCCGCAATATCGCGTACCGGGGCTTTCGACGGGCGGTGAAGGCCTTTGGGGTCGAGGGCCGCCTCGTGCTGTACAACCCGAAAGCGGGACCGATTCCGACGATCAGGTCGCTCGCGCAGGAGAAGTACGACCTCATCATCGCGAATCCCCTCTTTCAAACCAAGGAGTATGCCGCCGTCGCTGCGCGTTTCCCGGAGTCGAAGTTCGCCATGTCGGACGTTCCTCTTGAGGTCCTTGAGCATAGGCTCAAAAACGTGCAGGGCACGATCTGGCGTGTCGAGCAGCCCGCCTACCTCGCCGGCTACTTCGCGGCGCTGATGGAGAAGCGTCGGCCGGGCCGAGATGTCGTTGGCTCCGTCAACGGCTTCCCGTATGCGAACCAGGCCTTCGTCGCCGGCTACGAGGCCGGAGCGAGGCGGGCCGATCCTGGGATCAGGATACTCAGAGGCTATTCCCGGGACTGGCTCAACCCGGTCAAGTGCAAGGCCGTGGCGCTAAGCCAGATCGGCAAGGGGGCAGGAGCCGTCTTCGATGTGGCCGGGGCCTGCGGGCTGGGCGCACTTCGGGCGGCAAAGGAGCAGGGAATCTGGGGGATCGGCATCGACGTCGATCAGTCCTTCCTCGGCCCACACATCCTCACGAGTGTGCTGAAACGCTATGAGCTTGACAGCTACAAGACCATCGAGGCCTTGGCGCGGGGCAGGCTGAAGACAGGCGGCAACGTGGTCTGGAACCTCCGCAACGGCGCCGTCGGCCTCGGCAGGATCAGCCCGAAGGTGCCGCGCTCCTTCGTCCGTCAGGTCGAGAAGATCCGCAAGCAGATCATCGCCGGGAAGATCAAGGTGCCGTCGACGCTCAGCTAGGGCTCTGCACCGAGACCCAGGCGGCCCCCTCACCAACGGCGATTCCCGTCGGCTGCTGCTCGAGGCGGATCTTGGCGATCGGCCGAGCCCCGTTGCCGATCCGCACGACGCTTCGCGCCGCGGCGGACCACAGGGTTCCATCGCCCCAGGCGAGGTCCGTGGGAAACGCGCCGCCCGAGGTCGTCGCGGTTGCGTCCCCCGTGTCCGGGTTGAGTGCCCAAACGTTTCCCTGCTGGGCGAGGAATTGGAGAACGAGCCAGAGTCTGCCGCCGCCGGCGACGGGCGCCATCGCTGCGCTCGGGAGCGAGAAGGTGGCCGAGATCGCTCCGGTCCGCGGCTCGATGCGCAGGACGTGGTCGATCCGCGTCGTGACCCAGGCGGATCCGCCGCCGACCGCGAGGCCGAGCGGCGGCTCGACCGGAATGCTCTTCGTCACCTCGTTCGTCGCCGGATTGATCCGGAGCACGGCGTTGCCACGGGTGATCCACACGGCTCCGGCCCCCGCCGCGACCGTGAAGACCGGCTCCGGAACGAGCTCGTTCCCGCCGCCGAACCTCAGAGTCCGCTCGACGGCGTTCGAATCGGGGTCGATGCGGGCCAGGGTGCCGTCGTTGCCGTTGGCCACCCAGACCGATCCGAAGCCGACTGCAAGGTCGCTTACGTCGGTGCCGATCCCGATCGTGCCGACCACCTTGCGGGATTTGGGATCGATGCGCGAGATGGTTCCGTCGTCAGCGTTGGCGGCCCAGACGCCGCCCTCGCCGACGGCGACGGCGACCGGACGCGAGCCGACGGGCACGTCGTCGGCCACCCGGTTCGCCTTCGGGTCGATCACCGCGATCGAATTGGGGACGACGGCAACGGGACTCGGTGACCCGCTGGTGAACGCGACGACGATGCCTGCGATTGCGCCTACCAGGACGAGCGCACCGAGAGCCGCGACGAGCCATGCACGCCGGGAGAACCGGACGCGCCGCTCTTCCGTTTCGAGCGCGGCCTCTGCGGCTGCGGCCAGCTCCTCTTCTCGACCACCGATGGTCATCACGCGGGCGACGTCGTCCTCCGTCCTGAGGGGCGGGAAGTGGGCCTCGAGACCGGGCGCGGCGACCTGGAAGATGCGTTGGGGCTCCTCGAGATCCTTGAGCCGGTGTTCGCCCAGGTCGCCGAACGTGACCTCTTCGAGAGCGGCTCCGACGAGGTCGCGGGTGGCCGACGAAACGAGGATCTGGCCTCCGTGCGCGGCGCCGGAGATCCGTGCGGCGCGCACGACATCGAGGCCGTGGTAGCCAGTCTCGGCAAGTCCCGGCTCGCCGGTGTGGACGCCTACGCGGACGCGCACGGTGGCGTCTTGGGGCCAGCTCGCACCCGCCAGCGCCTTCTGAGCCTCGACGGCGCCGCGGACCGCGTCCCGTGCGCGACGGAACGCGAAGAAGAAGGCGTCCCCCTGGTTGTCAATCTCCTCGCCGGCGTGCTCCTCGAAGACGCCGCGGACGAGGCGGTGGTGCTGCTCGAGCAGAGCCCCGTAGTCGTCGCGCAACCTCTGCACGAGCTTCGTCGAGCCTTCGATGTCCGTGAAGAGGAACGTGACGGTTCCCGTCGGAACGACCGGAGCCGCGGGGGCGGGTGTGGCCGGTGGGAGCGCTCCCGCCAGGGACGGATCCTGCTCGAGGATCGCCCGCTCGAGCCGGCGAAGCTCCTCTCCCGGCTCGAGGCCGAGCTCTTCGTCGAGCAGGCGCCGGCCCGAGCGGTAGACCTCGAGCGCCTCGGCCTGTCGCCCTGAGCGGTAGAGCGCCAGCATCAGCTGGCCGCGCAGCCGCTCTCGCAGCGGATGTTCCCGGACGAGGCGCTCCAGCTCAGGAACAAGCTCGGCATGGTGTCCCAGCGCGAGGTCCGCCTCGATCCGCTGCTCGAGTGCGCCGAGTCGCTGCTCCTGCAGGCGTGCGCGCTCCCCCCGGGCAAAGCTGACAGAGTCGAGCTCGGCCAGCGGTCCGCCGCGCCAGAGGGCGAGCGCCTCTCGCAACTGCTCCGCGGCCCGGGCAGGCTCCTGCACCCGCGCCTCCGCGACCAGCCTCTCGAAGCGCTCCAGGTCGAGCTCGCCTTCCTGCACCCGAATCAGGTAGCCGGGCGACTGGGTCACGATCACGTCGCGGCCGAGGGCCTTGCGCAGTTGCGAGACATGAACCTGAACGGCTGTCGCGGCGGTCTCTGGCGCCTCGTCGCCCCAAAGCTCGTTGATCAAGCGGTCACGGGAGACGACCTCGTTCGCGTGCAAGAGCAGGAACGCCAGGACCGAGCGCTGTTTTGCGCCGCCGAGATTCAGGAGCCGGCCCTCCTCTTCGACCTCGAGCGGGCCGAGGATCCGGAACTCCATACCCTCTTCGCCTCCTTTAGCGCCGCTTTAGGTCCGCGGTACTGCCCTTTTAGCCGCTCTTGGTCTCGTGTGCAAAGGCCGTGCACAGCGGTCGCGACAGGAACAAGGAGGAAATGATGTCCAACTCGCTTTCAATCGCGATTCGGCGGACAGGGCTCGTTCTGGCGGCGACGGCCGTCGCAGCGGTCGTGACGGGTTCCGCACTAGCCGTGGATCGCCCGGCGGCCAGCTTCTTGACCAAGAAGCAGATCGAGGCGATCAGCCAGAGCTGGGCCGCGCGCGGAGGAGTGTTCTACAACCGTCCGGCGGCGAGTTTCCTGTCGCCGGCGCAGATCGAGACGATGAGCGAGAGCTGGGCTGCGAGGGACGGAGTGTTCGCGAACCACCCGGCGACCAGCTCGTTGACGCCGATCGACCGGGGCGGCTTCGATTGGGGCGACTTCGGCATCGGTGCCGTGGCCATGCTCGGGCTCGTGCTGCTGGCGCTCGGCCTGGTGGCCGGTGCCTACTACAGCCGCAAGAGCGGCGTCCGTCCGCGGGCTGCCTCGTAGAACGCAGGCGCAGAAAGTCCGGCCGGGGCGCTTTCCCTTGTTGCCGCCCCGGCCGGTTGACCGCAGAAAGTGCGATTCGCTTACGCGCCGCACTTTCTGGGGTGTTCCGGGAAGCTAAGAGGGCCTGGCGCTTCGACGTCTGAGACGCCGCGCGGTTGCGGCTCCCGCGAGCGCACCCACGACCGCGAGCGCGATGGGCACCACGTCGGGCCAGCTCTCGTCGTTCGAGAAGATCACCTCGGTGAACAGGATGCCGATTGCGAAACCCGCGATCACCCCGAGAATCCCACCGAGCAGCGCCACGGGAGCACGCTAACCAAAGGGCAGGATGCCCGCCAGGGGCGCCCAGGCGGCGGCGCTGCTACCCTTGCCCGCGGACCGCAGCCTCGGCCGTGCGCGTGGTGGCTTCCGCGCGGCGCGCTGGGACTGCGGAGACCTCGACTGGAGGAGATGCATGACCCTCACGAAGGAAGCCAAGCTGGAGATCGTCGGCAGGCACGGCAAGCACGGCAGCGACACTGGCTCGGCCCACGTGCAGGTCGCGCTCCTCACGACCCGGATCAACGAGCTCACCGAGCACCTGCGCGCGCACCCGAAGGACCACCACTCGCGGCGCGGACTGCTCAAGCTCGTGGGTCGCCGCCGCCGCTTCCTCAACTACCTGCAGCGCAACGACCTCGAGGGCTACCGCGCCCTCATCAAGGAGCTCGGCCTGCGACGATAGGCGAGCCGAATCGGAGGGTGGAAGTTTGAGCGAGCCCCGCCCGCAGGGGCTGACTCAAACCTCCACTCTCCAGACGCGAAGTGGAGGATTGACATGAGTGTTGTGACCGAACGTCAGGCGACGGTCTCGGTGACCGTCGGCCGCGACGAGATCGTCTTCGAGACCGGGAAGCTGGCCAAGCAGGCCGACGGAGCCGTGCTCGTCCGGTCCGGCGAGACAATGGTGCTCGCGACGGCCCAGGGCCGCATCGAGGCCCGCGAGGGGGCGGACTTCTTCCCTCTCACCGTGGACGTCGAGGAGCGCATGTACGCAGCCGGAAAGATTCCCGGCGGGTTCTTCAAGCGAGAGGGTCGCCCGACCGAGCGTGCCATCCTCACCGCTCGGATGATCGATCGTCCGATCAGGCCCCTCTGGCCGAAGGGCTTTCGCAACGAGGTACAGGTGATCTGCACGGTGCTCTCGGCCGACCTGGTGACGCCGCACGACATCCTGTGCATCAACGGCGCTTCCGCCGCGCTCCAGGTCTCCGCGCTGCCGTTCCTCGGCCCGGTCGGCGCGGTGCGGGTCGCCCTGATCGACGGCGAGCTGGTCGTCAATCCCACGCTCCAGGAAATCGAGGAAGACTCGCGCCTGGACCTCATCGTCGTGGGCACCAAGGAGGCGCTGACGATGGTGGAGGCTGGCGCCATGGAGGTGCCCGAGGACACCATCCTCGGTGCATTCGAGCTCGCGCACGAGGAGATCCGCAAGCTCTGTGAAGCGCAGGACGAGCTCCGGCGAGGCGCAGGAAAGCCAAAATGGCTCGACCTCGAGCTGACCTCGGAGCTCTCCGAGCGGCACGGCGCTGCCGTCGCCGAGCGTATTCGCTCCGACGGGCTCCGCGAAGCGGGCGCGCTCGTCGAGGAGCTGCTGGGCGAGCTGGGTCCCGCGCTGACCATGGACTCGACCGAGGACGACATCGTCCGCCGGATGCAGGTGCGCTGGGCGCTCGGGCTCCTGCTCGAGCAGGAGCGGTTGAAGGCGGTCGAGGGACCCGTTCGCGCGCAGTTCGAGGATGGCCTTCGCGCGCTGACCGAGGCCGAGCAGGATTCGAAGGAGCTCAAGTCGGCAAAGCGCCAGCTCCTGTACGACCGAATCGTCGAGGAGATCGAGCTGCCCTTCCCGGCCGGGACGACTCCGGTTGCCGCCGAGGGCATGGAGTCACCGCCGCCGGTTAAGGACCAGATGACGCGCCAGTTCGTCAAGCGTGCTGCCGAGGCGGTCTACAAGGACCTCGTCAGGCGCAAGATCGCCGTCGAGAAGCGGCGCCCCGACGGCCGCGGCACAGAGGAGATCCGGCCGATCTCGTGCGAGGTGACCGTGTCGCCGCGCACGCACGGGTCTGCCCTGTTCACGCGCGGCCAGACACAGATCATGACGCTCTGCACGCTCGGCACCGCCAAGGAGGGACAGCGCATCGACGATCTCTCCCTCGAGCAAGAGCGTCGCTACATGCACCACTACAACTTCCCGCCCTTCTCCGTCGGCGAGACGGGCTTCATGCGCGGGCCCAAGCGGCGTGACATCGGCCACGGTGCCCTCGCGCAGCGGGCGCTCGAGCCGGTCCTCCCGGGCGAGGACGAGTTCCCGTACACGATCCGTCTCGTCTCCGAGACGCTCGAGTCGAACGGCTCGTCGTCCATGGGCTCCGTCTGCGGCTCGACCCTCGCGCTGCAGGACGCCGGAGTGCCGATCAAGGCGCCCGTCGGCGGCATCGCCATGGGTCTCGTCAAAGAGGGCGACGACTACGTCATCTTGACCGACATCCAGGGTGCCGAGGACCACCTGGGGGACATGGACTTCAAGGTGGCCGGCACGCGCGACGGCATCACGGCCCTGCAGATGGACATCAAGATCACGGGTGTCACGCAGGAGATCATGCGCTCTGCGCTCGAGCAGGCCCGCCAGGCCCGCGAGTTCATCCTGGACACGATGGCCGAAGTGATGCCGTCGTCCCGCGAGGAGCTGGCCGCGCACGCGCCCAGGATCTCCTCGGTCAAGATCAACCCCGAGTACATCGGCATGGTCATCGGCAAGGGGGGCGAGACGATCCGCGCCCTCGAGTCGGAGCACGACGTTCAGATCGACATCGAGGAGGACGGGACGATTCTCATCTACGCCACCGAGGGCACCAAGGCCGACGCCGCCATCGCCGCGATTACGGCGTTGACGAAGGAGCCCGAGGTCGGCGACACGTACACCGGCAAGGTCGTCAAGACCACGCAGTTCGGCGCCTTCGTCGAGCTCAAGAAGGGCACCGACGGCCTGCTGCACGTGTCCAACGTCGGCCCGGGGCGTGTTGGGCACATCGAGGACGTCATCGGACGCGGGGACATGCTTGACGTCATCGTCCAGGAGGTCGACAAGGAGCGGGGCCGCATCGGGCTTAAGCTCGTCGCCAAGCACGAGGACGGCCGTTTGGTTCAGCCCGATGAGCTGATCGAGCGCGCCAAGAACGCTCCGCCGCGCGAGCGCGAGGAGCGCCCGTCGCGGAGCGACCGTGACCGCCGAGGCGGCGGCCGAGGCGGCGGCCGCGATCGCGGGCCGCGCCGCGAGGACTGATGAGGGAGCGGGCGGGGGAAACCCCGCCCGCAGCCCTTTGGGCGACGTTGCCCGGACCCGAGCGCCGCTACCATCGGCCCGTGCAGGAGTACGTCCTCTCGGAGCTCGATTCAGGTGAGCGCCTGATCACGGAGAAGGTGACGAGCGTACGCTCGGTCTCGCTCGGCTTCTGGATCGGCGCCGGCTCCCGCGACGAGCCGCCGGCGAAGGCCGGCGTCACCCACTTCATCGAGCACCTGCTCTTCAAGGGCACGCACTCGTACTCGGCGCAGGAGATCGCCGAGATATTCGACGAGATGGGTGGCGAGCTGAACGCGGCCACCTCACGCGAGCACACCGTCGTCTACGCGCGCGTGCCGGACCGCCACCTCGAGCGAGCCCTCGACGTGATGGCCGACATGGTCTTCTCGCCGGCATTTGCCGAGGTCGACTCCGAGCGCGACGTCGTCCTGGAGGAGATCGCGATGGTGGAGGACACGCCGCAGGATCTCGTCCACGACCTCCTGGCCGAGGCCGTGTTCGGCGGAGACCCGCTCGGCCGCCCCGTCATCGGACGGGCAGACGTGATCTCGAGCGTGACCAGGCGGGCCCTGTCGGCCTATCACCGCCAGATGTACACGGCAGGGAACATCGTGCTCGCCGCGGCGGGAAATCTCGACCACGACGGGCTGCTCGAGCTATTCGACACGTCCGCGCGGCAGCGCATGGAGCCTCCTGCGCAGAAGACCCGGGTGCGACGGCCCCTCGTCAAGGAACCGCCGCCGGGAGCGCGCTTCCAGCGCAAGGACACCGAGCAGTACCACGCCTGCGTCGGAACGCTCGGGATCTCCCGCTCCGACCGTCGGCGCTTCGCGGCCTCCGTGCTGGACGCAATTCTCGGCGGCTCGGCCTCCTCGCGACTTTTCCAGGAGATCCGCGAGAAGCGCGGTATGGCCTACTCGGTCTACTCGTTCGCCTCCCAGTACACGGACACGGGCCAGATCGGGCTCTACGTCGGGACGCGGGAGGAGAACCTCGACGCGTGTCTGGAGATCGCCGCGGACCAGATCACCGACATCGCCTCGGGCAACGTGCGCGCGGCGGAGTTCGAGCGGGCGAAGGAGAACCTCAAAGGCCGGCTCGTGCTCTCGATGGAGTCCACTTCAAATCGGATGAGCCGGCTCGGGAAGTCGCTGATCACCGATACCGAGCTGCTCTCGCTCGACCGCATCATCGCGGAGATCGACGCTGTCGAGGCCACGGACGTCGCCGAGCTCGCCTCTGTGCTCCTTGCGCCCGAGCGCCTGTCGGCGGCCGGAATCGGCCCGAACGAGGACCGGTTCCGCACCGCCGTCGAGCGGGTTCACCCCGGCCTGGCCGCTGCGGCGTGAGGCTTCTCCTTAACGGCCGTCGCGGCAAGGCTGGCTCGGTTCTCGCTCCTGCGCTCGAGGAGGCCGGGCACGACCTCGTGGAAGACGTCAGCGCGGCCGAGGCGATGGTCGATTTCACGCGGCCGGACACGGTCGTCTCCAACATCGAGGCCGCGCTCGCCGCCGGCGCGCCGTGCGTCGTAGGGACGAGCGGCTGGGACGACGAGCGGGCGCGGGTGGACGCCGCGGCGAAGGAGAAGACGCTGGCCGTCTTCCATGCACCGAACTTCGCCGTCGGAGCCG
>Ga0137367_10004086_pt1 | contig 11862 bp, 12 predicted proteins | sample SagtaG_14_FD_104939 | JGI IMG/M metagenome (GOLD analysis project Ga0137367, IMG submission 104939) | Vadose zone soil microbial communities from Sagehorn Ranch, Mendocino, California, USA - Sage1_L_80_16 metaG | ecosystem: Environmental > Terrestrial > Soil > Vadose zone | place: USA... | reverse complement strand
AGCTCGGTGAGTGTTTTCACCTCACCGACGCCGTATTGCGGGTGCCGCACGTGCATCCCAATGTGAAGGCTCTGAATTGGCATCGACATCGCTCAACCTGCACCAGTCGCACGAACTCCGCCAGCCAGCGCAAATATTGGAAGGGCGATAACGATTCCAGAGGGTGATCAGAGCTCTGCCCAAAATTCAGAATCACGCTACCATGTTTCATATTGGCGCTTCTCAGAACGAAACTTCACTTCGCCTTCTGCACCTTCTCGATGTATTCGAGTATGCCAGTCGCTGATCCAAGCGAGTTTGAATGTTAAATGCTCTGCTCAGCCTGCCCGCCGTGGCGGGCGAAGACTCCCGCTCGCGAAGACTTTCGGAGTTCGGAGTTTAGACGAGACCCCAGTTTTCCCGTTCGGACGAATCCGTCATAGTGGATCGCGCCTGCGAGACTGCTTTTGCTTCCGAAATTTGCTAGAGCATCTGTTTTAGCTCGTCGGGAACAAGAGGACTAGCGAGAACAGCGGTTTTGATCTTCGCGAAAATCTCCGCAGGCAAGTCGCGGTGATAACGGACTTCATTGCGTCTCACCATGCCGCTCAATTCTGACAGCGGTTTCTCCAAGACCACGTTGCAATCGACGACTGAGTGGACCTTAAATTCTCTATATTCCGCCGGAGTGATTTCAACAATCGTTTGTAATCGATTGCGATTTCGGGTACGGGCATCTGCCACATTGGACGTGACGATCGTGAGAAGAAGGAGTCGCGACCCGATTGGGTCGCGATTCACCACGATGAAAAAATGCGGCCGTTCGGATGTTAACTCGCGCGACCGGAAATAATAAACACTGCCGGCTCTTAAGCCGATGCGAAGTTCCAGCGGCAGTCGTTCATCCGGCACACGCTAGCGCCACAAACGTTCGAATGCCGCGATTTCATCAATGCCTCTCGCGATTGCTTTACGCTCCTTCGCTGCCAGCGCATAGCACGGCTCGATATTTCCTTCGGGGTCCTCGAGAAAATCCCGGTAATTCATCGGCACTCGGGTCACGACGTTGCTTTGTAGCGCGGCTTCATGTCGCTTCCAATCCGGGTATCGGTGCGTCAATTTCGAGAGCTCAAATTTGTCCACGCGCCCAAATCGGCTCCATGCAAAGGTGCTTCGCGATCGCTCTCGGAGAATACTTTCTCATCCACCTCGGAAACTGACCTGAACGCGCGCCCGGTTTCGGAAGGTTGGATAAATTTCTTCGCGTAGCGTGCTTCCTCTTCGCCAAGAAAATCGCTCATCTCCGCCAGGTCCTTTGTTCCAGAAGCGACCGGCCCGTAATTCATTGCCAGATATTCGTCGCCGACAACGGGTCGCCCGTACTTTCGCAGATGATATCGATCTGCGAAATAGACGAGCTTTAGCGCCTTCATCTTGTTGATCGATCCTCCAGCACGATGCGCAAAAAAATTGAGTGCTTGTGTGGCTTTGCGGTGGGAAAAGGAAAACGGCATAAACTTTAGAACGGCGATCTCCGTCCTCAATAGACACTGAACAATAACATCGATGTCAATCCCGTGCGAACTGAGGCACTGGCTCAGTTTGAAAATCGCTCATGATTTAAAAAGAGGCTGCAGCTAGAATCGCGAGTTTCTAACGTTGCCCATGAGATTGATGCGCGCGGTAGTCGCCGCGCGGTTTTGCCGGAGCATAATCCCAAGGCTCTCGCCAGCACCGCAGGCAAAGGCGCACTTGCGGGAACTCCTAAAATAAACTGGCGCTCGTCATAGACTACAACATTGATACCGAAGTGATTCAGCAGTGCATAGCGCCCCCACTCGCAATCGATTTCTGCATACCTTTCATTTGATCTCAACATGTGAAGATTGATCCTGCGTTTTGGATCCGTGTAGCGAATCAACATTAGGTCTGCCGAGGTATCGGCAAAATCGTTGAATTGAAGACTCCGAGGATCGAATTGTTTCCGCGGCCAGTTAAGTTCACTCCCTACGCGCCAGTCTAGCGAATCGCGCAGATGGCCAAGAGTACCGGCGGCATTGGCCAGCAGCCACGCCGGAGGGGTCGATTCGAAAACGATCCCAAGTCTCTGCGCAACCTTTCTTAACCCTTCGACCGTCTGTGTATGAATTATCACGCACAAAGGCGTAAAAGCGGCGCCGCCAATCTGCTCAACTATCTCAACAATATAAGAATGTTCAGCACAGACTCGCTTAATCTCACTAATTGTTTCAGGAGAGCGCGCGCCGGCCAAAACTGCGCGCGGTAAACCGGCCTCCGGCAACCGGACCAAGGCCGGCGGCAGGACGTATACGCGAGAGGCGTTGCGGCCAAATTCGAATTCGCAATGCGCCAGGTTGCTCAGCGCGCGTAAAGTTTCACCTCGTTTGAAACAGGTATCATCAATTGTTCCGGTTTCAGAAAGATACAACTGGTCAAATATTTGCTTGAACGCGCTCCAAGCCATTTCGCGTCGTGCTGATATCACATAAAGAAGTCGGTCGGTCGAATCAGACATCCTTGGCTACCTCCTGATACTGCTTCCAAAGTTTACGCAGGCGTGGATGGTCAGGAGGTGTGAGTTGCTTCCGTCGGCTCCACAAAAATTCCCTCCATTTTTTCAATTTGCCGCGGTCCGGACAAGTTCCACCGGTAGGGATTGCAGTCTGGATATCGGTACCGCAAAAGATCACATGGCCACGTCGCCTAGAAACAATCACCCAAATCGGAGACCACAAAGTTGGGAGGGATTCCGCAGGCCAGTGTACAATCTGTCCAGGCTTTCGGCCGATGTAATGAATCGTTCCCTCTTCTGCGATCGGCACGAGACCGCTGAAGTCAAAATCTGGCGCTGTAAGGCCCCGCGCTATCGCTCCTTGAATACCGATAGAGTTACTTTCGCGCGGCAATGATCGGCCGAAAATATCAAACCATATTTCGCAATCCGTGCCCTTCCATGTCCAGTCATCGTGGGCTAGGTAAACCGAGACACGATCAATCGGATTACCGGTTCGTCGTGCCTCGATAAGAATCTTATCACTTGCTTCGCCGTGAATTGGCGCAAGGTCCCGCGGAATTTCGTAGGTTGCCTCTTCCGCTTTAGTTTCGACGTGCTCATTGTTAAATGTGAGTTCGTCGACGCCGACCCCGCGCAGCTCAACAGATGGAGGGGCAAAGTCGAAATACCGATTTCCACGGCTAACGCGAATACCGTCACGCAAAAGAATCGAAACGTTCGTTGGCAATGACAGAAGCGGATAGCTGTCACGAATTTCATCATCACTGCGAGCTCGATCCGCATAGAACAATCGCCATCCGTCCGGCAACCCCCGAGAGACCTTTATTTCTCTCCACCCATCGCAACTCTCTCCTCCCCACTTTTCGATTGCCGCGCAGCGCTTGCTTTGCACAAGCAGGTAGAACTTTGATCCTGCCGGCAACCTTTTAATCTCCACCAAACCAGGAAGTCCATCTCCACTGCCTTCCACCAGAATTCGTACTGGTGACGGCATAAAGCGAAATTTCCAATCGCGCTCAGAATCCACGAGTTGGAGCGGCTGCATCCAGTTTATACTCGCTGCGTCCAGCGTTTTTCCTGACACATCTTGCAACGGAGTTGACCAGCCAGAGCCCCATTCATCGCAAATCAGTTCTACATCAACCGCGATCGCGGACGATGCAGTCTTCTCAATCGGCGATAGCGACAACCCATCTTCGGGGAATTCCGATGACGCTTTGCACCGGAGCACCATCGGCGCGATACCGGCTACTGTGTCCAAATGGTGGCAACACAAACGCAATACCCCGGTAAAACCGCTGGCAGCTTCTGCGAAATCTACATCTGTCGCCGCGCCGTCCCAATTCCGCAGTTCTTCAAATATGGTTGCGATTAATGCGCTTCGTGTTTCGGCCTCGGATTCTTGTGTGCCACGTAGAATTTGCCGTGTCCGGTTTCTGAGGAGCAGCCTTCCTTGATTTACCAAAATCGAACACAATTCCCGTTCTGTCGGCGGCGCTGTTGGATCAAGACCGGCACGAGCAAAAAGCAGCGGAAGAGCGGCGACTTCGTCAGCGGATAAAAGGGTTTGTGCGATGGGAACTCCGACAAAAATCCAGCTCCCGCGAAGCCGGGCCTCGAAAATTCCCAGCTCGCCACGCTTATCGACGTTCGACCATCTTTCTAAGTCGTCCCACAGTTCCAGCATGCGATCGAAAGACGGGAAATTACCAGTGTGCGGTTGCTCTCCCAGGAGTGTTCGTAAGCGCGGATAATAAGCATTTGGAGCGAAGTCACCCTCGAGGCCTGCAGCGATAACGAACAAAGCCAAATATGCGATGTAAGGTGGATAATCCGATTTTGGGTCGCGCTCCCGCCACTGATGTTTGGTCTGTAGAGCGCGCTGGCATAAGCCGGCCGCACGTACCCACGGAGGGCCAGTCTTGACCGCCTCAACAAAGTCAGAAAAGCCGATGCCTTGTGGCTGACCGAGCTGCTCAATGAGCTCTTGCGTTACAAACAGGTAGATTTTTCGACCTGCCTTGTCTTGTGAGAAGAAGTGCTCGGCGATCTTGGTGTTCCAGCCCAAGTAATTCATAACGACGCGCAGTCATATCCCACCGTCTCGACGCGAATCAGAGCGTACAAATTGGGAGAAAAGAACCTAGCCAAAACTTTTTCCGATGAGAAGCGCGGAAAATAGCAGAAAGTGCGCTGAAAGCGCAATTAAGAAGGCAGAAGGAAGAATTAAGGCCGCAGACGCGGCGACGTTTGATGTCAGATGTTTCCGCCTTCGCCTCGGCTACGGCACGACATGTGAGGTTTGATGTGAAGGCAAGCAAGACCGAAAGCGGAAGCAATTGCGGAATGCGGATTGCGGAATGGGAAGGCGGAGGCGTCCACATGCCAGCGATTGCACGAAGTGTTGTTGGGCGATCGGTGGCGCGTAAAAGGCGTTTGCCTCACGCGGCTGGGGGGAGATCACAGGGAAGGGCCTGAATAGATCGCGCACATTCAACGACTAAACATTATTATTATGAAAAAGTTTACCAGTTTACTAATAGGCTGTTCGCTGGCACTGGCTGGCGCCATGATGGCGCAACCGCCAGACCAGCAATCGACACCAACAAAGAAGAAGCCGGCCGCGCAAAAAACGCACGCGGCCGAAGCACAGCCCGGGGCGAATGCGGCGAAGCCTGAGGGCACGGTCGCGAAGCAGCACGGAGCGAGGAACGAGCGGGCCTTGCCAAAGGGGCAAAAGGGCGAGGCGACGCCGAAATCTGCGAATGCCCCGGGAACAACGGAAACGGGCGTTTCCGGTCAACCCGTCGGCGGAACGACGAATGAGCCCGGTGCAGCGAAAGGCCGGAAGGGTCGGGCGAAATCTGAGACCGCGGCCCAGACGGGAACGGATGTTACCGGTCAAGCAGCCAGCAGTGCGACGCCTGGCGCCAAGCAGCAGGCTGAGCAGGGGAGGAAAGGGATGAAGGGACGTGCTGCGACATCTGCTACTCCGGCAGCGGCGGCAAGTGCAGCTCCAACAGGTGCGGCGCCCGGCCAGCAAAATGTGCAGGCTAATGTGGCGGGCGGGAAGAAGGCCAAGCCCGCTCCGCAGCAGGTGCAGCAAATCAAAACGCAGCACGCGAATTTTCGTGCGCAGCCAAAGCCGGACAAAGTTCCGGCGGTCACGTTCAACCAGAATTATCGGATTCAAGGAAGCGATCAGTGGCAGGGTCCGCACTACGAAGTATTCCGCTCGTATCATCCGGAACGTCACGACGAGGGCTGGTATCGATCGCATTACAGCCGCGTGGAGCTGATCGGTGGCGGTTACTACTTCTTTAACAACGGCTACTGGTTTCCGGCATGGGGTTACAATCCGTCATCAGAATATTATGCCTATGATGGACCGATCTATGTGGGTCAACGCGCTGAGCCGCCGGACCGCGTGATCGCGGACGTGCAGGCCGTGCTGCAAGAGATGGGCTACTACAGGGGCGAGGTGGATGGATTGCTCGGGCCGTTGACCCGGGAGGCGCTCACCGCCTACCAAGCCGATCAGGGGCTCACCACGACGGCGGCGATCGATCAGCCGACGCTCGATTCCCTCGGGATGGGATAAGGGATTTGCGATTGCCGATTGGCGATTGGGAATCGAAGCCGCCGGGGTGCACAAATGCTTCGGCGGCTTTTCAATCTGTGTCGGTATCACCCTGATCGATATCGGTTCGACGCAGCAAATAGTCGAGTCCGCCGACCCGGTACCATCTGTAACCATAGCCAGGTTCGACTAGTGAGAAGCGAGACGGAACTGAAACTGGAAGCTGAGAAAAAGATGCCAAAGATCGAACCCGCCGTTCGTCCACCACCGCGCGCTTTGCCAATCTCGGAAATTATGTGCAGCCCCGCAGCAAGAAAATAATGAGGAGAATCGGAATCGGGATCCCGAGAAGCCAAAGCAAAATGTATCCCGTCGCGCCCACTTCTTTCAATTTGTCGGTTAAACGCATTCGATTTCCTTTCCCCAAGCTATCGCGCCAGAACGAGAAGCTGGTTTGAGAAAAGTAAGCGGCTTCGCTTTTCGCTACCCCTGGGCCATAGCGCCCACTATCAACACGACGAAGCCCATCGCCAGGGCGATAGCCACTTTCGTCTCGACAGTTAAGTTCATAATTCTTCCCTTCAATTATGGCGGCGATCCCGTCGCCCCCGTTTTTGATTTTTCCTTTTTAGATCGCTTCGAATTTCAGCGCGCTTATGGATGCCAGGCGGAAAGCACTAAAGACGCTGGGAAATAGTGATAAGTGACTGGTGATTCGCCGGGGCGAATTCGTGTCGTCGCGGCGACCGGATCGATGATTGGGTGTAAGAGGTCAGAGATCGGAAGTCGGAGGTCGAAGGTCAGCCGCCTTCGCCGAAGCTCTGGCGTGCCAGGGAGCGCAGACGTGGTCAGCACGGTGATCAGTGATCGGTGATCGGAGGTCTGCCGTCAGTCAATTCAGTGATCAGTTGCCCGAAGATCAGGCCTCGTTTCTCGAACAACCGGTTTCTTTGCAGGACCGGAATTGGACGCACGGCGGATAGCCAGGGTCCGCTCGCGCAGCGCATCGAGCATTTGCAGCTTCTCGGCGATCGGCCGCGCCGCGGCGCGTCTCCGAAAGGCGCGTTTACTCTCCAGAATAGGGGTAAGATCGAGCTTCATCTTTACTTTAGGAATTGTCGCTCGAACTGCTTCCAAGCGCCAGCCAAACCATGACGCGTGAGGATTTCTTGCAGCCGTTGCAGATCGATCGCATCAGCCTCGATGAATTGAAGCACGCGCGCTTTATCTTTTGCCCGGCCTGTTTCGAGCGCGATGGCGGCGACGTGCTCTGCGGTAAAGACGCGAGCAGGCGTTCCTTTCACATCTTTTTCGACAGCCTTCGTCAACGCTTCCTGCACAAGAGCGCTGCCCGCCGGAAGGAACTGGACCGGCCAGCCAGCAATGACAACGTGTTCCCCTTCCATCGCGCAACCACAATCACGCAAATATCTGAAAATGGGCTCCGGGCTTATCATCTGTGAATCAGGCTCGGTGTGAAATTCGACGAAAATATCAACGTCGAGCGTGGCCACCGGCTCTAGATAGAACGTTGCTCCCACTGCGCCGCCAATCGCGTAACGCTCAATTACACCGGCGGCCTCCATACGGTTGATCATCTCGATGACTTCTTTTATGCCCATGCTGCGAGAACGTCGTCGAAAAGGCTAAACGCTAAAGGGAAATCGAGAGCTTGGCTCCGAAACCTTTTCCTGATGAGAAGGCCGGAAATCAGAAGTCGGAGGTTCGCCTTGCCACGGCCGGTCCGTCCGCTGGCGGACACGGCGAATCCGCCCTCGGCGGATCAGATGTCTGATGTCGGGTCGGTGGATTCTAGGACAGATGAAAACCGATTCTGCGCCGGGGCGACTCGGGTGGTGGAGGTGGCGGGTTCAGGATTTGGATGATTTTTTCCAACACCTGCACAATCGCCGCTTCGTGTAGGTCCAGTTGGAGGTGAGCTTTTTCTCGAGCGCAGCGAGTTTCCTGGCGAGCTGGGGACTTGCCCGGAGCGCCTCGCGCATTTTGGCGAACGCCCGAACAACAAAGATGCTCATCTGAATGGCGCGTGGGTTGTTCAAGATATTTGCGGCCATCAAGCCACCGTATTCTGTGAATGCGTAGGGGAGATATTTGATGTTCTGACCCGGCTTCAAGGTTACAGTTTGTGACCTTGAAACCCGAACTGCTTCGGCTTCTTCTTTAGTGAGTCGAAACATAAAGTCACTCAGCCTTCATGCGGCGCCTTCATATTTTGCGATTCGATGTTTTGTAAAGTGTCACTACATCAGTTTCGCATCTGTCTCCTGCATCACGACACGCAATAGCATCTCAGTCTGAAGAATCTCCTCGAAATATCGCCGCATGAAAATCCGTCGTCGCAATTGTCCCGGCACAATGGAATCCGGTCGCGCGATGGTTCGTTCCACTTCGTTTTCTGGCACCTCGCGTTTGGCTGCTTTCTTTCGCGCGTGAGCTGACCAACAAATCGGTTTCATTGAGACGCAGGGATTCTTCAGATCAGACCTCCGAGTTGTCACGCCGAAGCAATGTTTTGATCAACAACCTGGACAACTCCGCGCCAGATCGCATTGCGCAGGCGGCAGCGTGAGTGCGAGATCAGCCGGCAGCCGATCTGGCGCGACGGCGTTCCATGAACCACGCAATCCAGATGCAGCTTTCGTAAAGCAGAACCATGGGAAGACCCATCGCGATCAGCGTCAGAATGTCCGGCGTGGGCGTGATGATCGTCGCCAGGATAAAAATGAGCACGATGGCGTACGGCCGGGTGCGCGCCATAAATTTGTAGGTAATTAATCCGAATCGCACCAGGGCCAAAACCACGACCGGCAATTCGAACGCGAGGCCAAAACCGATCGTGAATCGCGTCACAAAGGAATAATACTGCTGCACAGTCCAGGTCGGCGCCCAGCCAAGCGACTCGGTGTCGCGAAAGAAAAACAGAATCGTTTTGGGCAATAACCAAAAATAACAAACAAACACGCCAAGAAGGAACAGCGCGAAGCTGACGAAAATCGCAGGAAGCAAAAAGCGCTTTTCCACTGCAGTGAGGGCAGGCAGAACAAATTCTGCCAGGAAATAGAGAAGGAGCGGAAAGGAGATAACAATGCCGGCATAAAACGCCAGATGAAACGAGATCACGATTGAATCGGTGATGCCGAGCGCCTTGAGTGTGCCGATCTGCGAACCGACATCGCGCAATGGCGCCTGCAGCACGCGCACCAGGGTTGAGCGGAAAGCGAAGCAAATGATCATCGCGATAACGAGCGTGATTGCGATCTTTACGATGGTCCATCGCAAGTCTTCAAGATGCTCCAGAAACGGCTTGGTCGTCTCGCTTTCGGGCAACTCACGAAATTTGAAAATGTCTCGCAGTGCCATTTGATCGAGAATTTACTCGCGAACTATTTCGGAGTCACACCGGCTGGAGCGAGAGAAACCCGCGCGCGGCCAGCCGCGCCCACATGCTTAAGGTGTTTGCATCCCGAATTTCGTTCTCAGCAATCATCCGTTGCACTTGTTCCAAGCTAAATTGACGGCAATCGAGGATCGATTCGCCTTCATCGGGCGCGGATGCTTCTCCGCATCGTTCAACCGGACGCGCCAGAAAAAAGTAGCCATGTTCGTCAGTAAACCCGGGCGACGAGAAATAATGACCGAGCGCGATGAGCTTGCCATCGTTTGCCAGCTCATAGCTGGCCTCTTCGCGAAGTTCGCGCAATGCAATTTGTTCCATCGTTTCGGCGGGGTTGCCGGGGTCATCCGCCTTCGCTGGGTCTACGGCGGACAAGTCCCGACGAGTCGGGACTACAACGTTGTCGATTTGACCCGAGGGCATTTCCCAGATGGCGGTGCGGATTGGAATGCGTTCCTGGTGAATGAGAACGATTTTTCCATCACGCGTCATCGGCGCGATAATGACGGCCGGTTTGCGATGTACGATTGTCCACGGCCGTGGCTGCGAACGCGACGGTGTGCGCACCTGACAGGTCACGACCTCGACATGTGGGTTGATAAAATGTCGCTCGCTCGAAATGGTGTCCCAGCCGCTGTGTTTCACTCGGGAAACTGTAGCGGCCGCTATCCTCAGCGGCAAACTTAGAGGTAAGAACGCACTCTTTGGTTGTTCAATTGCGGCGCGCCCGGCGGTCGCGCCCTACCTCTCAAAGAGCTGTTTGCGCCAGCGCGCGATTTGCGCTGCGATATTTTCCGGCGAAGGCGCGCCAATCGCCTTTCTTTCCGCTAGCGAACGGCGAACGTCGAACACTTTTGCAATATCCGTATCGAACAGTGGCGAGAATGTTTTCATTTCCGAAACGGAAATCTTGTCGAGCCCAACTTTCTTTTGCATCGCGTGCGCGAACAGTTTTCCGACAATCTCGTGCGCCTCGCGGAACGGTGTTCCCTTCTTCACCAAATAGTCTGCCAGATCGGTCGCGAAAAGACTTGGATCGCTGGCGGCGGCTTCCATGCGTTCACGGTTGATTTTTAATTGAGGCAACATCGCCGTGAAAACTTCTAGTGCGGCATGAATCGTATCGACGGAATCGAAGAGCGCCTCCTTATCTTCTTGAAGATCGCGATTGTAAGAGGAGGGAAGCGCTTTCAGCATCGTCAGGACCGAGATCAAATTTCCATAAAGCCGCCCGGTCTTGCCGCGCGCCAGCTCCGCCATATCGGGATTCTTCTTCTGCGGCATCAAGCTCGAGCCGGTGGAAAAAGCGTCACTGAACTCCACGAAACCAAATTCGCTCGTGCTCCAGGTGATCAAATCTTCGCTCAAACGCGAGAGATGCATTCCGACCATCGCCAGGCAAAAAAGAAATTCGCAAACAAAATCGCGATCGTCGACGGCATCGACACTGTTCTGGCTCGCCCGGGAAAAGCCGAGCTGCCGCGCGATCGCTTGGCGATCGAGGACGATGGTCGATCCAGCCAGCGCGCCAGACCCGAGCGGCAGGACATCCGTTCGCGTATTGCAATCACGAAGACGCTCCGAGTCCCGCTCAAGGGCTTCGATTTGGACAAGCAAATAATGCGTGAAAAAAATCGGCTGGGCGCGTTGCAGATGCGTGTAACCGGCCATCACAACATCGACATGTTGTTCGGCTAAATCGAGCAACGCGGTCTGTAACAAGCGAAGCCTTCGACCTCCATTGGCAATCTCCGCTTTCACATAAAGCCGCAGATCGAGCGCGATCTGGTCGTTCCGGCTGCGGGCGGTGTGCAGCCTGGCGCCCGCGGCACCGATTCGTTTCGTGAGCGCGGCTTCGATGTTCATGTGCACGTCTTCGAGCGATTGGTCCCACTCGAATTTGCCGGTTTCGATTTCCTTTTCGATCACGCGCAATTCACGCTCGATTTTTTCCCGCTCATCCGCGGTTATGATTCCTGCCTGGGCGAGTGCCGCGGCGTGAGCGATCGATCCCGCGATATCGTATCTGTACAGTCGCCAATCGAACGAGACCGATTCGCTGTAGCGCTGCACGATTTCCGGGGCCGGCTTGCTAAATCTTCCTTTGCGCATCGTCAATTCGGACAAGCGCTCGTAGTCACTCAACGAATGCAGTCCGTGTTACGGTCACGGAGACGTACTTCGCGTCCTCGAACGGGAATTTTCGCAACTCGATCGTGACCTTTTGGATGCGGAAATGTTTCAGCAAGTGAATGGCAAGCCGATCGGCCAATGTCTCAATCAGATTTACTGACTGATCGCGCACGAAATTCTTCACTTCTTCGGCAACGGCCGAATAATTGACCACGTTCT
>Ga0137367_10004085_pt1 | contig 11862 bp, 9 predicted proteins | sample SagtaG_14_FD_104939 | JGI IMG/M metagenome (GOLD analysis project Ga0137367, IMG submission 104939) | Vadose zone soil microbial communities from Sagehorn Ranch, Mendocino, California, USA - Sage1_L_80_16 metaG | ecosystem: Environmental > Terrestrial > Soil > Vadose zone | place: USA... | reverse complement strand
GTGTCTCATGCGTGGGCACGGGATCACCAGTGCCGGGCCGAACATCGAGGATGCAACCTTGACGGCGATCAAATTAAACGATGCCGCGGTAATCAATTACCAAGCCAATCTGCTTGGCACGCCGGAGCCGATCCCGCAGGAAGATATCGACTTCCTGGTCGGCAGGTCGCGCGGCGGCAGTAGCCAGTCGGTGCATGCCGGTTCCAACTGGCGCTATTACTGCAAACTTCTTGATGAAGAATGACTCCAGCCAGTTCAAAACGTTCAAATAGTTCAAGCCGTTCAAATTCGCTTCGGATTTGAGGTCTAAGTTTTTTCGCACCAAGTCGAAGAAAAGCTGTGCGGGATTTCTCTGCATCGGCAAGGACACAGATCGTAAGTGAATTTCAGATTCGATTGTCGATCGAAAGGAGAAGGGAGCATGCCAAACGAATCGGTCCCGCCATGCTTCTGTTGCAAGCTGCTGATCATGACGGTGGGTCTGGCAGCTAGCGCATTTCTCTTGCCGCTATTTTTCCTGATCGCTCCCGGATTGACGCAAGACACGGGTTGGGAACAGAAATGGGATCAATGGGTTTCGGCGGCGAAAAAAGAAGGCAAAGTGGTTTTCGCGGCGGCGCCGGATCCGCTCATGCGAAAGCATATACCAGAAAGATTCACCGCCAGGTTCGGCATCAAAGTGGAATATCTAGCTGGCCGCAGCAATGAAATGACGGCGCGCCTGCGCTTGGAGCGTCAAGCCGGCATCTACTCGGTGGACGTGGTTACCGCGGGGGTGCAAACCATGGCGACCTCGCTTTATGCGGCAAAGATGCTCGATCCGCTCAAGCCGCTGCTGATCTTGCCCGAGGTCGTCGACGGTTCGAAGTGGAAGAGAGGACAGCCCTGGTTCATCGATCCGGAAGCACAGTACATCCTGCGTCTATTCAGCACGGCGAGTTCGCTATTTTTCATGAACACTCGGTTTGTCCAGCCGGGCGAGATGAAGTCGATCAAAAATTTGTTAGAGCCAAAATGGCAGGGTAAGATCTCCGTGTTCGATCCCACCGATGCCGGTACCGGCAGCAATACCGCGGCGGCGCTTTACGTCCAGTTTGGCGAGCCATTTTTAAAAGCCTTGTTCGTCGACCAGAAGCCGGTTTTTAGCCGCGACAAGCGCCAAATGGAGGATTGGCTCGCCAGAGGCACTTACCCGATTTCATTCGGCGCGCGCAGCGAAGAAGTAGACCGCCTGGAAAAGGAGGGTTTTCCGATCGTCAAAGCGGCGCCCGCGGACGCGATGGACATACTCACCGGTGCTTCGGGTTTGCTCGCGATTATCAATCGCGCGCCCCATCCTAACGCGGCGCGGGTGTTTCTCAACTGGCTGGCTGCGAAAGAAGGCGCCGAAGTTTTTTCCCGGGCGCAGTTGCACGCGACCACGCGAACCGACGTAGATGAGTCTTTTTTGCCGTCCGATATCGTGCCCCAGCGGGGGATAAAATACTTTGACAGCTACGACTGGGAATTTACTCTTTCGACGAAAGAGAAGGTGAGAAACCTTCTGGGAAAATTATTGAAGCGACAGTGATGGAACAGTTCGAGCAAATATTTTACTTTGACTACGCTGGTTGCGGCGTGGGACCATTAAATGGGGTTTCCAAAGGGGCGAGCATCCCCAATTGCGATCTTTTAATAGCGTCGGGGTCAATACCCCGCCTGCGAAGTGGCTGCGTTTATTAAGCTCCGCTGCCGGGACAAAGCATCGGGCTAGCAATTCCTTCTTATGGCGCAAACGGTTCTTGAATTTCGCGCGGTGGTCAAGCGCTTTCAGTCCGTCAACGCCGTCGACGGCATCAGCTTCTCGCTGCAAGCGGGCGAGATCTTTACTCTTCTCGGGCCGTCCGGTTGCGGCAAAACGACGACACTCCGGTTGGTAGCGGGCTTGGAAGAGCCGGACGCTGGGGAAATTCTGATTGACGGTAAAGCGGTGGCGGCGCCGGAACGCGGGTTGTGCCTGCCGCCGGAAAAACGTCACTTGGGCATGGTTTTTCAGTCCTACGCAATCTGGCCGCACCTCACGGTTTTCGAAAATATCGCTTTTCCTTTGCGGGTGCGGCGAGAAACAGGCGAAGTCGTTCGGCGGCGCGTAGAGCAGGCACTTGAAGTCGTCGGTCTCGGCGGTTTTGCCGAGCGCGGCGCCACCCAACTTTCCGGCGGCCAACAGCAGCGCGTCGCATTGGCACGGGCGTTGGTCTACGAGCCGGCGATCTTGTTGCTCGACGAGCCACTTTCGAACCTTGACGCCAAGCTGCGCGAGCAGATGCGCGTCGAGATTCGCGCATTGCAAAGAAAGCTTGGCTTGACGGTTCTGTATGTAACGCACGACCAGGCCGAAGCGATGACATTATCGGACCGGATCGCGGTCGTCCAGCGCGGTCGCTTCGAACAAGTCGGCACACCGGAAGAAATCTACGAGAATCCGGCGACGCCGTTTGTCGCCGAATTTTTGGGACGCATGCTCAGTTTCGAAGGGACGGTATCCCGAAACCACACGGGCTCCTGGGTCGAATTTTCGCAAGGCGCTGGACGGAGTGCGCCGTCCAGTCTATCGGAATCCCTCTCGCACGGGACCAGGGTAAGGGTGCTCACTCGTCCGGAGGACGTCGAGATTCTTGGCGCCGGCGAGTTGACGGCGAATCAACTTGCGGCGATCATCGAGCAAGTCGCATACCTGGGCGACCGTTTCGAATATCATGTACGCGCAGCCGGCGTGCAGTTTGTCTTATCGGCGCCCAAGAAGCAGCGATTTCGGCCGGGCGATGCGGTGCGTCTCTGTCTCGATTCCGGTCGTCTTCACTGTCGTCCGCTTTAAGCCGCAATGAAATCGCCCAGCGCCACTCTTTCGCTGCCACGATTTCGCCTGCACCTGCGGCCGATTCGCATGGCGGAAGTTGGCTTCCTGGTTTTTCTTGCCGTCGTGATGGGCTTGCCGCTGCTGTTTTTGCTCAGCGGCAGTTTCAATCTCGCAGCGCCGGGAAAGCCCGCGGTTTACGGTTTCGGCAACTGGCAGCGGGCTTTTACCGATCCCGGCACGCTGAGCGCTCTGTGGATGAGTTTTTTGCTTTCGGTCGTGCGTTTGATCCCGGCGATGATTCTCTCTGTAATGTTTGCCTGGCTCATCGCGCGCACCGATATGCCCGGCGGCAGGTTCATCGAGTCGGCCTGTTGGATCGCTTACTTCGTGCCGGATTTTCCGCTGGTGCTGGCCTGGATCCTGTTGCTCGATCCCAATTTCGGTTTTCTGAATTCGCTCGCCAAAAGCTTGCCCTTCGTCGAAGGGCCGATTTTTAACCCCTATGGTTTCTGGGGCATCGTTTGGGTGCATACCTCGACGGGCGGCATTTGGTTCAAAGTCATGCTGCTGGTTCCGGTGTTCCGCCGCCTGGGAGCGACGCTGGAAGAGGCGGCGCGGGTGGCCGGCGCCAATACCACGGCAATGCTTTGGCGCATCACGTTGCCGGTCCTGTCGCCGATGATTCTGGCGGTCGCCGTGCTGAGCTTTATCCGAGGCCTGCAGTCCTTCAACACCGAGCTCTTGCTCGGCACCCCCGTGGGAATTTACGTCTATTCGACCAAGATTTACGATTACTTGCAACGCGAGCCGCGCGCCTACGGCGAAGCCACGGCACTGGGCTCGGTATTCTTATTCGTGCTGGCAATACTGCTGTTCTTCTACTGGCGCTATTTAAGCGGCAATAAAAAATTCACCGTGGTTACCGGCCAAGGATATTCGACTCTACGGGTGAAGCTCGGCAGATGGCGCTATGCCGCCCTGGCCGGATGTTTGCTCTACGTTGCGGTGATGATGCTTCTGCCTCTGGCGTTCTTAGTGATCGGCTCTTTCATGCGGCGCTACGGTTTTTTCAACATTGCGTCGCCTTTCACGCTAAACCATTGGTACAATTTGCTCGCTGACCCAATCTTTCTCGTCGCGCTCAAGAACAGTTTGATCATCGCCATGGTAACCGCCATCGGCGGTATCTTGCTTTATTCAGCTCTGGCTTATTTGTTGGTTTCCCGGCGCACGATCACCGCGCCCGTGCTGGAGAGTCTCTGTTGGGTTCCTCATGTGCTGCCAGGGATACTCCTCAGTCTGGGCGTCCTCTGGCTTTTTCTCGCGACACCGCTGCGCTTTTTTCTCTACGGCACGGTTTGGGGCATCGCTTTCGCGCTGATTCTGGCCGATAGCCCGGTGACGACCCAAGCGTTCAAGGCGGGGCTATTACAATTAGGCGCCGACTTGGAAGAATCGGCGCGTGTGAGCGGCGCTTCATGGGCCTATGCTTACCGCCGCATTCTGTTGCCGCTGTTGGCGCCGATCGCCGCCGCTGTCGGCTTGATGAACTTCGGCAGCGCCTTGACCAGCATCAGCACTCCCGTGCTACTGTACAGCCACCAGTCGCGGCCGTTGGCGATCTTGCTGCTGGAGTATAGCTTCACCGGCGAGCTGGAACGGGCCGCGGCCCTCGGTTTATTAATTACTCTGATTATCGGCTCGATGATGCTCATCGCTAGAAAACTGGGATTGCAACTATCCAGGAGTGATTAGGGCAGGATTCACGGCGATACCTCGGGGAGACTTAGATGAAACGAGTGATCATGTTTATGTATATGCTCGTCGGCTTCAGCACCGCGTGGGCACAGACAAAAGCGAGCGATAAGGAATGGGCCGCCGTCGTTGACGCCGCTAAGAAAGAAGGCAAGGTCGTTGTTGCCGGCTCCCCCGACCCGGTGATGCGCAACGACGTGATTCCCAAATTCACCGCGCGCTTCGGCATTCCGGTGGAATTTGTCGCGGGACGTTCGAGCCAAATTGTCTCGCGCGTCCAGACCGAACGGGGTTCGGGCATTTACAGCATCGATATTTATCTCGCCGGCCCCGACACCAGCGCCAACGAGCTCTACAACGACAAGTTGATCGACCCACTGAAGCCCTTGATCGTCATGCCGGAAGTGGCCGATGGCTCGAAGTGGAAAACCGGCAAAGTGTGGTTCGCGGATCCGCAGGAACAATTCATCGCGCGCGCGTTCAGCGGCGTGGCGACGTGGCTCTTCATCAACACGGATCATGTCAAGCCCGAGGAGGTGCGCCACGTCAAGGACCTGCTCAATCCCAAGTGGCGCGGCAAGATTTCCACCGAAGATCCGACGACAACCGGCGCGGGCGCCAACATGGCGGCGCGCCTGTACTATCAAGTCGGCGAAGAGTATGTGAAGAATCTCTACGTCGACCAAAAAACCGTGCGCACGCGCGAACGCCGGCAGATGACCGACTGGCTGGCGCGCGGCACGCAGCCGATTTGTCTCAACTGCCGCGAAGACGATGTCCGGCCATTAGTCAAAGAGGGGTTTAAGATCCTGGAGATTTTCGAGATCAGCGGCGTGCCGAGCACAATCAACGGCTCGCCGTGGATGTTATCCTTGGCCAACAAGGCGCCGCACCCGAAAGCAGCTCAAGTTTTCGCCAACTGGATTCTTTCCAAGGAGGGGCTGGAGACCTACGCAAGGGGTTATGGATCGGCGACCTTGCGCACGGATATCGATGAATCATTTCTCAATCCCGGCAATGTGCCGAAGAAGGGCGTAAAATATTTCGACGACACCGAATGGAAATGGATCGTCACCGGGCGCCATGAGAACCGGGACAAAGTCTGGCAGCTCTTAAAGGCGCGCTAAGCGCGCCGTTCAATTGTTCAAGCCGCTCAAAACGTTCCAGTCGTTTAAAATATCTCGGGAAAACAATTGAGAACGCGACGATCCGAAGCATCAACGGTTTGAACACCTTGAACGGCTTGAACGTTTTGAACAATCGATCTCAAAAGTAAGAAAGGCAGGAAACGTCATGGCGAGAAAAATTAAGATTCATTATAGGGCGCCGAGCCACGTGCCTCTATGGAAAGTGATGGAGGAGGGCGGCTTTCTGGAAAAGCACGGCTTGGAAATGGAAATGGGCTCGCTAGAAGGGCAGCGCAAGCGCGCGACCGAAGGACTCAAGGCGGGGGAGCTCGACGTAGTTTCCGGCAATCATCACAACCTCTACGTGCGCAAGGCACTCTACGGCGATCCCTACGTGCACATCGCCCAGAGCAATAATGCCTGGCGCGAAAATTATCTTGTGTGCGGCAAAGGCGTTGATGGCCTCAAGGATCTAAAGGGCAAGCGCGTGGCGATGGATGATTATGACGGACACACGGGGCTCAATGTCTGGTTGTACCTCAAGCAGCATGGTCTGGAAGAAGGTCGCGACGTTGAGTTGGTCACGGATCCAGTCAAAGGCGCCGAGCGAGCCAAAGCAGTCACGGAGGGAAAATACGACGCCACATTCATTCGCGCAGTGGACCGTCTCCGCGCGCTCAAATTCGGCGCCAAGATCATCGAGGTGCCGCCGATGGCAATGATCGAAGGTGTGACGCTCACGACGACGACGGAGTACGTAAAGAATCACGAGGACGAAGCGCGCTCGCTGATTCTCGCGCTGATCGACGGCATTCATTTTTTCAAGACCAAGAAAGCCGACACGCTCGCGATCATCAAGAAGCACTGCTCGCAGCTGCTCAAAATGCACGATGACGAAGAGTGGGATTGTTTTTATGACACCCAGGCCGAATCGCTAGAGAAGGCGCCTTATCCGTCCATCGAGGCGATTCAAAACGTCTTCGCGCTCGGGGTGAAGCGCGATCCCGAAATCAAGGAATTCAACCCGCTGGCGTTGTGGGATCTGCACTACGTAAAGGAAATTGACGACAGCGGCTATATCCGGAAACTGTACCAATGATCGAAATGCAACGGTGCTTAGCCGCGATCGAGCAAAGTCGTTCCCGATAGCCCAAAGGGATTGCTCGCCAGATTCGCTATAAAGGCGCGCCGTCCGCGCGGCCGGCGCGCTTGTCCCGACTAACAAAACGCCGAGCAACGGGGTCCCGGAGCGCCAAGTCTTTCTGCGCCGCGCCGAAAGAAGCGCGTTGACGTTGCCGCTTTATCTTCATGGTATGGAGGAATCGATGACTGCGAGCCCGCAACTGGTCAACCTATTCGACTTTGAAGCCTTCGCTAAAGAGCGTCTTCCCAAGGAAGAATATGACTATATCGCCGGCGGCGCCACGGACGAGCTCAGCGTCGATCGAAATCGCCGCGCATTTGCCTCCTGGGCCTTTCGGCCGCGTGTCTTGCGCGACGTAAGCGCGCTCGATCTTTCCACTACCGTGCTCGGCACCAAGGTGAAATTGCCGGTATTGATCGCTCCGTGTGGAGGTCATAAGCGCGCACATCCCGAAGGAGAATTAGCCACCTATCGCGCCGCGGCGGCGTGCGGTACTATTCTCGCCGTAAGCGCCAATTCCAATACATCGTTTGAAGACTTGGCCAAGGCTGCGAATGGCCATCTCTGGGTTCAGTTGTATCCGTTTCGGGACAAAGAACTGACCAAAAGCTGGATCAAGCGGGCGAAAGAAGCGGGCTACAAAGCCGTTTGCGTTACGCTGGATTCGCAATGGCCGCCCAAACGCGAGCGCAATATTCGCAACAACTATCAAAGACATCGCGGCGCCAATTACCCGGATGCAAGAGCCGATACGCCGAAACCGGCCGGGCGAGCAGGCGAGGGTTCCGATCCTGCGGCCACCTGGAAAGATTTGGCATGGATCAAGTCGTGCAGCGATCTGCCTGTGGTTGCCAAAGGCGTCATGACCGGCGAGGACGTAGAATTATGCGCGCAAGCCGGCGCAGATGGCGTCATTGTTTCCAATCACGGCGGCCGGCATTTGGACAACACCTTGGCGACGATCGAAGTGCTTTCCGACGCCGTCGCTGCCGCGAAAGGAAAGTTGGAGATCTATCTCGATGGTGGCATCCGGCGCGGCGCGGATGTGGTGAAGGCGATCGCGTTGGGAGCCAAAGCTGTCTTCATTGGTCGCCCGCTCTTTTGGGGTCTCGCCGTGGACGGCGAAAAGGGCGTCATTCGCGTCTTGGAAATATTGCGTGAAGAAATCGAGATCACCATGGCGAAATGTGGCCGGCCCGTCATCGCGGATATCGATTCAACCGTGGTGGTGAAGGCGCCGCCGTTATAATTACCCTCCCGTTGAACCTTTCGCTCCTGCCTCGCTATCTACTGACCAGCACCCACGGATTTTGCCGTTGTAGTTATAGGGTCGCCGTTGTAAGAAACCGCTCAGTGTAGGCCTCACGCTAAACTTTCAAAGTGAAGCGAGGGAAAAAATGGACACCATCACCGATCAAATAGCCGAATACGCTGCTTCTACGTCGTTCGGTGACTTAACGGAAGAGGCGGTTCACTCCGCCACGCAGCGTCTGGTGGATTCATTGGGCTGTGCACTCGGGGCCTATGACTGTGAGCCGGCGGCAATCGGCAGGAGATTAGCGAGTGGTCAGGGGCCAGGCAAGTACCCTGGGCGCGTGCTCTGTTTCGGCGATCGATTGCCGGCGGAAAGCGCGGCCTTTATCAATACGACGATGATTCGCAATCTTGATTTCAACGATCGCTATCCAGGCGGACACCCGAGTGACTGTCTTGGCGCGCTGCTCGCCCTAGCGGGCGCCATGAAAATGGACGGAAAACGTTTCATCGCCAGCATGATCGTCATCTATGAAGTGTTTTCCCGCTTGAGCGATGCGACCAAGTTGAGCCGCCATGGATGGGATCAGGGTTACGCCGTCGGCATCGCAACGGCAGCTGGGGTATGCAACCTGTTGAAGCTTGCCACTGAAGCAACCGCACATGCCGTGGGTATCGCGGCTGCCGCCAATTTGCCGCTCCGCGTCACGCGCTCAGGCGAGCTCACACCGTGGAAAAATGTCGCGACGGCATATGCAACGCGCAACGGCTTGTTCGCTGCTTTACTCGCCGCGGAAGGCATGATCGGACCCGGTAACGCTTTCGAAGGGCGAAACGGGCTTTGGGAAAAAGTAACCGGCCCATTCGACTTGGCGCCGTTTCCTAAGCGTGGCGGTGTGTACTTGACACCGCGAGTGCAGCTCAAATACTGGCCGATCGAAACCAACGGACAGCCCGCGGTATGGGCCGCATTGGAGCTTCGCGCAAAGGCGGACCCCGGAGATCTAAAAGCAATTGAAATTTTCACTTCGAAGTTTACGTGGTTCGAGATCGGCAGCGAGCCGGAAAAATGGGATCCCAAGACACGCGAGACAGCGGACCACAGTCTCCCTTACATTTTCGCCCGAGCGCTCGTCGACGGACCGATTCGGGTATCTTCATTCAGCGATGAGGCCGTGTGCGATTCGTCGCTGCGGCCACTGATGCAAAAGATCAAAGTTATCCCCGATGACGAAATAGAAGCGTTGCTACCCGGAAAAACGTTGCTTCGGGTCGTAGCGACCGCAAACGACGGCACGCGACATTCCGTCGAAGTAGCAAATCCGCTAGGCCATCCGGACAATCCGATGCAGGACCGTCACATCGAAGAGAAATTTGTCGCGCTCGCCAAGCCCGTCATCGGTATCAAGCGCGTGCGGATGGCGCTCGATCGATGGTGGCGAGTTGAAAGCAGCGATGATGTCAGCGCGCTGATGCAACTTTTGGATATCCCGAATTCCATATGAACTAACCTCTCGCTTGTGCGCGCGAACCTACCGAGCCGGCAGCTCACGAAAGCGCTCCCGCTGTGACGATCGAGAGCATCTTCGCTTGATTTTTGCTTGTTTGGCAGAACGAAGATGGTTATGGCTTCGTGGATAAGGAACGAAAGTGTCGAGGTGAATTATTCAATGGACGAGATCCAAATAGTCGACACCACATTGCGCGACGGCGATATCAGCCTTTGGGCCTATGGCATGACCACCGGCATGATGCTTCCCGCATTGCGCCATATGGACGAGGCGGGTTTCGATTCGATGGAATTTTTCTTGAGTCTGCGGTTTAAGAAATTCGTCCGTGAGCACAAGGAAGATCCGTGGGATTGGCTGCGCCTCGGCACCAAGGAGATCAAGAAAACCCGTCTGCGTTATCACGGCGGACTGCATAGCGGCTTCGAGTTCATTCCCGAGTGCATCCGGCGGTTGGTGATTCAAACAGTCGCCAAGTACGGCATCGATCTGACTCGCACGTCCAATGCGTGCAACAATTTCGAGGCGTTAGGGAGAGAAGCGAAGGAGCTCAAGAAGCTCGGCATGGACACGGTGATGAATTTGATTTACTCGATCTCGCCGCGCCATACCGATGAATATTACGCGCAAAAGGCGCGCGACGCCGCGGGGTTGAAGCCGTATCGTCTGTGCTTCAAGGATGTTGGCGGCATGTTGACGCCGGAGCGCACGCGCACGCTGGTGCGTCTGATCAAGCAGAACATCGGCAATGTTCCGCTCGAGTTTCACGCCCATTGCAACAACGGGCTCGCGCCCTTCAACCTGCTCGAAGCAGTGAAAGAAGGCGTGCGCATCGTGCACACGGCGATACCGCCTCTCGCCAACGGCTCGTCGCAGCCGTCGATCTTCAACGTCGCCAGCAATCTGCGCGCTCTGGGCTATAAACCGCTGGTCAACATAGATGCGCTCGCGCCGGTGCGCGAACATTTCTCTTGGATAGCTGAACGCGAAGGATTGCCGGTCGGCGCGCCGCGCGAATACGATCAAGCTTGGTACAGCCATCAGGTTCCCGGCGGGATGATTTCAAACCTGCGCCATCAGCTAAAGCTCATGGGCAAAGAGGAAATGCTGGCACAAGTGCTGGAAGAGATCAGCCGTGTTCGCTCAGAGATGGGATATCCAATCATGGTGACACCGTTCGCGCAATTCGTGGGCAGCCAGGCGGCGATCAACGTGATTCTGGGCGAACGATACAAAGAAGTGACGGATCAAGTGATCCAATATGCGCTCGGTCTTTGGGGGCAGGGAAGGCAGCGATTACATGGACGCGGCGGCCAAAACAAAGATTTTGGATCGGTCCCGCGCCCGCGAGATCGAAAAGATAGAATACCCAGAGCCGACATTGGAAGAAGTGCGCAGACAGTACGGCGGGCCGCATTTGTCGGATGAGGAGCTGCTGTTACGCTACTACGCCGGACCGGAGTTCGTCGATGCGCTGAAGACCGCACCGGCGAGAAAAGAGTATTTATCCGCGCCAAAGCCGCTCCTACGACTTGTCGAGGAGCTGAGCAAAAAGAAACTCGGACGGGTTTACATTCGTAAAGGCGATTTCTCGCTTACTCTACAGCGCTCGGTTTAGCTCAAGCTTTGATCCTACGCTCAGCTGTAATGTTGGCTGGGAGAAATTGATGTAAAACTTGTTTGAAATTGAACGAAGCTGTCATGCAAAACAGTTTTGTAGCGAAGACTTAGGCAAGATTCCTATTAATGTCTCTCTCGGGGATGTTTGAAATCCCTCGCCTTCAGGCGAAGTGAAGTTCGTCATGCCGGCGAACGCCGGCATCCAGGTTCGTTTTCGGTTCAAGTTTCAGAACCGCCTGGATTCCGCCGGAATGACGGGAACAAGAGTCGACTTCCAGTCGACAAATTCAGAACCCCTCGGCTTGGAGCCGAGGGTCGTTCAGTTAATTGTCCGGACAAAAAGGAGACGTTGTGATTTGGCGATGGGTCATGGTGACGATTCTGAGTGCAGTCGCGTGCTTTCACTCATCGAGTCACGCGCAGGCGGTGCGCATCAGCTACTCCGGGCTTTCTGGACAGAACTTACCCTTTTGGGTGACCTACGAGGCCGGACTGTACAAGAAATACGGTTTGAATGCCGAAATGGTTCTGATCTCGGGCGGCTTGACGAACATGCAAGCCGTGATGGCTAAAGAGATCGCGTTTACCTATCTCGGCGGAGCGTCGCCGATCCAAGCG
>Ga0137367_10004081_pt1 | contig 11871 bp, 7 predicted proteins | sample SagtaG_14_FD_104939 | JGI IMG/M metagenome (GOLD analysis project Ga0137367, IMG submission 104939) | Vadose zone soil microbial communities from Sagehorn Ranch, Mendocino, California, USA - Sage1_L_80_16 metaG | ecosystem: Environmental > Terrestrial > Soil > Vadose zone | place: USA... | reverse complement strand
CCAGGTAGCCTTCCATCTCGGTCGAGATGTAGGCGTAGTTCTCGTCCATGTCGAAGCGATGCACGCCGATGCCGCCGGTCTTCTGAAAGGCGAGGAGCTTCGGTTTCGTCCGGTCGGAAACGTCGTAGATGCGGAACCCGCCCAGCGCGTAGGGATTGCGCTCGGCCGCCTCGACCATGGGAATGTCGGATTCCTTGATGCCGAGCTTTTCCGCGAGCTCTTTGTGACTGGGTTCCCGCTTCAGCGATTCTTTTAATCTCGCGCGCAGCCGCGGCAGCTCCTCGGCGCGGCGCCCGATGGGCGTCATGTTGCGCTCGCTGTTCACGATCATGATATCGCCCGCGACCCGCGCCTTGTGGCTGTGCGAATCCGGGTCTTCGAGGGAAATCTGCGAGACCACCCGCGGATTCTTCGGATCGCGCACATCGAGAATCGAAGTGCCGAGCCGCTGCTTGTTCGGGATGTGGCCGACGTAGGCGTAATCCCCCGCCACCGTCACCTGTCCCGCGCCTGGTAAATCCAGATGAGAGATGCGTGATACGTTGCGGGCGAGGGGTTGGGGGGAGCGGTCCATTGGAGCGGGGCGGGTTGAGTGGCGGGATTCTACCAAGACCCCTAGTTCTCCTGCGATTGTCGTCTTCCCGGACTACTGAGAGGGCCCTGAATTCTGGTAGGCTGACGCCATAGCAAGGGAAGGAGTGCAAGAATCTTGATATACTCACGAGATACTTTATAGATACTAAAGAAAGTATCCTTCTGTATGGAAGATCCTAGACCAGTGCTTAAAAAGGTGAAGTGCGGCAGAGTTTCGCTGCAGCAGCTTCGTCGCATTGCCCTCCCGACTATTCTTACGGAGAATATGGAAATCGGCGAAGGAGATGAACTTGCGATCTACTACGATCCGGATAGGAAGGCAGCGGTGCTTGTAAAAGCTGAGATCGCGAAGCAACCAACGGCGAAGTACGCAAAGAAAGGCCGAACCCGGTGAGTTCCGTCGTGAGCACCGATGAAAAATTTTCCGGACACGAGTCTTTCGTCTGCCGCTACGGGTGGCTACGCAAGGCCTACGATGGGGTTTCAAACAACGCGCGGATCTTCACCGATGTCGATATGGCGATCGTATCCCTCGGTGTTGGAAGCAATATGGTGAAGTCCATGGAATTCTGGGGCAAGGCGTTCGAAGTCATCGCTCCCGTGGACAAGAAGTCTCGGCAGTACAGCGTCACGCCGTTCGGGCGAGCAATGCTGGACCTCAAGTCGGGCAAGGATCCCTATCTCGAGGATCTCGGGAGCCTGTGGCTTCTTCATTGGAAGCTTGTCACCCGGGCGAACCTAGCGGCCTGGAACCTGGTCTTCCAAGAGCTGCAGGAATGGCGGATTACCCAGTCGCGACTAATTGAGATGCTTCATCGCCGCGGTCGACGCAACGGCGCGCCGCTTGTCGAGTCCACGGTGAAGCAGCATCTCGAGATGCTTCTGCATACGTACACCACGACTGCCAGCGCAAACCTCCGGGCGCTGGAAGAGTCGTTGGGCTCCCCGTTGCAAGAGTTGGGTCTTCTGTCCCGCCGGGAGACCGATGGCATTTCGAAGGACACGGTAATCGAGATCAAGATCGGCCCGAAGCTAAGCCTGCCGGCCGAGGTGTTCTTGGTCTGTGTCGTCGACCACTGGAACCGGATGGGCGGCGGGGCTTCAATCTCCCTCCAGGAGATCATGTTCGGGCATTTGAGCCCTGGTGTAGTTTTCAAGCTCGATGAAGCGTCAGTCATCGAGTACCTTTCGCGGATTCCGGACATTACGGATCAGCTGACCTACCAAGACGGAGCGCTCATACGTGGCTTGCAGCTGCGCCGTACCGTCAAGCTTGAAGACGTTCGTAAACGTCTGAGGTTTGCATGATTCGGAAGACCGCACCGCACGCTCAGTCGACGCTCATCTCGGAGGAGCTGCATTTCGCGCCTCGGTATGTACGCTCCTTGGAAATCGAGAGGGACTTGGGAGACGTTCGCGCGGTCGAAGGCTATGTGTTCACGCCAACGGTCCTTTTCGCAGCCCAATCGCTCGCGGTCGGACTGCGCGCCGAATCGACCCAGCGTGCTTGGCGAGTTACCGGTTCGTACGGGGCAGGCAAGTCCGCTTTCGGCCTCTTCCTTGCTCACCTCGCAGGCAAATCCGTCGCGGGGAAGGCACTTCTCGATCGCCTTAAGGACGACGCGGTTGGTCTGCACAACCTATGGAAGCAGGCCCCTAAGTACCTGCCGGTGCCCATCACAGGCACGCGCATGCCATTCGGCGCCGCGCTCGTAAGTCGTTTGAAGGGTGCGGTCAACGCGATGAGCAGCCGGCGGCCTCCGAAGGTGCTTTCAGAGCTGGAGAAGCTCGAGGCCCGGGCCGCCAGCCGTCCGCTCAACGACGAGGACGTCATCGCCGCGCTACGCAGTTTTATTTCGTATGCCACCTCCGATAGCCAGGGTGGATACCAGGGCGTGCTCCTAATCGTCGACGAGATGGGCAAGTTCCTCGAGCATGCGGCGCTTCGGCCTGACCAGGCCGACGCGCACCTTTTTCAACGCGTGGCCGAAATGGCCGCGGGCAGCTCCAAGGTGCCGCTCGCTGTTGTGGGTTTCCTGCACCAGAATTTTGCCGACTACGCGGCGGGCTACGGCGAGCGTGCGCAGGAAGAATGGGCCAAGGTTGCCCAGCGCTTCGAAGACATCCCGTTCGATGAATCCATCGAGCAGTACGGCTTCCTTCTCGCGCGCGCGATGCAATATAAGGAGGGCGTGCTTCGCCGGCATGGAGTGGACGAAGTGGCCTGCACTCTGTACGCGAGCGTCCTTGAAGAGGACACCAGGCCCGGCGGCCGGATGTCAGTGCTGCTCGACACAGCCCAGCATCTCTACCCGCTGCATCCCGCGACCTTCCTTTCGCTTGCGACGGCGGTCAAGAGATTCGGCCAGAACCAGCGCTCGCTCTTCAGCTTTCTCCTTGCTGGCGAGGCCCATGGCCTTCAGCAGTTCATTCACAAGACTGAGATCAAGGCAGAGAACTGGTATCGCCTCCCGGACCTCTTCGACTATCTCTCGACGCTCGACGGCATCATTTTTCGTCAGGGCGATCGTGCAAGGAAGTGGGAGCTGCTAAAGGACACGTTGACCCATGGGCCAGCGCTTGAGCCCTTGGAGCAGCAGGTCGTGAAGACCGTCGGTCTCCTGAACGTGCTCGACCCCGTTTCCTATCTTAGGCCCGATGCGCGAACCATCGCCCTAGCGCTCTGCGATATGGACGCGAGCAAGGACATCGAGCACGCGCTCAAGCGCCTTGCGGAAAAGAAAGTCCTCCACTTTCGCGCTGCCCAGGCCGACTATTGTCTGTGGAAGCACAGCAGCGTTGACCTTGAGTCCCTTCGCGAAGAGGCAGTGAAAGCTGTGAGGCCGGTTACCACGCTCGATGATCTCCTCGTGTCCCTGGACCAGGGTCGCGCGGTGATCGCCCACAGGCATTATCAGACGAACGGCACGCTACGGGCCTTCAATGTTCGATATGTATCACTTTCTCAGTTCAAGGCTTCGAAGGCTGAGCCTGCCACTGACTACGATGGCGAAATCCTCGTCGTTCTGCTGGATCCGAACGTGGAGTCTCGGGAAGCGGCAAAGGATGCTCTTACGCATACACTCGCTCGGTCGCCGATTCGGGTCATCGCGTTTCGCAAGATCGAGCCGGACAATCTCAAGTTCGCGAATGAGATTCGCACGTGGGAGCACATCCGTGCGACCTGCCAGGAATTGCGGGTCGATGAATTCGCTCGGAGAGAGGTCGTCCAGGAACTTACTCAGGCGCGTCGTCGACTCGAGGAACGACTCTCCAGTATCGCGGCGCTGACTTCAGCCGGAGGCGACGAAGAGGTGATCTGGGCTTATCAGGGCAAGCTGATCAGGATTCCGACGCGCGTTGCGCTTAGCCGTTTACTTTCGGATGTTTGCGACAGCGTGTATAGCTCGGCACCGATCATCAACAGCGAGCTCATCAATCGCCACAAGCTCACCTCCGCGATCGCGCTTGCGCGTCAAAAATTGATTGGTGCCATGCTTTCGGCCTCGTCCGAAAAGGACCTCAATCTCAAAGGCAATCCGCCGGAGCGCACGATCTACCTCTCACTCTTCAGGGAGTCGAGACTGCATCGAATGGAGCACGGCCACCTTGGCTTCTTTCCTCCCCGCGCGGCGGCGCATGACCCGTGTCGCTGGCTTCCTGCGTGGCAGGGATTACACACGTTCCTCTCCGAGCATCCCAACACTTCGTGCGATGCGATCTTCGCGTACCTTCGCGCCGCCCCCATAGGGTTACGGGAGGGACCGGCGCTGCTTCTTCTCCTCGCCTATATTCTCAATCAGCGCCGGAACGTCGCCGTATTTGAGCGCGGGACCTACCTCGTGGATTTCACCGAGGACCACGTCTTGCGGCTGTCGAAGACCCCAGCCTATTTCACGGTGCATCTTCAGTCTCAGCTGGCGGGCGTCGAGGGGCTTGCCCAAGCATATGCAAAGGCGTTGGAACCGATTCGCACCTCGACCGACAACTTGGAAGATGCTCACGGCATCGTGAATTGCGTCTACCGCTGGTATTCGCAGCTCTCGCAGTACGCTCAAGCGACTAATCGCATCTCAGCTCGCGTGAAGGAAGTCCGGGCGCTGCTAAAACGCGCCGGTGACCCCATGGATCTCCTGTCAGTCGGCCTGCCCAAGGCGTGTGGCTTTGCCGACTTTGGAAAGCGAGGCGGCAAGTCATCCGTCTCAGCCTTTGCGACAGAGTTGAAGAAGGTCATCGAGGAGCTGGGCGCCATCGATGCGTCGCTGCGTTCGGAGATCCTAGTGATCTTGAACGCCTCTTTCGGCATACGGGGCACTGCCGCCGCCCTCCGGGACCACCTTGAGAACAATTTCGGGCCGTACAAGGACGTCCTGGGCGACCACAAGCTCAAAACTGCCCTCAATCGTGCCCTGGACCGCGGCTTGGCTGACGACACCTGGCTCGACTCTATAGCGGCCCTTTTGGCCGAACGCGGGCTCGCACTGTGGTCTGACGAGACTTTGGGCAAGTTCAAGGCTGAGGTCGTAGCATTTGCCGGCCAACTGAAGCGCTGGGCGGCGCTCATGCTTGAGCACAGGGACAAGAAGGCGGAGGCTGGGTCGCTCGTGCGCATCCAGGTGACCGCGGCCTCCGGAAAAGAACACACTCTGCTCGTAACAAAGGGAGCGCCGGTCACTGCTGACCAGATGAAGAAGGCGATTCGCGAGGTGGTCGATCTAAATCCAGAAGAAGCGCCCCTTGCGCTTGCCGAAGCGCTCGCGGAACTGCTAGGCAATAGCGACACGAAGGCGAAGAAAAATGCAAAAGACTAAGTCTCCGCGCCACATCCTGAGCCTCTCAGGCGGGAAGGACAGCGCTGCGCTCGCGCTGTACATGCGCGGCCGGGTTCCCGAGATGGAGTATATCTTCAGCGACACCCGCAAGGAACTCCCAGAGACCTATGAGTATCTGGATCGAATTCAGGATCGTCTCGGCAAACCGATCCACAGACTGAATGCGGAGCTGGGCTTCGACCATTGGTACGAGGTCTACGGCGGGATGATTCCATCGAATCACCGCCGGTGGTGCACGAAGCAACTGAAACTGAAGCCTTTCGAGGAATTCGTCGGCGACGATGACGTGCTGAACTACGTTGGCCTGAGATACGACGAGGACCGCGAAGGCTACATCAGCCACAAACCAAACATCACCCCCGTGTATCCCTTCCGGGTGGCGAAGCTCGTGCTACGGGATATCGAGCAGATCCTCCAAGATGAAGGAGTCGGCATGCCGCCCTATACGAAATGGGGTCGGTCTCGTTCAGGATGCTTCTTCTGCTTCTACCAACAGAAAATCGAGTGGGTGCGCCTCAAGGAAACACACCCCGATCTCTTCGAGGAGGCGAAGAAGTATGAGCGCGTCTACGAGAAGACCGGCAACTTCTTCACTTGGAGCACCGAAGCGCTTACAGACCTCGAGAAGCCGAAGCGCATGATCGAGATCAAGACCGAGCACGAGGTGAGGCGCAAGCGCGAAGCTGCACGCCGCGCAAACCTGCCGTTGTCGGAGGTATTCAAGGAGATCCACGGCTACAAGGAGCCGACCGAAGACGAAGAACAGGCTTGTCTGATTTGCACGCTCTAGTGCAGCCATGGCGTTTGAAATTAAAGCACGCGTACTCCTAGAGCTCGGAGCCGAGCTGATCAGTTCGGACGCCATAGCGCTGTACGAATTGATCAAGAACGCATTGGACGCGGGAGCGCGAAAGACAGAAGTGGGCGTTGTTGTAACTTTGAAGTACTCTAGCTATCACCGGCTTGTTAGGGCGCTCGCCAACGGGGCAAATTTGGCGAAGGACCAGTTCATTTCGGATGTTCAAGACGCATTGGAGCCTTCCGCGGGTGAGAAGCGAAAGGAACGGTTCATTGAATCGCTAAAGAGCGCCCGCGGCGCGACGCAACTCAGAGAAGCGCTGGATCAGGCGTATAGCCGAGAGAACTGTATAGATGTTCTGGACAACGGCCATGGAATGGCAATGTCCGAACTAGGCGATGTCTATCTCACCGTAGGAACGACTTCACGGCTGCAGCAAAAACGGTCGCTCTTTGATGGTCTAGATGAGGGAGAGAAGGATCCACAAAAAATACCGCTCGGCGAGAAGGGGATTGGCCGCCTTGCTGCGATGCGGCTGGGTGACGTGCTGGAAGTTCGCACGGCACGAAAGACAGATCGTCGATGGAATCAGCTGTCTGTCAACTGGGCAAGCCTCCGGGAAGACATCAACCAGGACATTTCTGATTTCGAAGCAGAGCCGACGCAAGGCCCGGTTAAGGACTCGCCAACCGAGAGCGGCACAAGGGTGCGAATTCGAATGCTGCAGTCGGACTGGACCAGCGAGAAGCTAGATGGATTGTCGAAAACGGAGTTCGCAAAACTTTACGACCCCTTCGCTGAAGGGGTAAAGCGCGATGACATTCGCCTTTCGTTCAATGGAGAAGAAGTCGATCCAACCATATTTGAGCGGGAGCTCCTCAAGCACGCCGATGCTTTTTGCAAAGGCGAGTTCCGTTATGTGGACGGAGTTCCAGTGTTATCAGGACAGATCAACTTCAGGCTTTTCAAACGGGAAAAGACTTTCCGCCTGGAGGACATACACCTAAATAGCGTACTCACCGAGGACCCAGGTAGACCGAAGAAAAAACGACGCGAAGAGGAAGAGCAGAAGCGGATTTCATACGCCAACGAGGCTGTGATTGATGCATTGAGGACCCTCGGCCCATTCGAGTGGGAATTTCATTGGTTTAACCGTGGAAGACTACGGAAAGAGCAGTTCGAGCTATGGAACGAGCATTTGCAAGAGTTCGTAGCCTTGTGGTCGGGCGGGCTTCTTGTCTACCGGGACGGGTATCGGGTCTATCCGTACGGGGCGCCTGAAGACGATTGGCTGGATTTGGACCGAAAAGCCTTATCTGCTTCTGCGTACAAGCTGAACCGAACTCAAATTGTGGGGCGGCTGAAAATAAGTAGCCGGCGCAATCCTAGGCTTCAAGATCAGACGAACAGAGAGGGGTTTCGCGAGTGTCCGGAGAAACATGCATTAGTACGGATGATGAGGCATGTGTTCCTTACGGAGACGCGGACGTTCTTAGACAGGGTAAATGACGAGAACAAACCAGTTGATAAAGACGACTTGGAAAACATAGAGCGGCGTCTAGAAACTTCTGGGAAGGAGGCCGAACGTGGAATACGAGATATCGGGCGACGAATTCCAGCAGAAAAAGAAACGGTAAATAAACTGCTCGATTACTTGCGCGAAGTTACTTTGGCTTGGGAAAAAGCAAAGGAAGTGGCGCAAACTTTTGAATCCGATTTGGAAAAGTACTTGCATCTAGCAGGCATCGGCCTAATGGTGGAATTCATTGCACATGAACTTACGCGGGCCACAAAAAACGCTCTCGACACCTTAGAGGATGGGAAGGCACGCAGTCGGCCGGAGGCAGTTGCAGCGACGCTTGAAGCACTTCGAGCTCAGTTAAAGACGATAGAGAAGAGGCTCAGGATTCTAGATCCGCTTAGTACGCCGGGGCGGCAACGACGATCGGTGCAAGATGTGTTGGGTATCATCGAAGAGGTGTTTGAGTCGCATAGTGCGCAGTTCAAACGCCATAACATCAAGTACAAGATTGAGAGCAACGTGGGGCATACGACGACCTATCGTGTCGAGAAGGGGCAGATTGTTCAGATCCTTGAAAACTTAATTAGCAATTCCGTCTATTGGCTCCGCGAGAAGCGCTCCAGGGAAGACGACTTCGCACCTGTGATTAGTGTGCGGTTTGATAAGGATCAGGTAACGTACCGGGATAACGGCCCGGGCATACCAGAAGAGAGAGGCGAGGACGTCTTCACGCCGTTTTTCACGACGAAGCCGCCAGGCCGCGGCCGGGGTTTAGGGTTGTACATCGCGCGGAAGCTCGCGGAATATAACGATGCAACGTTGACGCTGGACCAGCCGACAAAGGATGGCATTCATAGGGGATTCGTCCTCGCGTTCGCGCCTACGAAATAGCAGGGGGAGAAGTGGATATAGGGGCCACACTGAAGGAACAGGGGCTTCAGTCGGTGCTCATCGTCGATGATGCATACGAGGCCCCGACGCCCCTAAAAATATCTGCACAAGCTAAGGGTCGCTTCGTCCGCCTCGTCCGAGACAATGAGGCTGGAGCTATAGCACTGCGCGCTGAGTTTCCTGACCTCGATACGGAGATAGATGACCATGTCACTGGGCTGCTCAGCGAAGAAGGGCAGTTGGGTAAGGTCTGGCGGCTATACAGCCAGGCAGCAGGGTTTCAGTGGATCGCGCCGGCATTTAGGGATTTCGAGGAGCAACGCGCGCTTAAGAGAGCGCCGTTATTGCCACTGGAAGCATATATCAAGTCGCAACATTGGCCTCTCGAAACCCGCTCGTCATTGCCAGAGGGTGACGTCGGGTCTTACGGCTTGGTGTTCATTGACTTCTTCCTGGACACTGATTCCTTAGAAGTTGCTTTGGAGCGAAGCGTTGAAATCGGCAAGAAGTTTACCGGAATCAGAGAGAGCCAAGGTAAACAATTCCGACCACTTGTATTCCTGATCTCTAGTCGCGTTGAGACTACGCGTACATACCAAGAGAAGTTCCGCCAGTTGTCCGGGATCAAGGGTAGCTTTTTCAGATTTATTGACAAAGACAACCTGACGGCGGAGCGCTTTCCAACGCGGCTAGAACGTCAGCTGGTTAGTTATCAGCCGGCAATGCTGCTGGCGGACTATCTTGATGAATTTCGAACGGCTGCTATCGCGGCCGTGGACAGACTCCAGCAATTGGAGCTCACAGACCTGTCACTACTCAATCTATTGCGGATCGAAGCTGAAAACGAGCGCTTGGGGAATTATCTCAACTGGCTTCTTTCTGAAGCTATTAGTGGTGGCATTCAATCAAGCGAACGTACGCGGCTCGCCGCTGCAAAACTGGATCAGCGCGTCAATCATCGGCTAGATGGTCACGTTATTGATCCGCGAAACTTGTTGTTTGAGATCTACACGAACGCAGTATTTCGCTACGACGTGCGCGACGTGGCCGGGGAAAGCCGGTTGTCGTCGGTGACCTTTGGGGACGTATATGCTAATGATGAGGTAATTGAGGACACCGAATCGAGTGAAAACCGCTTTAGGATTCCAAGGTTTAGAGGTTGCCGCTGGGCCTCGCGACTACTCAAGAAAGTGCGGCAAGCACGGACGCGACAGGTGTACTTCGCGGTCCTGAGTCCGACCTCAGACATCCTGAGACAAAGGCAGGGTAGCAAACCGATTCTCTGCGTTAAGGGCGAGCCGAAGGGCGGCGCTATGCCCAACGTTGAAGATCTCCTGAACGTCGAGCTGCTTGGCCAAGAGCAACATGTCTTGGACTTGAGTGCCGGGGCGAGCAAGGAGTATCGAATAATCAAATGGAGCAAGAAAGACCTTCAGTCCATCCCGCTGAAGGAGCTAAGCGACCGCAAGCGGTTCAGAAGGGTGGCGCGCCTACAACCGCTCTTTGCACATCAATTAAAGCATGTAGCTCTGAGCGATCTTGGACGCGTGGGCGTGCCCACGGCCCCGGCAATTGTTGGAGTACTTGATGGCGTGGTGGTGCTTACACTTCCCGGCGGAGCGCAGGAGCTAAAGACAAAAGATTTGGGCATTTTCGCCGGCATCATTGCAAACAAACGAGTGCAAGACGGCGAGGTGAAGATTATCGCGTTCTCGATGGCGTTCCTTGATGAAATGAAGGCGTTTGTAGATATGGCAGTCTCCAAGGCCGGGGGCCAAGAGAAAGGGAAGTTGGAGCAAGTGAGCAAGATATGTGAAAACTCTTTGGCGGAAGTTGAAATCAAGGAACGCGAAGACCACAAGGTTGGTAACCTAGTGAAGATCTACATTCGAAGCCGCTCGTCGGAAGAAGAGCAGAAACCTGTACTATGCGAAATTCTCCTATCTACTGTGTAACGAACTAGGGGCCGGCAACTTTTGACGTCGTTACTGAGTTCGACGCAAAGCTAGTAGAAGGCTTCGGAGCGTCGGAATTCAGAAGGGAAAACCGCAAAGCGCGCCTAGTTACTTCTTAACGGCCAACACTCCATCGCCATTCAGCTTCGCGGCGAAGCCCGCGTGCTGCAGTCGTTTCGCTACTTCGTTGGGAACATTCCGGCCGCTGGTCAGTTTGTTCGGTGTGCCGGTGTAGTGGAATAGTTTGCCGTTGCGCTTGAGGACTCTCGCCAGTTGGTCGTAGAAGGCTTGGGAGTAGAGTTCTCCGGCGGTGCCGAAGCGCGGCGGGTCGTGCAGGATGGCGTCGAAGGAATTGCCGGGGAGCGCGCCGATCTGCGCGGCGATGTCGCCGTGGGTCAGCGTCAGGCTGCCGCCGGTTTCGGGCGACCAGGGATTGAGGCTGCGCAGCCAGATGACGTCGGCGTTCTTCTCGTAGGAATGGACCTGGCTCGCCCGGCCCTGCAGGCACCAGGCGGCGAAGTAGCCGAGGCCGCCGCAGGTGTCGAGGATCACTTTGCCGCGCGGCTGGATCAGTCCTACTTTGCGTTCGGCGTCCGCGTAGGGCGAGACGCGCGCCGTGGGCAGCATCTTGATGCCGTCGATTTCGAACGTCGGCGGGCCCCATTCGGTCGGCACCAGCTTGATCAGCGACGTGGTGAAGCGCGACACCGGCTGAAAGGCCCCGCCGACCCAGTGGTAGACGGTTCTGTCCTTGCAGGTTTCGAGGTAGGGGAAACGTTCGCCTTGCCAGGTCCACTGCGCGACGCCCAGCTCGACGGTCGTCCTCGAGCGATCCAGGTCCAGCGAGCACTCGACCGCGGGCGTACCGGCGCGCGCGGCGGCGCGCAGGATGGCATGCACTTTTTGCGTCAACAATGGACCGATCACTGGTAGGCTCCGCCACCATGATGCAGGATATCGACCGGAAGCCGAAGCGCGTCATCGTCGCGGCGGTGCAGCGGCCCAGCGTGGGCGACGTCGAGTTCGAGGCGTCGCTGACGGAGTTGCGCCAGCTCGCGAAGACGCTGGGTTTCGAGGTCGCCGGCAGGTTCACGCAGAAGCGCGCGGGGTTCGAGTCGGGGGCGTACTTCGGAACCGGGAAGCGGGAGGAGTTGCGCCTAATGCGTGAGCAGGAGGCCGTGGACGTGATTCTCATCGACCACGAGATTTCCCCCTCGCAGCAGTTCAACCTGGCGAAGGAGGTCGGCTGCGAGGTGATGGGGACCGCAGCATGGTCAT
>Ga0137367_10004078_pt1 | contig 11873 bp, 8 predicted proteins | sample SagtaG_14_FD_104939 | JGI IMG/M metagenome (GOLD analysis project Ga0137367, IMG submission 104939) | Vadose zone soil microbial communities from Sagehorn Ranch, Mendocino, California, USA - Sage1_L_80_16 metaG | ecosystem: Environmental > Terrestrial > Soil > Vadose zone | place: USA... | reverse complement strand
TCACGATGGCCGAATACATGTTTGGCGTCTCCGGCGACCACAACGCCGGATTCGTCAGCTTCGTCGTTGCACTGAATGGCGCAAAGCTATCGGCCGCAACCTGCTGCGGCGCCGAATCGGCGCTGGCAACTGTCTTCCCGGACGCGTCCAGAATCTGCCAGCGTACTCGGCAAGCCTCGGGCTTCGATCCCCGGTTGTGCACGACGGTGCCCAGGTTCAGCGTTGCCGCATTCCCCTTCACTTCTGTGCGTACATAACTCTCCCACTGCTCAACATGCAGCGCATCCATTTGGGTCAGCCACACATGGCGATAAATCCCTGCGCCTTCATAGAACCACCCGTCTCCGAAACTTGCGTCCATGCGGACCATCAGATAATTCTTTTCGCCGTAGTTCAGGAAATCCGTGATGTCAAAGCTGAAGGGTGCGTATCCATTGTTATTGCGCCCGATGAAGTAGCCGTTAAGGAAGACCAGCGCGTCGCGGAAGGCGCCATCAAACAACAGAGAGGTACGGCGACCGCGATCGCTCGCGGGGGTGTCAAACGTCCGCCGATACCATCCCACGCTCGTCTCGGGATACTTCCTGCCCAGCGGCTTGTAGCCGTGGCTCTGTAGGCTTTCGTCGCGCACGAATGGCAATTCGACCGCCCAGTCGTGAGGCAGGTTCAGAGAACGCCAGTTGGAATCGTCCAATTTCGCGGTCGAAAACTTCATCTCTCCGGACTTCGCAAAATCGCCCTGGCCAGCGCCGAAACCGAGGTCCCGCGCCGGGTCGCTGCCATGCCCGAACTGGAATTTCCATCCAAAGTCCATTAGAAAACGTTCTCTCGGCGCAACCGCAGAAAGGGCCTCGGATGAAGCTGCTCCCGGATATGCCGCCAGCAGCGCCTCAGCACGCTTCACGAAGGAACCAGCTGCCAATGACGTGGCGGAAATTGCGACTCCGGAACGAAGCAGATCACGACGGGTAAATGAAGACACGAGCGCACCTCCAGTGTGCGGCAGAGCTGGGATTAAGAACGCAAGAAACGCACAATATTACGCCGATGAAGCAAGCTGGCACAACCACTGAATGGAGCGAGGGATGGAGCTTCGGATTCAAACTTCAGCATTACAACCCTGATGACCTCCGTGATGCAACCGTACGGTGTTTGGTAGGAGGTGCTCGCAGACAACATTTCAAAATCGCTTAATGATGAATACTGTCTTATCATCGATCAGCGCTTCGTCGCCGTTCTCTCGAAGATGCTCATCCTGCTTGACCGCATGATCCAGCAATGCGTTGCAGATTTCTCTGGCCGACTGCCGGTAGTGTTCGCGCATAACCGCTTCAAGTAGCTCGCGCTGTTCTCTATCGCTGCCGTCGTAAACTCCATCGGTATAGAGGACAAGAATGTCTCCCGGGCTCATCAGCGTGATCTCGGCGACATCGGATGAGTTGAACTCTCTCTGTCGTGAGTTCAAGGTGTAATACTTCTTACGATCCGGGTGGTCTGTGGGGATCTGCAAGCCGAGGGCAAGGAATTGCACCATGCGGCTTTCATTGATGTCCATGAACTTGCGATACTCCGCGGAGAACACCAGCGGTGGAGGATGGCCGAAATTTGCGAAGCGAAAGTGGCCGCCAGGGCGCACTTCGCCATATACCATGGTCGCGATTTCGCGCGCATCTTCTTTCTCAGTTATTCCCAGTGCGTTGCGAGCGGTGACGGATTGCGCTAGCCGCAGGTTGATGTTTTCGAGTAGCTCCGGCGTTGTCTTTCCGTACCGGTCCAATTCGGTGAGCATCAATGCATGGAATGTGTCATGGACCGTAGAGGCGATCTTCGCCGAGATAATTCCATGTCCCTGCGCGTCGACCACGAGGACACCGGCGGTCGAATAGAGGTCGCGCAGGTCCTCCGCAACGCGTGCCTGCTCAGAGCTCCTGGCGAATCGATACTCAGTCTCCATCTCGGGTCTATAGGCCGGGTTCCCCTTCAGCCACTGCACGTGGTCATCTACGCAATTACGCACCGGTGTACCTGGAGGCAGCGTTTCGAGAAACTCTTTTGCCAGACGCTGAGCCCGCAGAATGCGTGCGTCGATATCGTAGCGCTGTTGAAAATTGATATATTCAAAAAGGTCGCCACCAACGGTTCCGGCAGGAATCGAATTGCCGAACATCTCGATTCCGGGGATGTGCGGGATCGCACCTTCGACCGGCATCAACCGCTCGCGCAGATACTCATCGATCGTCGGCGCTAGGTTCACATTGGTCATACGCAGGAGCGTCTATCTGAGTACAAACCCAATCCTACTCGATGGTCGAGAGTCCGCGCAGATACGAAGCAGGGTGAGTTCAGATGCGACCGATCCATTGCGGATCAGCCAATGGCGAACGGCAGGGTTGCACGCCCGCATGGAGGAAACTGCGCCTATCCCCTGAGCCCGCTCGCCCTGGGGCACCCAAGGTTTTGAATCTCGGCAAAAACACCCAGCATCTGCTCTTCATGAGGAAGTGGACGAAGGAAATTCAATAGGGCTCAGATCGAGGGACCTATTGAGCTTTGCATAATATTGTGACACTCCATCATCATTGCCATTTCGACCGTAACAGGCTTGGTCGCGAAGCGGACAATCCTGCGGAGTGGAGAAACCTGCTGTTCTGCGCGGGCGGAAGAAAGCAGGTTCCCGTTCGACTCCCTCCGTTCCGTCGGTCGCTCAGGGCAGGCTCTCCACTTCGCAGCATGATTCGCGTTGCGAATCATGCTGCTCCGGTCGGAATGACAGAGCTGTTCAATGGTCACAATATTCTGCAAAGCTCAGTAGGGATGGTCTCGTCCTTTCGGTGATCGGCCTCGCCGCATTTTTTAGTTCCTGAAGTTTGCTGCGCGTAATAAGACACACGGTTGAAATTAGACAACGCATGTTTGAGAGCATCCTTTGTCAGGTCACCGAATACGATCCCGGCGTCTTGCAGACGTTGATTGAGCTGGCCGTCGAGATTGCCCGCGAAGGCAGGGAGGGACGGCGCATCGGCACCCTGTTCACGCTCGGAGATGAGCAAGCCGTACTCGCAAAGTCCCGGTCACTGATTCTGGACCCCTTATCCGGGCACCCGGAATCCGTGCGTCACGTGAGCAACCCAAGTCTCCAAGGAACAATTAAGGAACTGGCCCAATTGGATGGTGGATTTGTCGTCAGCCGCGACGGCGTGTTTCTGTCTGCCTGCCGGTATCTTGACGCTGTCGCAGCGCCGGTGGATGTGCCACTGGGCCTTGGTAGCAGGCACCTTGCAGCGGCCAACATGAGCGCAGTGACGAAGGCAGTGGGTGTTGTGGTTTCGGAGAGCTCAGTGGTCCGCCTTTTCTGCCACGGAAAGTTGGTAGGCGAGATCATCCCGGAACTGTGGATGATCGATCGTGCTGCGCAGCTGCGCGGACCGGTGAAGAAGGAAACCTATGGCGAACTGACCGTACTGACGCCAAATCCGAGCCGCGCCTCCGCAGCGAAACTTCTGTGAAGGAGCTTGCGGTTATACTTTTCGACCGAATGCGCCGATATTGCCAACGCCAGCAAACCCGATCCTCCACGTAGCCATCTGCTGACCATCATTTTGATGGGGACGAAATGCGAGAGCTGTGATGCCGAAACCTATATTGTTGAGCGTAGACGACGATTCCGACGTTTTGCGCGCAATCGAGCGCGACTTGCGATCACAATACGGCGCTGAATACCGGGTGTTAGGAAGCGATTCGCCCGAGGGTGCGCTCGATATTCTCAACCAGTTGAAGGTTCGAAATGATAGTGTTGCCCTGCTCCTCGCCGATCAGCGCATGCCGAAAATGGATGGAGTCCAATTTCTGCAAGAGGCCATGCGCATGTACCCTGACGCAAAACGAGCGCTGCTCACGGCGTACGCGGACACGACCGCTGCGATTAGCGCGATCAACGACGCCGGCATTAACTACTTCTTCTTGAAGCCTTGGGACCCTCCCACTGAGCGCCTGTATCCCCAGCTGGACGACATGCTGGATGACTGGCAAGCTTCTCATAAGCCTTCCTTCGGCGGCATCAGAGTACTCGGAACGCGCTGGTCGCCGCGTTCCTACGAGTTACGAGACTTCCTTGCGCGCAACCATGTTCCGTATCAATGGATCGACGTAGAGCTTTCGGTCAATGATCCGGAGACCAGGCGACTTCTCGACGTTCTCGGGCCTGAGGCCACGAGTCTTCCGGTCGTTCTCTTTCCGGATGGGACAAAACTGCTCGAGAGCCTGCCGTCACAGGTAGCACAAAAAGTCGGGCTGCGTACACGCGCTCAGACTGACTTCTACGATTTGGCAATTGTCGGCGGTGGACCAGCCGGTCTGGCGGCAGCCGTTTATGGTGCTTCGGAAGGGCTGCACACGGTGATCATTGAGCGTGAGGCGCCGGGTGGCCAGGCCGGAATGAGTTCGCGAATCGAGAACTATCTTGGCTTTCCCACGGGACTAAGTGGTGGCGATCTGGCGAGACGCGCCGTAGTTCAGGCTTCGCGGTTCGGAGTGGAAATCCTGTCTCCGCAGGAGGTGACCGCAGTTCGGACGGAGGGACCTTATCGGATCCTGAAAATGGCGGACGGCAACGAGCTTTCCTGTCATGCTCTGATGATTGCCAGCGGAGTTCAATGGCGCCGCCTCGATGCTCCCGGCGTCGACCGTCTGCAAGGCGCGGGCATTTACTACGGCGGAGGAGCGACCGAAGCGCTGTCCTGTAAAAATGAAATTATCTATGTGGTAGGCGGAGCCAATTCTGCAGGCCAGGCGGCGATGAACTTCGCCAAGTATGCCGAGAGAGTGGTCATCTTGGTGCGAGGCTCGTCACTCTCGAGCACGATGTCGAAGTATTTGATTGACCAGATTCAGCAAACTCAGAACATTCAGTTGTGGACGCATGCCAGCATCGCCGAAGTGCATGGCGACTCACATGTGGAAGAGATTTCCGTCCTTTGTTCCGATACCAGTAAGATCGAGCGCGTTCCCGCGAACTCCGTCTTTGTTTTCATTGGTGCTTTGCCACAAACTGACTGGCTGGGGGATATGGTCGAACGCGACGAGCGCGGGTTCATTCTTACGGGGCCAGATCTCATACGCGCCGGAAATCGTCCCAAGGGTTGGAGTCTTGATCGAGATCCGTTTCTTTTGGAGACCAATGTTCCGGGAGTATTTGCGGTTGGTGATGTGCGGCATGGCTCGGTGAAGCGCGTGGCGTCTGGCGTTGGAGAAGGCTCGGTGGCTGTGCAGTTCATCCATCAATATTTGAGTAAGGTTTAAAATGGCGGAAAAATCGGAGCTACTCAACATTCCGGCATTTGCCGGCTTGCCGGATGATCAGATCAGTTGGTTCATCACGCAGTCGCAAGAGTTGAAGATCAATGCCGGCGAGACCTACGTCCGCCAAGGAGACCCGGCCGACGCGATGTTTGTGATTCTCGAGGGTCAATTTCAGTTTCGAGGCGAATTCGGTGGCCAGCCTGTTATTTTCCCAATCAAGGCCGGGGATGTAACCGGAGTACTTCCTTTTTCGAGAATGACGCAGTTTACCGTGACCGGTCGCGCGGTCACCGATGGCCGTATTCTGCGATTCCCTGTCTCATTGTTTCCGGAACTCACGCAGAGAATGCCGGTTCTTACGAAGCATCTAGTCGGCCTGCTGTCGGATAGAATCCGTGAAACCACCAGGCTGGAACAGCAGCGAGACCGGTTGGCGGCTTTGGGCAAACTTTCCGCCGGCCTGGCGCATGAACTCAACAATCCTGCCTCGGCTGCGAAGCGCGCGACCCGCCAGCTACGCCAAGTCCTGAGAAAAATTAAAGATGCAAGTCATGAGCTTGGACGCCGCGAGCTCACCCCCGCTCAGAAAGCGGAAATTGAAAATCTGGAAGCATCACTGATTCAGCGGGACGAACCCCCACCGGACGCATTGGCGGCCAGCGACATAGAGGACCAGATCGATTCACTCTTGCGCAGCCACGGACAGAACGATCTTTGGCAACTCTCGGCAGATCTCGCACGCCGAGGTGTCAAGCCGGCAGCGCTGGAATCCTTGTTTTCCATTCTTGACGCGGACACTGCCCGCGCGGCCCTGATCAGGCTGGCTGCATCCGTTGAAGTTGCGAACTTATTGAAGGAAATTGAGAGCAGTACATCACGAATCTCCGACCTCGTCCTGGCAATTAAGGAATACACATTCATGGACCAGGCTCCGGTTCAGAACGTCGATATCGTAAAGACCCTCGAAAACACACTGACGATCCTGAACCACAAGCTCAAGCACGGAGTCGTTGTGAAACGCGACTATCAGCGGGTTCCCCTGCTCGTAAATTCGTTCGGCAGCGAGCTCAATCAAGTCTGGACCAACCTGATCGACAACGCCATTGACGCGATGGGCGGCAAAGGCGAGCTTAATGTGCGAACCTATCGCGACGATACTTGCGTCGTAGTCGAGATTGGCGACAACGGTCCAGGTATCTCACCCGACGTTAAGCCGCACATCTTTGAGCCCTTCTTCACCACGAAGGGCGTCGGACAGGGCACTGGGCTCGGTCTCGACACCGTGCAACGAATCGTGAAAAAACACCAAGGAACGATTCAAGTTGAGTCTCACCCCGGGGACACGCGCTTCCAAATCTGGCTGCCGTTGTCCGTGGCTACGAGTTAAGCCTTCGTTCCGCACTCGCCACGTCGTTCCCACTCGCCATGCGCGGGAATTTCCCTGAAATCTAACCTGCTGAGAAATCATGGTGAGCGCGGCAGGACTCGAACCTGCGACCCATGCCTTAAAAGGGCATTGCTCTACCAACTGAGCTACGCGCCCGCTACGAGGTAGGAACCAAAACTTGCTTTCTTAATTTAACACGGGTATCGCACCAGGCGTCTGCTTGGCTCACAATGGATGGACAACGCGTGGGTATCGGATGAACTCCCTTTCGCCCTTCGACGTCTTCGGAAACTAGTTCGGCGCGTAGCCCATGCCCGCCAGCATGCCGCGCATGTACGCAAAGCTTTCGATGACGCCCGGCATGGGGTTATCAGGCTGAATTTCATATTCGAGATCGACGCATCCCTGGTACTTCGTCGCGATAAGCGCCTCGAATATTTCCCGCACCGGCATTTTGCCCTCGCCAACGGCAACCTGGCTTTCTTTGTCCGTAAAACTGCTCAGGTCTTTCATGTGCACGTTAAATAGTCTCGAACCCGCTTCTCGGATCGCGTGAACCACGTCGGTCCCGGCCCGCACTGTGTGTCCAACGTCGATGCAGCAACCCATTCGCGGATCCATCCCTCGCACTGCCTTCAGTACGTCGAGTGGCGACGCAAAAAGTTTGTCCTCGGGACCGTGGTTGTGGATAGCAATCCGGATGTCATACTCCTTCACGAACGTTTCAATTCGCGGCAATGTATTCGGCGCAGGGTCGCCGGCAACAATCACGCCAATGCCGGCACGTTTGCAATATTCGAACTTTGACCGAATATCGTCATCCTCATCCTTAGGGAAATAGATTGCGCCGGCGGCATGAAGCTTTACGCCCGCGTCCCGATAGTCAGCCACGGCCCGCGCCTCCTCTTCGGAACTCATTGGCAGATGGTCCTTGGTGTCCTTCGCATTGAGGTCAGACATGCTGAGTTGCTTCATGAAGCCGATCATTTGCGCGCGAGTGAAGTTGCGAAATGTATAGCTCGCCAGGCCGAGTCGAATCGGCGACGGCTTCCCAACCGAATGCGTTTTCTTATCCAGCGCCAACACGTTGCTGGGGAGGGCAAGCCCTGCTGCGATCGCTGTACTCGAGCGCAGCAGGTCCCGTCGCGAAAAACATTTTTTGTCAGACATGCGGCGCCCAGCCTTTCTCGTATTCGCGTCCCCACAGTTTCATCGCTTCGGCGTCGCCTTGAATGTGTCCATCTTTCGGATCGAGATGCAAATCCCGTTTGACTTCCCAGGCAATGTTCGAAAGCTGCAGCATCGTGACCGCGACGTTGCCGTCAGCAATCGGGGAGTTCAGCTTCTCGCCTTTCTGGATTGCCGCAATGAAGTTCGCAAAGTGGGCGTCGGTCATGGAATCGCGCCCGAGCAGGTCCGCCGATGACGTTGTGCCGCCGGTTTTGAATTCGCCGGTCTTTTTCCCTTTTAGATCGTAGATTTCGTAGCCATCACGGTCCACCAGCACCGACCCATCAGTTCCCATGATCACCGAGCCACGATCGCGCCCGTAGTCTTTCATTCCCTGGCAGCTTCGGCCTTCCCAAATGATGGTTTTGTCGTCGTATTCGAAACTGGTTACCAGGGTGTCATAAAACTCCCAGTCATCATGAAAGTGATATCTGCCGCCTGCCGAAGTCACGCGCTTCGGATGATCGACCCCCAAAGCCCAGCGCGAGACATCCACTTCGTGCGTGCCGTTATTGAGCGTCTCGCCGGTCCCGTAAATTCGGAACCAGTGCCAGTTATAGGGCTGCACATTGTCCTTATAAGGACGGCGCGGCGCGGGGCCCTGCCAGAGGTCCCAATCGAGTTGCGGTGGGACGGGCGCTTCTTTTCCCACACCAATCGACCTTCGCACATTGCAGTACCAGGTTTTGGCAAGGTAGGGTGTGCCAATCAGTCCCGAATGGATCTTTCCGACGATCTCGATGGTGTGCGGTGATGAGCGTTGCTGCGTGCCCATCTGCACCAGTGTTCCGTATTTCTTCTGTGCCCGCACCAGCATCTCTCCCTCAGCCGGATTGTGGCTGCATGGCTTTTCAACATAGACGTGTTTGCCCGCCTGGAGGGCGGCGATCGCCATCGGAGCGTGCCAGTGATCAGGAGTTGCGACGGTGACCGCGTCCACGTCTTTCCGTTCCAGAATTTCGCGGAAGTCCTTCTCGATGGCGGGAGCCTCTCCCATCTCCTGCTGCACACTCGCCGCGAACTTCTGCAAAATGTTGCTATCCACATCGCAGACATGCGAGATTCGAGCGGCACTGCGGTTAGCCTTGAGCGACGAAAGATGCGCATAAGCGCGTCCATTCAAGCCGATCACCGCAAAGTTCAAGCGATCATTGGAGCCGACAATCTGCGCATAACTCTTAGCGGTCGTGCCCGCAACCAGTCCGGCTGCTCCTACCGCAAGCACATCGAGGAATTCACGTCGTGTAGTCATTGTTTATTTCCTTCGTGCGGCACAAGAGTTTGAGGGCCGCTTGGGCTGTAACTTCAGTTTCAGTCCATCTTCAGCAGGATATTCCGGCTTTGGTCAGCGACTTCTTCAGTCCGTCAAAGCTGGCCCGCGTGGAGGCTTCCGGCGTTCCTGCGCCGCGCCAGTGGGTTTCCAGGCTTAACCCGTAGTGAAATCCATCGCGCCGCAAAGCCTGTAGTTGGCCAACCCAATCTACAACGCCATCACCAACCGGAGCCCAATCGTACTTGCCGTTCGGCTTGCGAACAACGTCTTTGCAGTGACAATGCCCGATGCGTTCCTTGGGCAGCAAGCCGTAGCCGTCCGGAAAGGGCACGCTTCCAATCGCAGCGGCATTCCCCGGGTCCCAGTTCAGCATGAAGTTGCGATTGGGGACCGCCTTCAGTACGGCAGCGGATTCCTCCGCTGTCGCTGTATTGCAGGACATCTCGTTCTCAAGCAGAAGAACCATCTTCTCTTTGGCGCAACGTTCGGCAGCCTGCTGCAGTTTCGCGTTGATCGCTGTTCGATACGGCTTCGGATCGTCGAGCCGCCAAAAATCGAAACAGCGAATGCGGTCCGTCTTGAAAAACTTCGCCAGTGAGATGCAGCGTTCGAGCAGCTTATCCTGCGCGCTGGCATCGAAGTCGGCGTGAAACTGGTCGCGCTTCTCGCTCAGAGGCGATCGCGGCGCCCCGGGCCAGTCTGTCTTGAAGAGCGGGCTCGCAATGTCGGTGACGGCGAGCTTGTGTGCTTCAAGGATCTTCCTGGAATCCTGCAATTCTTTTTCATTGAGTTCGGTCACGTTCTTGTTCCACATCGAGCGCAACTCAATCCAACGCAGTCCGAAGTCGCTCGAAACTATGGCACATGCCTTCTCAAAATCCTGCGTAATCTCGTCGTTGATGACCGCCAGCCTGAATGGACAGGTTCTTGCATCGTTCGCCAGCGTGGAAAGAGGGAAGGCTCCAGCTTTCCTAACCAGCGGCGCAACCGTCGCGCCCAGTCCCGCGAGACCCATGCTCGCTAAAACCCTTCGCCGTGTGAAGGTCATGCTTTGTCCTCCGGTACTGCCCGACCATTATCTTCACACTAGGGGATTCCCACAAATCGGATGGCTCTGAGGCGGTATCTAAGGTTCGATTGAGGATTCGTGCTTCGGTTCGCGTTTTAGAAATTCGACAGTGAAGCGCGGCTGCAAAAGCATGGCGGCATCAGCTGGGAGCAGATTCCGGCCACTCTGAAACACGGAAATCCTCGGCTTGCGCTGTTTCTATTCCGCACCCGGCGGCGCAGACTCCATCGGTCGGCTTTCGGCCGAGAAACGTGCCGGCAACGGGCGGTATCCGTTACGAGTGCGAATGTGATAACTCTTTCTTTCGCCGACCAGTTTCACGCTGATCTGCCGCCAGCCTCGGTTCGGATTGGCGTGCGGATAGTAGCTCAAGGAATACAGATGCCCCAGGTCGTCGTGGATGGATGCGAACGCCTGTTTTTCTTCACGCCAATTCTTGGCAAAGTAAGCCTTCCCTCCGGTGGCGGCAGTCATCCTCTCAAAGACCGCCGTGGACACGGGTTCCAACTGTGCCGCGCGCGTGCTGATCATATAAATCACGGTTCCCGTGGATTGCGCCAGTTCTGCAACGTCTTCCGGGGGCACCACGCTGGAATTGTCAGGCCCGTTGGAGAACACCACGATAACTTTGCGGCCCTGGTATTGGGCGGCGTCCTTCACGGTCAGCAGCAGGGAGTTATACAGAGCGGCATCGTCGCCTGCTACCGTGGATCGCACGCTGTGTAAGACCTGCGATCGGTCTTTGGTCAGCGTTGACGACCGTGACAAGTCCCGGCTGTACGAATAGAACGCGATCTTGTCGGCATTTTCCAGCGATCGCACGAAGTCCGCAATCGCGTCCTGAGCGAAGACGAAGCCGCGATACATGTAGTTACTGGTATCGAACAAAATGAAGACATTCGATCCGGATAGAAGAGAGTTCAAGACGCTGGTAGATGCGGTACCTGGCATGGCCAGCTGCGAATTCGCTGGCGGCGCAAGTGCTTTGTTTTCCGGGATCGCCTCTATAAGTCGCCGCGTGGGTTCGGTGCCTTCGCCAAATGTAGCCACCTTCTGCATGATTCCATCTTCGCTGACCACGAAGTCTTCAGGGCGAAGGCCAGTGATATAGTTACCCTTATTGTCGGTGACAGCCACATTCAACTGCACCATGTTGACAATGACTTGAATATCCGCAGGGTTCTCTTGCGTCGAGCCGACAATTGCGCCCGGTCCCAGGAATACTGCGACCATCAGTCCTATCGAAAGAATACGTCTCATGTTCATGTCCGTCCCTGTCACCGTCACACTTGCCGGAGATAGAAAAACAAAAATTAGCCTTAATTCACCGAGGCCCGGCTGCCGTCGGTTGCTGCGGGCACAATGGCAAGTTTACCGCTGCGGAAATCGCTCCCCGCTTCCCGCATCGCACGCAGCAGCGCCGGCCAATCCTCAAAATCAGTAGCAAATATTTTTTCCACCATGCGCCGGGTCAATTGCGGAGCCAGCACGTTGAGCATTACCGGCGGATAACCCATCTCGTCGGCGAGCCGCGCCCAGTACAGATTGTTCGACTCCCATGACTCCGCCATGAGCCGGCTCGAGTAACCCGCAAAAGCCGGGAACGGCTCAATGTT
>Ga0137367_10004073_pt1 | contig 11879 bp, 7 predicted proteins | sample SagtaG_14_FD_104939 | JGI IMG/M metagenome (GOLD analysis project Ga0137367, IMG submission 104939) | Vadose zone soil microbial communities from Sagehorn Ranch, Mendocino, California, USA - Sage1_L_80_16 metaG | ecosystem: Environmental > Terrestrial > Soil > Vadose zone | place: USA... | reverse complement strand
AGATCAGGTCGGTGGGCGCTCCGGTGGTGAGAGTCGCAACCATCGTCTGGCTGTGCTGGTCGTCAAGGACCAACTGCTCCGTATGCTGCGTGAGGCAAGGGACCTGCTGCGCACTGGGTTTATCGAAGCACTGTTGATCCACTTTGATGTTCAGGCTGCGGGCCAACAGAGTGCTCCGCGTCTTCAGTTGCTCAGGATCGGCAGAGCTTTCGCGCAGGGCGTCAAGATAAGCTTCCAGGCGTACGCGGTCGAGACTTGCTTGCTCCAAATCCTGGGCAGCACGAACGAACGCTCCGGGCTTAGCGCGGACGGTTCCACGCAGAGTTGAGAACCCGCCACCAGTCTCGGGCGCCAGAAAGACCAGCGCCTCTTCGGCTTCCTCGGGTACGGTGACGTAGATCCCTTCCTGATGAACGTTTTTCGCCCAGGTATCGGCACGCGTGAACCACGATTCCGGCGGAGGATTCGTTGCCCCTCGCAGAAACGCGATAATCATCACGTAATGGACGGACTGGCTGTCGGGAAGATCGGGATGAATCCAAATACGGTCGCCGGCCTGGAGATTGGGAACCTGCGCGATAGGAAGCGTCTCACCGGCGCGTTGCACGCGGACGTTCACTTTGGGGCCGACGAGATCGAAGGCAACGTTCTGAGCGTGAGCGCCTTTGCCCCACAGAACTCCAGCGCTGAAGAAAAGCAGCGAAAGAATTCCCCGGAAAAGCTTTCGGATGATTGGACGCACTATATCCTTCGGACAAGAGAGTAGGCTGGCGGCTTCTCGTGCGTACAGCCATGGCCCGGACGTTCAGTGAGGCTTACGTCTATGCTACCGACTCTGATTTGGCCGAGCAACACTGGAAGGTGCTAATCCCCGCAAACAAGTTCGATACGATTGCCGAACGGGTCGTATAGGTGGCAGCGCCGTACGCCGGGGATATCATTCGCTTCCTCGGTTGAGACTCCGGCGGCGGCAAGCGATGCGAGCAGCACGTCGTAGTTCTTGCAGCGTATCGCTGGATGCGCTTTCCTGGCGGGGCGAAAATCCGCTTCAACTCCGAGATGAATCTGCACCGCACTGCTCTGAAACCAACAGCCACCACGCTTTGCCAACTCGGCAGGCTTGGGCATTTCTGCCATGCCCAGAACACCAAAGAAAAACGCGCGCGCTTCATCCTCCTGTCCGGCGGGCATTGCCAGTTGAACGTGATCAATGGCGAGAAACTCCGGAGCACTTTCAGGGACGCCGTGCAATGTTTCCTCGCGAGGTACGAATTATTTCTTTGGCTCTGGTTTGGCTGTTGGTGGCACGAGGCCGTTCAGGCGAAGATACATCGCGGCCATTCCGTAATGGTCGGCCCAACTGCTGGCCAGGCCCATAAACGCCCAGGCGCGTGCCCGAGGTTTGTCATCGAACCACTTGATATCCTCATTCAATTTCGCGTCATCAGCTTTTGCGAGAGCCGTGCGACAGAACTCGAACGAGTCTTTTACGGCCGCCACCAGCTTATCCTTGGCCTCGTCGCCTTTTAGTTCGTCGACCTTCGGCCGGGGGACGTCGCCAACGTTGGAGCAGAAGTAGTAATTGCCGTCCACGATGTGGGCAGCCAGGTGGCCGAACGTCATCTGCTCGGGAGTCGGCTTGTAATTGAACTTGTCAGCAGGCATCTCTTCAAAAGCAGCGACAGTGTTCTTCTCGCGTCCACTAAGCATTTGGCGCAAAACATCTGCAGCCGGGCTTTTGGACTGCTGGGCTACTGCAAGCGCGGGGGCCACGATTAGAACGAGCACACGAATTCGTTTCATGGAGCGCATCTCCTGATCGGCAATCCAAATCGTATCGCTGCATTCTACTGCTGAGTCCGGTTCGAGTACATCGCTTTTTACCGTCGAGGCCGCTGCGGCGACAGCGTTTTGGGAGCATTCGTGATCGAAGGGACATTAACAGTAAGGGATTGGGGGTAACTTCAGCCGTATCACGGTATCTCCAAAAAGGATGAACGTTCGGCGCACATCGCGATCGGCAATTGTAGATTTCGCGCGAAGAATGGCATCGCCGATAGAAATCCCAGGCGTACTAAACAAGGTCCTCACCAAAGATTGATTCATCTGGAATTGAGGAGTGGGAGTAGCCAGGCCCGAAGATGCCCAGACAGCCACTGCGCCGCCATTCTTAGACAGCATAAGCGCCGTTGCAAGGTTTTCGGTGTAGACATCGTGGAAGAATCCATTCAGGCAATTGTCGCGACGACGAGGAGGCTCTTACTTCCAGATACCGCAAGGAAGGGCTGGCACAAGTCACACGTCGTGTTCGACAGCCGTTTTGGGCAGTTGAACGCGGTCAGCAATGCGCGCGCCCGCGGAGGCAGAGATGCCCCGTCATTAGCTGCAGTGTTCCCTGGCTATTTAATGTCGAAGTTTCGGGGATCAAGTGAAACGTTGTTGGCGACGTCATTCAGGGTTACGTCCCATTCGACCGATTTGGTGAAACCGTGGGAGAGTTCCTCAGTGAAACGCAAGTCGTAGTGGGAAGGCAATGTTAAGCCGTCTACGGTTTTGAAGTCGCTGAATCTTTCTTCAATCCGGTAGCGGCTTTGCTGCTCTCTCGAAGCTTCGGCTTCGGTCATACCCATTCTCGGCTGCAGGGATGCGGTATAGGTCGTCATCACATGCCGAAAGGTGTCACCGTCAAAATACATGAGAATGCTTAAATCCGGATTCTTCCTGGGCTTGTAACGGAGGACATGAAGTTCACGGCCTTCAACCTTTCTCAGACCTTCATAACTAACGGTCGCCTTTCGACTCTCCAGGTTTAGCAGAGGCCACGCCGTCGTCAGCACACCGCCCAGCAAGCCTTCCCGCAAGGGAACATCCTGACCTTTGAGGAAATCTCCAAATTCTGAATACGTCTTGTCCACATAGGCCGCCGCCACTTTGGTCTTCTGGCCATCGCATACAAAGCGTTCGCCGGAATACTGATTACTTGGAACCTTTAATCGAAGATGTGCTTTGGAGCCCTCGGAAACGATTACCGCGCTGCCACCCAGTTGGCCCGAACCGCCGACCAGAACCCTATAAACCAGGGTGCCTTGTGCGACGCGGCTTTTCGCGGCAGCAAGAGACTCTGCCGAACCTAACGACTGAACGTGCTTGGCTACAACATTTTCCGATTTCAAATCCGCCGCGCGAGCGGGGAAAGAGGTTATGAGGCACGAGATCAATGCTAAGCACGCCGAATTCTTCAGGTTGCTCATATGAATTGTCCCTTCAGGAACAATGCCGCCAATATATGTCACATTCCCTCAGAAAGCAATGAACCTTCAGGCCCGAAACGGGTCAAAGATGACCGTACTTGATGCGGATCCGTTGTCCGCCTAGAATCCCCGGATCATGAATACACTCAGGATTTTCTTGTTCGCCGGTTTCTTGCTTTCCGCGATCAGTGGCACCAATGGTCAGGAGAAACGGACAGCTGTTTCTCTTCCGGATGTCGAAAAGCTGATTGTCAGCCTTCCTTCCGAAGGGAGGCTCGTGAACAACAAGCCGGTTGGCAAGCATTGGGTCAACATGCTGGAATCGCTCGACCACTGGATCGCCGACTCACGCTACTGGACCTTGAAGGATGGGGTCCTTCACGGGGACTACGACGGCGGCAAGTTGCACAACTACAGCTATACCAAGAGGACATATCAGGATTTTGAACTCAACGTGATGATCCGCATGACAGGCCGGGAGCCTAATTCCGGTGTTTGCATTCGCCTTCATCCCACCGACGCGGACAATGCTCCCGGCTATCAGGTGGACATGGGAGAAGGATATTGGGGAAGCTTATGGGAGGATCGGCGCGAAGGCATGGTGCAACAACTCCCTCGGGACGTCGCGCACAAACTAGTTCACGAGGGCGAATGGAACCACTACTACGTGATTGCGAAAGGTCATCACATTCAAGCCTGGCTCAACGGGGTGAAGACGATCGACATCGTTCACGAAGCCGGTTTCACAGACGGAAACATTGGATTCCAGTTATGTCACGGAGATAAACACACGACCATCGATGTGAAGGCTCTTTATATTCGGATTCTGTAACCCGTGGAAACCTGCACGAAAGTTGCGGTGACACAAGAAGCTGCGTCGTCTCTAAAAATTGAGAAAACTGGCGGAGAGAGAGGGATTCGAATCCTCGATGCAGGTGTTAGCCCGCATAATTTCTGCGTTGGCATTAACGATTGCCGCCCGAAACACATCAGGGTTCGTTCAGTTCCCAGCCTTCTTCTTTCATCTTGTTCGCGGTCCAGTGATGGATTTCCTCATACAGGGCGGGGTCCAGGACCACAAATCGCGCACCGGCGCGCCCGTTGGCATCTGTCCACACGATGCGCGCTTTCGCCTCCACGAGAGTGGTGCTCTCCGGCAGGAGAAACCTTGCATCCAGAAGCCCCCGGAAACGTTGTGGATCGCTAAGGCCATCAAAGCCCAGGCCGCCGGTGCTCAGGTTGACGGCTGTAACGGTCTCTTCAGTTCCCTCTGCATTTTTCAGGCTGACCAGGAACCGCGTCTTTGCGCGGAAGAGCTTCTGCTGTTCCTGACCCATGGCCCCCAAGGCTTGTCCTCGATTGTCGTGAGGACAGTCAATGTTGTACTCCCGCAATTTACGGCTCAAGGTCCGGCGCGAGATTCCGAGCTGCTCCGCAGCCAGACCACGATGGCCTCCAGTACTATCGAGGGCCTTGATGATCATCTGTTCTTCCATACCCTCGAGATTGGTGGAAGGCAATGACGGCTCGCGCTTCTGTTTCTCTCCGGAGAGCTCGGTGAGCAAATCCTCGGAACTAATCTCTTGACCAGTCGCCGCCATGCTCAGCTTGGCCACCAGGTTCCGCAGTTCGCGCACGTTGCCGGGCCAGGCGTAACAAGCCAAGGCGCTCATGGCATCGGGCGTGAACCGCAGTTGCGGATCTTTCAGCTGCAGGAAATGTTCCGCGAGCGTGACCACATCTTCCGGACGCTCGCGCAGAGGAGGCACACGCAATTGAAACTGGCTCAAGCGGTGGAACAGGTCCCGGCGAAACCTGCCCTCCTGTACGGCGAGTTCGAGGTTCAGGTTAGTAGCGGCCACGATGCGAACATCCACGGTGATTTTGCGGTGCCCGCCCAACCTGTAATAAGGCGCGCCATCGAGCACCCGGAGTAACTTCACCTGGAGCTTGGGGTCGAGTTCGCCGATTTCGTCCAGAAACAGAGTTCCTTGATTGGCCAGTTCGAACAAACCAGGCTTCGACGCATCCGCGCCGCTGAAAGCGCCTTTCTCATACCCGAACAACTCGCTCTCAACCAGCTGTTCGGGCAAGGCGGCGCAGTTAATATCCACCCAAGCCTTGTCATGGCGTAGAGAGTTGTCGTGAATGCTGCGCGCAATCAGTTCTTTGCCGCTACCGGTCTCGCCAGTAATCAGCACCATCTCAGGATTAGCCGCAATGCGTCCGACCATCACCATGAACTTGTGCATTACCGGGCTGGCAATGACAAAGCGAGTGCCATTGATCTGTCGTTCCACTCGCGTGGCTCTTTCGAGCTGTGGGCTTGAACCTGCCAGCTTGCGTCTTTGATGGCTCTCGTTCAAAGCAAACTGCAGCGATCTTTGTTCGGTGATGTCGGTCAGAACTGCTGCCGCTCCGACGGGCACGGAATCATTGTCGCGAAGCAAGCTGAACGAGACGTGTACGTAGATGTCTTCTCCGGATCTCCCTCGGGTGCGCAGTTCGCAGGTGTGTTGGCCTTTTTCCAGAATGCTCGATAAAATCCCCGCCCACGAAACCTGCTCATCTTGGGGATAGAGCAACCCCAGGCTCCCGCCAATAAGTTCGTTCGCCGAGTACCCGTAGGTTCGAATTGCAGAGTAATTGCAGCCGAGGATGTTTCCCTGAAGATCCAGCGCGAGCACGGCATCATGAAGCTGATCAACGAGATCGTTCTGTAAAACACCGGAATGACGAGGAATTCTAGAGTCGGACACCGGGCCAGCGCTCTGCTGGTCGAATTTTGCGGAAAGATCTTTGCTCAGGGTTGGACTGGCCATATGCCCGCTTTCGGGGAGCCTTGCTCTTGAAATCCGCAGAAACTCGCCCGTGCACTACAACGCGAAGAAACCGCTCTGGCAAATATGACACCGTTAGGGGTCACCGAACAGGCGCAAGCGCCGCCGGGGGTGACCAACGTCATACGTGACAATCTGTCCCACCTCTCGCGCAATGGGCCATGTTGTCGCGCTCGCGTGGCCTGGAGTGGGTCAGCTGGCAACTGTTTTCAGCTACTTGCAAAGCGGAAGTGCTGGCACGACACATGCATCTTCATGGCTGGCGGTACGGAGGTTTAAGTCATGGTAACGAATATAGCCAGAACAAGCGCCCGTCGGCGAATCACTGAAATCGCAGCGCTTGCTCTGTTTCTCTGCGCGCTGGGCACTGGGTTTGCCAGCGCTGCTCCCAAGGTCGACCCTGACCTTCAGCGGCAACTTCACCAGTTGAGACAGAATGGCGATAACGTGACTCGTGTGCCCGTCATCGTGCAGTTCAAGAACGTCCCTTCGGACGCGAGAATTGCCGGATTGGCCAAAGCCCACGGTGGTGGCATCGGGCTGCAGCTCGTTCGTGGTGGCGCTTTCAAGATGACCCCGGACGAAGTTGAGGCCCTGGCAAACGATTCTGACGTGGACTACATCGTGCCCGACCGGCCAGTGCAGTCGGCCAACGATTATTACGAAGCAGCTGTCGGCGGCGACTGGGGCCAAAACCTTGGTTACGACGGCTCTGGAATTGGCGTGGCTGTGATCGACAGCGGCATCAATGACGAGTCAGATTTGCACAATGCCATGTTCGGCACGCAGCGCATCGTCTACAGCCAAAGTTTTGTTCCCGGCACCGATGCCAGCGACCTGTACGGACACGGCACCCACGTCGCCGGCATTATTGGCGGCACGGGACAGATCATCGGCGGCCGGTACAATCCGAACGACATCTACGGTGTCGCGCGGAATGTCAACATCATCAATCTGAAAGTACTCGACGCGAACGGAGCGGGGCTGGACTCTTACGTCATCTCAGCCCTGCAGAAGGCCGTCTCGCTCAAGAGCACCTATAACATTCGCATTGTGAATCTATCGGTGGGACGCCCGTTTTATCAGAGCTACAAAACCGACCCGCTTTGCCAGGCCGTTGAATCGGCATGGAAGTCTGGCCTTGTGGTTGTGGTCGCAGCGGGAAACGGAGGACGGAATAACAGCGGCGGGATTTCAGGCTACGGAACGATCACCGCTCCGGGCAATGATCCTTACGTCATCACTGTAGGTGCAATGCGAACTATGTCCACCGCGGTCAAGGGTGACGACCTGATCGCGACATACAGTTCCAAGGGGCCGTCACTTCTGGACCACATCGTGAAGCCAGACCTGGTTGCTCCCGGAAATAAGATCAATTCGCTGCTGTCGCAGAGTTCGACTCTCGACCGCGCTTATCCCGGTAACGAGGTCAGCAATACGGTTTACGGAACGCAGAACGCCTCACGGCTGTACTTCACAATGAGCGGCACCAGCATGGCCACGCCGGTGGTCAGTGGCGCGGCTGCGTTGCTGTTGCAAAAGAGTCCGTGGCTCACACCTGACGCGGTAAAAGCGAAGTTGATGAAGACCGCCAGCAAGACCTTCCCGGCGCAATCGTCGACTTACGATCCATCCACCAATACCACCTACAACGAGCAGTACGACATTTTCACCATTGGCGCCGGATATCTGAACATTCCGAATGCCTTGGCCAACACCGATTCCGTAAGCGGAGCGGCGCTTTCGCCAGTCGCGGTTCGGAATGCCGATGGCACGGTATCCGTCCAGAACATCTCTGGATCCTCTGTGATTTGGGGCGGCTCCGTGGTGTGGGGTACCTCGGTGGTGTGGGGAACCTCGGCAGTCCAGGGGAACAGCGTGATCTGGGGCGGCTCCGTGGTATGGGGGACCTCTTCAGTCCAAGGCAACAGCGTGGTCTGGGGCACCAGCGTGATCTGGGGCACTGGCGGAAACGTTTCGGACGCTGCTACCGGCCCACAAAGCATCGTTGGCGCTGGCGATCCCGAGAATCAATAGGTTTTCTATATAGCACTACGATTGGAAACTAATTCGAAATCATAGGGAGAGATCATGACGCGTAAGCAATGCTGGAGCGCAGCCTGGGGAGGAGTCGGGAAGTCAGGCAGATTGAGTCAACTTTTAGGAACGACGAGTGAGCAGCGCGGTCTCGAAATTGGCACCGGGCCTCCCCCGGTATCTTGCCCGAACTCCCAGATTGCGGTCTTCTGAAACACCGTCTGCGCGATAACAAAGGCTGCTTCTGGCAAAACAGCTGGAAACGCCGCCAATAATGGAGAGGCTCCTGGAGCAAAACGGGAGCCTTTCCATTTAGGCACGAGATCTTCCATCAGGAATGAGCGATCCCGTTAAGCCTCTTTCTTCCTTCGGAGCGTAACACCTATCGGAAGCAAAACAGATTCCAACAGCCCCTTCCGATACTTTCTCAAGTGACGGAAGTAAGCTGTGACCCCGTTCCCTTACACACTAAACTCAAGAATAAGCTGGGCAAAGTGGCGTTGGAAAGACTTGTCCGTGATGACAGCACTGCCGAACATGCCTATACGCGCAAAACTCTTTATTGCAATCACCGCAATGATCGGCATTGTGGTGGCCTCAAGCGCGTTCTGGAATTGGCATTCCGAAGATCCTCTTCGATTTCTCTGCTATCTCGCTATTGCGGTAATCGCGTCGGGCCTCAAGGTCGCCTTGCCGGGCATTGACGGAACGATGTCGGTAAATTTTCTTTTTATCTTGCTGGGAATTCTCGAACTCAGCCTTCCGGAAACGCTGGCGATCGGATGCAGCGCGACGCTGATTCAGTGCTTATGGAAGACCCGTGAGTCGCCGAATCCGGCGAAGATCATTTTCAACGTGTTCAGCATGATGGCCAATGCAGTCGCGCTCTCCTATTTCACCTATCACCGGTTCGAGTTGTTGACACAGCAACGCGGTAATGCTCTGCTGTTGATGCTTGTGGCATTTGTGTATTTCCTGGCAAATACTCTTCCGGTTTCGATCATCATCGCGCTGACCGAACACAAGTCTTTTCGAAAAATCTGGTCGGAATGTTATTTCTGGTCTTTTCCGTACTACCTGGTTGGGGCGGCAGTCATGGCTCTGGTCGGTTTCTTGAACCGGCATGTTGGATGGCAGACGTCACTGCTGGTTTTGCCTGTGATCTACCTGGTGTATCGCTCTTACCGCCTATATCTGGAACGGCTGGAAAATGAAAAGAAGCGCGTGGAAATCGAGAAGCGCCACGTCGAAGACATCGCATCGTTGCACATGCGAACCATTGAGGCCCTGGCGCTGGCCATCGACGCAAAAGATCACACGACTCACAAGCATCTGCACCGGGTAAGAACGTATGCTGCGGAAATCGGGAGAGAACTGGGACTCTCGGATGGAGAAATTGAAGCTTTGCGTGCAGCAGCGCTGCTGCACGACATCGGCAAACTCGCAGTGCCGGAGCACATCATCAACAAGCCTGGCCGTCTTACTCCCGAAGAATTCGAGAAGATGAAGATCCATCCGTTGGTGGGGGCTGAAATTCTCGAACGCGTCGCCTTTCCTTATCCGGTTGCTCCCATCGTGCGGGCTCATCACGAGAAGTGGGATGGTTCAGGGTATCCGGAAGGTCTGGCCGGGGAGGAAATTCCCGTTGGCGCGCGCATTCTGGCCGTGGTTGATTGTCTTGACGCGCTTGCCACGGACCGCCAATACCGCAGGGCGGTACCTCTCGAGGAGGCGATGCGGCAGGTGGTGAAGATGTCCGGGACCGCGTTCGATCCCAAGGTAGTAGAGATCCTGCAACGACGTGCCAGCGAACTGGAACAGGCGGTAAAATCGCAAGCCGCAGGAATGACCTCCCCTGGATTGTCGACCACCCACCGCGTCCGGCGCGGATTGGAACCTGGAGCGGGATTTGAACACAATGCAGGCGCGCGCACTGTTGGCAGCGAGAGCGACTTCCTCTCCAGCATCGCGTCGGCACGTCAGGAAGCGCAAACCCTGTTTGAACTCAGCCAGGACCTGGGAAACTCTCTCAGCCTCGGGGAAACTCTCTCGGTGCTCTCGATGCGCCTTCGGAAGTTGATCCCCTACGATTCCATGGCTGTCTTCGTCTGCAAGAACGGGCGTTTAATTCCTGAACTCGTCAGCGGCGACAACTTCCGCACCCTCTCTTCTTTGCGCATTCCGATCGGCGAGGGTCTGTGCGGCTGGGTGGCGGAGAACCGCAAACCGATCATTAACGGAAATCCGCACGTGGAATCCGGATACATCACGGATCCAGACAAATCCATCGCGCTTCGTTCAGCGATCGCAGTTCCTCTCGAAGGACTGAACAGCGTGGTTGGGGTACTGGCGATGTATCACACCGAGTCCGACGCGTTCACCGCCGACCACCTGCGCATCTTGCTCGCGATCAGTTCAAAGGTGGCGATCTCGGTGGAGAACGCCCTCAAGTACCAGCAGGCCGAAAGCTCGGCAACGACGGATTACCTGACCGGCTTGCCCAACGCGCGCTCGCTGTTTGTGCATCTGGCGCAGGAGCTGGCGCGTTGCCGCCGCAACGGTACATCACTGGCCGTGATGGTCTGCGATCTCGACGGGTTCAAACAGATCAACGACCGTTACGGTCACTTGGAAGGCGACCGGTTGCTGAAGACGTTTGCCGCTGACCTCAAGGAGGCCTGCCGCGAATACGACTACGTGGCGCGCATGGGTGGCGACGAGTTCGTCGTGATTGCTCCGGGAATGCAGCCGGATGGCGTGAGCGAAAAATCGTCGCGGCTGAATCAGCTGGCGATCCAGGCGGGCCGCCGGGTCTGTGGTAAAGACGTGATCTCGCTCAGCGTCGGCACCGCTTTTTGTCCGGACGACGGCTTTGACGTGGAGCGCCTGCTGGCTGAGGCCGATCGCAAAATGTACACCATGAAGCAGGTTCATCACGCCTTGGCGGAACAGGCTGATGTCGTCCGCGAGGCAGAGTTGCAGTGGAACGCGGTCAACTAGTTCAGGCAAGACTCCGGAGATTCGAAAGTATTGAACCGATATGGCCTGGAGAATCACACGGCATCTGCTGACGATCTGCGGTCTCGTTCTGCTCGGCGGACTGCTCTCGGCTACGCTGGTGCGATTTTCTCCGGGTTTCGGTACCGATGAGCAACAGCTGGATTCCCGCCTGAATTCTGCGAGCCTGCAAGCCCTTCACGCGTCACGCGCTCACGAACAGCATGTCGGACGTTTTTACGTTAAGTATTTAACCGGCATTGCCACTGGGAATCTTGGGACCTCGCACTCACTCGGACAACCCGTCCGCACCCTCCTTCGCGACCGCTTTCCCGTCACGCTCCGACTGGTCGCGATGGGCCTCGCGTTGGGCTGGCTGCTCGCTCTGGCACTGGCACTGAGTGCCGCCATGTTTCGCATCCGCGCTTACAACCTGCTGGCGATTGCCATCAGCGGCGGATTGCTGTGCATCCCCGCAGCGGTCCTGGCGCTGGTGTCGGTCCTTCTGAACACGTCCGGATATCTGGCGATTGCTCTCATTGTGTTCCCCAAGCTGTTCACCTACACCCGCAACCTGCTGGTGAAGGGCTACGCCTCGCCGCATATTGTCACCGCCAAAGCAAAGGGACTAGGCGAGATTCGGATTCTCCTCTGGCATGTCTTGCCGCTTTGTGCGCCATCGTTGTTGGCGCTGGCCGGCGTTTCCATCAGTGTCGCTCTGGGAGCGGCAATCCCCGTGGAGGCCCTGTGCGGT
>Ga0137367_10004065_pt1 | contig 11889 bp, 9 predicted proteins | sample SagtaG_14_FD_104939 | JGI IMG/M metagenome (GOLD analysis project Ga0137367, IMG submission 104939) | Vadose zone soil microbial communities from Sagehorn Ranch, Mendocino, California, USA - Sage1_L_80_16 metaG | ecosystem: Environmental > Terrestrial > Soil > Vadose zone | place: USA... | reverse complement strand
TGAGATGCCCAGCATCGCCAGGGCCATGGAAGCATAGTCGCGTTTGGAGTTTGGATGCAGCGACGCCATCGAGCCGGCAACTATTCCCACCGCCAGAGCGAGCAGATATGCCAGTAGTCCCACTGTAGCGGAGACGGGAAGCGATCGAGCGATGATCGCATTCACCGACTGTCCTTCATATTTCAAAGAGGTGCCAAAATCCAAATGCCGCACGATGCCCCACATGGTACGTCGATACTGTTCATACCATGGCTTATCCAGACCATACTTCTCGCGAATATTCTTTTCTATTGCTGGCGGAATGTTTTTTTCGGTGGTGTAGAAATTTCCGGGCGCCAGTCTAACGAGTGCCCAGGTAATTGTCAGGACGACGAGAATCGTGGGAATAGTGATCAGTAGCCGACGAATGATGAATCGAAGCATTGTGTAGGACAGACATCCCTGTCTGTCATCTATTGCCAGTAACAAAACTGACAGGCAGGAAAGCCTGTGGCCTAATCGGCCAAGCTTGGAACTCCGTAGTCCCACTTTGATGGTTCGCGCTCGATGTATACATACTTCCAGGGGTAAAGACCCGCAGCGTTGGGATACATTCCTTTAACGTACGGCTTCTTTAACCAATTGACCGACGATGTCTCAATCGGAATCAAAGGTTGAGCGTCCAAGAGGTACTTCTCTGCCTTTGCCAGCAGCTCATAACGCCGTTGGTGATCGAGAGTGCGATTCGCTTGATCCAGCATGGCTACGTACTTCAGATCATACCAACCCGTTCCGTTAACACCAACGGGGGTCGTGAATAGGCCGAGAAACGTAAACGGATCCATATAATCAGCGCCCCAAATACCTATCGCAAAGCCGTTGTACTCCAGCTTTGATCGGGCATTCATGAAAGTCTTAAATTCCATGCTGCGCAAAGGTACAGTGATCCCCAGGTTCTGTTTCCACTGCGCCTGCATGAATTCCGCCATAGCCTTATTCGACGAGTTGCTGTTGAAAATGAATTCAACCTGTCCCGCCGGAAAAGCTTTGCATTCAAAACCACCCTCGTTATTAGTCACCGCAAATCCCGCTTCGCCAAGCAGCTTCCGCGCTTGTTCGGGGTCGAATCCCTCGCCCTTAGGTTGCGGGTAACCGACAAATATGCCCTCGGGTGTAAATGCCGAAAGGGGTTTGGTAATCCGCCGCGACTTCGCATAGTTGACTTTATCAATTGCCATATTGAAGGCTCGGCGGACGCGAATGTCGTTCATCGGCGGCTTGGTGATATTCATAGTAATGTAAACGATCACCGCCTCCGCACCGTCCATGTAATCCTTCTTGGAGCGAATCACATCGAGCCATACGTTAGGCACCGTGTGATTAAGTACGGCATCGGCTTCGCCCACCTTGTAGAGATTCATGCTGGTCGGATTGTCAGTGTTGACAAAGAAGTGAATCTCGTCGAGCTGTACGTTGGCCGCATCCCAATACATTGGATCGCGCTCTACCACCACCTCGTTGTAGGGTAACCACGCTTTCAGTTTGAAGGCTCCGCAAGTAACGATATGCTCCGGCTCAGTCCAGTGATCCCCATATCGTTCAATGACTTTGCGCGGCACCAGGCGAAAGAGTTGATGCGCAAGCAGTCCGCTGAAGTAGGGAGCAGGCTGTGAAAGAGATATGCGGACCGTGTAATCATCTACTGCTTCAACGCCGATATCCTCGGCGCTTACCGGCACGAATTCTTTCCCCTCGACAGCAGCCTGTAGCTTGGGGTTTTTCGCCAGCAACTTAGTCCGAGCACCCTCACCTGCCGGCAACGTGAGTCGCGGAGGCGAATGCATAAACTGATGAAAAGGTGTATCAGCATCCGGCTTTGGTGCTTCAGCGGTTGGAGGGTACTCAGTCTCTGTCGAGCTCAGTGATTTCTGACTAAGCGGGAGGCTCACCGGTTCGTCGTTATCAGCAACATCCTTTTCGAGGAGAAACGTTTTCGTCTCCTTGTCTCGAACGAAGACAGCTTTTTGGTTATAGGCCTCGGCATAAGCTATGGCGTAGGCCAGATAGGCGTTCTTGGAAGCAAGGACCGGCGCGAGGCCGCGACGAATGCTATAAACAAAATCCTGCGCGGTGATTGGATCGCCATTAGACCAGCGCGCATTCCGCCGCAAATGAAATACGAATTCCGAGGAGTCGTTATTCACGTCCCAGCGCTCTGCCAATGCCGGAATCGGATTGAGCGTCTTCGGATCGTATTCAACCAATCCCTGATAGAGAGCCAGGTAGATTCGCGCTTCCGGTTGGCCGGCGCTCACAGGTGGATCCAGCGATTCCGGTTCGTCTCCATTCACATAACGGAGAATGTTGCGTTGCGGTGGCGTGGTGCTTCCGTAGAAATCGCCGCTAGTGGCGACAACGCGACAGGAGATTCCGCCAGACAGCAAGGCAGCGATGGCGATCCCTGCGAGCAAATGTTTTAGGTAGAGTTTAGCCATCGCTATGCCTTGCCGGAAATACCTGTTCAAGGACAGACGGAACTTAACACGCGAAAACTCTATTGAGCAAGATTCTCAATTCGGAATGTGGTGAGTTTAGGAAATATTGTGAGAACCCACCTGTGGAAGGACACAATGCTTCAAGGCGTTTGCGATATTGAATCCATCTGGTCGCTACGGCTCCCGCTTCTGATTAGAGTGCAACTCCGAAGCTGGCTTTTTGCAAAGCTGACACACTGCTTGTAATTTCGTGAAGAGATCTCGAAACACTTGCTACCGGCTGCCGGCCGGAGAAGGAGTTTCAGATTGTTTCCAATTCGTGTTGATCCGGACACTTTTCAGCGAGGGTGCATCCAGCACATTTGAGTCAAAGCCGCTAACGTACGGCTTTACCAGAGAGTAGGACGACGCAAAATAGACCGGCATCGCGCTCAGATCACTTAGGGCCTGTGCTTCGGTTTCGATCGGCGGTAGCGAATTCTTCTGTTTCATGATCGCGGTCCTGCCGTTGGTGACATCGGAGGCGTCTTGATCTGCTCTCGAGTTTTGGCCGGGTCGCAATCCCTCCTGGAAAAGCATCCGAATATTTGTGAGCTCATCGGTTGTTTGCATCACGATTCCGCGCCGTACCACGTCATAGTCACCGGCTCGAATCGCGGCTTCATACTCATCCCAGTTTTTCAGAACAATCTCAGTCTCAATGTTCAGCACGTTTCGCCACATTGCGGCTATAGACTGCGCCACGACGCGCTGTTGTTCGTTCCGGTTAATGAGTAAACGGATCGTCGGGAAGTCTCGTCCGCCCGGAAACCCAGCTTCTGCCAGTAACATCCTGGCCCGCTCATACTCCTTTTCCAGGACCTCCGACTTATTAACTACAGGTTTTTGTGCAGGCGGTGTTTCAGGGAGGAAGCGTTTCGCCGGCTCGGTGGCCCCGCCCATTTCGTCGGCGCTAATACGGTCGCGGTCAATTCCGATGGCCAAAGCCTCGCGCACGCGAACGTCATCGAAGGGAGCATGCGTTGTATTGAAACCATAATAAGTCAGAGCGCCGTACGTGGTACGACGAAAATCCTCATAGGGCGTAAGTAGTTTTATGGCCAGAGGTTCAAAAGCAGCATTCGTTACCGCGTCAACGACGCCGGCGCCATAAGCGGCCAACGCCGATTCCGCATCCTTCTGACCGACGAACTCAACTCTTTGAAGAGTTACCTGATCTTTATCCCAGTAGTTATTCGCCCGTTCCAACAGCACCCGTTCGCCTTCAGTTTTTGCCAACGAAAACGCCCCGTTGGAAACCAGCTCACTCGGTGCCAACCTCGTAGTGGACATTTCGTTTTCAAGTTTCACCGGACGAAAGACAGGGTGAGCAACCAGCGCTGGGAAGTTCATGTCCGGCCGTCGCAGGCGAACGCGCAATACGCGCTCTGAGACAGCCTCCACTCCGAAACGATTACTCGCTCTCAATGCATCGGCGCGGCCGGCGCTCACCTCATCAGCTTCGGTTGTTATTTGCTTCTCTGATTGTGAAGGCGTGGCAGGCATTCGCGCTGCGGCTGCAGCGCCCGGGGGTCCGATATTGGCACCTTCGATGTTGGCGAGGAGTTCCGTATGTGGGGCCAGGTCTCCGATCCTTATCGTGCGACGCCATGAGCGCACAAAATCCGACGCCGTAACCAAGTCACCATTTGACCAGCGAGCATCGTCGCGCAAATAGAACGTCCAGACGCGACCGCCACTTGACTGCTCCCAACGGGTGGCTACGGCCGGAACCGGAGTCAGTGTCCGCGGATCGTAATCTGTAAGCCCTTCGAAGATTGCCCTTACCAGATCCGTGTCGGGCGGCGCTGCCGCAAATGCAGGATCAAACGTTTGCGGAAGACCGCCATCGCTCCAGTGGAACTCCTGATCTCGCGGCACCACAACGCGGCCGTAGTAAGGCTCGAGCTTCTCATCAAGGAAGCACCCAGCGTGGCTAAGCATCAGTGCGGCCAGAAGTGCACTTGCCAGCCATGTGCTGAACCTTCCTCGCTTTCTAAAAATGTTCTTAGTAAAGCTCATCGAATCGAATCAGTCTTTTGCGTACAACTAAAGTGAATACACGCGTGGGTTCAAGTTGGAAGTGCAACACAGGCGATTCCGGGACGTTGCTCCCGGGCTTAACTTATTCACACCTGGCTTCAGCCTGGTGGCTGGCAGCTCAATCAGAGCGGCAAACCGTTTGAACGGTTTCCCTATTCCTCGCCCATCATTACCCGGCTGAAGCCAAGTGTGAATGAAACGCGAATACTGAATATGTTGCACTTCCACGTTGAATCCGAATGTCATTTTTAAGCGTTTCAAACAGATCGGGCCTCGATACTCTTTCGTCTCAACTCAGTGAGCAGCATTGCATAGACTTCAGAGGTCCGCGTGCGTGCCGCTTCAAAGCCATCGGAGGTGTCTATCAGGTAGTCGGCAAACCTTTTCTTCTCTGCCTGAGACATTTGCGCACCGATCCGCTTTTCTGCCTCTTCGCGGCTTAAGTTGTTACGGGCCATCACACGCTGAACCTGCACCTCGTCGCGACAGTGAACAACGATTAGTTTATCAAAACGTTTGTAGCCGCCTGACTCGATCATCAGGGCCGCGTCGACAACGGCGATCCCGTCAGGTACTTCAATTTCCCACTTTCGCAGTTGTCGGTCCTGTTGCGCAATGATGTAGGGATGCAAAATCGAGTTCAAGCTTACGCGTTTGTCCGGATCCGCGAAGACCAGCGCACCAAGCTTTGACCGATCGAGCGTGCCGTCGCTCTGAAGAATCTCTGCTCCAAACGCCCCGGCCACCTGCCGCAAAGCAGGCGAACCGGGGGCGACCACCTCGCGCGCGATTTCGTCGGCATCCAACACGCGGCAGCCAAGTTCAGCCAGCACGCCGGAAACGAACGACTTGCCCACGCCAATTGATCCTGTTAAGCCAACACGGAGCATAACTCGGTAGACAGTAGACAGTAGACAGCAAACAGCCGGATAGAAATCGAATAGTGTTTTGAACCTCTTTCAACAGCAAGTCGTCGGACCATGATTGTCTTAATGGTCGAACGTCTATTGCTGTCTACCTTCTACTGTTTGCTGTCTACTGTTTCCCCCACGCCTCTCCTCATTCTCGCGGCTTTTACTGTATTTCGCATCAGCATTGCCACCGTCAGCAGTCCCACGCCTCCGGGCACCGGCGTGCGCTTTCCGGCAACCTCATCAGCCTCTGCGGGATTGACGTCGCCAACCAGCGTGTAACCGCGTTTTGAAATAGTCTCCAACCTCTTCTCAATGTCAGCGCCAAAGAGTTTGCGGGCAGTAGCCTCGTCAGTCACGTTGTTCATACCAACATCGATCACCGTCGCGCAAGGCTTTATGTGTTCTCGGCCAATGAAACCGGGCCGACCAATCGCCACTACCAGGACATCCGCTTCCCTCGTTACCGCGGCTAAATCGCGCGTGCGGGAATGGCAGATCGTCACCGTGGCATCTCTCTGCAAGAGCAACTGCGCCACCGGACGCCCTACGATCTGACTGCGACCAACGACACAAGCGTTGACGCCACTGATAGGAATGTTGGAACGATCCAAAAGTTCGATGATTCCCGCCGGCGTGCAAGGCACAAACGTCGGTCGACCCATTGCCAGCCTGCCAACGTTTACAGGATGAAAGGCATCGACGTCCTTTTCAGGAGCAATCGCTTCTATTATGCGCGCCTCTTCCATTTCTGCCGGGAGCGGCAATTGGACCAGAATACCGTCCACATCGTTGCGCAGGTTTAGTGAAGTAATCAGATCGAGCAATTCAATCAGCGTGGTCTTCGCCGGCAGCGCCTGATGTTCGGAGCGTATTCCTACCTCTTCACATGCACGGATCTTGTTTCTCACGTATACAGCCGACGCCGGGTCGTCACCGACTCGAACCGCGGCGAGGCATGGTTTCACCTCGTGTTGAAGCCATAACTGCGTTACTTCGCGCGTAACTTCCTGCTTGATCTCGTCAGCGATGGCCGCGCCGTCAAGTAATTCTGTTCTTCGCGTGGATTCGGACCTGTCGTCTTTGGTTATCTGCATGAATAGGTTCAGGAGCGATATCTCTGTTTCTCAGTTGGAACTTTGTCACTTCTAGGTTACACCGAGATTGTGTGAATTCGTTAGCGACAGTTGTGGCAGCTGCCAATGCCGGTTAGGAGAATCCGCGCGGCTGGCCGATAATTTTGTCGTTGGAACTCGTATGGTTTTATGGCGACGAATTTTAAATTGCATTTCTAAGCACAACGACCAATGAACATTAAGAAACTTTTCCCGATAGCTCTATTTGCCACCGTTCTGTTTTTGCTGCCATGCCTTTCTGGTTGCCAACCGCGCGCGCGAGTCAGATCGGCAACGGAGAAGCATTACGACTTGAAAGGCAAGGTCGTGCTTGTCGAGAAAGATAAGCACCTTGTAACCGTCGCGCACGAGGACATCAAAGATTACATGCCTGGCATGACGATGCCGTTCATCGTCGGCGAAGGATCGGCCTGGGTCTTCGAGGCTCCGCACGAAGTTATGCCAGGTGATCAAATTACGGCTACGCTAATTGTAGATGGCACGCAATCGTGGCTCGAAGATGTGGTGATAACAAAGGAGGGGCCGGACACGATCAGTCCAGCGAGCGGCGAGCGTATCGGAGCAAAACCAGGTGATGAAGTGCCAAACTACCGGCTCATCAATCAGGATGGCAAGGCAATTCACATTCATGACTACAAGGGCAAGGTGCTTCTCTTGACCTTCATCTATACGCGTTGCCAGGATCCGGGCCAGTGCACGTTGATGAGCACTAACTTCGCGACCATCGACCAGGAGCTCCAAAAACAACCTGACGTTTACCAGAAGACTCACTTGCTGAGCATCAGTTTTGATCCGGAATACGACACGCCAAAAGTATTGCGTAGTTATGGAGCTGCGTATACGGGCAAGTATTCTGATGAGAATTTTGCCCACTGGGAGTTTGCGTCTGGAAGTGCGGATGAAGTGAAAGGTATCGCGCAGTTTTTCGGGCTTCGATATTACCTGGACTCGTCTTCCGGCAAGGAACAGGTCATTCATTCGCTGCGTACGGCGGTGATCGCCCCGGATGGCAAGGTAGTTAAGGTCTATCGCGAGAATGAGTGGAAGCCTGAGGATGTTCTAAAACAAATGCAAGATGCGGTCGGAAGTGCAAAATTAGCCGCGGATAAACGCGGATGACGCGAATATGAGCAGCGTAAGAAAAGGAAGACCACCTTTGTGTTGTTCGATCAATCCGCGTTAATCTGCGTTCATCCGCGGCAACTCTGCTTAGACCTGACCCTTGATTTTTTTAATCTCTTCAGTCAGCACCGGAACAGCTTCGAAAAGATCACCGACGATTCCGTAGTCAGCAATGTCGAAGATGGGAGCTTCCGGGTCTTTGTTAATGGCGACGATGGTTCCTGAGTTTTTCATACCCACGAGGTGCTGAATCGCGCCGGAGATGCCCAGCGCGACGTAAAGCTTCGGCGCCACGGTCTGGCCGGACGATCCAATTTGGCGATCAATGGGCAACCACTCAGCGTCACAAATGGGGCGCGAAGCGGCCAGGTCTCCACCAAGAGCTTCCGCCAACTTTTCAGCCAACGCCAGATTGTCTTTGCTCTTGATACCGCGACCGACAGCCACGATGATATCTGCCTTACTTAAGTCGACGGCTTGCTTCACTTCCTGGAAGGGCGCCTCGGGCGTCATGCGGATCTCACCAACCTCGACTTCCATCGATTCGATTGGAGACACGCCTGCCTTCGCAGCCTGATCCGGTCTGTACGCGCCCGATTGAAACGTCGCAAAAACCGGCGGCTCGCCGTCTGAAACGACATCAGCATCGAGCTTTCCGAGGAAGATTCGGCGGGTGAACATTATAGAGCTATCGGACACTTGTGCGCGGATGCAGTCGCTGATTAAAGACTTACCAAAACGGGCCGCGAGCTTAGGCGCAAAGTCTCGCACGAGATAGGTATGCGGCATCACGATTAGTTGCGGATTCAGCTGCTTGACAACCTGTTCCATCGCGTCCGTGTATCCGTCTGAAGTGTAGTCGGCAAGCTTATCGTTGGCGGCCATTATTACCTTGGCAAGGTCGTAGCTCGCGATCTCCTGCGCGAGGGCGTTTACATCAGATCCAAGGAGGACGGCACTGACGGACTGTTGCAGTTGCGAGCCGAGACTCTGCGCGGCGGCAATTGCCTCGAGCGACGTCCTATTGAGGACGCCGTTGCGATGCTCAACGAAAACAATCATTCCCTGGCTCATTTTTGTCTTAGTTCCCTCAGTGCAGCCTGAAAATCTTCATTTTTCAGGAATCGCTTAAAAGAGGAATCGGTGGCCGGATCGGGCATCTGCTCTCCCGCAATCATGTTCTCCCGCCTCTCGAAGGCGAGTTTCAAGTACTCGATGGCTTTGTCCATATTCTTCAGCTCGCCATAGGTGCAGGCCATGTTGTAGTAGAAGAGAGGATACTCGGGATCTTTGGAGATTCCGTATTCGAATGTCTCTTTCGCGTTCTCCAGATCCCCCGTGATCCCATATGCCATTCCCAGATTATCGATGAGCACTTTCCAAAGCGTCTTGTTGAGTGTTCGTTTCTGCTTTTCCATGTCCAAGGCCTTTTGGTACGGACCGATGGCAGCCTTGAAATCATGTTTGATGTAGTAAGAACTACCCGCTCCAATTAACTCCATGACGTCGTCTGCATTTTGATTTTGAACGGGCGCGACGCCGTACGATAGAGACGCCGAAATCACCAGAAGCGCGCAAGCGCTGGACAGAATGTTTGCGATTCTTCGAAGTGAGGTTTTCATATTTTCTTGAGCCTTTCTTGCAAGATTGTTCTTAGATTCTGCTGACGTCAGATTACACGCGCTTCAGTGTGTAGCTTTTGTGCCAGTTCAGCCGCTCCAGCTTTTGCGTCGCCATTTCCGAGCAACTGCGTTTGCTTGGTTTTCTGCGGCAAATAAATCTTTTCGATTTTCTGATGCGACGGGCGACTCACGATTTCCGCGGGTGGCATAACTTCCTTTATCTCTTTCTTCTTCGCCGCCATGATGCCTTTCAAAGTCGCATAACGGATCTGGCTAATGCCCGACTGAATTGTAAGCAGCGCCGGTGTCGCCATCGTGTACCATTGATACCAGCCGCTCTCGAGTTCCCGCTTTACGCGTAGCTTCTCGCCCGAGGCATCCACTTCGATAACGATCGTGGCGTGCGGCAAACCGAGCAGCTCGGCGAGTATGACGCCAGTTTGCGCGTAGCCGAAATCATCCGACTGCAAGCCGGTGAAGACCAAATCCGCTTGCTCAGCGCGAATGGCCTCGGCCAGCACGCTGGCAGCAGCGTAAGGCGAGAGATGTGTGAGATTGTCGCCGGTAACATGAATCGCGCGATCGGCGCCGCGTGCAAGTGCGTCTTTGATAACACTCTTCACGCGCTGCGGGCCCATGGAACAGACAACCACTTCGCCGCCAAGCTTTTCTCTGACGCGAAGCGCTTCTTCAAGCGCATAGCCGTCCGATTCGCTGACCTCAAAGGACAAGTCACCTTCTTCGATCCACGTGCCATCCTTATTAATCCGCAGAATCGCATCTTTGTTGGCGACCTGCTTCATCATGACTACTATTTTCATAAACAAATATTCAGTAGCAAGCAGCAAACAGCAGACAGCTAGACGAACGACTGTGAACAGCCAAGGCTGAGCGATATACTTTGTTGCATAACCCTCAATTGGATCTGCTGTCGACTGTTTGCTGTCTGCTGTTTGCTCATCCTTCATACCGCTTAAACAACAATGCCGCGTTTGTCCCCCCGAAACCAAAACTATTGGACAATGCATATTCGACTTCAGCGTGGCGCGGCTCATTCGGGACGTAATCAAGATCGCAATCCGGGTCAGGGTTGACGTAGTTAATTGTCGGCGGCAACACCTTGCGATAGAGACTGAGAACCGAAAAAACTCCTTCAATACCGCCCGCCGCGCCGAGCAGATGACCGGTCATTGACTTGGTTGAACTAACTGCGAGCTTGTACGCATGCTTGCCGAAGGTCTGCCGGATGGCGACTGTTTCGAATTTGTCGTTGTAGGGTGTCGAGGTTCCATGGGCGTTGATGTAGCCCACTTCCTCCGGTTGAATCCCGGCATCGCGGATAGTCTTCTGCATTACTCTGATGGCGCCCGAGCCTGTTTCGTCGGGCATGGTCAGATGAAAGGCGTCTGCTGTCATGCCGTAACCGACCAGCTCCGCGTAGATTCGCGCGCCGCGCCGTTTGGCCAGTTCGAGCTCTTCCAGGATCAAAATGCCCGCGCCTTCGCCGATAACAAATCCATCCCGGTCGCGCTCAAAAGGGCGCGACGCGTGTTGCGGATCGTCGTTGCGAGTCGAAAGTGCTCGCATTGAGGCGAATCCGGCGACGCTCATCGGGGTGATCGCCGATTCGGCGCCGCCGCAAATCATTACGTCCGCATCACCACGCTGAATGATCTTGAAACTGTCTCCGATAGCATGGGCGCCTGCCGAACAGGCTGTAGCCGTCGCCGAATTAGGCCCCTTGGCTCCATAGCGAATTGACACCTGGCCCGCAGCCAAATTAACGATCGCAGAAACTATAAAAAAGGGAGAAACGCGGTCCGGTCCTTCATTAAGAAGTTTGGAATGCTCCCGTTCGATAGCCCAGAAATCGCCGATGCCGCTACTAATGTAAGTACCCGCGTTCTCAGCGATGTTATCGGGAAACTTACCCGCCTCGGTAAGCTCAAAGCCGCTGTCCGCCATGGCCTCAGACGCCGCCGCAATGGCGTAGTGAATAAAGGCGCCCATTTTGCGCGCCTCTTTTTTTGCGATGAACTTTAGCGGATCGAACTCTTTAACTTCGGCGGCAAACTTGACGGGAAATTTCTCAGTGTCAAATTTCTTGATGAAGTCCACGCCATTGCGGCCGCTCATGAGCGCGGACCACGTTGCTTCAACTGAATTTCCAACCGGTGTTATTAGACCGAGCCCTGTGACAACTACACGTCGTGCCAAATCAACGCTCCTTGACAGTGAAAAGTGATTGGTAAAGAGTGACAAGGCCACGCTCGTCGCGCTTGCCTTTCACTTTTCACCTTTCACTGATAACTACTTCTTATGCTGGTCGATGTAGCTGTAGGCATCACGCACGCTCTGGATCTTTTCCGCGTCTTCGTCAGGAATCTCAATGCCGAATTCCTCCTCGAAACGCATGACGAGCTCTACCGTGTCCAAAGAATCTGCGCCTAAGTCGTCGATGAATCGAGCGTTCGGCGTTACCTCATTTTCATCTACTCCTAATTCATCGACGATAATCTGCTTAACCTTATTCTCGATTTCT
>Ga0137367_10004064_pt1 | contig 11889 bp, 9 predicted proteins | sample SagtaG_14_FD_104939 | JGI IMG/M metagenome (GOLD analysis project Ga0137367, IMG submission 104939) | Vadose zone soil microbial communities from Sagehorn Ranch, Mendocino, California, USA - Sage1_L_80_16 metaG | ecosystem: Environmental > Terrestrial > Soil > Vadose zone | place: USA... | reverse complement strand
CCGGAGAGCTGCGAGGGCAGGTGTTTGGCGCGGTGCGCCATCCCGACCTTCTCCAGAGCGGCGTTGACGCGCTTCTTGCGCTCGGCCGAATTCATCCCGCGATAAGTCAGCGGTAACTCAACGTTCTCGTAAACGGTCAGGTCGCCGATCAGGTTGAAGCTCTGGAAGATGAAACCGATTTCGCGGTTGCGTATCCGGGCGCGTTCGCTGAGCGACAGTCCCTGCACCGGCTTGCCGTTCAATTGGTAATTCCCCTCGGTCGGAGAATCGAGCAGTCCCAGGATCGAGAGCAACGTCGATTTGCCGCACCCGGAAGGCCCGGCGATTGAAATGTAATCGCCTTGATTGATCTCCAGGTGGATCCCCGCCAGGGCGTGGGTCTCGACCTCGTCGGTATAGAAAACCTTCGTCACTGAATCCATTCGCAAGAGGACTTCACTCATTTTTGGTCTCCTAGATTTATTTGTAGTCCCGCCTTCAGGCGGAAAGAGCTTAATCGTTTGTAGTCCCGCCTTCAGGCGGAAAAAGCTTTGTCTGTGAGTCGCTTCCGCCTGAGGGCGGCGCTAAGAAATCAATTCAATCGAATGCGATCGGTGTTATCGCCCAACTGCGAAGTGTCGGAGACGATCACCTTGTCGCCGGCCTTCAAACCGCCGCGGATTTCAACCTCCGTCACGGAGGTTTGCCCCAACTCCACGGTCACGGCCGTAGCGTTGATGTCGTCAGGATCCATCTTGAAGAGTTTGACCTTGCTGTTTTCCTGGCCGAACGCCGGGCGCTGCATCTTGAGGACGTTCGGCAACCGGAACAGCTCGATGGTGCCGTCAACGCTCAGGCTGGGAATCGCGTCTTTAGGCAGGGCGCCTATGAGTTGGACTGTGACTTTGATCGTGCCCTCCACCGCCGACGGATCTTTGCTGGTGACGAGTCCAGGAATTTCTACGCTGCGCAGGTCAATCACCGCCTTCTGTCCCTGTTGAATGTCCCTGGCCTGCGTCTCGGCGATCTTGATCTCGGCCTTGAGCCGCGTCGGGTCGGAGACGCGCGCGAGAGGCTTGCCGATGGTCACCGACTCTCCGACCTCGACCAGCAGTTCCTGCAAGATTCCATTAAGGCCTGCCCTGACGTGCAAATTGGCCGCCTGTCGCTTGCGAAGTTCGAGGAGCGCGCGAGCTTGATCCAGCGTAGACTGCGCCACGGCCAACTGCGTCTTCATATTATCGGTGAGCATCGCAGTGCGCTGTTTTTCGAGTTCGCTGCGCGCGGCAAGCTCCTTGGCGCTGGTGCTATATTGTTTCATCAACAGAGGCGACCACAGTCCCTCCTTCGCCAAAGGTTCATACGATTCGTACTGAAGCTTCGCCTGCTGATATTGGGAATCGATCGCGGCGGCCTGGGATTTCTGAGTGAGTAATTGAGATTGAAGGTCGACCTCACGGTTCTTGTATGCGGATTCCGCCGCCTTGTACTGCAATTCGGCGTCCTGCAATTGCTGCTGCACTTCAGGGCTGCTCAGCTCCATAATCACAGTGTCGGACGTGACTTTAATGCCGGGCAACACCTTCCGTTCTATAACGCGGCCACTGGTCTCCGCCGGAACCACACTGATGTGTTCTGGCACCAGCATCCCTAGTCCACGTCTTGTCACCACCAACTCACCCTGCTTAACGGTGTCGATGATCATGGTGGCGCGCTCGACTGACTGCGCGCGGGGTTGGAGCTTGGACAGAAAGATGCTGACGCCGCCGACTATCCCCAACGCCAGAATGACGTAAAGCACGCGCCTGATCTTTTTATTTCGCTTTACCGATGCGTCACGAGGTTTATCCATTGCCATATCACACCTCCAGAACTCTCCTGTTTCAGACAGAAATGACTGCTACTCCCGACTACGCCTGGCAGGCAAGGACGCCTGCGCTCCCCCCAACCCTCTCCTACTCCTAATTGCGCTAAGCCAATTTCCGTGCCACTCGATTGGTTTGGCTAAATAACTGCCTATGTTGATCTAATTTTGCCGGTCCCGCTGAACGCTGGTCTTCATGTGTTCGCTTTTGGGATCAAGGATTCCCAAAAGTGAGATGCGATCCATCTGCAAGCTGAAATTCCTTCCAAACTGCAAGCTGAAATTCCTTCCAAAGTGGCGCGGACATTCTACACGATATGACGGCATAATCATTACCCCGGAGCGCCCACTTGCCCACAATAATCACAAAAGCTATGCTAACGCCCAGGCTCACATAAAGACGTTTCGACCATCATCAACGAATGAGAACGAAAAGGAATGACTCGATTATGACGCCTCAGAATCAAACGACAAATTATTCATGGACCGCTACGCGCATTGGGCTGATCGTTTCCGCCGCCATCCTTGTGGCCGCGATAGCATACACGTTCTATCATGGGGACAGAACAAGCCCGACCAGGTCAGCTTCGACGTCGAACAGCGCGGAAAGTTCCATCCCCCCGCTGCCCGAGAACGTAATGCAGGCGAGCATCAACCTGCTCGACGGCCAGAAGGCGAAACTCGCCGATTATTCGGGCAAGGTTCTGATCGTGGATTTGTGGGCCACCTGGTGCGGCCCTTGCCGACAGGAGATTCCGCATCTGGTCGAGCTCGCCAAAGAATACAAGGGCAAGGGCGTCGAAGTCATCGGATTGACGAATGAGAACCCGGAGACCGACGCCGAAATGGTGAAAGAGTTTTCCAAAGTGTTCAACATCAACTACACGATCGGATGGGCTGACCAGGAGATGCAGAGCGGGTTGATGCAGGGTCGCCAGGCCATCCCGCAAACGTTAATCATCGGGCGTGACGGTAAAGTCCTCAAACATTACGTGGGCTTCAACCCGCGCCTCATCCCCCAGATGAAAGCGGTTATCGAAGCGGCTGCTTCGGCGGAGTGAAACTGTCGGGAGTGGGGAGTGGGGAGTGGGGGTCAAGGAAGGTATTTACTTAACTCCCCACTCCCGACAGTTTTCTCAGGAGATCGTATGAAAAGCAAAATGTCCGTGGCGCTCTGCGCCCTATCGCTCATCACCTGCCGGGCTGCTGTCAGGGACGCCGGTCACAACGGCGACGGCGTCGCTCAACCTACCGAAATTACGCGACCGAATAACAGCGCGACTATGAATTCAAACCTTGCGGCGGCTAGCAACGCATTCGGCTTCGACCTGTTTCAACAACTCCGGCGCCAGGAGGCGAACAAGAACGTCTTCTTCTCGCCGCTGAGCGTCACAGTCGCGCTCGCCATGACCTACAACGGCGCGGCGGGCGAAACGAAGAACGCGATGGCGCGCTCTCTCAAGATCGAAGGCATGAACCATGCCGAACTCAACCGCGCGAGCGCCGATCTGCTGAAGGCGCTGAAAAGCTCCGATCCGAAGATCGAGTTGGCCATCGCCAATTCGCTGTGGGCGCGCGGAGGCATGCGATTCAACGAGGATTTCCTGGCGCGCAACCGGCAATTCTACGGCGCCGAAATCTCCACTCTCGATTTCAACAGCCCGCAATCTGTGGCGACGATCAACCGCTGGGTCAGCGCCAGCACCAAGGGCAAGATCAGCCAGATCATAGATAAAATAGACCCGCAGCAGGTCATGTTCCTGATCAACGCCGTCTATTTTAAAGGCCAATGGCAAAAGAGATTCGAAAAGACGCTTACCAAAGAACAGCCCTTCCATCTGCTCGGCGGCCAACAGAAGCCCGTGCCGATGATGGCGCAATCGGGCAATTATCTTTACCGCCGAGGCGATAAGTTCCAGGCCGTCAGTCTGCCCTACGGCAAGGGCGGCGTCAGCCTCTACCTCTTCCTGCCCGACCAGGGGTCGTCGCTCGACGAGTTATTGAAAGGCCTCAGTTTTCAGAAGTGGGAGGAGTGGATAAACAACTTCAGTGACACGCCGGGCGACGTGCAACTGCCCCGATTCAAACTCGATTACGAAAAGACGCTCAATGATTCGCTCAGAGCCGTGGGTATGGGAGTGGCCTTCAACTCGCGTGAAGCCGACTTCAGCGGCATCCGCCCGGAGCGTGACCTCTACATCTCCGAGGTCAAACACAAGGCTGTAGTCGAAGTCAACGAAGAAGGCACGGAGGCCGCAGCCGCGACGTCAGTCGGCGTCGCGGTGACGTCTGTTCAGCAGCCCCGCGAGCGATTCACCTTCGTCGCCGACCGGCCCTTCCTGATGGCGATCCGCGACTCGCAAACCGGCGCGATCCTGTTTATGGGAGCGGTGATGGAACCGAAATAACCCAATGCGTCAAGCCGCTTCTTTCACCTCGCTCGCCTGCCTGATCTCTCTCATCAGTCGAATCAGCGCGCGCAGCGCCTCGTTGACAGCTTCAGATGTATCGAAGACCGCAGCCACATCAGGCGCGATCCTCACTAGGCGTCCCGACGCTTGGGCGCGATATTTACGCTCCTGCTCCGTCGCGCGATTCATGCTTGCGATATCGAACTCCGGCGCGATGTCGTCGTCAAGGTCGTAATCGTCATCTTCAAGTAATGTCACTTCAAACTCCATTCAATTCGGTCTCCGCTTGGAATTTTATCAGGACTTGGTTACCCATTCACATGAAGTTCCGCGTATGCAGCGCGGAGAGTTCGGCGGCTTCTGCGTCGCTGAAGCCCAGCTTTTCCAGCCTCGCCTTACGCCCGGCGCGCATTTCATCTTTGAGCGTTTGCGCGCGGGCGTAACCGGCGGCGATGTCCTCCTCGCGCCACGACCCCGCGGCCAGCAGAATCAGCGCGTCGAAGACTTCTTCATTCAATCCGGCTGTGTCGGACAGCGCCTCGTGACGCCGGACGACGGCCGTCGCCAGACGTTCGCGCAGCGCGGGATCGCTTGCCAGTTGGTATTGCAAATGGCCCACGCCGAACGCGACGTGGCGCGCCTCGTCCTGCGAGACAAGCCGCGCGACCTGGCGCGTGACGGGATCGGGCGCATGGCGTTCGAGAAACCAGAGCAGATTCAGAAACGTCCCTTCGCCCAGTACAGAAAGCAGAAAAGAAGCGAGCGCGAAATCAGGCTCGTCGAGCAGCGTCTTGAGCGATTGCCGTCCGCTCACTGTTGACAATCCCATCTCTCCGCCGCGCAGCGTGGCGCGGCGCGTGAAAACCTCGACGTGGCGCGCCTCGTCGGCGATCTGCACGGCGAGCAGTTGCAGGACTTCTCGGAAATGCGGATGGACTTGCGCTATGAAGCGCGCGGGTACTTGCAAGGCCGCGTTTTCGTTTTCGATCAGATAGGTCATCACCTGCGCGACGGCCCGCTCCATTTCTTCATCAGGCGCGAACGGTTCGCCCCAATTGATCGCGGTCTGCGGGTTCCATTGCGCGGCGACCGCCTGCGCATAGAGCTTAGGGAGGTTCTCGGCCCAAACCTGCTCTTTCGCTTGAAGAGGATAGTAAAACCCGGCCCCGCCCGCCTCGATTGCGGCGCCGCGCGCGGCGAAGCCCCAGTCGGCGGGCGGGGTCGCGCAAACCGCGCCATTCTCCCGCGCGTCGGACAGGCCCGCGCGCTCGGCTCCCCGCCAACGCCCCTGCGACGCCGCGCCGCGCACTACCCACGCCACGAATTGATCGTCGCCCTCCACAAACTCGTGCCCCTGCTCGCGACACCAGCCGCGCAGATGCATGGCGAAATCCGTCGCCGATGCCCGCACGCCGAGCCTGCCCCCGACGGGCAAGTCGCGCAGCGCCCTTTTGAGAAGCAGATGCGCGCCGGAAGTGAACGAGAGCGTCTCAATATCGATAGTCCGCGACGGTGATGTTTCCGTGATCGTCATAAAACTTCATCTCCTCCACGGCCCGTTCGAGCGCGCGATAGCCTTCGACGCGGCCCGGCCTCCATGCCTTCAGGCCTTCCAGGTCTAGCAGCGGCCTGACTTCCGGATCGTCGTAAGACATTCCCAGTAGCAACTCCCGGAAGCGGTTCACGAGTTCGCGCGGCGCGTCGTCCAGCGCGGTGAAGTTGCAATGGTCGTACGGCGCGGTCTGGGCCAGCGCGCGCGTGGCCCCGGCGGGCAGCGTACCTTCGTTGATGAAAAGCAGGTGATTCGAATCGATCATGCAGGCGGCGTCCACCGCGCCCGCAATCAGGGCGCGCGCGGCCTCGCGTTCGCCGCCGATGTGATCGCCGTGTTTGCCGCCCAGTAGATCGTTCCTCGCCACCTCGAAATCGGCGAACGGCGCCGCCCCGTTCGCCCGCAGGTGAGAGAGCGGCAAAAGCGTGGCTTGCGGCGAATCTACCGCGCCGACCCCGACGCGCTTCCCTTTCAAATCGGCGACGGACTTGATCGGCGAGTCCGACCTGACCACGATGACCGAAGTCAGATTCTGATCCGTATCGCGCATGGCGACGGCCTCGGCCCGGCGGCCCGCGCTGCGGGCCAGCCGCTCGGCGCGCACCCAGGCGAGCGGCGAATTCCAGGCGATCTGAAAATGCCCCGCAAGATGCGCCTCGACCTGTCGCTCATAATTTGAATAGAGAATGTAATCGAACGCCAAGCCGTGTTTATTGAACCATGCCTTGAACCCTTCCCAGATCGTGACGACCTTCGGATCATAAGCGACTGCGCCGAGCAAGAGAGTGTAATTTTTCATAAGCGTTCAAGAGTGGGTAGTGGGCAGTGGATAGTGGGTAGTGGGGAATGGGAAGTCGGGTACGGAGTGTCTTTTCCCATTCCCCACTACCCACTATCCACTGCCCACTACCCACTAACCGAAGAGCGGAAGGCCCGTGAGCGCCTTGCCGATGAAATCATAGAGGGCGTCCGTTGTCGGCGCCATGACATTCGCGGCGCGGGCGTCGCGGAAGTTGCGTTCCACGCCGACCTCTTTGCGGAAGGCCGCGCCACCGCACAGTCGCATCGCCAGATCGGTCACCTCAGTGGCGATCTCACCCGCGGCGGCCTTGCTTTCGAGCACGCGCAGCATGGCGTCGGCCCGCCCGCCTTCGAGCGCCGCGAGGGCGTCGTCCAGCAGCGTCCGCAGCAAATCGACCTTGATTTTCATCTTGGCGAGATAAGCCCGATTGGTCGGCTGTTCGGCCAGCGTCTGGTTGAGGTGTTCGTAGCGCGTCGTCGTTAGATGGGCGACGGTCTTTTGCGTCGCCGTTTCGCTGACGCCGAGCGATACCGCAGCGCTCATCAGTTGAAAATAGGGCAGGACGGTTCCCATCATAATGTCGAAGCCTTGCCCGTCGGCGCCGAGCATGGCCTCCGCCCCGACCATCACGCCGTCAGCCAGCACGGGCGAGGAACAATTGCCGCGCAACCCCAGCCCGTCAAAAGGCCCGCCGACGCTCAGCCCCGGGGTCTTCGCCGGCACAAGCCAGATCGTGCTCGCCCCGTCGGCGGCCAGCGGCTTGCTCGACCAGACGTATGAATCGGCCTCTCCGGCGGAAGTCGACCAACTCTTCTTCGCGTCCAGGCGCACGGCGCCGTTCACGCGGGTCGCCGAGCTCATCGGCGCCCAGAATTGGCTGCGCGACCCACTCTCGGAGAAGGCGAGCGTCGTGACGTGTTCGCCGCGCGCCACCGCCTCGCGCGCCTCGCGCGGGCCGAAAGCCTCGATCACAGCCGCGCCGCAGTAATGCATGCAAACGACCATCGCCGTCGAGGCGCATTCACGCGCGATTCGTTCGACGACTCGCGTGGCCGCCGCGTGCCCTTCGCCCAGACCGCCGACTTCCTTGCCGTTGACGAGCCCCAACAGGCCGGCCTTGCCCATCGCCTTAATCGCGGCTCGAGGGAAAGCCCCGGAGGCGTCTATTTTTGCGGCCTCAGGCGCAATGATTTCTTCGGAAACGCGCTCGATGCTCTCGAGCCAGGTAGGTGTCGTAGCCATATGCCGAAATCCTCTTGGTTGGTCCGACTTGCGCAGCCGCACGCGCCCCGAAGAGGATGCGAGGGCTAACGAAGGCGGAATGATGACGCCACGCGCCGTCGTGAATTGACTCAGTTGCGAAATCTCATGGTGATGCCTTTGCTGCTTGGTATAGAAAGTGAAGGCGGAGCGATGGTACACGAGAAGCAAACAAAAAATGAAGAGAGCGCTGCTCATTTAAATCAGAACACGGACACCGGTACAGTACCGCGCGCGTAAGCAAGCGGCCTACTGATGAGACGGCCGCTTGCTTACGCGCGCGGTACTGTACCGGCGTCCCAAGGAGCAGCGCCTGTTGAAAATTTGGCGCCCATACTTTAATTCCCTGCCTGTTTTTACAATTTTTTTTCACGCTTTCAACTCCAACATTGACTTATCCGGCCTCTCAGCATATAAGCAGGGCGATATATCTTCATAAACTTCCGAGATTCTCTGTCGGAGATAATATCTTCGCTCCTCACCAGATAAAACTGAGCAGTTCAAATTCTTGTTGGTCGCTTTCATCAGTTAAGCAGCCCGGAGAGTTACCGGGTTATGTTCGATAACAACAACACGCGCGTAAGCAGGCGGCTGCCCCTACCCGTCACCGCCTGCCTACGCGCGCGAGGCCAACCTCATAACTTACTGTAGGAGGAAACCATGTCGACCCAAACAAAAAAATCACCGGATAACACACACAAACTGAACAGAAGAGCGATCTGCCTGAGGGCGCCTTTGGCGCTGATCATCCTGCTGACGGTCTTTCTGGCGCCTCAGCGATCCGCTTCGACTCAGGCGCTGTCCCAGAATCCGGCGGCGCAGGATACGCCGACGCAAACCGAGATGATAAACGGCCACAAGGCGGTGGCCGGGCAGGTGATAGTGCGCTTCAATGATGCGGATGGGCCTCAGCTTGAAACGTTCGTGAAAAACGCGATCGAGATGGTGAACGCCTCGGGAAATCGCAACATAGCCCCCGATCTCAACATGTACCACATCAGTTCGAATAGCATGAATACGCAGGCGCTGTTGAACATGATGTCGAAACTTCCGGGAGTGATGTACGCCGTCCCGAATTACATCGTCGAGACCCAGTTGACTCCCAACGACACCCGATTCGGCGAGATGTGGGGGTTAAACAATACAGGCCAGGTAGTCGGAGGCCAAACCGGTATTGCCGGCGCAGACATCAGCGCGGTTCAGGCCTGGGACGTTTCGACAGGCTCTAATTCTATTGTGGTCGGCGTGATCGACACGGGCGTTGACTACAACCATCCCGACCTGGCCGCGAACATCTGGTCGGCGCCGTCGTCCTTCACCGTTACGGTCGGCGGCCAGACGATCACTTGCCCGGCGGGGTCGCATGGCTTCAACGCCGTCGCCAACACCTGCAACCCGCTCGATGACAATAATCACGGCTCCCACGTCTCAGGGACGATCGGGGCCAGAGGCAATAATAGTTCGGGAGTGGCCGGAGTGAACTGGACCACCAGCATCATGGGGTTAAAATTCCTCAGCGCGTCAGGCAGCGGGAACACGGCCGACGCCATTGAGTGTATCCAGTTCGCCATCCAGGCAAAACAGATATTCGGCTCCGCCGCGAACGTCCGCATTCTCTCCAACAGTTGGGGCGGCGGGGGCTTCTCGCAGGCGCTACTCGACGCGATCAATGCGGCGAACAGCAATGACATGCTCTTCGTATGCGCCGCCGGCAACAACAACGGCAACAACGACACCACCGCTTTCTTCCCGGCCAACTACAACGCGCCGAACGTGTTGTCGGTCGCGGCGACCGACAACCGCGACGCGAAATCCTCCTTCTCCAACTTCGGCGCCACGACCGTGGACCTCGGAGCGCCCGGGACCGCCATCCTCTCGACTGTGCGCAATGGAGGCTTCTCCATCTTCAGCGGAACCTCGATGGCCACCCCGCACGTCTCAGGCGCGGCGGCGCTGGTGCTCTCCAGATGTACGTTGAGCACAGCCAACTTGAAAGCGAATCTCATGAATAACGTAGACCAGATCAGTTCGCTGGCGGGCAGAACTGTCACCGGAGGGCGATTGAACGTGAATAGGTCTCTCCGCGCCTGCGCCGGAGGCGGTAACCAGCCGACGACGGTCTTTTTCGATAACTTCGAGACCAACCAGGGATGGACGACTAACCCGAATGGGACCGACACGGCGACGACCGGGCAGTGGGAGCGTGGCGACCCTGAGACGACAACTTCGGGCGGAACCATGCAACTCGGAACCACTGTCAGCGGAGTCAATGACCTGGTTACGGGACGGCTGGCGGGCGCTTCAGTCGGAACCAATGACATAGACAACGGCGTCACATCCATCCAGTCGCCGGCAATCACACTTCAAGGGGGAACCACCTTCACGTTGACCTTCTCCTATTACTTGGCCCACCTGAACAATTCCTCGACAGCCGACTTTTTCCGCGTGAGTATCGTGGACGGCGCTTCGGTGACCACGGTATTTCAGGAGCTAGGAGCCGCCACTCAAGATAACGCTGCTTGGGCGACTGCGACGGTGAACCTAAGCCAGTTCGCCGGACGGACGATCCGAATCCTCATCCAGGCGGCGGACGCCAGCGGCGCAAGCCTCGTCGAGGCGGGCGTCGACGACGTGAGGATAACTACGCCGTAAGGATATGAAAATCGAGGATTGAGGATCGAGGATAGAAGATCGAAGATCGCGTCATCCATTCGATCCTCGATCCTCGATCCTAGATCGGGTGTCCGTCAAGTTTTTGCGCGCGACCTGGGTACGCATCGCTTCCAGCATGCAGTCTCGGCGAAAGACGCATTGATTGGAAGCGCGGCGCCCCGGAGCCGTATTGCTTGCTTCGAGCGATTATCGCTCGGAAACACCCGCGGCCAGATCCGATCGCGCTTTCGCCTCCCAAATAATCTATTGTCCGAGACTGCACGCTGGAAGCGATGCGTACCCAGCTTCATTCCCACCGCGCCGCAAAAACGTGACGAGCACCCTCCTCAATCCTCGATATTGCCAAAGCCGGTGAGTGCGACTATATTACCCGCCGTCATGAAACTTGGCGTTATTATCAACCTGCTCATCGGGGTCGGATTGTCAGCCTCTCCCTACTTATGGCCAGAGGCGGCGCCTGTGCAAGCAAGCGCCATTGAACGCAGCGCGGCGCAAAGCGCTCAGGAGAGTAACTCGTTGGAACCTGGTAAACCCATTCAACGAGAGCTCTCTGGTGGTCAATCTCATTCCTACAAGATCACGATGATCTCCGGCCAGTACTTGCACGTGGTGGTCGACCAACGAGGGATAGATGTTGCGGTGGCGCTATTCACACCTGATGGTAAGAAGATCAGCGATGCCGACAGCGAACATCTGGTCGAGAGATCAGAGACTGTATCGGCGATCGCAGAGGCGCCCGGCACATATCTGATCGAGGTGCGTTCACCCGAGAAAACGGCCAAGGCGGGACGCTATGAGATCGAGGTAGACGAATTGAGAGCGGCGACTGCCGAGGATAAGTATCGAGTTGCCGGAGAACTGATTTTTCGAGAGGCGGAGCAGCTACGAAATGGAACGCTGGAAGCCAAAAGAAAGAGCATTGAAAAGTACCATGAAGCGTTGGAGCTGTATCGAAGAGCAACTGACCGTAATGGGGAGGCTCAAACGCTCTCTAATATCGGCGAGGTCTATTGGTCACTGGGAGAGATGCGGAAGGCGCTGGAGAAGTACGATGAGGCTCTGCCAATTAGGCGGGCTATAGGCAACCGCAGTGGGGAGGCTGAAACACTCAACAACATCGGCCTGGTCTATTGGTCACTGGGAGAGATGCGGAAGGCGCTGGAGAAGTACGATGAGGCTCTGCCGATTAGGCGGGCTATAGGCGACCGCAAAGGGGAGGCTGTCATACTAGACTTGTTGCGATGTTCAGAATCAATGAGTTAGATAAAAATTCCAGAGGCCTGCGCAGACGCCCAAAATAACATTGTATAACTCGACGTCATGAATTCGGAGACGATCTGACAAAATT
>Ga0137367_10004062_pt1 | contig 11895 bp, 7 predicted proteins | sample SagtaG_14_FD_104939 | JGI IMG/M metagenome (GOLD analysis project Ga0137367, IMG submission 104939) | Vadose zone soil microbial communities from Sagehorn Ranch, Mendocino, California, USA - Sage1_L_80_16 metaG | ecosystem: Environmental > Terrestrial > Soil > Vadose zone | place: USA... | reverse complement strand
GGGGATGGCGGCGGGGGTGGGCTATCAGTTCCAGGTGGTGGCGTTCCGGGGGACGCTGAACGTGAACGCGGTGTTCGGCGGGCTCTCGAACGTGGCGAGCGGGACGACGACCGCGAGCACGGCGCCGGTGGCGACCGTCACGGTCAGCCCGGCCAGCGCCAACGTCGTCGTCGGCGCCCTGCAGCAGTTCACGGCGACACCGAAGGATGCCGGCGGCAATCCACTCTCCGGTCGCGTGGTGACCTGGGCGAGCGGCAACACGGCGTTCGCGACGGTGAGCGGCAGCGGATTGGTGACCGGTGTGGCAGCCGGACCGGTCACCATCACGGCCACGAGCGAAGGCAAGAGCGGGAGTGCCGCGGTCACGGTGACGTCCGGTGGGGGAGGGGGCGTCGTCCTATTCCAGGAGACGTTCGAAGACAACGCATTCGCCGCGCGCGGCTGGTACGACAACACCAGCATGGTGACGACGACCGCGCAGCATCTCCCCACGGGGACGAGCGCCGCGGAGATGCATTTCACGACCGGCTCGACGATTCCGGTCCAGGGTACCTCGGCCCGGCACCTGGTCCCGGCGACATCGACGCTGTACGTGAGCTACTGGGTCAAGTACAGCAGCAACTGGGTGGGTTCGGGGCACCCCTATCACCCGCATGAATTCCTGATCCTGAGCGATCAGGACGGTGATTGGGACGGCCCGTCGGTCAACTGGCTCACTGCCTATATCGAGGAGAGCTATCAGAACGGCGGCATCCCGCGGCTCGCACTGCAGGACAACAAGGCGATCAACACCAGCTTTGGAGCCCCTCCGATCAATCTCGTCGGGGTCACCGAGAGCCGGTCAGTGGCCGGCTGCAACGGCGTCGTGGAAGCGAATGTCGCCACGACCTGCTTCAACATGCCGCCTTGGTACAACGACAAAGAGTTGTTGGCGCCGCAGGTGTGGTTTCAACCCACACCAGGGCCCGGCTACAAGGGCGATTGGAATCACGTCGAGGTCTACCTGCAGCTGAATTCGGTGGTGGGCGGCCTCGGCGTGGCGGACGGCGTGATGCAGTACTGGTTCAACGGCGCGCTGGTGATCGACCGGCACGACATCCTGTTTCGTACCGGGGCGCGACCCACCATCCGGTTCCACCAGTTCCTCATCGCCCCCTACATCGGCGACGGATCTCCGGTGGATCAGTACATGTGGATCGATGATCTCACCGTAGCGACCGGGAGGCCGTCTACGCCGTAGTCCGCAACACTCATCGCGGTTCGCAGCACCCTCAGCCGCTGACCCCAGCGGGGAGACGCAGGTTTGCCCTTTACGAAAGGATCGAACGATGACGTTCAAACACAAGCTGTCGAAGCGCCTGGCCATGCTTCATGAAATGGCCGTGGCATCCCTGGCCGCCCTGGCTGTCGCCTGCACGCCGGGGGATCGCGCCCTCTCTCCAGTCCAAGCCGACGGGACTTCCCCTCCATCCGGGACCCTGCTGTTTCAAGAGACGTTCGAGGACAACGCGTTCGCCGCGCGCGGCTGGTACGACAACACCAGCATGGTGACGACGACCGCGCAGCACCTACCGGGCGGCCTGAGCGCCGCGGAACTGCACTTCACCGCCGGAGCGACGACGCCCGTCGCGGGCGGCGCCGCGCGACATCTGTTCCCGGCGACCCCCACGCTGTATGTGAGCTACTGGGTGAAGTACAGCAGCAACTGGGTGGGCTCGGGTCACCCGTACCACCCGCATGAATTCCTGGTGATGAGTGATCTCGACGGCGATTGGGACGGCCCGTCCAACAACTGGCTCACCGCCTACATCGAGGACAACTACCAGAACGGCGGCATCCCACGCCTCGCCCTGCAGGACAACAAGGCGATCAACACGAGTCTCGGGGTGCCCCCCGTCAATCTGGTGAGTCTCACCGAAAACCGATCGGTCGCCGGCTGCAACGGCGTCGTGGAACCGAGCGTGGTGACGACCTGCTTCAACATGCCGCCCTGGTACAACGATAAAGAGCTGTCGGCCCCGCAAGTGTTCTTTCAGCCGGCGCCCGGGCCGGGCTACAAGGGCGATTGGAACCACGTCGAGGTGTACCTGCAGATCAACTCCGTCGTCGGCGGCGTCGGCGTCGCAGACGGCGTGATGCAGTACTGGTTCAACGGCGCGCTGGCGGTCGACCGGCACGACGTTCTGTTCCGCACCGGCGCCCGGCCCAACATCAATTTCCATCAGTTCCTGATCGCGCCCTACATCGGGGACGGGTCCCCGGTGGATCAGTACATGTGGATCGACGATCTCACCGTGGCCACCGGCAGGCTCGCGAGCCCGAGTGCCGCCGTCGCGTCGGTGACCTTGAGTCCGGCGTCGGCGAGCGTGGCCGCGGGAGGCGCCACCCAGTTCACCGCGACGCTGCAGGACTCCGCGGGGAACGTGCTCACCGGGCGGCCGGTGACGTGGACGTCGAGCGACAGCACCATCGCGACGATCAACGGGAGCGGGCTGGCTACCGCAGTCGCCGCCGGCACAGCCACGATCACCGCGACGAGTAGCGGGGTCACGGGCGCCGCGCCCCTGACGGTGACCGCCACGAACCCGGCGTCGGTAGCGTCGGTAGTGGTGAGTCCCACGAGCACCAGTCTCTTCGTGGGCAATACCCTGCAGCTCGCCGCCGCTCTCAAGGACGCCGGCGGAAACGCGCTGGCGGGACGCACCGTGACGTGGACCTCGAGCACGCCCGCGGTCGCGACGGTGAACGCCAACGGGCTCGTGACCGCCGTTGCGGCCGGGTCGGCCTCGATTACGGCGACGAGCGAGGGTGTGAAGGGCACCGCGACCGTCACGGTGACGGCCGCGACCAAGCCCGGCAAGGTCACCGACCTCGCCGTGAGCGCGGTCTCCGACACCTCGGTGACCCTGACGTTCATGGAAGTGAGTAGTGGCACCGGGCAGCCCGCCAGCTACGACGTCCGCTGGCGAAAGGGGACGTTCAACTGGTCCTCGGCGGCCGACGTTGCCCGAGGCAGCTGTAAGGTGGTGTTGGCCGGCACCGCGATCGGGGCGAAGCGCAGCTGCACCGTGCTCGGCCTGGCGCGCGGCACCGCCTATGGCTTCGAGGTCGTGGCCTTCCGCGGGACGCTCAACGTCAACGCGGTCTTCGGCGCGGTCTCCAATCTGGCGAAGGGCACGACGACGGCGGGCGTGGTCGCGCCGGTGGCGACCGTGACGCTGACTCCGGCGAGCGCGAATCTGGCCACCGGGGCCACGCAGCAATTCGCTGCGACCCTCAAGGACGCGGCCGGCAACGTGCTCACGGGCCGCACCGTCACGTGGGTGAGTAGTGCGCCCGCGGTGGCGACGGTGAGCGGCACCGGGCTGGTGACGGCGGTGGCCGCCGGCTCGACCACCATCACGGCGACGAGCGAAGGCAAGAGCGGACCGGCGGCGATGACCGTGACCCCGACCGTGACGAACCCCGGCACCGTGAGCGACCTCGCGGTGACGGGCGTGACGGACACGTCGGTGACGCTGGCGTTCACCGAAGTGAGCGACGGCGCGGGGCTTCCGGCGAGTTATGACATGCGCTGGGCGGCCGGCACGATCGCCTTCGGCACGGCCACCGACGTGACGAAGGGCAGCTGCGCGGTGCCGGTGGCCGGCAGCGCGATCGGTGCCAAGCGGACCTGCACGGTCCTCGGGCTCCTGCCCGGGGCCGCGTATCAGCTGCAGCTGGTGGCGTTCCGGGGGACGCTGAACGTGAACGCAGTGTTCGGCGGGCTCTCGAACGTGGCAAGCGGGACGACGACGGCGAGTGCTTCGCCGCCCCCGCCCCCGCCCCCAACGGGCGGCGGGGTGGTGTTCCAGAGTGATTGGAGCACGGTGGGGACGGCGTATGCCGACGTGACCGACGGCGGCCGCTGGATGAACTATTGGGAGTTCAACGGCGGGGCCCCGGTGCAGCTGATTTCGGTGGTATCGGGGAGTAGCGTCAACGCGCCGGGCGGCGGCAATGCCCTGAAGGTGGTGCAGCGCGGGTCGTCCCCCGGCTACGCCGCCAACGTGCAGCAGGACAACGTCGTGCCACCGTCGACGGATTACTACGTGCGCTTCTACATGCGCAACGACGACACCTCGTCGGCGGGCGACCACATCGTCACGGTGGACACCTACCAGTACGCGAACCTCACCTACGTGCGCAAGACGGCGAGCGCGACGACGTGGCAGCTGACGTCGAGCTTCTACGGCTGCGGCTATACCTACCCGATCGGGCATTGGACGCTGGCACAGCCGCTGGTGAACGGGGCGTGGTATCGCTTCGAGTACTTCGTGCATTTCGTGGATGCGACGCACGTGCAGGTGCATCCGCGGATCTACGATGCGGCGGGGGTGCAGATCGGGGGCGACGCCGACTTCCAGCAGTCCAACTACAAGATGTCGGGGAACCTGAGTTTTGGGGGCCGGGACGACTGGACGCTGGCGCTGTTTTATGCGGCGGGCTACAGCTTCTGCGTGAACCCGACGTATATGACGAGTTTTGGGATGGGGAACAACGGACAGAACGGGTCGGTGGACACGGGGCTGGCGTGGTACTACGCCGGCGTGCAGATCCGCACCGACCGCTGGCCCGGCCCGTAAGGGCAGGTTGAAGTAGCTGAGCTGTCGAACAACGTCTTTCGGGGGAGCGGAGCCAGTCGACCAAACTGGCGACGCTCCCCCGTTGCATCCGCGCCACACTGCCCTCAGCGCTGCGACGGGTCCGTCCTCGGCCCCGGCCGGATCGGTGCGTCGCCTATGCGCACAATCCTTGCGGGCACAGGAGGTGATGAATCGCCTCGCGGCCAAGATCCTCAAGAACATCCCCTCGGTGATGTCGAATCCCCGCCGGGCGTGGCGGCTGCTCTCGCGGCGGCTCGTCCCGATGGGGGTGGTGTGGACCGATCCCGATGCCTATCAGGTGGTGGGCAGCCGGACCTTCGGTCGCGCGCCGCGCGTCGCGCTCGTCGACGCCTTTCCGGGCATCGCCGCGGTCGATGTTTGCATCCTGCGGGCGTTCGACCGGTCGCTCGAGACGTCGCTGAGCCCGCACGAGGCACTGGCGCTGGCCGCCATCGGGAAGTTCACGAGACCACGTCGCGTGCTGGAAATCGGCACGTTCGATGGCAATACGACGCTCAACCTCGCGGCGAACTCGCCGCCCGATGCCGTGATCACGACGGTCGATCTGCCCCCGAACTGGACGGGAGCGCTCACGTATCCGGTGCCGGACCTCCTGGACAACTTCACCGGCCCCGCGAGCGCCGCGGCGCAATTCCGGGATACGGTCTATGCGACCAAGATCCGACAGGTCTACGGGGATTCCGCCGCGATCGACTGGACCGACCTCGGGGGGTCGTTCGACCTGATCTTCATCGACGGCAGCCACTCTTACGACTACGTGAAGAGCGATACGCGCCATGCCTTCGGCTGCCTGTCGGCCCGCGGTCTCGTGGTCTGGCACGACTATGGGATGATCGAAGATGTCAGCCGCGCCGTGGACGAGGTGGCGAGTACGGTGCGCGTCGTGGCCATTCGCGGCACCAGACTCGCCGTCGGATGGCCCGGCTAGGACCGCAGCGTGGAGACCGGGTTGACGGCGACGAGCCGGATTCAAGCGATCCTGGCGACGGACGAGCACGCCGACGCGATCGCCACCTTCTATCGGGAAACCTGGGGCGAGCCCGTGACCGCGGATTCGATCCTGGCGGGGCGGCGCCGCGCGGCGGCGGACAACGTGGCGGCGCCGGGGGAAGTCCCGCCGGTCGCGATCGTCCTGGAAGGGGATCGCGTCATCGGCCATTACGCCTCGATCCCGTACCGGATCTGGGACGGGGTGACGGAATCGCCGGCCCACTGGGTCAAGGGTCTGATGGTCGTTCCTGAGTACCGGAACGGCCCCGTCGGCTTCCTGGTGGTGAAAACGCTCACGGCGCAGCTGCCGCTCGCGACCGCCCTCGTCGTCGCTCCCGCGGCCCGGCGACTGTTGAGCGCTTTCGGGTACAGCGATCTCGGTGCGATCCCGAACTACGTGCGTCCGCTGCGGCCCGGGCGTCTGGCCCGGCGGCTGGACGTCGCGGAGTTGGCCCCGGCCCTGCCGCGGTGGGTGTCGGCCGGCGTGGGGGTCGCGCAGCGCGTGGGGCTCGCCGGTCTGGCGGGTGGTGCGGCCGGTATCGCGCTCGACCTCATTGCGACGGCGACGCGTCGACCTGCCGCCCGACTCGACATCGGATGTGCCTCCGAGCCGCCGAGCGGTGAGGAGTTGGACGAGGTGTGGGAGCGAGCGCGGAGCACCTTCGCGGCGAGTCCGGTGCGGAACGGGCGGTACCTGCGGTGGCGCTACCACGCCGCTGCGACGGGCGACCCGTACACGTTCGTCTCGGTGCGCGACGGTGCGCGGCTGGTCGGCGTCGCGGTGCTGCGCCGTCCGAGGGCGATCAGCGACCGCCGCCTGCGCGGCCTGCGCGTGGCGACGATCTCCGATGTTGTGTTCCCGTCCCGGCGGGCCGAGGTGGGCCTCGCGCTCCTCGGTGGCGTCGAGCGGGCAGCCCGCGCGGCGGAGGCGGACGCGATCCTCTGCACGACGAGTCAGCGCGCCCTCGCGCGACTCTTGCGGCGCCAGGCGTACCTGCGTCTGCCCGGCAACGTGCACTTCCTGCTGCGCGACGGAAGGGGTGAGGGCAGCGAGGGAGCGGTCCGGTGGCCGCAGGATCTGGCGTCGTGGGGGCTGGCCCGCGGGGATGGCGACGCCGACGAGGTGTTCTGAGGAGGAGCGGCAGCGATGACCGAAGACGCCGAAGCGAAACTGCAAGCCATCTTCCGCGCGGCGCTGGAGCTCCCGCCTCACGCCAACGTGACGCGCGCCGGACAGCGCGAGGTCGCCAGCTGGGATTCCCTGGCTCACGCGATGCTGATGCTGGCGATCGAAAGCGAGTTCGGCGTGGCGATCGACGCGGCGGACCAGATCCGCCTCACGTCGTACCCGGCGATCCGGGACTACCTGGAGGAGCGGGTCGCCCGCGGAGCCATGCCGTGAATTTCCTCGAGGCTCGGCGCGTGCTCGACGCGTTCCGGGGGGGCGAGGCGCTCTCCTTCGCCCTCGGGCTGTCAGGGACCGGGGAGCCCTTCGACGTATACCTGCGCGCGGCGGCGGCCAAGCGCGGCCGGGCCGCCGAGGTGAGGTTCCTTCCGTTCAACACGCTCGCGCAGGCGCTGCGTCACCCACCCGATCCCGGGGTGACGGAGGTGTTCCTCCTGCTGCCGTGGGACTTCGTGCCGGAAGCCGACTGGCGGTCGGGCGTGGCCCCGTCGGTGGACGAACAGCGGTTGCGCGATCCAGCGATGGAAACGGCGGCCTTGCTGGCCAGGCGCCCGGCCGCCCGCCTGCTCTACCTGCCGGCGCCGATGCCGCCGCTCTGCAGCGAGCGGGCGCGGGACGCCGCCCTGGCGCGTTGGATCGAGAGCTTGGCGATCGGGCTCGGCGCGCGCCTGCTGCCGGCCGAGGCGTTCACCCTCGGCGGCTACTTCTCCAGTGGTTGCCCAATCGGCGGAGCCTGGATCGGCCGGGTGGCCGAGGCGGTGGTCGAAGCCGTCGTGGGGCGGCCGGGCGAGCCGAAAAAGGTTCTGATCACCGATCTGGACAACGTGATGTGGAACGGCCTCCTGGTCGACGACGGACTCGACGGCATCGCGTTCGAGCCAGCGGGTCGAGGCTACCGCCACTTCGTCTACCAGAGCCTGCTGCGTCGGCTCCGCAGCGGGGGCACGCTCCTGGCGGCTGTGAGCCGGAACGACCACGACGTGGTGACGCCACCATTCCGCTCGGGGCGGATGGTGCTGCGGGAAGAGGACCTCGTCGCGATCATTGGCAGCTACCACGCCAAGTCCGCCCAGATTCGCGAGCTGGCGCGCCAGCTCAACCTCGGGCTGGACGCCTGTGTGTTCGTCGACGACAACCCGGTGGAGCTGGCTGAAGTGTCGCTGCAGTTGCCCGAGGTGCGGTGTCTGGCGTTTCCGGCGCACGACGACGAGCTCCCGGCCTTCCTGGACAGCCTCGCGACGCTGTTCGCCCATCGCGACATCACGGCGGAGGATCGCGAACGGACGGAGATGTACCGGCGCCGGCTCGCAGGGATGGTCCCGAGCGATCTTGAGGGCGCGGATCTGACGCGCTTTCTCGAGGACCTCAAGATGACATTGACCATTCACGACCGCAGTCGCGGCGACTGGACCCGGGCGGTCCAGCTGATCAACAAGACCAACCAGTTCAACCTCAACGGACGCCGGGTCACGGAGGCGGAGGTGGGAGCGATGCTCGACGCGGGGGGCCGACTGTTCGGCGCCTCCCTCGCCGACCGCACGGGGGACCACGGGGAAATCCTCGCCTGCCTCGTCGCGCCGGACGGCACAATGCAGTCGTTCGTGATGTCGTGCCGGGTGTTCCAACGTCGCGTGGAATACGCCTTCCTCGCCTGGCTCGCGGCCCAGCCCTCCCCGCCCACCGCCCTGCAGTGGGCCAGCACGTCGCGCAACGCGCCGTTCCAGCAGTTCCTCGCCGAGGTCGCGGGACCGCTCAACGGCAACGGGCTCGTGCGCTTGGTTCCCGCGGCCGTCGCGGCGCGCCACGCGCAGGACCTGGCGTTGTTCATCGTGGCGGACCCCGCCCTCGCGCGATGATCCCGCGCATTCCGTTCCCGGGAGGCGCGCGCTTCGCGTTCACGGTGATGGACGACACCGACGTCGCCACGGTCGAGAACGTCCGGCCGGTCTACCGGCTCCTGGAATCCCTGGGGATGCGGACGACGAAGACGGTGTGGGCCGTGCGCTGCGAGGAAGGGAGCGAGAACTTCTCGCTTTCCGAGACGATGGACGACCCGAACTACCGGGATTTCGTCCTCGACCTGCACGCCCGCGGATTCGAGATCGCCTTCCACGGGGCGACGATGGAGACCAGCCGCCGGGAGCGGACGGTGCGCGCGTTGGAGCGGCTGGGGGGCGTCCTCGGGGCGCCGCCGCGGGTGCATGCGAACCACTCCTTCAATCGCGAGAACCTGTACTGGGGCGCCGGACGGCTCGACGACCCGGCGCTACGCCTGCTCTACGGCACGGTCCTCCGGCATGGGGCGCAGCTGTACGAAGGACACCGCCCCGGGTCGCCGTACTGGTGGGGGGATCTCTGCGCGGAGCGGATCGAGTACGTCCGCAACCTGACCTTCTCGGAGATCAACCTGCGGCGCATCAATCCCTCGATGCCCTACCGGGATCCGAGCCGGCCGTACGTGCGTTGGTGGTTCTCGGCGACCGATGCCGAGGACGTGAACGAGTTCAACCACCTCCTGAGACCGCGAAACCAGGCACGCCTCGAGCGCGAAGGCGGGGTGTGTATCGTCGCCACGCACTTCGGGAAAGGGTTCGGCGGAAACGGCCAGCCCCACCCGGAGACCCGCCGGTTGCTGGAGATGCTCGCCGCCCGCCATGGCTGGTTCGCGCCCGTCGGAGTGCTGCTCGACTGGCTGCGGGTGCACCGCGGCGAGGAGCAGCTTCCGCCAGGCGAATGGCGGCGGATGCAGTGGCGCTGGGCGCGCGACCTGCTGCTCCGCGTCGTGAGGAGACGCCTCAGTTGAAGGCTTCGCTCGGCCGGCGGAGTCTGCTGCTGCTCGGTGCCGGGGCCGTGGTGGGTTTGGCGGCGGCGCTGTTCCGCCTCTCGGGGTGTCTCGCGCCCGCGGAGCGCTGGGACGAGGGTGTGGTCTTCCAGAGTGACTGGAACACCTTCACCGGGACATCCCGGAATGCCGTGCGGGATGGCGGCCGGTGGAAGAACTACTGGGAGTTCAACGGCGGCCGCCCCGGCCAGCTCCTCTCCGTCGTTCCCGGCGCGAGCGTCAATGCGCCGGGCGGCCGCAATGCCCTGAAGGTCGTGCAGCGGGGGACGTCCGGCTACGCCGCCAACGTGCAACAGGACAAGGTCGTTCCTCCTTCAACGGACTACTACGTCCGGTTCTACATGCGGAACGACGACACCTCCAGGGCCGGCGACCACGTGGTCACCGTCGACACCTGGCAGTACGCCAACCTCACCTACATGCGGAAGTTCAGCGACAGCGGCGGCTGGCGGTTCGTCGTCAGCCTCTACGGCTGCGGTTACACCTACCCGATCGGCCATTGGGGGCCCGACGTCACGCTGCAGCACGGCGTGTGGTACCGCTTCGAGTACTACGTCGCCTTTGTCGATCGGACCCACGTCCAGGTGCACCCGAAGGTGTACGACGCGAGTGGAGCGCAGATTCTGAGCGACGCCGATTTTCGGCAGTCGGCGTACGGCCAAGAAATGTGGAACGGGCGCAATGACTGGACGTTGGCCTCGTACTACGCAGCGGGGCACAGCTTCTGCGTGGAGCCGGCTGCGCTGACTCATTTCGGAATGGGGAACAACGGCCAGAACGAGTCGATGGACACGGGGCTCGCCTGGTACTTCACCGGCGTCCAGATCCGCACCGACTGGTGGCCCGGCCCCTGACGGGGGGGGAGGGCGATCCCTAGCCGGCGGCGCGAACGGGCGCCGATCGGCCGAGGAGCCCGTCATACGCCGAGCGGATCCGCTGGCCCACGAGACCCCAGCTGTAGCGCTCGACCGCCTGACGTCGCCCGTTGCGCTCGAGGCGGGCGCGCAGCGGCGCATCGCGCAGCACCTGCAGGACCGCTTCCGCGATCGCGTCCGGTGTGTCGCGGATCAGGATGTTCTCTCCATCGGTAGCCTCGAGGCCCTCGCAGCCGATCGACGTGGACACGACCGCCTTCCCCATGGCCCAGGCGTCGAGGATCTTGAGCCGCGTCCCCCCGCCGATGCGGATCGGGACGACGCAGCAGCACGCTTCCGAGAGCGCCGGCCGAATGTCGGGGAGCGCGCCCAGCGCGGTCACGCCGGGAACGGCATCGTAGCGCGCCCGGTCCACGGGTGCGGTGCCGCCAATCAGGCGGAGGGACGTCGCGCGGTTCGCGGCGCGGACGGTGGGCCAGATCTCCTGGAGCAGGAACTCCACCGCGTCCCGGTTGGGGTGACTGTGGGTCGGTCCCACGAACACGACCCGCCCTGCCACGGTCTCCGCGCCGTTCGGCTGGAAGTACTCCGTGTCGGTGCCGTTCGGCACGACCGTCGTGGCGGCCCCAGGGGCGAGGGTCCGGAGGATCCGGGCATCGACCTCCGACATCATGATGTTGACGGCGAACCGGGGACACAGCTGCCGCTCCAACCGCTCGAGGCGGGCGACCTGGAGCAGCAGGTAGCGTCGCAGCGCGGCCCCGTCGAGACGTTGCGCCCGCCGCCGCAACAGCTCGGAGTCGATGTCGTGATGGGTGCAGGCGACCGGGACGCTCGGCAGGTCGGGGAGCCAGCGATGGAGGTCAAGGCTGTCCACGTGTACGAGGTCCGGGGTGTGCGACCGGAGCACAACGCTGAGGCGCTCCGCGAACGCGGGGCTCTCGTACTCATAGAACGTGTAGGCGCGCCCGCTGACGACGCTGCGGAGGTGGTCCCAGGCCCGGCGGAGGGCGGAGAGGCCGTTGGGGATCGGCGTCGGCTCGGCGACGAACGCGGCGGTGCCGCGCAGCGCCTGCCACGCCGCATCGCGCGCCGCGCGATCGGGCTGGTGGTTCACGCGCGAGAACGCCACCAGGTCGATATCGTACGCGGCGTGCAGCTGCCGCAGGATGTTGAAGGTGCGTGTAGCGACGCCGCTGTGGGGCGGGTACGGGAGACAGTGGGAAAGGAAGAGGAGACGGGGTCGCGCGGACACGGGGCGCACGGACCTCACGCCGGGATGCTGTGCGGCTGCGGCGCGCTCCGGGCGGCCTCGCGGCGCGCACTCTTGGCGAG
>Ga0137367_10004054_pt1 | contig 11904 bp, 14 predicted proteins | sample SagtaG_14_FD_104939 | JGI IMG/M metagenome (GOLD analysis project Ga0137367, IMG submission 104939) | Vadose zone soil microbial communities from Sagehorn Ranch, Mendocino, California, USA - Sage1_L_80_16 metaG | ecosystem: Environmental > Terrestrial > Soil > Vadose zone | place: USA... | reverse complement strand
GCTGTCCATGTTTGTCGACGCGATGAAGTGGATGCCCGGGTCGCCACCGTTTTTGATGTAGGCGCTGTAGACAATCGACAACACATCTTGTTCCGTCAAGCCGGGACGCAAATTGTTTTCCAGCGCTTCACAGGCAAGATCGGTGAGAAAACCGCTCCTGCGGAGATACACCAATTCTTCTTCGCTGCGCACTCGGCGAATGCGGCCAAACTGCGGACCAAACTCGACCAACTCTGCGTCGGGAAACTGGCGCTGCAGCTCGGTCGCGTGGCCATAGGCCATGGCGCGCATGCTGACGAGGCCGATTCTACTCTTAGCGAGGTTCCTACGGCGAATTTCTTCCACCAACGTGGGCATCGGCGTCGGTCCGTACCAACGAACGTCCTCGATGACCGATTGTGCCTTCGCGCAAGGCTGGTGGTTGAAGAAGTGGATGAAGACCGTTGCTTCTCCTTCGCGTGGAAAGAGCAGCCAGCAGGGGGATTGTGCTAAGTAGTTCGACAAATAATGAACTTCGGAAGACCCGCGCGCACCGGAAATGAGTATCACATCGAGATTGTCCTTCGTCATCGCATCTCGGATCGCACGGTAGCGCCTCGCGTATTCTGCGTCAGAAAAGCGGGGAAAGAGTTCTTTGTCGTTCATGATGTCCCCATTGACCGTATTAGATTGGTCGCCGAGATTGTTCGAAGTATAGACTACGTTCTCTCAAGCCACACTTCGGTGTTGTAATCGGGTTCGTCTGAGATCGCGTCGGTTCTGCGCGAAATAAGCACGTTCGCTTCCGGCCAATAAGCTTGCAGGGTGCCGGGTTTGACCGGAGCAATTCGGATGATCCCGTTCATGGCGCCAGTGTTCGAGCGGAGCGTCGCCATCGCGCCGTTCTCAAACCCCAATCGCTCGGCGTCTTCGGCCGAAATTAAAATGATATCGCGCCTCTCAGTTCCCGTGAGGCGATCAGTCGTACCGAAGGTCATGCTGTTGAACTGTTTGCCGTGCCTTGTGGCTAGATAAAATTTACCGTCCGCTGCTCTGTGGTCCGGTGGATCGAGCACGGTGAAAAGCGCGCGGCTGCCGGGCATCGCCGTGAAGCCGTCTTTGTAGAGATAGGGGCCGCCCCATTGGAGCTGGTCGCCCTCTTTGTGCAACTTCTCGATGCCTTGGTAAATCGGTATGACGCGGGCCATTTCTTCGCGGATGGCTTGTGTGTCGTTAAATGGGAAGAGTTTGTCGTTGTTGGGCATCGATTTACGCCCGATTAAAACCGGAATTTCCCACTCGGGCTTGGTCTCGCCGATGCGATGACCGGGAATCTCCGGAGTCAAGCGAATTCTTCGTTCGGTGCTCGTCGAAGTGCCGCCGCTGCGTTGCTCGTAACGGGTTTGCCCTGGAAGGATCACCACGGCGTCGTCGGGGTCGAGCAGCATCGAGGTGTTGAGTACAATATCCTGGTGCACACGCAAGGGCACCTTGGCCAATGCGTCTGCGATGAATCTCGGGTCGGGCATGGCCTCAAGTAGGTTTCCGCCGATGGAATAAAGAAACTTGATCTCGCCGCGATGCGCGGCTTCGATCATCTGCACGACTTTCAAACCCGGATTGGACGGAACCGGGTGATGCCAGAGATTGGAGAAACGGCGGGCGGTGTCGTCGTTGACGGAAAATCCGCCGGGAAACTTATCGGGCTCCGAGCCGCACTCGCCTCCTCCTTGCACTCCGCTATGGCCGCGGATCGGCATGATGCCACACTTCTCGCGGCCCAAGATGCCGCGAGAGAGAGCGAGATTGACAATCGCCTTGACATTATCGACGCCGAATTTGTGCTGCGTGAAGCCAATGCTGTAGACGATCACTGCGGTGCGCGCTCGCGCGTATACAACGGCGAACTGTTGCATTTCGCCGCGTGAAAGCCCGGAGCGCTGCTCCAACATTTCCCAGGATTGTTGCTCCAGCGTAGCTTTGAGCTCGGCGAATCCTGCCGTGTGTTTGTCGACAAACTCCTGATCAATGCGGTCCAATGCGATCAGCGCCTTCAGTACGCCGTTGATGAAGGCGATATCGCCACCGACCCGCACTTGAAAAAATTCATCCATGAGTTTGGTGCCGAACAGCGCGCTCGTCGTGAACGAAGGCCCCCAATAGCGCTCCAGGCCGTATTCGCGCATCGGATTGACAACGAGAATGCGTGTGCCGGCCTTCTTGGCGTAGTGCATGTATTTGGTCGTAACCGGCTGGTTGTTGGCGAGGTCGGAGCCGAAAATGACCAGCAGATCGGTGCCGATAAAATCCGCTAACGAGCAGGTTGCCGCGCCGATGCCGAGCGTCAGTTTCAAGCCGGAAACGCTAGCCGCATGGCAAAGGCGGGAGCAGAGATCGACGTTGTTGGTGCCGAGCACGCGCGCGAGTTTCTGAAATACGTAATAAACTTCGTTGGTGAGTCTGCGCGAAGTGGCAAAGAAGCCCATTTCGTGCGGCGCCACATTATGGATCGACTTACATACCACGTCGAGCGCCTCTTGCCACGAAACGCGCGAAAACCCGCGTTCACCTTTGCGGCGAATCATCGGGTACGGCAAACGTCCAAGCGAGCGCAGTCGCTCCGGCTGCAGGTTTCGCAGGCGATTCACATCGCTCATGACCGACATGTCGAGCGCGCTCATCGTATTTAACTTGAGTAATTTCAGTCCCGTCATGCACAGATGCACACCATCGAGCACGTTATCTTTTAGGCCGTAAGGACCGAGGGAGCAGCCATCGCAGACTCCGTGATTAAGAACTTCCCACGCGTAAGGCAGCTCCTTTCGGTTTTCCCACAAGACGCCGAGCATCTCCCGAAAATGATGCGGTTTGGTTTGCCCAATCAAACCGAAAGGGACAAGGCGTGAAAGCCGGCTGTCGTTGGATTTTGGGTTAGCCATCAGTTTTGAGCGCAATTCTTAGCGCTACGCAGCTCATTGAGAATACTTTCGAAGGCTTCAGGTTGGCTCTTGGAAACCGCTGTCTTGTACAAAGCATACCGCTCATGGTCTTGCCAACGGGTCCATTCAGTAAGGGTTATTGCAGGAGATATTCCGGCGCTTTTTTGCAACACCGGGTCCGGTACCTCCGACGGGTCCCAGAGTGAGCTGTTCATAACGTCGGTCGTTGTCACCGGCGTGCCACGATATTTGTTGGAAAGGAAATCGAGGTAAGAACAAAACGCCTGTCTCTCGTCGTCGGTATCGATCGGCAGATGACAGAGGACGGTCCGTTCTTCGACGCTGAGCGCGAGCCAATCCTTGAGTGATATTTTAATCCCGGTTAGGTCGAGCTTCATACGCGCATGGAGCGGTACCCGGCTCAACGCCGGATAAAATTCTGCTTCGTATCCAAAGCGATAAAACATGATGACAATCGGTTGCCTTTTTATTCGTCGAGACGTACTTTTCCCTATGGTACTTGCCAAGTCAACTACGGATAAGTTGCCGCATGGTCAGGAAGCTTAACGCTACCGACTGAACTAAGCTACGGGAGGCGATCATGCCAGCAGGGTATTCAAAGGCATTTATGCCGCTAGACAAGGTCAAAGAGAAGGAGTTTATGTCTCGCCCGATGGGATGCAAGGGCGTTGGCTTTAGCTTCGTGCGCTGCAAACCGGGGGAAGCGCGACCTACGTGCATCGTCACAAAGTGCAGGAAGAGGTTTTCATGGCACTCAAGGGAGACGGTACGATTATCCTCGATGGGAAAAGGATCAAGATGCCCGAGGGAACGATAGTGCGGGTCGGCCCGAGAGTCTGGCGGGCGCTTGGCAACGATTCTAAAAAAGATGTTGTGTATATGGTGCTAGGAGCGGTTCCACCAAAAGGTTTTCCGCTGGGTGGACGAACGCTGCTGGGTGATGGCATTCCCAACCGCAACAAAGTGCCACGTTGGAAAAAGGCGTGAGCAGAGGCGGGATCGAATTAGCGCCAGCCAAAACCTATGGCGTTTCGGCGAAACGTCCGGTTTTAAGATTTTCTGTAATGTTGGCATCAGCGCTCCTGATAGATACCATCGGTAAAGCTGTACACGACTTTAATATACAACCGTGATTGCGCGGTTATTACACGACTAAATGCAGTACGATCCTCGGCATTCGACCACGCCACCTTCGCCAATCGAGCCGACGGGATTCTTTACCGGAATCCAGTTTAGGCCCATCATTGGCGGTGTGATCGTGGATACGATCGCGTCCATTGTGCTGACGACTCTGTATTATTCATTTTTCATTGCTAAAGAGTTGGCAGCACAAGGTGACGCCGCTGAAGACGCCTTATCTCAATATTGGAGTTCCAGCGAAGGTTTGATGGCGAGTCTGTTGCTCGGTTCGCTGGGCACCGTGATCGGCGGTTTCTACGCGGGCTACAAGGCCGGCACATTGGAGATGAAGCATGGCGCCCTGGTTGGCATCGGGTCCATCATTCTTGGATTGTTCATGCAATCCGCCGACATGCTAGGCGAGGCGCCCGAGTGGTTCATGGCTCTCTCATTTGCCGCGGCGGTACCTGCCGGCGCTCTCGGCGGCTTTTTCGCGGAAATGTTCAAGGGCGCTATCGGTGGAGGTCGTTCGCCTGCCGGCGGAAGTCGGCCAGCGCCTCGGTAAATACCACTGAAGTTCTCCAGAGCTTGATGCGTTTGTACCGAGAGATACTGAATTTCCTTCTCATCCGGGAACAACTGTCGCTAGGGTGGAAGATCGGTTTCTTCGTCATTTGCGCTGCCCTCGTGTACGGGGCGCTGACGCTGCGGCATATTACGATTCAATCCATCGACTTGTCAGGCACAGTGGTGAACGATCGGACTGATGTGAAGGCAGGGGCCTCAGTGGCCTACCTGACCGTGCAACTCGACAGCGGTGACACCGTGCGAGCAAGCAGCGCTGGAAAGATTGATTATCGTCCCGGTCAGCGAGTGCTCGTTAAAGAAAAGAGCACTAACTTTTTTGGTATCAGAAAGCACGAATTCAAGAAATATCTCGATGAACGCCGTCGGGAGTGACGAGAACCCTAACGCTTTTGCCCCAGCGGATATTTTGACCTATGAACTATCGACGGCTTGCTCTCGTGATGTTCATAAGTCCACTAGCGTCTGTTCTTGTAACTGGGAAACTCGTTACCTGGCTGGTTGGCGCTAACGAGTTATTGGATGTCGACCCGCTAAGCCACAAACTGTGGATTCTTGTCCTCGTTGCCACAGTGATATTCTTAGTTGCCCGAATTGCACACTGGTGGTCTGTTATGACGTGCTGTCTTTTGGGGATTTTCGTGGTCCTTTCGGTTGACGTGTTTGAGATCGTCAAACTGATTGGCGACTACCAAAAATCTTCCGAAAATAATTGGTTTTTGGTTGCGGCAAATTTGTTGGCCAAGCTCGCCGGGGGTATTGTACTCGGCTTTTTTTTCTGGCTGATGGATCCATTTCGTGACCCACGTGCCAAAAGGGTCACCAGACAGAATCGTCACTATGATGTCTACGGCGATTTCTAAGGAATTCAGACGGACTCTTCCCGGAGATTGCGCGGCTATACTTAAACTCCAGTCCGCCAATTACATCGCGAATCTTTCCGAAGAGGAACGCAAGACGGGGTTTCTCTCCGCGGAATTTACGCTGGAGCAAACTGCTCAGATCGCGGAGGATCTTGGCACGATCGTCGCCGCCATTGATGATCAGATTGTAGGATTTGTTTGCGCGTTTCGGAACGAATTCGAAACTGGGTCGCCGGTCCTTGCGAAGATGCTGGCATCTTACGATCGCATGACCTTTGAGGGCCGCCCTCTGAGTTCGTTCAACAGCTACATCTACGGTCCCGTGTGCATCGCTCGCGAGTTCCGTGGTCGAGGCTTGCTGCGCGGGCTTTTCGAAGCGCAGAAAAAGAACTTGGCCGACCAATTCGAAATCGGCGTGGCCTTCGTTTCGCGGAGTAATCCCCATTCTTTGCAAGCGCACGTAGACGGTCTGGGCATGAGCGAAGTCGGCGATTTTGAGTGCCAGAGCAATGTCTATGTGACCTTGGCCTTTCGCGTTTGAGGGGGAAAACTACTCAGAAGAGTGCTTTTGTGCAAGCCGGGTGAGGGCAAGTGGAGAGCCTGAAGTGCTTCCCTAACAAAGTACCAGTTCCCTGTTGACGCTTCGTAATCCCTCCCATAGAATCGATTCACCGAGGCGGAAAACGCCGCGCCAAATCCAGATCAAGGGAGAATGCGAGATGGATGCTGATGCAAAAAAAACCGCGTTACGAATGATTCCCTATGGCTTGTATGTATTAACTGCGGAAGACAAAGCCGGCAAGGTAGCCGCCGCGACAGTCAATTGGGTGACTCAGACGGCATTTCAACCGCCGCTCGTCGTGGTCGGTGTGAAAGCCGATTCCGGCGCCCACGCGATTATTAAAGAATCGAAGACGTTCGCCCTCAACATTCTCGGCAAAGATCAAAAAGGCCAGGCGTTCACATTTTTCAAACCGCTCGAGCGCGAAGGGAATTCGATCGGCGGCGAGCCGTTCCGCAAGGGAACGCTCGGTGCGCCGATTCTTGAAAAGGCGCCGGCCTTTGTCGAATGCGCGCTCGTCGACACGATTGAAAAGGGCGACCACTCCATCTTTGTCGGCGAAGTGAAGGACGCCGGCGTGGGGACGCAGCCGAGCGGCCGGCCGGATGACGTTACGCTCACACTCAAAGATCTCGGCGACAAAGTTTTTTACGGCGGTTAACAATCAAAGGAGGCTAGCATGGCAAAGATTCGACATATCGCATATCGCGCAGTAGACGTGGATGCTATGGCCAAGTTTTTCGTCGACGCCATGGGCATGAAATTGATTCAAAAGCGTAAGAACAACGCCATTGATCTGAGCGATGGATCGGTTAATATAACCGTCCTGCCGCTGCGAGCGGGCACACCGGACGGCGAGCCGACCAAACAGCCAGGCATCGACCACATCGGTTTTTCGGCTGAGAATGATCAAGAGCAGTTTCGTATGATGGAAGCGGCTGGCGCTAAGAAAGCCGGAACGCTCAATTTGGGTACGGCCTACTACGAAGACAAATTTGTCGGCCCCGAGGACATCATCATCGACGTCGGCCATTGGCAGGGAGCCGCGCCGGTTGGGAAAGAAGGGCAATAGGTATTTCCCACCGCAAAGAAAGCAAAGTTCGCAAATCAAGGAACGGTTGCAACCGTTCCTTGCTCGGATTCAATCGATCCTAAGAAAACGTCTCTCTTCCCCTGTTAGTAGAATTTGCTGCAATGTCATCCTTTGGCTTAAGTCTCAGGATGGCATTTGTCTGTCACACTAAGCTAAAAAGACGACCGTCTGGTTAAATCGCGAAGCGTATTTCTCCACTTCTCTTCGAGCTTATCGATCTGCTCTGCCGTTAGCCCCTGCTCGGGATACCAACGCTTGAAACCATAATCCTTCGTGGGATTGCCGTATTCGTACTGCTCGAGCACTTTCTGTCCTCCCTCACCGAGGATAAATTCGGCCATCAGCAACGCGGCATGTGGATGCGGCGCTTTCGCCGAGACTGCCGTCGAGCCGGAGTTGGACGGAACGACGTCCATCGGGATCCACGCAATCGGGGCGCCGAGTTTCAACGATACCTCGACGTGGTTGCGGAACGTGGTCGGCGATACGCCGACTTCGCCAGAGATTACCAGGTCGAGTAAGGCTCGCCCCGAGACGTTATGTATTGCCGGTCCGAGAGGTTTGAGTTTTTTGACGTATTCTTCGCCTTTGAACTTGAGCATCGCGCCCACGACAGTCACCCCCGTGTCACTGCCTGCGAAAGCGATCTTATCTTTCAACTCCGGTCGCAATAGTCCTTCGTAATTTTTCGGCGCTAGCTTCTCCGGAATGGCATTCTTGTTGTAGGCGAGACCGATATGCGACTCCCGGTCGATGGCCCAGAATACTAAACCTTTGGGGCCTTTTTCTTTCACGTTGTCCGGATATTTTGCTTGAGCGGAGAAATGGTACGGCACCAACATGTTGTTGTCTTTGAGAAGCTTGAGAAGCGGAATGGTGGTTTCCAATGTGTCGACAATATGGCGTTGCGCTTGCGCCTCGGCCAGAATACGCGCGCCCATTTCTTGGCGGGTGGCACGGTAAGTTTCAACTTTAACCCCGGGATACCTGGCTTCGAATGCGCCGTAGAGATGTTTGTACGATTCGCCGGCTAGCGATGTGTACCAGGTAATCTTTCCCTCGGCCTTGGCGCCGGTGTAAAGCATCTTCTCACGGTCCGGCTTGTTGTACGTGGCCAGCTGCTCTATCGACATTTTGCTCTGGGTCCAACCGGCACTTGCTAGAGTGAGGCTGGCGAGTAACGCTCCGGCGATGGCTTTCATCCGGTTTCTCCTTTGGACGATTCTTCAGGCTAATAACCCGTTTCCATGAGCTGATTGTAGTACAGCTTGATGAATGGTCTCAGTCTATCGGGGCGCTTATAGTGTGCGAATTCTTGCGGCACTTTAATTTCTTTTTCAATTTGCGCCAGACTCTTGCCGGTGGTGATCATCTTGGCGACTTCGTCACGCATCACAATGAAATAACGTTTTTGTTCCTCGAGATCTTTGACACCGCGTTCGATATGCACGGGCCCGTGGCCTGGCACATAGGTGTCGACCGGTAAGTGACGCGCCATGATGCGGTCAAGAATTTCGATCCAACCTTTGACGTTGGAATAGAAAATGTCTCCGGATTCGCCTTGGCCAGGGTGGACTTCGGTATCCAGAAGGTCGCCCATGAGAAACACGCGCTTCTGTGGAATATAAACGGTGAGGTCGCCGGTACTGTGGCCTCTGCCTTCGGCTGTAATTTGAAACGTCAGCCCACCGAAATAGAGCGTCATGTTACCGTCGAAACCGATGTCAGGCTTCACCAGCTCTTTCCCTTTGTACGCAGCATTGCGGGGATCGTTCGATTCCTTGCGCTCGTTAAAACCAGCTAACTCTTGCATTTGGAGGTCGTGTACCTGGTTTTTGGTAGCAATGTAGGTGGGCTTGTCGTCGCGGAAATACCACCCGCCTGAAGCGTGGTCCAGGGCGCTGTGCGACGAGATCAGGTAGCGAACTTTTTTGTCGGTGAGCTTGCGCAGTCCCGCCAGGACTTGGTCGGCAGTAAGGATGTTGAAATCAAAAACCACGACACCTTCGTCGGTGATGACCACAGTAGCATTGCTGGTGCCACTAGTATTTTCAAACATGTAAACGCCGTCGGCAATTTTCAGCGGCCGCATTTGCTCCGGCGCGGAAGCGCCGATGCTGAGGCACCAAACCAACATGAATAGCGCAGCAATCCTGGCTTTCATTGCGTCACTTCCTCACAACGTGGACTTTCTCGGACTACTTTAAGATTCCTAATGACCTGGCCATGTCGATGGTGCGCCGCGCGCGCTCGACAATCGGCCGATCGATCAGCTGGCCGCCGAAGGCGATGGAGCCGTCGCCGCGGGCGTTCGCTTCTTCGAAAGCTTGCAAAACTTTTTGGCAGTAATCGATCTCTTCAGCGGTCGGACTAAATGTCGTATTGATCGCATCGACCTGTGACGGGTGAATGCAGGACATACCGGAAAAGCCGAGCTGGCGCGACTGTTTGGCAAATCCCAAGAGCCCCTGGCTGTCGTTCAGATCGACCCAGACGCCGTCTACGGCTTGCACGTGAGACGATGCGGCAGCGATGACCATGGACGAGCGCGCGTAGATAAGGTCGCGCGCTTCGCCCTCGCGCACGGTCGGCAAGCCGATCTCCCGGCCAAAATCTTCGGCGCCGAATAGTAATCCGGCAACGCGAGTTGAGCTGGCAGCGATCGCCGGCGCGTTGAGCAAACCCTTCGGGCTTTCGATGGCGATCAAGAGTTTTACGCTGCCTTTCTTCAAGTTCTTTTTCGGTTCTTGATCATTCAAAATCGCGTCGATCTGGTGCACTTCGTCCGGCGTGTCGACCTTGGGACATATGAGACCTTCCAGCCCCGGCCGGATGACGGCTTCTAGATCGGCGTCCATGCGCGCATGGCCGATCGCATTGATGCGCACGTAGCGCGCGGGAGAGCCAGGTGCTTTTTTACGGCCCAATGATTCGGCGATGTTTTTGCGCGCGGCGTCTTTCTCATTCGGTGCTACGCCGTCTTCGATATCCAACATGATCGCATCGGCGTTGAGCCCGAAAGCTTTGTCAATCATTCTCTGCCGGTGCCCTGGCACGAACATCCACGAGCGAATTAAGTCCATCGCAGAAATCTCCTCCGCCGTTTCCTTACCTGAAGGCCGGGCAAATGTCTAACATGTCGAAACGCGATCCGTCGCGTACCGCCTCTTCCGAATTAATCACTACAATGGAGAAAGATTTCTCGCTTTGCTCGAAATGACACTTCAGGAATTCCGTCCGCCATCGCAACAAGAGAGAGGTCTTTTTTCCAATTCGGTTGAACCCGCGCAGTTTTTAGAGAATAAGTGGACGGATATGAAACGCAGCACGTTAAGACTCCTGGTGCCGATCGTCGCCGTGACGATACAAAGTAATTCGGCATCGACGGTGATTCCGCCCTACCTTGATCACATGCGCATCCCCGTGGCACTCATCGGCGCGCTCGTTTCTTTGGGACCCGTTTTCGCGCTCATTTCGCGGCTGCCGGTGGGGATGGCGTACAGTCAGGGGCGTGCCCGCGTGCTCTTGTCGAGCGCAATTCTCGCCATGGGAGTCACCAATTATCTTTTCAGTTTTGCCACAGACGGCTTGACGTTTGCCTTCGTGCAAGCACTGAACGGCTTCGCTTACGGCGCAGTGACGACACTTTACATGGCGTTTTACGTTGACTCGTTAGCGGCGGATGAAAATCGCAATCACGCGATGGGCTACTACGTTGGCACCTTGGCGCTCGGCTATTCGACGGGAAATTTTTGCGGCGGGCTGATCGCCGACCATTGGGGCTATGCTTGGACATTTCAGTTGGGAGCATTGTTGTCGCTGGTGTCGGTCGGATTACTCTGGTCCCTACACGGCCCGAGCGGCAGCCGCGAAAGCAAAGTGAGAGGGAAAGGCGGCGATAAATTAACGTCGAAGGAATTATTTCGGGTGCTGCTCGAACCTGAGCTTGCCACAGTCGTCCTTGTCGCTCTTTTTCTCAATCTGCTGCATCAGATGGGCGGCGTGTTTATCTCCCTCTATGCGCTCGCCGTGGGCATGAACCTGACCCAGATCGGCATCATTCGCGCCGCCTATGCCGGTTGCAACGCGGTTACTCGTCCGATCAGCGGCCACGTGGTCGATAAAGTCGGCCATCGCGGCCTGTCTTACCTCGGCTTGCCGCTGCAGTCGTTGATCCTCATGCTCGTGCCGCTGTTCAGCGGCTTCGGTGCGATTTTGCTCGTCTACGTCGCGTCGGGCTTGTTGCGTGCGATCGTCGTCGTCGCCAATGCGGTTGGATTGGTGCAAGACGTTCCCGAAAGCCGGGTGCGGCGCGGGCTCAGCTCGGGGGTGTACAATGCAGCCGGTGATCTCGGCAATATTTTGGGTCCGTCCGTTGGTGGCTTCATCGCCCACGCGACGGGAATTGCCAGTGTTTTTGTCGTGGGATCCTTGGGGTCGACGGCGCTGTTCCTGATCGGCGTTTTGTTGCTGCGCCGCTTGAAGCGGCCTGCCGAGTCTTCCGGTTTGACGTTTGGAGGATAATTAAGGACGCTAACCGCTTTGAGTTAGTTCGCGGTCTGCGGCGCGAGCCAAGCTGAAGTCGTATCCCCGTGTAATCGCCATCGGGAAAACAAGATTGGGGTCACCCATTAGCAGGCAGGTCAAGAAGCACAGACATTTCCTGTGAAAAGAATTTTCTTCTTTTCCCTTTTTCTCTTCTCGCACAGTCGGTGATCTTTCGGTAACGCGCCCCTGTTTTCT
>Ga0137367_10004053_pt1 | contig 11904 bp, 8 predicted proteins | sample SagtaG_14_FD_104939 | JGI IMG/M metagenome (GOLD analysis project Ga0137367, IMG submission 104939) | Vadose zone soil microbial communities from Sagehorn Ranch, Mendocino, California, USA - Sage1_L_80_16 metaG | ecosystem: Environmental > Terrestrial > Soil > Vadose zone | place: USA... | reverse complement strand
TAAGCCGATTGAAACTCCTGCCACACGTCAACGCCGAACTTGCTGCGGAAATACGCGGCGTCGAGCGCCCCCGTCTTGAGTTGCAGAATCATCTCGCGGATCAGCCTCTGTTTGGGCGTCAGCTCCAGCGCGCGCCAGAGCGGCAATTGGCCACTCTCTAACGTCTGAACATACTCCTCGAATTTGCTCAGGTTCTGGAAATGGACGCCGTCGAAATGCGAGAACGACGAGACGCCGAGTCCGATCATATCGCCGCCGTGCCAGAGCGAGTCGGTGTAAATGAAGCGGCAGGGCTTCTTCGTCGTCGCCAGCGTGTAGGCGCTCGCGATGCGGTAGCCGCGCGCCTGGAACTGTTCGTAAGCGTAATCGAGCCAGCGCCGCTTCGTCGCCCAGTCGGCGATGGGCGAATCGAGCCCCTTCTCGATCATCTCGCGCGAAATGATCGTGTTGTAAGGAAGCTCCATCTGATAGATCGTCACCGAATCAGGTTCGAGCTCAAGGGCGCGGCTGACGGCGTCGCGCCAATGCTCGTCCGACTCGCCCATCATGCCGGCGATCAGGTCAATGTTGATCTGAGGGAAGTCGACTTCGCGCGCCCACTCATAAGCGAGGTAAATCTCGGCCGAAAGATGAGCGCGGCCGTTGGCGGCCAAAATGTCGTCGTTGAAATGTTCGACGCCGAGGCTCAATCGCGTGACGCCGATTTCTTTCAGCGTTTCGAGCTTCGATTTGCGTAGCGTGCCCGGCTCGCACTCGAAGGTGACCTCTTCGGCGTTCTCCCAACTCACATGCCGGTTGAGTCCATCCACCAGATAGCGAAGCTGCTTTTCGCTGATATAAGAAGGCGTGCCGCCGCCGAAGTAGGCCAGCCGAAGCTGCCGCCCCTGCAAAGCGGGCATACGGCTGTAGATTTCATTCTCTTTGATCAGCGCGTTGAGATAGACCTCGATCTCCGAAGCGTTCTTGTCCGTGTAGACTTTGAAATAACAAAATTTGCACCGCTTGCGGCAGAATGGGATGTGAATGTAAAGCCCGAGCGGCTGCTCGACGCGCGCGGGACGGCCCAGCGCCCCGATCGCGTCCGGGATGTGTTCCGGTTCCCACTGCGAGAACGGCGGATAGTTTGAGACGAAATAATTGCCGACTTCAGTTTTGGTATTCGATGTGTCTGTCATTTCGTTTTTGGATCCCTCAATGGTTCGCCGGTCTTAGTGTCAAAAGAGAGAGTCTTGCCGCCGATTCATTCCGCCACCCTTTTCAGGTATGTTCAAGATCTCTTTCGCTCAAGAAACATCCAACGATGACCTTCGATGTCTTCCGCTCTGTATCGTCTGCCCGGGCCGCCGTCTTCCGGTTCAGACAGGATGACGGCCCCGGCTCTTTTCGCCCGTTCATAATGTTCATCAACGTTGTCGACATAAACGAGCGCTCCATCAATAACCCAAGGCACGGTCGACCATTCTCTGGCGCGTGCGCATCGCTCGCGATGGCGCTTCGGACATTCGTACTCAGGCGTGGGTGTGGCGAGCATGATCAGACTGTCGCCATATTCCATCTCCGCGTGAGCGAGTCGGCCGTCCGGCCCAATAATGCGCGTACGCTCACGGAAGCCAAAAGCCATCCCGAGCCAGTCCAGCGCGCCCACGCCGTCTTCATACGAAATCATTGGAATAATACTTTGAGCCTCATTCGGCATAGTGTTTCCTTCAACAAACTCTCCTTGACGCCGCGCCAAGGTCAGAATACCACCTCAAACAGATGACCATTCGGGTCAAAAAAATAGACTCGCCCGTTTCCACCGAGCGGATCGCTGGTCTGCATGTTAGCGATGCGCTTCCTCATTCATTCCGCAACCCGCTTGTAGCGGCGCGCTTTGAATTCGTAGCGCGGCAGGCTGCCCGCCGTCGCCTGCGCGACGCTGACGCGGATGTTCAATTGCGCGCGGAAGGCGGCGAGAATGGCCCGCTCCACTTCGGCGAAAGGGCTCAGCCCGTCGGTTTCGATCTTAAGGAGCAGATCGTCCATCTCCGACACTCGCCGGATCTCCACTTCATATTCGACGATGGAGGGGACGGCGCGGATCAGGTCGTCAATCGCGCTCGGATAGACGTTGACGCCGCGCACGCTCAACATATCATCGGCGCGCCCCAGCACTCCGCCCTTGATGCGGGCCAGAGTCCGCCCGCACTCGCAGGGCTCCGTCGCCATCTCGACCAGATCGCCGGTGCGATAACGCAGCACGGGCATTCCGGGGCGACCGAGCGTGGTAATGACCAGCTCGCCGCGCGTCCCCTCATCAACCGCTCCGCATGTCTTCGGATCGATGACCTCGAAGATGAATTCAAGCTCGTTAAGGTGGATCGCGCCGTCCTCGGCCTGACAATCGAAAGCCCAGGCCCCGACTTCGGTCGCGCCGGCGTGGTCGAAGCATCTCGCGCCCCAGGCCTCTTCGATCCGCCGCTTGACGTTGGGCACGCTCGCGCCCGGCTCGCCCGCGTGAATCGTGACGCGAATGTCGGATGAGCGCAGGTCGAGTCCGAGGCGCGCGGCGACCTCGGCCAGATGCAGCGCGTAAGTCGGTGTGCAGACTAAAACTGTGCAGCGGTTATCGAGGATCGCGCGCAGCCGCTGTTCAGAACTCATCCCGCCGCCCGAAATTGCTAGCGCACCCGCATGCCGCGCGCCCTCGATGCCCGTCCAGTGGCTGACATACGGTCCGAAGGAGAAGGCGCAGAAGACCAGATCGTTCTCCGTCACGCCCGCCCCCCGGTAGACCTCGACCCAGCACCGCAAAAACGTCTCCCAATCTTCGGCAGTATCGAGCCACCGGAGCGGGCGTCCGGTCGTCCCCGACGTCTGATGTAGATAGCGGTAGCGCGAAAGCGGGTAAGTGAGCAGCCTGCCGTAAGGCGGATGTTCGAATTGTTCAGCCGCCAATTCGCTCTTGGTCGTGAAGGGCAGCGCGCTCAAATCCGCCGCCCCTCGCGCTTCAGACATTTTCATCCCAGCAAAGCCGAATTTCTCCTGGTAAAACCGATTCGTCGAGATTTCCACGAGCAGCGAGCGGAGCCGCTCGTCCTGCCATGCGCGCAGCTCCGCGCGACTTGGGGATTGCGGCCCGCGATAGTCAAAATCCATTCTAGCCCTTTACCTCCGGCCACGTCGTTGAGCGATCACGGTCGTTTTCACCTTTTTTGGAATATCCTCCATTCAAGAGGGTAATAAGAGGATAAGAGGAAAGCATTAATGTTTAAAGTGACGAAATGACCGCTTCGACGTAGTTGCAATTTGCTCAAACCACATGTGATAGTACGCCGCGCTTCGACCCGCGGTTTCTGATACTACATGCGCTGAAACCCACGATCAAGTCACCTTCTCCACCTAAATTCTGACGGGACAAGCCCGTCTGAATTTAGGTGGAGCTTGGATCGAAAGATCAAAGCTCCGGGTGACCAGACCCAGCCAGGATTGAAAGCGATTTCAATTATCGGGCTACGTTATTTGAGTCATGACACCAACGGATGCGCTAGCCAGTTCGTTGCCACTGTCGTCCGGCATTAAACAGACAAGGGGAGACTAGAGTCAGTGTGTTGGGCGTAAAAAGCTCAGATAACTTCGTCGAGGCTAACATAGCAACCACAAGTTGCATTGAGTCGAAAGGCTCATCAAAAAAAGAACATGAAAGTAGCCGTTTTAGATACAACCAAAAAACCTTTAGCGCCGACAACCTTGCGCCGCGCTGACCTGCTTTTAAAGCGAGGCAAGGCAGCCGTCTTTCGTCGCGATCCATTCACAATCATCTTGAAGAGAGAAGTGTCTGACCCAGAGACGCCTGATTTGAAACTCAAAATTGATCCTGGATCGAAAACATCCGGCATTGCGATCATCAACCAACAAACCGGCGAAGTTGTCTTTGCTACCAACATCAATCATCGCGGGCACGAGATTAAGAAAAGTCTTGATTCGCGTCGCGCGCAACGTCGTTCTCGTCGCAGCCGAAAGACCCGTTATCGCCAGCCTCGTTTTTTGAATCGGACAAGACCGGAAGGTTGGTTGCCGCCTTCGCTTGCCAGCCGTGTTGAGAATGTCTCGACCTGGGCGCGACGCTTGAGCCGCTTCTATCCGATCACAGGTCTGGCGATGGAACTGGTCAAATTCGATATGCAGTTGATGGAAAACCCTGAAATCAAAGGCCTCGAATATCAGCAAGGCGAACTGGCCGGATACGAACAGAGAGAATATCTGCTCGAAAAATTTAAGCGTCAATGCGTTTATCAACGTAGAGGCTCGCCTTGTGACGATGTTTTGAATGTTGATCATCTACAGCCTAGCGCCTGCGGCGGCACAAATCGAATTTCAAATTTAGTGATCGCCTGCCAAAAGCACAATCAGGAAAAAGGCAAGATGTCGGTTGACGAGTATTGTGCTCGCTATGGTCTCGATGCCGCCAAAATCAAAGCTCAAGCAAAGCAGCCGCTGAAAGACGCTGCCGCTGTCAATACGACAAGGTGGGCCTTGTTCAATCGTCTTAAAAGTCTTGGTTTACCTGTTGAGACCGGATCAGGCGGATTGACCAAATTCAATCGCATCCAAAGAAACTTAGCTAAAGAGCATTGGATTGATGCTGTCTGCGTTGGCCAGAGCACGCCTGAAAAGCTCAACACTGAAGGCGTGCAACCGCTTCGGATAAAAGCGACTGGTCGTGGCTCGCGTCAAATGTGTTTGCTTGACAAGCATGGCTTTCCTCGGACATCAGCAAAAGCGAAGCGTGTAGTTCAAGGATTTCGGACTGGCGACCGGGTCAAGGCGGTTGTGCCTGATGGCAAAAAGAAAGGTGTGTACGTTGGCAAGGTCGCAGTCCGAAGCAGTGGCAGTTTTAACATCACAACTGCACAAGGAACAATTCAAGGCATTAACTACCGTCATTGCCGGTTGCTACAACGAGCAGACGGTTATTCGATTAACGGTTAATCGCATGCTCTTGCCAGGGTCAAGCCCTAGCAATCGCATACGATCTCGATTTCCTCTCCATCTCAACCCTCCGGGTTATAGACGGAGTATCCATCGAGGGAAGAGGATGAAACGACTGCTGCTCGTCATCGCCATCATCGCGCTCTACCTGCTGCACCAGGACTTCTGGTTCTGGCGCGCGGCCGCGCCGATCGTCTTCGGCTTTCTGCCCGTCGGCCTCTTCTATCACGTCTGCTACACGCTCGTGATCTCGGCGTTGATGTGGGCGCTAGTTAGATACGCGTGGCCGTCACATTTGGAGGGTGAAGACAAGGAGGCTCGTACAGATTGATCCCTGCCCTTTTCGTCTTCGCTTACCTGGCGATCGTCATTTACATCGGCGTCTTCGCTTTCCGCCGCAAAGTGGGCGAGCATCCGGCGGAAGATTATTTTCTGGCCAATCGCGCGCTGGGCCAGTTCGTTTTTCTGCTCTCGCTCTTCGGCACGAATATGACGGCGTTCGCGATCCTCGGCTCGTCGGGCCATGCGTTCTCGAACGGCGTCGTGACTTACCCGCTGATGGCTTCTTCGTCGGCGCTGGTCGTGCCGCTGTCGTTGTTTCTGATCGGGACGCGCGTCTGGGCGTTGGGCAAGCGATACGGATTCATTACGCCCGTTCAGATGTTCCGCGACCGCTGGGAGTGCGGCCACATCGGCACGGTGATTCGGTCGTGCAGGCGGCGATGCTCGTGCCCTACATCATCATCGGCGTGATGGGCGGTGGAACGACTCTGTATGCGATCAGCGGAGGGCGCATTCCGTTCTGGATCGGCGGCGCGGTGGTCGCGATGGTGGTGATGATCTACGTCTTCTTCGGCGGGATGCGCGGCACTGCCTGGGTCAACACTTTTCAGACGACGCTCTTTCTGCTCTTCGGCGCGATCGCGCTGGTCGTGATCGGCGTGGGGATGGGAGGTTTCGGGAACGCGGTCAATGAGCTGCTGGCCTCGCCCTCAACGTCGTCGCTGCTGACGCGTGAAAAGGTTTCGCCGCTCTTCTTCTTCAGCTACACGTTCATTCCGCTCTCTTCGATCAACTTCCCGCACATGATCATTTTCTGCCTGACCGCCGAGCGGATGCGCCATTTCAAAAAGACGGTGATCCTGTATCCGGTCTGCATGCTGGCGATCTGGCTCCCGGCGGTCTTCCTCGGCGTGGCCGCGAACCGGGCCACAGAAGTCCCCGCGATTCGCGCGAAGCTCGAAGCCCGTCAGACATTGGTCTCGCAGGGCGCGGCGCTTTCGCCGGAAGAACGCGACGAATTGCGGGCTAAGTCGGCCGGCGACGACATCCTGCTCAGGCTGCTCGATCCTTACGCGCTGCTGTGGCTCGCGGGCTTGCTGGGCGCGGGAATTATGGCCGCCGTGATGGCCAGCGATTCGCAGATACTGGCGCTCTCGACGATGTTCTCCGAAGACATCTTCGCGTTTTACGGAGGCAAGGAGAGATTCGGCGAAAGGGCGCAGGTCGTCACGGCCCGCGTCTTCGTCATCGCGCTGACCGTCATCGCCTACGCCATCGCGCTCAAATTCCCGCAGCCGATCTTTGACCTGGCCGTGCAGTACGCGTTTTCGGGCTATTCGGCGATGATGCCGCTGCTGGTCGGGGCGCTCTTCTGGAGGCGGAGCACGAAATGGGGCGCGCTGGCGAGCGCGCTCTGGGCGGCGGCGAGCGTGGTCGCTATTGCGATCTTTCAAACGGTCGTGAAGACGCCGAAAGTCGTCTGGTCAATCGGCGACGTCGAGGTCTTGGCTCGCACGCCGGCGGGAACGTCGGTATTCGGATTGTTGCCGGTCGTGCCGATGGTGATCGTTTCCGCGCTGTTGATGATCGTCGTGTCGCTGATGACGAAGACGCCGAGCGAGAAGACGGTCAGCCGCTACTTTCTTCAATAGGCTTTTCTTCGGGACGGCGCAAAACCGTCTGCCAAAAAATCGTTTTTATCAAGGCGCGATTGTTGTAAGCTTGCGGCGCGCGCTAGAGTTGACCCGAAGAATCTCCATTCGACTTGCAGCCCCGACTCAGCGTCAAGCGAGGTGTTTTAGCGACATCGATTCAGTCGATAGACCTCAGAAAATCGGATTCAGACCGGAAGGGAAAGGCATGAAATATTGTCCGAAGTGTAAAGCGTCATATTCTATTGGCCAGCGTTTCTGTTCGAATGACGGGGCTACGCTGACGCTTCAAGACCCGTACAATCTCGTGGGCCGGGCCCTGGTGGACAAGTATCGCCTCGACGCGCTCGTCGGGATGGGCGGGATGGGGGCCGTCTACTCCGCCGTTCACCTGAGCACCGGGCGTCAAATCGCCGTGAAGGTGCTTCTGCCCAATCTGGCCATCGGCAACCCGCGGCTCATCGAGCTTTTCGAGCGCGAGGCCAGGGTCGTCGGGCGGCTCAGGCACGAAAACATCGTCGACATCATCGACGCGGGTCGGACTACGGACGGCGTCGCCTACATCGCGATGGAGTGGCTCGAAGGTCATCCCCTCGAGGATGAGATCCAGCGTGGCGGCCCGCTAAGCTTTCAGCGCGTCTCCGAAATTCTCCGGCAGGTCGCCGCGGCGCTCGATGAATCCCACTCCCAGCACATCATTCACCGCGACCTCAAACCGTCCAATATTTTCCTGGTGAAACGCCCCGGCGGTCGAGAGCAGGTCAAGGTGGTGGACTTCGGAATCAGCAAGTCGCTCGGCGACACCGGCGGCTCTCCCGTCTCGTCGGTGATGGGGACGCCGCAGTACGCCAGCCCTGAGCAATTCAAACTCGGCGAAAACATAGACAGCCGGACCGACGTTTACTCGCTCGGCGTCATGCTTTTCCAGATGCTCACGAACGCGCTGCCGTTCAACGACACTACGATCAGCGCGCTCATTCATAAGCACCTGAACGAGCCTCCGCCGCCGCTCCGCAGCCTGCGCCCGGACATTCCGCCCGCCGTGGAGGAATTGGTCGGCCGCATGCTCGCCAAACAACCGGCCGATCGCCCGCAGCGCGCGGGAGACATTCCGGATCTTTTTGATCAGGCTCTCGGCGCTCACCGTGTGACCGTTGTGGACGAGGCCACAATTCCGGAGGCCGATCCCGGATTTCAGCCACGCCAGGCGCCGCCTTCAATACAACCTCCGGAGCAGCCTCCGATGCAACCGGCGGCGCAAGATCCGATACAGCCTCTGACACAACCTCCGGCGCAAGTTCAGACACAGCCTCCGGTACAACCTACGGCGCCATTTACCACGCATCCTCCGGTACAACCCACGGCGCCATTTACCACGCAGCCTCCGGTACAACCCCAGGCGCAATTCCCCATGCATCCTCCGGTACAACCGCAGGCGCCGTACCCCATGCAGTCTCCCGTACAGCCTCCGATGCGACCTCCGGCGCAGCCTCCGATGCAGCCTCAGATGCAACAGGCGGCGCAATTTCCCATGCAGCCTCCGATGCAGTATCCAGCGCCGCCAAAATCATCGAAGCGGAGATGGGGGGGATGGACTCTTGTGATCGGCGGCGCGGCCGCGCTCTTCGCCATTCTGGTGATCGGACTCGCGATCGCCTTGTATCTGAGCGGTTCCGATTCCGTCTGGAAAGGAAATACGGAGGCTGAGCGCAAGGCCTTTCGCGAAGGGCGCTATCTGGAAGCAGTCAACTATGCCCAGGCGGCGGTGAAGGACGCTGAAGCCTTCGGCCCGCAAGACCCGCGTCTGGCCACGAGCCTGCACAACGCGGGCGAGCTTTACACCCGACTGGAAAGATATGACGAGGCGGAGAGGTTCCTGCAGCGCGCGTTATCGATCCGCGAAAAGACCTTGGAAAACGCGGAGACCGCGCGAACGATTTGCGCCCTGGCCAGGCTGAACCAGGGTCGGGGGATTAAAGACAAGGCGGAGCGACTATACCGGCAATCGCTGGCGATTCGGGAGAAAGCGCTTGGGAGAGACCATCCCGACGTCGCCGAAAGTCTGAGCGGGCTGGCCGGCGTTCTGTCATTGAAACGAATCGACGAGGCGGAGCGATTGGCCCGGCGGTCTCTCAGCGTCAGAGAAAAGGCCCTCGGCGAGAATCATCCAGACGTGGCGGAGAGCTTATCGAGGTTGGTTGAGGTGACCATGGAGACAGGCAAGCCCAGTGAGATAGAGTCCCATTTGCGACGCGCCATCACCATCAGAGAAAACTCCCTCGGACAGGGGCATCCTGATCTGGCCGAAAGCCTGATAAGTTTGGGCGTTTTTCTCGACAAACGATCACAATGTCAAGAGGCCGAGGCGCCGATGCGACGGGCGATAGCGATACTCGAAAACGCCTACGGAGCGAACCACCCCGTCGTGGCCAGAGGTAATCTTGCGCTCGCCAGCGTGATCGCGGGGCTAGGCAGAACGTCCGATTTCGAAGAATTGATTGGTCGCGCCATCGCCGTTTTGGAAAAATCGTCGGGCGCGGAGAGCAAGGATGTAGCCCGGGCGCTTTCGATCAAGGGAACGGCGCTGATGAATCTGGGCGAGTATAAGGAAGCGGAAACTCAGCTTCTCCAGTCGCTGGCCATTCTCGAGAAATCGGAGAGGATGACTGGAGAACTGGTCGCCGAAGCTTACCTGAACCTGGCCACCCTTTACAGCACACAGGGGGCGTTTACCAAAGCGGAAGATTATCTGCAGCGCTCGGCGAACGCATACGAAAACGCCCTGGGGAAAGATCATCCGGTGTTGTCGGCCCTGTTAATTGGCCAGGCGATGAACCTGGCCAAATTGAAAAAGGCCGGCGAAGCTGAAAATAAACTGCGCCAGGCCGACGCCGGCGTTCGAAGGGCCCCCGGAACGTTACGCGCTCCTTTGGCGTCTTTGTCCGCGTTCGCAGGGGCGTTCCTGCTCTTTGAAAAAGGCGAGTATGAGCAGGGGTATGAGAAGATGGGAAGTTCAGCGTCGGCGTTTGACGATTCGCCCCTGCTCTTCGGCGAAACCGTTCACTTCGTTTACTTCGCCTCTGTCGCGCAGCAGGTTAAACCCGTCATTGACGGGATGGCCAAGTTGTTCCAGGCGCGAGGCGCGGGACAGGCGCTGGAAGCCCAGGCCGACAGCACGATTCAGAGAATAGAACTATTGGAATCGACGGCGAAGCGCGGCTTGGCGGTAGTGGAGAGAGAACAATGCAAGCGAAATCAGAACCTTTTGGGAGAATACAAAAACATGCTCGCGGTCCTGTATGCGACGAAAGCTCTATGCCTCGATACCGCAGGCAAACATCAGGACGCTATGACTGTCTTGCGCGATAATCTCCCTACCATCCAGGAAAATCTTAAGCGTGGAGGCTCTAAATCTGAGGTGTATAGTCTTTTTTCGACATATGGCAACCTGCTCAGATTGACGGGGCGCCAGGATGAGGCGCAGGAGATCGAATCTTTCATTAAAGACATTCCCGCCGGGAACGTTCCCAAGAATTAGCGCTCCTATATCGTTCGCCGCGCAAGGCGACCCGGAGGCGATCGTCACGCGCTTGGGCGCGAAAATAGTATCCTTTTGAGCAAGAGTAACTTGAGCAGATTGCGGCGCGCTCTCTTAATCCTGCTTCAATAGACCAAACCGGACGCTCGTCGAAGTAACATTGAGGCTTAAATTCAGCCTCTGACTTTTAATGTTTTTGTAATTGACATACGCGCGCGAAGTAAATATCCTAGCCTTGCTTTTACGTTGTTAATCTTAATGACTGCCCTGAACACGCACACGCCCTTTTCCTCACCTCCTGTGTTTCCCCTTTGGATTTGCAAGCCCCGATTCGTTGAAAAATAATTTTGCGACGCAAATGAAGAGATAAACGCTTCACCCGCTTGTCTCACTTATTTTCAATAGCCTTATGAAAAAGGCTTTTAGGATTTGTGCGCAATGATCGGTGTGAAGTTACGCATTCAAAATGCCGGAATGGCAAGTTGAGGACGGAGAGTGGAGGAGAGGGAAGAGTCGGTGGGCGTATCAGAGTGGGAACGGGGCGAATAGGCGACGACGAATGGGGAGCGCGGAGTCGCCCGGTCGTCAAACATCCGCGCAGTTCGCTTCATCGGCTTCCCCTCTCCTGCGCTCTTCGTCAAAGTTTGTTCTCCGACTTTTGAGAATCTAAAGCTTCAAATGGCGGCTTCTTGAATCTGAAGCCGCTAAAAAAATTCATTGATCCGAATTATCTAAATAGCAGCAGTCGCTCAACAGAAATTACTGTGGGCTTGTCCTAAGTAGTAATGTAGAGCCTTGATTTTTGATAGATTGGGTTGCCAATCAAAATGGCAAATTGAGGACGGAGAGTGGAGGAGAGGGAAGAGTCGGTGGGCGTATCAGGGTGGGAACGGGGCGAATAGGCGACGACGAATGGGGAGCGCGGAGTCGCCCGGTCGTCAAACATCCGCGCAGTTCGCTTCATCGGCTGTCCCTCTCCTGCGCTCTTCGTCAAAGATTTCCGCGCGTATATCGCATTCAGATTCAGAACGCATTCAGACTGATAGCTGAAGGATAAAAGTCTTGCCTGACAGCCACTCCAATCCCGCATTATTGATATTCCTGATACTCTTTGCCTCCGTAGTCGCCTTCGCCTAAACTCCCCTGAATCCCACGCCAAATTTGTTTAATCGCTGCATTTATGGGGTTAGCAAATGCGTGTACGGTGTGGGGCGATTTATTTAATCGCCCTGTTTGTGGCCCTGTCCGATCAGGAGTCCAATCAGGAAACGTAAGCGAGTAAACAACTCGCGCACGGAGTCCCGTACACGCATTTGCTAACCGATCTAAATAAAGAGGTGTTTCTGCGCGTCACACAATTGATCCTGGCTTCTACGCTGCTACTGAGCGTGGCCGGGCGTCTGGGACATTTGAGCAAATACGCCGAACTGGCGTCTCATTTCAAATTTCAGTACCTGATCG
>Ga0137367_10004050_pt1 | contig 11909 bp, 9 predicted proteins | sample SagtaG_14_FD_104939 | JGI IMG/M metagenome (GOLD analysis project Ga0137367, IMG submission 104939) | Vadose zone soil microbial communities from Sagehorn Ranch, Mendocino, California, USA - Sage1_L_80_16 metaG | ecosystem: Environmental > Terrestrial > Soil > Vadose zone | place: USA... | reverse complement strand
ACTCGGGTACCCAGGCGGCGGCGGCCAGGCCGGTGGCGGCGAGCGCGGTGTCCAGCCGCTGCCACACCTGAGCCCATTGCGCCTGCGCGTCCTGGCGTGCGGCGACACGGTCGGTGAGCGCCCGGCCGTCGAGGATCTCCAGGATGGAGATGAGGCCCTGTCCGGCCGCGGAGCGGCGTAGGGCGGCGTCGAGGTCGGCCAGCTTGACCCGGCGCCCGGTACCTGGTTCCAGCGGCCGGCCGAGTAGTCCGGACAGCCGGTCGGCGGCGGTGTCGTCGAGGTCGACGGTCAGCTCGCCGGTCGTGTGAAGACCGTTGCGTTCCAGGCGGGTACGGGCGGCCGCCCACACCGGAGCGAGCGCGGGTGTGGACAGGTACGCGCGAAGGTGCGGAGGGAGCGGGGTGGCGGTCATGTGGCGTGCAGGAAGTGCCGGTTGCGGCCGTCCCAGCGGACGTGCGCGGTGGCCGCGGATGTGCCGTCATCGCGGCAGATCTCGTAGATGTCCAGCGCCGGTACCTGGGGTACGCAGCCCCACAGCGCGTGCCCGGTCATCACGAAGTCGACGTCCAGGCGGACCAGCAGGCCGAGCAGTTCGGCGATGGTGGGCTCGTCGACCTTGGCGAACGCATCGTCGAGCAGGATCAGCCGCAGGGACCTGGCGGTGTTCTCCAGGCCGGACAGGTATGCGTCGACGGCGGCGAACAGCGTCACGTACGACACGAACCGGGTCTCACCTTGGGACAGCTTGGCCCGCCGGCTCAGCCGGCGGGTCTGGCCCTCGTCCGGGCCGGTGATGATGACCTCGACCGTGTGCCAGGAACGGTAGTCCAGCGCCCCGCGCAGGTGGACCGCGTACCCGGCGGTCGGGTCCTTGACGGCTTCGGCGGCGACCCGGGCCGAGAGCAGGCCGGTCAGCTCGTCGTCCTGAGCGGGGGTACGCACGGCCGCGGCGGTGGTGATCAGCTCCCTGATCCGGGCGATGTCCCCGCTGGCTTCCTCGGAGAGCTTCCAGGTCAGCCGTACCCCGATGCCGTGGCTGGTCCGGATCGACCTGAGGCTGGCGTTCATCGCTGAGATCAGGCCGTTTGCCTGGCTGAGCCGGCGCCGCAGTTCCTCGCCCACCTCGCCGAGCACGAACTTGCTGAAGACCTGGTGCTCCCGCTCGGTCAAGGTGACCCGGCCGACCTCGCACTGCCGGTCGATCTCGACGGCCGCCTGGGCCAGCGGCCGGCGGCCGTCGGCATCGATCAGGTCGAAGAGGCGTACGCCGGCGGCGATGGTGGCGGACACGTCGTAGCTGCCGGAGATGGCTTGCTCGAAGGTCTGCTGGGCGCGGAGCAGGGCGTTCTCGTCGGACCTGCCGCGACGAAGGGAGGCGAGCAGTGCCTCGGCTTCCGCGTCGACGGCCTCGGGTGCGAAGTCCGTGAACACCTGGTCGGGAGCGGACGGGAACGCGGTATCGACGACGCCGGGCTGGCCGAGCTGATCGAGCACGGCGCTGACGTGTTCGGCCAGCCGGGTGCGCTGGGCGGCGACCTGGGACGCGGCCGCCCTCGCTTCGGCCTCGGCCGTACCCGCGTCGCGCGAGAGATCCGCCACGGCGCGGGACGTGTCGTCGATGGCCTCCTTGGTCCGCGTCAGGACGGACTGGGTCGTCGTGACCTGCCGCTGTACCTCGGCGGCGGCCGCCCCGACCGTCTCGGTCAGGGTCTGCAACTTCGTCGCCTCGGCGTGCCATACCCGCCACTCGGTTGCCGCCGTGGTCTCGGCCTCGGCACGGCGCCCGGCGACCTTGCCGATCATCTCGACCGCCGTCGCGTACCGGCTCGTCGCCCTGCCGACGCCACCGGCGCCGGTGACCAGCGTCCGGCATCCCGCGGCGGCGCGGTCGGCGCTGTCGTGCAGCCGGCGCAGCGGCTCCTCCTCGGCCGGCAGGCCGAACTCGGCACACGCCCGGCGGTGTTCACGATCGTGCTCCGCCCAGGCTCGGGCCAGCTTGTCGGCTACGGCCCCCAGCCGTGTGGCTTCCGCGGCCGACCGTGCCGCCTGCCGTACCGCCTCGCCGGCCCGGGTCCGCGCCTGGGTCAGCTCCATCGACCGCGGTGCTGACCGCTGGCGGTCGCGCAACGACCGCCGGCGCCCTTCGAGCTGTTCCCGTTCCCGCTGCCGGGACCGGCCGGCGTCGGCCAACGCGACCAGTTCGACCTCGATTTCGGCGAGGCGGGCCGCGCGCGCCGCAGCCCGGGCGGCGGCCCCGATATGCCGTGCCGCCGGTAGGCGGTGGCGGCCGCGCAACGGCCCATTACCCCAGCTGCCGTCGCGCCCGACCCAGGTGGTGACGGCACGGTCGTCGAGCCCGATCCGCTCCAGGACAGCCAGTACCGCCTCGGCCGGTAGCGGACCGGCCGGGTCCGCCATGACGACGGCGGACAGCGGCGCCGGTACCCGCTCGCCGACCGGCGACACCAGGAGCTGCCCACCGGCGGCGGCGAGTCGACCGTCGCGGTCGACGGCGGCGGTCAGCAGACCCGAGGCGAGCAGCGCGGCCTCGATACCCGCCCGGTGCTCCGCGTTGACCGGCTCGGCGAAGTCCAGGCACCGCCACAGCGGTACTCCGTCGGAGACCGAGACCCAGGCCGGTGGTACCGGGTCGGGATCATGGGCCGCCTGGAGCCTGGTCCGCTCGGCGCCGAGCTCCGCCACCCGCGTCCGGTCGGCGGCGTCGGCATCGTCCAGCCGGCCCAGCGCAGTGGCCAAGGCCGACGCGGCCGTGCTCACCGCGTCGTCGGCGGCACCGTCGAGATCGAGCAGGGGAATCCCGCCGTCGCCGTCACCACACAGCGCGGTCCGGTCCGCGAGCAGCGGCCCGAGTACCGGATGCGCGGACCAGTCGGCGACGCCGAGCAGGTCGACGGTGGCCGGATCGGCCAGCCAGGCACGCCATCGGTCGACGAGGCCGAGCGCGACGTCATCGCGTTGCTCCGCGCGCTGCTGCGCCGCTTGCTCGTCCTCCTCCGCCCGGGTCTCCGCACCGGCCGCCTCCTCCACGGCCCGGTCGGCCTTGCGCCGTTCGTCCGCGAGCGACCTGGCGTCCCGCGCGCGGTTGTCCGCCTGCGCCGAGCGGGTCCGCGCGGCACCCTCCACCCGCCGTGCCGCATCGACGAGCACGGCAAGGTCCGCGGGGACCAGGGCGAGGACATCGGCGGCCGGCCGGTGGAGCACCTCGGGCTCGCCGTCGCGGAAGGTCCGCACCACGTCGGAGGAGCGCGGGCCCGGCCGCCGGTCGACCCGGACCTGCGCCGGCAGGTCATGCCCGGTCAGCCCGACTGCCACCAGCAGGTCCCGCGTCCGCCGGATTTCCTCGGACACCCCCGCGGCGGCCTGCTCGACATCCTCGGCCAACGGTTCCGTGTCGGCGACCTTTCCGGCTTCCTCGCGCCGCAGTTCGGCAGCAGTTGTCAACGCCGCGTCCGCGGCAACGGCCAGGGATCGGACGACAGCGCTCAGCTGGCGGAGCTCCTCGATGCTCCGGTACGCCTCGGATTCCCGCAGTCCCTGCAGCGTCGCGTCGAGCTGCGCCGCCTGCTCGGTCAACTCGCCCAGGCGCCCGCGCTTCGCGGTGACCTCCCGTTCGAGCGTGTCGGCATGCGCGGAGAGGCGCTCCGCCTGCTTCCCGGCGTCGCGTACCGATGCCGCGCCGGTTCGTACCGCCTGGAGCGAGGTGGTGAGCACACCGGTCAGGTACCTGCGGTACGCGTCGAGGAACGTCCGTACCTGTTCCCGGGCCGCCTCCAGCCGTTGCTGGTCCTCGCGGGTGCTGGTCAGCCCGTCGAGCTGCTGGCCGGCGTCGGTCAGCGGTCCTCGGACAGCGGCGGCAGGGCATCGGCCAGGATGGCGGGCAGCCGGCCTTCCTCGATCCGGTTGCCGACGTCGGGGGAGCGAAGTGTGTGCAGCAGCTTGACCAGGCCGTCGAAGCGTTCCTTGCCGAGGTACCCGGTCAGCCCGAACACGTCGGTGCGTACCCGCTCGCGGTGCTTGTCCGGCACGTCGGTGATGCGTTCCTCGGTGACCAGGTCGGCCAGGTCCCGGCGGGACAGCGGCTGGCGGTTGGCGCCGAGCAGGGGAAGTTCGGGTCCGACGCGCAGCGGCGTGGTGAAGTACCAGACCTTCGCTTCCTTGGTGCTGACCGCGAAGCGGACCAGCGCGCCGAGGGTGAGGTACCGCGGCTGCGGGTCGTCGGTCTCGGCCGGGTCGGGGTCGCGGCGCAGTTCCAGCCACATGTACCCGAGCCGGTTGCCCTGCTCGCCGGCGCCCGCGCTCATCAGGTCCTCCATCCGGACCGACGAGCCGGTACCCATGTTGCGCCGGTCGGCGTCGAGCAGGAACGGCAGCAGCATCTCCAGCGCCCGGGACTTGCCCGATCCGTTGGTACCGCGCAGGATCAGCCGCCCGCCGGAGATGTCGAAGGTGTTCTCGTAGTAGTGCCACACGTTGACGAACCCGGCGCGGGACAGCCGCCACCGGTACGGGTGCTGGCGCAGCGGCGTCCGGTCGAACGTGTCGCTCACGACGTCTCCGTTTCATCGACGAGTCGCCGCGCCGCTCGGGTCGGCGGCGCGGCGTGCGGTTGCGGCCGGTACCGGGCGGCCGCGGGATGGATCACCAGCCCGGCCGCGGTGGCGGTAGCCAGACAGAGGTCGGTGAGCAACGTGACCACCTCATCGCGCAGCCGGTCCGGTTGGTCGACGAGGGTGGAACCCCAGGCCCGACGGTGCCGCGTCGAGAGCCGCGCGAGCGCGGAGCCGACCTCGTCCCACGTGGCGGCGACACCCGGCACCGCGCGACCGTCGTCGAGGCTGGCGGTGGTACCCGACTCGGGCTGCCGCAGGTCGATCAGCTCCGCGAGCAGGAGCAGGGACGCCTGCCGCACGGTCCCGCTGCCGGGGAACGCGACGTCGGTAAGGTTCCCGTTGCTGTCGTAGGCGAGCGCCCCCTCGCCGCGCACCTCGAGGGTGAGCCCGAAGTTCTCCGCGAGTACCCGGGTCAGCTCGCTGCGCTCGCGGGACAGGACGTCGCGTTCGGCGTCGGTGAGGTCTTCGCGGCGTACGAGAGGGTTCTCCACCAGCTTGCGCCGCAGCGAGCGACGTGGCTGGTCGGCCAGCTGTGGGTCGGCCGCGCGCAGGTCGTCGGGGTGGCTCATGCCGGACAGCGGCCGGGCGAGCAGGTGCGGCAGCGCCGCCCGGTGGATGGTCAGCAGCGCCTCGTCGCGGCGTTCACCCCAGCCGGTCGCCGTACCGTCGGTCTCGGACAGCACGCCCCAACTGGTCAGCTGGCCGATCGCCGTCACGAGCGCGCGGCGCTCCGGCAGCGTGTCGCCGATCTGCACCCCGATCGTCGCCGCGTCGGAGCGCACCTGGTCGATCAGGGCGGAGATGAGGGTCTGCTCACCGGTACCCGGGGCGAGCAACGCCGCGCACAACAGTGCCAGATGCGTGTAGGTCGCCGGGGTGAAGGTGCTGCTGTCGGGGCGGCGCGCGGCTCTGGCCGGTCCGTCCGGGCTCACCGGGCCCTTGACGAGCCGGGCGAACGTCGACTCGACGATCAGGTGGTAACCCAGCACGGTCTTGAACGTGGCACGCAGCGCCGGCGCGTGCAGCCGCACGAGGGCCAACTCCTCGGGGTATGCGGCGGTGAGCAACGGATGGGCCAGCAGCGCCCGGGCCGCGTCCATGCGCTCCCGGGCCGACTGCGAGGCGGTACCGGTGGCCCGCGGGCTCATGCCGTGGCCGCCAGGGTACCGCCGCCGGCAGCGCCGAGCGGGACGGCGACCAGCGTGACGTCATGGATGGTGACCGTCCCGTCGTCACCGGTCACGACCGTCGCGGCCCCCCTGGCCGGGGTCGCCCGCAACAGCAGCCCGAGATCGGCATCACGGTGCTCGACCGCCGCGCCTCCCGTGGAGACCGCGGCGAACAGGACGGACAGCTTGTCCAGCAGCAGATCCCGGGCCGCCCGGCTCAGGCGGCTGCGGTGCAGCGTTCCGGCGGCGACCAGCTCCGCCGCGGCCGCGTGCCGGGCCTCACTCTGCCGGCGGGCCCGGGCCAGCAGGCGCTGCGCGTCGGCTCCCGGGTCCGGTACCCGCGAACTGCGGCCGCGGGCCGTCCGGTCGCCCCGCTCGCGCAGCGACACCGGGACGTCCACCGGCGCGCAGTCCCACCAGGACGTGCCCGGTCCTGCCGACGTGTCGGGCTCCTCCGGCCCGATCAGCAGGTGCCGGGCCGGATAGCAGCCGAACGCCGCGTCGTACAGCCGGTGTGCCGTGTCGCTGTCGGCGGTGTGGAACCACGCCGCGAGCTTGAGCAGGTCAGCCCGCCGGGACAGGCCGGTACCCGAGGCGGTCAGCATCCGGCGGGCGTTGGTGATGAGCTGGCCCAGCGCCTGCCGGGCGGCGGACCGTAGCTGATCGGGACCGGAGCGGGCAGCACCGGCCCCGTACCAGGAGGCGAGCTGCTCCCAGTCCGACCGGGTGCGGCCGGGCAGCCGTTCCACGGCGAGCATCTCGCCGGCCAGGGCAGGAACGGCGGGCAGGTTGTCCAGGACCCGGTCGATCAGCTTGAGGAGGGAAAGCAGCCGGTCCAGGATCTCCGAGGAGTTGCGGTTGACGTCCGCGCTGATCAGGTCCACGTAGTCGAGCAGCAACCCCTTGAACTGGGCGTACTCCTCGCCCGCCAGGTCGTACCGGGTGAGCACACCGGCCAGGTACGCGTAGAAGTCCGTGACCGACTCGGTGAACATCTGGTGGTCGTTGAAGACCCCGGTCACCGCACCGGCGAGCGCCTCGCTGTCGACGGGCCGGTTGACGTTGCCCACCTGGACCAGGATCTGGTTCAGGCTGTCGACGATCCGGGCAAGCAGCTCGCGGGCCACCTCACGGGCACCGTCCACGGCCCGGAGGATCTCCTCGGCCTCCCGGTGCAGCCGGCCGCCCAGCTTCGAGACCTGGTACCGGGAACGGGACCGGTGGTACGCGGCGACCGTGGGTACCCGGGTCTCGCGTACCGACCGGACCAGGTTGCCCCAGTCGACCAGCTGCCGGCACCGGCTCTCCACCGTGTCGGCGTCGAGCGCTGATCCCCGCTCAGCGAGCTGCGCGGTGACTTCCGCGGCGGACAGGTCGGCGAGCAACGTGCCCGTGAACAGCCGCATGATCTCGAGGTACTCGTCCGCCACGTCGGCGGTCAGGTACGAGAACAACGCGCGCTGGGCCGACGAGTCGTGCGCGGCTGGCCCCGCGGCAACCGGTACCTCTTCCTCGTCGGTGGTCATGCGCCTCCCTCGCGACTGGCCCTCCGGGACAGTAGCCGGACCCTCCGACAGTTTCGCGGCGCGCCGGACACCGTCCGGCGGGCCTTCACGGTACGGGCTGGCCGGGTTCGGCGGACCAGGCGAGGTACGGGGGGTGCAGCCGGGCGCACACCGGATTGCCCTTTGCGTCGGTCAGCCGGACCCGGGCGACGAGCCGCTGCCCGGGGCGCATGGCCTGCTCGATCAGGTCGGGCGCCACGTCGACCAACCGGAGCTTGGCACCGCGAAACAACCGCAGTGTCCCGTCACCGGGCGCCTCACCCCAGGCCAGGCCGAGGTGGCGATCGTTGCGAACACCGCGGACGAACGGGCCGCTGAAGTCGTGACCGTCCGCGTCGCGGCGGACGGTCACCGTGGCCTCCCAGCGCACCGCCGTGCAGTCGCCGGGCATCGGTTCGGTCGCCTGCCAGGGATTGCCGGGCAGGGTCAGCGTGCGCCGGTCCTTGCTGCGGGTGTACAGCGCGACGTGCACGTTGCGGTGTACGGGCTGGTCGGGTCCGGGTTGGCAGGTGAGCCCGGGCAGCTCGCAGCCCTCGATCACCACGGTCAGCGGCCCGAGCCGGGGCCCGGGGCGCCGGGCCGGCCGCGGTGGGGGCGGCGGGGTGGTGTTCTCGTCGTAAGCCCGCCGCAGCCATCCGAGGACCTCATCGTCGACGTCGCCCGGTGTCGTCAGCGGTATCCGCACGGTTGCCTGGCCGAGGTTGTTCGCCTCCCGTATCCGGCCTTCTGGCTGTACGCCGGCCAGGCGCAGGCCGAGATCGACCCGGCTCTTCGTCGGGGCCTGCACCACGGCGAACGTGCGGCGGGGCGTTACCAGCGAGACGTAGGTCCGCCGAGCCTGCACGGTGACCGGACCGAGTGCGGGTAGGGCCGCGAGTACCACATCGAGGACGGGTCGAAGGTGCGGGCGGTCCGCGTACTGCCGATCGATGAGTTGGTCCCCGTCGGCGATGAGGAATTCCGGATACCCGAAGCGTTCCCAGACCAGCAGCGCCTGCCCGTAGCCGGTCACGCCATGGTCGGACAGCCACCTCCGCAGGGACGGTTCATCGTGCAGTTGCGCGGCGGCGACGCGACCCATCCACACGGCGACATCCTGGCCGGTGCGTGACACCAGCAGACTGGCGCACCACTCGCGCATCTCCTGCCACGATTTCGGCGGCGGCGGCGGCGACGACGGCGGCGAGGGCGGCGAGGGCGACGACGGCGGCGAGGGCGGCGAGGGCGGCGGCGTGACGTGCGGCTGGGGCTGCCCGCCGGCCTCGCGGCGCCTGGTTACCTCAGCTCGCGGCCTTGGCCAGCTCGCCAGGCCGTACTCTCTGGCGATGGCCAGCTGGGCGGCAGAAAGCGTGAGCCTGGCCGACACCGCCCGCACCCGCCGCACCGCGTCGTCGTCGCCGGCGCGGGCGGCACGGTGCAGTTCCCGCACCAGCCGGCGGAGCTGATCCAGATCGGGACGGGCCGGAAGCGTAGACATGACACGTCTCCTCCAGAGCCGGGGTCCACGCGCCGAGCTCGAACGAAGACGGGCCCGTTGTCCAGCGGCCTGTGTCCAGCATGTTGACGAGTGCGAGCGAAGGTGGACTCAGTCCTTCCCGTGGACCCGGCGGCGCCCTCCCACGCCGGAACCAAGCCTACCGCTTCGTGCCCCTCAGACGGCACGGGGCGCCGTCATGCGTTTACCGAACCCGTACCTGACTCTGATCGGTTCCTTTGGCGGCCTCGGCGAGGTCGGTGGTTGCCAGCATCCCGGTGTCGAGGTCCGCCCCGCCCTGGTGCGAGGGGCGGAACAGGGTGAACAGCCGCTGGTACGCCTCGCGGGCCTGATCGAGTTGGCCGGCGAGGAACACTTGCCCGGCGCCGGCGAACAGCGCGTCGGCCTGCTGCACCCATTCGGCGTCGGCTCGGTACTCGTCGTCGTAACGATCGCCGTACCAGTCATCGTCGTACCGGTCCTCGCTGCCGTCGAACTCGCCGTCGCGGGCGCGCTGGGCGAACGCGTCGATGTCCGCAAGTAGCCCGTCGTCGCGGGCTGCGGCCTTGGGGATGCCCGGCTCGGAGAAGACGGCCAGGAACTCCTGCCGGCTTGCGGCGGGAAGGCGTTGGGCGTGCGCGAGCAGCGCGGTGATGGTGCCTTCCGCGCCCAGGGTGCGCAGCCGGGCCTCCAACGTGTCGAGGAACTCGCCGAGTCCCGGCGCGGCGCGGCGCCGGCCGGTGGCCACCCGTCACCCCTGCCCAGCGGTCCCGCCGTGCCAGCGCGCGGGGTCGAAGTCGTCACCCAGCAGCTCAACCGCGTCGTCGTGATCCGGACTGGTCGGGTCGGCCAGGGCGTCGAGCAGGTGCTGGTACCAGCCGGCGCCGCCGGAGTCTTCGGGTGGGCAGGCTCCGCCGCCGTCCAGGATTGTGTACACGTTGCCGGGGCCGCCGGGGCGGATCTCCTCGACGGTGACGGTGTGCGTCCATTCGTCGCCGAAGTCGTACACGTAGGTGAACGTGGCACCCACGTCGGTGGCGATGGACACCAGCCGCTCGCCGTCGGCGGGCGTTTCGCCGGAGGCGGAGCGGGGGTCGATGATGGTGTGCTCGTCGGTCTCGAACACGTACATGTGCTCGTCGTACCAGCCCATCGCGTTCTGGATCATCCGGTGCACCACATCCAGGGTGGTGTTGGACGGGATCGCCACCCGCCGCCACACCGGGGGTGTGACGCCGTCCAGGTCGATGCGCAGGACCAGCGAGGCCGGGTCGGGTGGCTCGACGGCGAGGAAGGCGGGGTTGCCGCAGCACTTCTTGTACTTGGTGGCGGAGCCGCACCAGCAGGGGGAGTTGCGTTCCGGCGGCCACAGGTAGCCGGCGTGGCCGGTCTCGTGCAGCCACCCGGTGTAGGCCAGGCGGGTCTGCCGCGCCGCCGGGTCCTTACCAGCGCGTTGCGCGTAGGCGAGCAGGTCGGCCACGTCCATCGCGACGATGTGGATCGGGCTGGCGCCGCGGTCGGAAAGGGCCTGCATGGTCTGTTCGGTTTCCCGGCGGTAGTCGCCGTGGTCACGGTAGCTGGTGGGGTTCAACAGACCCTGTGCCCAGGCTTGTTCGTACTGGTCGGGCGGGAAATAGGCCATCTGGTACACCGCCGGACGCGGTGCTTGCCGGGTCAGGCTCCGGGTGGGCTGCATGGGTCCGATCCTTCCCGATGCGCTCGGGCGGCGCTCAGGCCGGGTGTCGGTCGGCCGGTGGCCAGGTGCCCAGCCCACCGGCCTGGATCAGCAGCCGCGCGGACGATGACGGGTTCCGTACGCGGGCTGACTCAGCGTATTGTGCCGATGGCACAGAGCGGATCGGCATCGACGTACGTGGGGCTGCGAAGGCGACGGATGCGGTACGGGCGCTACAACCACCAGGGGTACTTCGGCGAATCCTTCGTGCGTGTCCTGGCCAGCGCTGCTGGACTCGTGGCGGGCAAGCAGGACATCGATGTCACGGGCGTCGACTTCTCGTTCGACTTCCCCGGCAGCCGCGGCACATGATCTTGCGACGTTCAGACTTACCTTGCGCGTCGCTGCGGCCGGTGGGGCGTGACCATGACATCGAAGGCCGTCACGAGATCGAAAACATCCGCCGCGCACTCGCGTCTGGCAATGGCTCACCGACATCGACGACGCGGCAATCACCGTCTGATGTGCCATCACGCTGGGACAGCTGCTGCGCCGGTATCGTTCGACATGGCCATGCACTCGGTCACGCATGTGGCGCTGCGGGTCGACCGCCTGCGCGAAGCGGAGACGTTCTACCGCAGCCTGTTCGCGCTGGAGGTGACGTTCGGGAGGCCGAGACGCCGGACGGGTGGTGGGCGCTGCCTGAGTCGGCCGACTGGGACGATGCCGAACGGGCCGGGATCGACCTAGGTTTGGTGATGCTCTATCGCGGCGGCCTTCGGCTCGCGCTGGAGGCGGCCGATGCTGTGGCCGATGACGGCCGGCTTTCCCACGTGGGCGTCTTTGTGGACGAGGGCGAACTCGAGCGGCTGCGCGGGGTCGCCACCGATGTCGGCTGCGAGATCGTACTCGATCGCGCGCAGGCGCTGACTTTCGACGACCGCTTCGGCGTTCGTTGGGTGCTCAACAGCTTTCCCTACGACGATCCGCCGAGCTTGAGCACGGGTGCGCGCGCCGGGCGTTGGCTCCAGGTCCCGTCGTCGGGGCCGTCGACGAGGCAGTGAAAGGCGGCGCGAGATCCGCCGAATGTGCAAGGTAACCCTGAACAGCTCCCGGCCCAGTCGTTCAGACCTACCTTGCGAGTCCCCGTTCAGCGCGTCGACATCTGCAACCTTCGGGCGGGCAGGACAACTGTTGTCGTGTGTCGCCGAAGGCTACGAACGTCGGACGCAGGTTGCGTCGGACCTTCCATGGACGCTCGCTCATTGGCGACGTTTCACTGCGCCGTGCGCCCCCGGATGTGCCCGGCGCTGGGCTCGCCGCCGACCTATCATTTTGGGCTCTCCTGACGCTTCCGTGGGTGGGTTCGGCGCGTGGTAAGTAGCGCACGCCGTT
>Ga0137367_10004042_pt1 | contig 11916 bp, 9 predicted proteins | sample SagtaG_14_FD_104939 | JGI IMG/M metagenome (GOLD analysis project Ga0137367, IMG submission 104939) | Vadose zone soil microbial communities from Sagehorn Ranch, Mendocino, California, USA - Sage1_L_80_16 metaG | ecosystem: Environmental > Terrestrial > Soil > Vadose zone | place: USA... | reverse complement strand
AGGATGTCCTGCTGATTGATCACGCTGAAGTCGTCGGCCTCGCCGTTCGCGGGCAAATTGTGGCGGTCGCGCAGCGTTTGATTGATCTCGTCCAGCGCCTGCGAGACGCTATTCTGATCGCGGGCCTGCATGGAGATGTTGGTGAGTAGCGCGGCGCCGCCCTGGATCGCCCGCCCGCCGAATAGCCGGTGCTGTGCGGTGCTGAGCGGCACGAGGATGCCGTCGTCGATCGAGCCGAACCCGCCGCCGCCCTGCGACGCCAGCACGCCAATAATCTTGAAGCCCTGGCGGTTGACGCGGATCGATTGGCCAACCGCGCCGCCGTCGGGAAATAACGCCGCGGCGATATTCGCGCCTAGCACGGCGACGCTCGAGTCGCTGTTGACCTGATCATCGGTGATGAAATCGCCTTCCGCCATGGTGTTGTTATGGATCTGCAGGTAGGATGGCGTCGCGCCGGTAATGCGAGCGTTTTCGTTTTGGCTGCCGGCCACAATCTGCCCGAAACCGTTATACTCCGGCGAAACCAGGCTGGCGTCCGGCACATTCTGCGGGTCGGCCAGCGCCGCTGCGTCCTCGGTGGTCAGCGTTTGAGCGCTGCCGACCTGGCCGCCAACGCCACCGGCATTGCTTGCTCCAGGCCGGACGGTGAGCAGGTTCGCGCCATTGGCGGTGATTGCAGCGGTGATCGAATCCTGCGAGCCGCGCCCGATCGCCAGCAGCGCGACCACGGCGGCTACGCCAATGATCACGCCCAAGGCTGTCAGCAAGGTGCGCAGCTTATTAGCGGTCAGGCTGCCCAGCGCGATCTCCAGCGTCTCGGTGAGGCTTATTCCGCCGGCTTGCAGCTCGGCGATTTGCGGCGCCAGTTCGTCGGCGATCAGCGCGCCCGCAGTGCCGGTTGGCGCGGTGTCGGCGGCGCGTGGCTCATCCGCTGCGGTTGGTGTAAAGCTGCTCATGGATTCCTCCGCTTTGATGCAAACGGCGGCCGGCGAGCGATCGAGAAGCGCTGCCTGGGCGGTGCGTGGTGATCGGTTGCGGCGCCGTTCAGCGGCCGTAGCGGCAGCGGCGCGCCGCTGCCGTTCGGCGATCGCTGCCGCGCGAGCACGTCGCTGTCGAGCAGGCCATCGTGAACCGACAGGATGCGGGCGGCGTGCGCGGCGATATCGGCGTCGTGTGTTACGAGTACGATCGTAATGCCTTGTTGATTCAGTTCCTCGAACAGCGCCAAGATCTCGGCGCTCGAGCGCGAGTCGAGGTTGCCAGTTGGCTCGTCGGCCAGCAGCAGCGCGGGCTTGGTAATCAGCGCGCGGGCGATTGCCACGCGCTGCTGCTGCCCGCCCGAGAGCTCTTGCGGCCGGTGGTCGAGCCGGTCGCCGAGCCCAACTTGTTCGAGCACCTGCTTTGCGCGCGATAGGCGCTCCTCGGTGGGCACCCCACCAAGATAGACCAATGGCAGCGCGACGTTTTCGAGCGCGGTTTGCCGCGCCAGCAGGTTGAATTGTTGGAACACAAAACCAATCTTGCGATTGCGCACCGCCGCGAGCAGGTTGCGGTCGAGCAGTTCGACCGGCAGGCCGTCGAGGATATACTGGCCGTCGCTGGGCGTGTCGAGGCATCCAAGCAGATTCATAAGTGTCGATTTGCCCGATCCCGATGGGCCCATAATCGCCACGAACTCACCCTGCTGAATGCTGAAGCTGACGCCGCGCAGTGCCGGAACATCGATCTCGCCCATGCGGTAGGTTTTGCGCAGGTCGCGCACACGGATCATTGCGTCCATCGCATGTCTCCTAGTCGCCTCGCCCGCCGCCGAAGGGCACGCGAATGCCGCCGCCGCCGAAGCCGCCTCTGTTCGTTCCTTGCGCCGATGTGCTGGTGGTTGTGCTCGGTATCGAGAGCACATCGCCGGGACGCAAACATTGAGCGCCGGTGTCGACGCAGCTTGTAACCTCAGTCTGGCCATTGCTGGTTGCGCCGGTTTCCACCTGGACCGTTACCGGCACTTGTTGGGCGCCTTGCAGCACCGTCACGGTCTTGATATTGCCGGATGTCTGCACCGCGCGGCTTGGCACCAGGATGGCATTATTGATCTGCTGAATCTGTATATCCGTGCTCGCGCTCATCCCAACTTTCACTGGGGTCGTGCCGGGGTCGAATTCCACCTGCACTGGATACGTCACGACGTTTTGCGAGACAGTCGCGGCCGGCGATATCGTCGCCACAGTTCCTTTCAGCGTGACATTCGGTAGGGCGTCGAAGGTCAGCGTCACCGGTTGCCCGACCTGCACGCGCGCTGCGTCGGTTTCGCTTAGATTGACATCTATATGCAGTTTCGAGCGATCCACCAGCGTGATCGCCGCCGAACCGCCGCTCGAACTCGTCGTGCTGGAACTGGAGCTGGAGCTGGAGCTGGAACCGCCGCCTGTGCTCGTGCCCGGCTGCACCGTCACCGCGGCCACCACGCCGTCGAACGGCGCCGTTAGCGTGGCCTGGTCGAGGTTGCGCTGGGCGGTATCGACCGCCGCCTGCGCCTGCAGCACGCTGGCCTCGGCCGCCGTCACATCCACGTCGGTCGGCGGCGCCCTCAGCTTGTCGAGGTTGGCCTGCGCCTGGGTAACACCGGCTTGCGCCTTGGTAATATCCGTGGCCGTGCCGCCCTGCTTCAATTTGGTCAGCGCCGCTTGGGCCTGCACCACGCTCGCCTGCGCCTGAGTCAGATCGGTCGCACTTGGGTTTGTGAGTACGTCGAGAGAGCTCTGGGCATCCTGCACCGACGCCTCGGCCTGCGCCACGTCGGTCACTTCTTTCTGGCGCGCGGCGTCGTAGGCTACCTGCGCCTGCGTAACGGCGTTCTGGGCGCTGTCCAATGCGGTCTGCGCCTGCACGAACGCATCGTAGTACTGCTGGCGCTGGGCCGAATTGAGCTTATTTGGAACTTTCTGCCCGGCGGCGTTGGTCGTGCTCGGGTTGGTCGGATCGGTGCCGCTGTCCTGCACATGCTGCCAGTTGTGCTGGGCGGTGGCGTACTTCGATTGGGCCTGTGTCAGCGCATTCACCGCGTCCTCAAGCGCCAGCTGTGCGTTGGTCTTGGTCTGCGAGGCGCTGGTGTGGGTGCTCTGGAGCGCTGTCTGAGCCTGGTCGACCTTACTCTGCGCGGTGCCGCGATCGGCCGGGGCCGGATTGGTCAGGGCCGCGAGCTTGGCCTTGGCCGCGTCGAGCTGAGCCTGGGCGCTGGCGAGATCCTGCGGCGTGGTGGTGCCGGTCTTGGTCGCGGCCAGCTTGGCTTCGGCGGCTTTGAGGTTGGCCTGGGCCTGCTGGAGCTGCAGCTTGAGATCGCCGGGATCGATTGTCGCGAGGGTCTGTCCGGCTTTCACCTGGTCGCCGACCTTCACATTCACGGCGGTGACGGTGCCGGATTGCTGAAAGGGCAGATCGACGGTGCGCGCGGCCGCGACCGATCCGCTGCCGCTCACACTCAGCGTGAGGGCGCCCTGGCTCACCGCGGCAGTGGTCGTGGTCGTCGCCGGCGCGAGCCGGGATGGCAGCCACCAGAAGACCAGGCCCGCGATCAGCAAGAGCAGCAGCGGCAGCAGCAGCCAGCGCTGCTCTCGCTGGGTTGGCTGCTTTACATCCGATCGACCGCGCGTACGTGGAAACGGAAGGGTTATGCGCATTACACGAAACCTCCTCATAGATCCATGGATTAAAAATCTCTCCTATCGACCGTTTTTCGTTCGCAGAACATAAAATGTTCGATAGGAAGAAGAAAAATCCGCGTTTTGCGAATGCCAAAGTATATCTGTTTTTGCTAGTATGAGGATAATGCCGAAAGCTGAGAAAATGCGAAGAGAAAGCCGAGAGCTAGCTTAGAACTAGATGAAGGTCGCGTGAGCGTTGCGCGCCGCTCACCTGCTGAGGTTGGCGAAACAGGTGGGGGATGTGAAGGCCGTAAGGGGCTCGCCCTCGTTAAACCATCCTAGCCATCATAGTGCGTAGTGCGTAATCGTTAACGTCTGCGACAGACTACGCACTACGCACTATATCGCGCTCTATCTCGATGGCGTAATGCCCCTCGATATATGGGAAGCGCTCCACCAGCCCTTCCGCCAGCGCGGCGCCCAGCCCAGGCCGGTCGGGCAGCGCCAACCAGCCATCCTGAATGGCGGGCGGATCGGCGAGTATTTCCCACTGGAGCGGCCCCTGGTGCATACATAGCTCCAGCACGCGCGGGTGGGACTGGGCGGCCAGCGCATGGGCGTTCGCCAGTACCATCAGGCCGTTGTGCCAGCCATGCGGACAAAACTCGACACCATAGCGCGCGGCGGCCTCGGCGATCCGCATGATCTCGCTGATGCCGCCCCAGCCGACATCCGGCTGGATGATATCGTAGGCGTGGCGCTCCAGGTACGGTCGGAACTGCTCAAGTGTGGTGAATCGCTCGCCGCCGGTGATTGGCATGCCCACCGCGGCGTTGAGCCTGGCGTAGCCGTCGATATCCTCTTGTGGTATCGGCTCCTCGAACCAGACGAAGCCGAGTCGATCAAGTTCCTGCGCGATCGCGAGCGCCTGATCGAACGTGAGGCGCTGATTGCCGTCGACCATCAGCTCAATCCGCCCGGCCACGGTTTGCGCCAGATCACGCATGAGCCCCAGGAAGCGATCGACCGTCACGCCGTCCCAGTCCCAGTCGGTGCCGATTCGCACCTTGCAGGCGCTGAAGCCAGCGGCGATATACTCCTGCACCTCGTCGATCAGTTGCTCCGGATGGGCGCGCCAGTCGTAGCGGCAGCCGCCCGAGGCATACAGCCGCACCTGGTCAGGCGCGCGGTCGGCCAACAGATCGCAGACGCGCCTGTCGGCCAGCTTGGCGCGCAGATCCCACAGCGCGCAGTCTATCCCGCCGACTGCACAGTCGAAGGCGCGGGTGCGGCCGTTCGGATGCGGGGCCAGCGCCGGATCGCACGGGTCGCGGCCGATCAGCCCTGGCGCCAGCCAGGCGACCCACTCGCGGATATGGCTGGGCACGCCGTAGGCGCACGCCTCGCCAATTCCGGTCACGCCCGCGTCGGTGCTGACGACGACAATCGCGCAATCGGCCTTGACCACGCGGTAGCGATGGGTGAACCACTGGCGCTCCGGCTCGTGCATGCGCGAGAGGCACAGGGTTTCGATCTTCGTGATTTTCGTCTCGCTCATGCGGCCGCCGCGAACGCTATCGGCGTCCAGGTTGGCGCGGCTTCGTCGTGCTCCAGCCGGTCTGCTAAGACGCGCAATGCCAGCGCTTGCACATGCGCAATTGCTGCATCACGGGTTAGGCCATAGCTCAACACCCCCGGTAACTCCAACACTTCGGCAATCCACCGCCCATCAGCTTCTTGTTGATAGTCGATGGTTAATTCCATAGCTTCCTCCGTTGAACGGGTCGGGAGCCGAGCGCATCCGCGCGGGTTCATTCGCTGCGTCATTGTACCATGAATGATTTTGTACGGGCCAGAGGTGGGCGCGTTAGCCGCTGCCAAGGCACACCGCATCGGAACGGGTCAAAATCACATATAATCGCACCAATTGTTGTGAGACGCAACAGCTGCGTATTTTTACCTGGGCTACATCAAGGCCCGCCTTGAACTGAAGTTCAGGCTCAGAGCCAAAGTCGGCCTTTGGCCGACTAACGCATTCCAGTCAGCTTTAGTTGACTTCGGTTATTAGCCCGAACTTTAGTTCAGGGCCTGCACGGCGCCAAAAAATGACCTCGACGTAGCCCTCGATGTTTCGCTCTGAGCAGTGAAGTTGAGATCGACGCGCGCTACCGAACAAGCACCATGAGCAATGCGATCAGCGCTGGCCCACCTTGGACCCACAGAATCGATCGCTTGGCCGTAAGGCCACCGTAGACCCCGGCGATAATCACGCACCCGAGAAAAAAGAGGCAAATCTGTGTCCCGGTGGCGGTCGAGGGATGCACAAGACCCCAGACGAGTCCGGCGGCTAAGAAACCGTTATAGAGGCCTTGGTTCGCGGCCAGGACCTTCGAATCGCGGGCAATCTCCGGTGTCGTCCCAAACAGGCGTTGGACGCGCGACGTGGTCCACGCGAACATTTCTAAATACAGTATATACAGGTGTTCGAGGGCGACAAATCCGACGAAGATGCTACTCAGGAGCGCGAGCATATACTTCCTTTCGCTGGCCAGGACGCTATGTGTCGGTACTGCTAACAACATTCGAAGGCCGAATTTTCCCCCAGTTCGCACGTCGGTTACGCTAGCATAAGCAGCAGCGCATTGGGGTCGAGAATAGGAATCCCACGAAATGGATGGAGCACGAGCAAATCGGGATCGCCAGTAATAGATCGGAAGTTGCCGCAAACCGCGCCGACGGGCGGCAGCGGATAAGGCGCGTTTCTCTGCGGCTTTAGGGCTTGCAAGGCCCGTTCCAAGATGATCGCGAGCAACAGAAAAGGATATCAAGATGTCAAGAAAAGCTTCGAGTCTTTACGTCTTGGTGGCTACTTGAAACGAATGAGGTTAGCCGGCCGGGGCGCGGCAGATAAACTCGACCTCGTTGCCGTCGGGGTCGTCGACATACATCGTACGGCTGGCGAGCACGGGGTGCTTGCCGCCGCGCGGCGCGTAGCCAGCCGCGACCAACGCATTGTGCTGCGCGTCGAAATCCTGCTCGGGCAGTTCCAGCGCCATGTGGTGCAGTTGGTAGCCCGGCGGCCGGGCCATGATCTCGGCCGATTTCGGTACCAGCACGATCATCTGCGGGATGCCGGCGTGGCCCTCGCCAACCTTGAGGAACACATTCGGCAGCTGCGGCGGCGAGATCACTTCGAGCCCCAGCAGATCGCGATAGAACTGCAGCGACCGCTGCTGATCGGCGGTCCAGAGCACGATTTCGGAGATACCGACGGCGGCTTTCATAACTGCTCCCTAGCGCAATTGCAGATTGCAGATTGCAGATTATGCCTAACGCACATCAACGCGATCGACGTATTGTTGGAGGTCCAAAGGCTGCTTGATTATGCACTAGGGTTGGGTCTGTTTTCGCCTACGGCGGCGCGGCTGCGGCTCTGGATCGATCAGGTATGTGACGCGGCGTGAAAGGGTCACCGCATCGTCCAGTGGCGAAGAATCGACCTCGTCGAGTGGCATTGATACGATCCGAGCGAAAAGCTGTGCTGTAAAAGCAATTGTGATGACGCCGATCAGGATTCCAATGCCAAGATCGACGGCCGGGATCAGCCAATGCAAAAGGAATCCAATGCCGGTGCCAACACCCAGCAGCAGGGCGCCGACGATCGAAAAAATGAGCAAGAAGCCTAACAGCATCCGCACGATAGGTACTCTTTCGAAAAATAAACTCGCCAATGGTGATCGTGTTGCGTATTGCGTATTGTGTAAGCGCATCACCGATACGCAATACGCAATACGCAATATTGTTTGTCTTGCTACTCAAATCGCCGTCTACGTTCCATCTAACTCAAAACCATGCCCTTGAGCGGAGCGAAGGGTCAAAATTCTTCACTCCTCACGCAGTGTATGGTGCAAACAGGTACGCGAACAGCCGCTCGAACTGCGGCGACTCGCTGTCGATGCGGTCGTACAGCTCGATCACGCGGGCGGCCTGGTCGCGCCGGCGCCAGATCGCCTGCGCGAACGCATCGTCGGAGATGACCCCTTCGGCGCGTAGGAAGGCATAGAATTGCTTGAACGAGGTGCACATCTCGCGAGCCGAGCGCGCCGAGTTATTCAGCACTTTGCGCGGGTAGTAGAAGAACAGGCACTCGTCGAGGGTTGCGTAATCGCCATCTTCGAGCCCGCAGTTGTAGTAGCTCGATAGAAAGTCGGCATACACCCACAGATCGCCGGTGCGGCTCGCGGCGGTTGCCTCGCTCTTGCCCTGGGCCACCAGCGACTGATAGAAGCGCTCCATCAGATCATTGCTGCGCTCGATCACCTGGTCGACGGCCTCTTCATCGGTCTCGTCGTCGATATCTTCCAGCCAATCGGCAGCCGGATCGGGCTGCTCATCCCAGTCATCTTCGATTCCCAGCAGGTCGTCGTGGTCGATGCCATGGCCGTTCCCATTACTGTCGCCGTCGCCATTACCATTGGTTGCGGCCGGCAGCTCAGGTGTCAATTCGGCAAATAACGTTGGGTTACTTCCGAGCAGTGCGTTGAGATGATTTGTCAAAATGATCTGCACTTGATCGGGCGTCTCGGCGGCGTGCAGCTTCTCGATCTCGGTCGGGCTGAGCGACGACATCAGCTTCTGCGTCGCCTCGACCAGCGCCGGGTTCTGCTCCATAAACGCCTGCATGTCCTCGATATCTTCGATGCCCAACAGCTCGTCGTCGCTCTCGAAATCGGGATCAAGCTCGAGATCCGCGAACTCATCGGCCTCGATATCGTCATCCCACTCCTCGTCGGCAAAATCGCCGCGCTCGACTCGCTGCTCGATTTCGTCGCTATGGTCCACCAATGCGTCGACAACGCCTGGGTAGATCACCTGCGAGGTGCCTTCGCGCATATCGTAGATCACCTGCCCAGTCGATGCGCGCGGTGCGATGCCGTTCCACAGGCCGCGCTCGGCGGCCTCGCGCCGGCTGGCGAGCAGTGTGGTCTGGAAGCTCGTAATCTCGGCGAGCAGCTCACGATCTTCCTCTTCCCAATCCTGTTCCTGCTGCTTATCGCCGAGTATCAGATCGAGCGGCCGGCGGAAACTGCGGTCGGAGATGTACAGCCCGTCCAGCAGGCGCAGCCGCCGATCGGCCTCGACCAGCCGCTGCCATGGCCGGCCGGGATACCCAGTGCGCCAGGCCGAGCGCGCATAGATCGGCAGCACAATATCCTCAGAAAAATGCATATTTGAGCGATTCCGCGCAACCTGGGCCGCGATCTCGTCGACCAACTCCTGCTCTTGGGCGATCACGTCGGCGTTGCGGAACTCGGCTACCGGCTCGCGCTCCAATCGCAAGGTCAGTGGATCAGCCTGCAGAATAGTCACGATGATGCTGTCGCCTGGCTCAAACCTGGTCTGCTTGAACCATCGGTCGAGCGATAGGGCTTCACTGGAGAAGAAGATGAAGCGATTGCCAGTATCCGGTAGGCTCGTGTTTTTGGTGGAGATCGGCCGGCCGGTCGCATCTTGCAGCTGCAGCTTTTGGATGCGCAGCGACACAAACGGCATGAGCCACGAGCGCGCCAGGAGATTGCCGGCGAACTCATCATCGCTGGGGATCACACGGAAGCGCAGCCCTTGCAGCGCTATCCGGCGCGGAATCAGTTTGCCGCTGCCAAGTCGCACCCAACCGGACTCGAGCGACTCATAGCGCAGAATATTCCGGATACTAGCGTAGGGATCTTTCGCTTGACTGGGCCGGCGCTCCAGCACACGATCAAACACCTCACGCTCGGCCACTATGCCATCATATTGATCGGCCAACTCCACCAAGATGCTGGAGATGGTCGGTTCCGATTGTGTCATTGCCAAGTACTCCTCAGGGTCCCGCCTGTCACATACCCGCACGATCTGGCTGCGGGAAATGGATCCTTTCGCTACCGCCCGCGCGCTCGGCACGGGTATGCCGATGCTACGACGAGGGCGCCAGTTCAGCCCTGTGCGATGGCGCCGTTACCAGCGCCTGCCACGCGCCGTGCGGGCCCCAGCCGGCAAAGAGTTCAGGGTGAATCAGCTCGGCAAGCAGCTCTAGGCTGTCGACCACACGCGGGCCTGGCCGGCTGAAATACGCGTTACCGTCGACGGCATAGACCCGCCCTTGCCGGACGGCTGGCAGCGCATGCCAGCCGGTGCGGCTTGGTAACACCCGCAGCGCCTCGTCAATCGTGCGCTGAAGATCGAATCCACATGGCGTCACAATAATAACTTCGGGCGCGAAGGCGATCATGTCGCCCCAAGCCACCCGTCGTGAGTCGGTATGCGCGGCGCCCAGCCCAGGCCGGCCGCCGGCGATCTCGACCAGCTCGGGCAGCCAGTGCCCGGGCCCGAAGATTGGATCGATCCACTCGATGCAGGCGACCCGCGGTCGCCGCGCCACTCCGGCGGCCTTCGCTCGCACGCGCTCGATACGGGCGCGCAGTTCGCTCAGCAGCGCGGTGGCTCGGGCGCTGGCCCCAGTCGCTGTGCCCACGGCGGCGAAGGTCGCCAATATGTCGTCGAGGCCATTCGGCTCAAGCGAAAGCACTTTAGGCGCCAGTTGCTGGTACTCAGCGCTAACGTCGTGCACCGCGCGCTCGACTTCGCGATATGACACGGCGCACACTTCGCAGAGCGCCTGGGTCAGAATCACATCCGGCGCCAGCTGACTAAGCAGGCTATGGTCGAGACTATACAGGCTCAGCCCATCCTGAAGCTGCTGGCGCACCGCCTGGTCGATCTCGGCTGAATTGGCGTGAGTATGATCGAGGAGGCTACGCGTTACGATCGCCTTTGTGCGCGCGGCGGCTGGGTAATCGCACTCATGCGTTACGCCAACCAGCGCGTCGCCAAGGTTGAGCGCATAAACGATTTCAGTTGCGCTTGGTAATAATGAGACGATTCGCAAAGCTTTCCTCCTGACCGGCTATGTCGATAGCGCTTCGCGGCGCGTACAGGGTAGCACTCTGCGAAAGGGATGTCAAGGCGCGATCCGCCATCTCCGCCATCTAGAAATCGGTTAAGTATCCACGAATTGCGCAAATACAGGCGAATATTTCATCATCTATTCGCGTCGATTAGCGTCACTCTGGGTGTCGTTGAAGAGCGCCAAGAACTCGAAACACTTGAAGAACTTGGCATTCTTGGCGACACCCAGAGGGTACCCGGCGGTTTATTAAATCAAACTCGCTAGCCGGCGCACGCCTTCTTCGATCTGTGCAGGGGTGACGGCGCAGAATGGCAGCCGCACGAAGCGCTCGCCGTCGGGGGCCGCGCCTTGATCGGGGTCGGCGAAGAACGGCTGGCCGGGCGTCAAGATGAGGCCTATGTCTTTCGCGCGCTCCACCAGGCCGCTGGCGTTGGCCTCCTCGGGCAGCAGCACACTGACGAAGAAGCCGCCGTCGGGTGCGAAGATCTGTGCGCCGCTCAAGTATCGTCTGGTCGCATCGACCATGGTCTCCCAACGCGGGCGGTACAGCGCTTTGAGGCGCTCGATATTTGGCTCAAGCCAGCCACGTTTGATATACTCGGCCACGGCGGCCTGCGTCGGCAGCACCGGCGAAAGGTAGGTGTCCTCGCCCTGCTTGGTCACCGCCGCGATCAGGTCGGCTGGCGCGACCATATAGCCCACGCGGATGCCCGGGCTCAGCAGCTTGCTGAACGAGCTCATGGTAATCAAGCGCTGCGGGTCGATTGAGCGCAGCAGCGGCACATCCTCGCCCTGGTAGCGCAGCTTGCGATATGGCACATCCTCGATCACCCAGAAGCCGTAGCGCACCGCCAATTCGGCCACCACGCGGCGCTTGGCCAGCGAGAGCGTCGCGCCGGCCGGATTCTGGAAGTCGGGCACTAGGTAAAGGAACGCTGGAATCTGGCGCTTGACCTCGGCCTCAAGTCGCTCAATCGAGATACCGTCGTCTTCCAGCGCGATGCCAATCGTCTTGGCGCCGCGGCGCCGGAAGGTGGTAATCGCGCGGTCGTAGCTGGGCTGCTCGGTGAGCACTGTGGCGCCGGGCTCGATCAAGTAGGCCGCGACGAGATCTTGCAGTTGCAGCGAGCCGTTGCCGATCAACAGCTCCTTCTCGGAAACGCCATACTCCTTTGCCAGCACGCGGCGCAGCGCCGGGTAGCCGGGCTGCTGGCCATACTGCAGCACCACGGCGCTGTCGCCGCGCAGCGCCGCGTCGAAGCACTGCGCCAACTCGTCGGCTGGGAATGCCTCACTCGGCGGCACGCCGCGGGTGAACACGATTGT
>Ga0137367_10004039_pt1 | contig 11919 bp, 13 predicted proteins | sample SagtaG_14_FD_104939 | JGI IMG/M metagenome (GOLD analysis project Ga0137367, IMG submission 104939) | Vadose zone soil microbial communities from Sagehorn Ranch, Mendocino, California, USA - Sage1_L_80_16 metaG | ecosystem: Environmental > Terrestrial > Soil > Vadose zone | place: USA... | reverse complement strand
GGCGATGCTAGAAGTGGTTCGATTGCGACAAGCCAACTCGAAGTATTCCTATGATTCATCAACATAGCCTCACATGGGATGCCGACGTGAAACAGTGGCACTGCACTCGCTGTCAGCGGGCGTCCATGTATTCGGGTAAATCCGACGCTACAATGGAACTGGGCCAATACCTCTGCGACCCCAAGCACGGCGAAGCGTAGTCACGCGGACGAGACATAACATAATGCGAATCCCGCAGCTTGCCCGCGCAGCGTGGCGCTTCTTGGCGCATGCAGCCTGGACGGACAACAGTGCATAATTTCTCTGTACCCTCCCTCGGGAACACGGAGCCTGGAAGTTCTGCCTCACGGTAAATCGGGCGGCCCGGCCCTTTTATTTAGAACGGTGAAAGACCAGAATATTCAATTGACCATAGAGGCCGCCCGCAAAATCCGGGAACGCTCAAGGGAGCTGGTGCGCGAGTCCTCCACGCTGATCGAAACCGCGATTTCACTAAGTAACGACGGGCGTCGCAAGCTCGCGGAGGTAAGCCGGAAGCCTAGCGCCCGAGCCGCCAAGCGGCGGGCTGTTTCCGCGCCGTAATCTATTCCTTCCACGTTCCAACTACCAGCGCGTCTAGCCGGTCCTGCCGTCCCTTAACCCACTTTGCGTAATGGCGCTCCGTGGTCTTGATGCTTTCATGCCCGAGCAGCTTGGAAACTTCCTCCAGCGGGACGCCTTTCTCCAGCAGGTCCACCGCGAATGTATCGCGGAGCCGGTGACTCATCATGTGCCCATCGTTTTGAATCTTGGCGGCCTTGAAGAGCGGTGATATGTAATACTTCGCCCAATTCTTCGTGAGGCTCTCTTCCTCGCCCTTGCCGGACCAAAAGAAGTGCTCCGGGTTGCCGTTCAAAACGGCTAGCAACTCTTGAGCAATATCCAGCGGGATAGGTACCGATACGTGCGTCCCTGTTTTCTGCCGGGCGGTCACGATGCGATACAGCTTCTTTGCTTTATCGTGCTGCAACTCTCCGCGCTTGAGAGTCAGCGCGTCCCGGATGGCTAGGCCGGACCATCGCATCAGTTGGATAAGCGCATGGACCTGTGCTTGCCGTTCTCTGCCTTCAATTGTGCCGTAAACCGCGTCCAGCAGGCGTGTGTACTCATCCGCCGTTAGCGGCATCGTGGGCAGCTCTTCAATTTTGATCTTGGGTAAGGGCGGGATACGTGGAATCCACTGTGCCTCATAGCAATATCGAAGGAATGACCGCACGCGCTCGCGGACCTTGGCGCGGGTGTAGGTGGATGGGTACAGCTCCGGCCACGTGGCACAAAAGCCGGTGAGCAGCTCCCGCGTGATTCCCTGGACCGTGAAAACCCTGTGACGTTCGCAATACTCGCGGAGCCGGGCCAGCTCACGGGTGTACTTGTCCACTACCTTTTCCGTGACGCCCTGATTCCTCTTGTCCTGAGTGAAGATGTCTATGGCGTCCTGGATGCCGTGCTGCGATTCTTCGGGCTTTACCTCGGGAGCGCGTCCCGCGAGTTGGTCCTCAATGTCCCGCTTCTTATCTTCTGCCGTCGCCCAAGAGCGTGTCTGAGCGGAAACCCGGTGTTGCTTGCGCCCGTGGCTCCAGCGCAGATGCTTGGGGCACTGGCACCGCTTACAAAACTCATCCCCGGCGTATTTGCAGGCGGGTGAGTGGCGCACAAAGATGGTCACCACGGGCGGGCCGGGCCTCACCCGCCACTTGCGCACGTTCTGTTTGGCCTTGGCTTTCTGCTCTTCGGTGAACGGGACTAGAGTGCTCATGCCAGCAACGCTAGCACGTTTTTAGCACAAAATATATGGCACGTTGGTAATCGCCAGTGTTTATGCGGGTGAAAAACTGGCGGAGAGAGTGGGATTCGAACCCACGTTAGAGTTTCCCCTAAACACGCTTTCCAAGCGTGCGCCTTCAGCCACTCGGCCATCTCTCCGGGCGCTTTCGGGAAGCTATTGCGGAATGGCGGATCGGCCCGCCTCTTTGATTCTATGGTGCAGTGCGCACGACCGCAACCGAGGCGGGTGAATTTCATCATCAACAACACTAGACGACGTCGGTTGTCCCACCAGAATTGACCGACCCTGAAGTGTCAAGAAGCAGGGAGAGTGCCGCGAACAGCGCGGCCGCCAGTCCGAACGCATCGACATGCGTAAGGGGTACTGCTAATTGCGGCCACAACATCCTAAGAGGCCAAAGAAGAAGCCCAGACACCATCCCACCGCAAAAAAGCGCTCTCGCCCGGTTGTGTGACGAACAAACCAGAATCCAAGCCAGCAGACATAACCGTAAAACAGCACATTCACAGCTGTTAGCAGCCAGCCGTGAAGCAAAACTGACGGCGAAATAATCCATTGAGTTTCAGGATGACCCAAAAGCAGCCCGCGAATTGCCAGGGCCAACAACAGTGCGGACAGAAGCATCGCGACTGTTATTCACAAACGTGTCGTGAGCAGTCGCCTCTGTTGTGGCTGCCTCATGCGCAACCATTATGCACTTAGAGTGGATTTGTTGAAAATCAGGGGAGTAGACTTATTGTCTGGGAAGCGAGGCCTCGCAACCCTAATCTAGGCGCTATAAAGATTATCGTGAAATCGGCAAATCGCTTGAATCTGAAACTGGAATTCTAAGCGCGTAAACGGGCCCCTACGAGGTTTTCTTCTGATCGGCGACCTGATCGACCGCGACTTCAGAAGTGTCGGCATCCTTTGCTGCGGGCCCTTGAGCTGCGGCGCTCTGCTGCCCCGCCGCCGGCGCAGCCGGCTTCGGCGCGTCCTGCAGAACGCGGTTGTTCAGGCAGTACAGGGCAAGTTCCAGGCGGTCGGCGACGCCGAGCTTGTCATAAACTTTGCGTAGATAGTTCTTGACCACCTGTTCGGTGGTTCCCACGCGGAGAGCGATTTCTTTGTTCTTCATGCCCTGCGTGACGCAGGAGACGATCAGTGCCTCTTTCGGCGTAAGTTGAACTTTGGTGCGGGAAGTCTGTGGGCGGGTGCCCTGGGTGCGATACGCGTCGAGCACCCACTTCATCGCGTGCGGTTCGAGCCACGCCTCGCCGGTAGCAACCTTGCGCAGGCAGTCCACGAACAGCTCAGAATCAATCTCGCGTGAAACGATCGCATGTGCGCCGCGCCGCAAGAGTTCCAGTGTCAACTCCTGGTCGGGCATCTCGGTTACAACCACCACGTGCAGGCCAGCGGCCTGTTTCAGAATGTCCTGCACTGAGTCTGCAGGCCGCTCAGCTAATGCGGCTTCAAAAATCAAGATTTCGGCGCTGAACTTTTTCGCCGCGGCAACCGCTTGCGACAAAGTTTCTGCCTGGCCGACGACGCGAATGTCGTCTTCGACAGCGAAAATTTTGCGCAGTCCCGCGCGAAAAATCGCCTGCGAGTCAGCAACGATCACCCGAATAAACTGTTCCCGGTTCTCCATGTGCGGAGGGGCCAACCCCGGATCTCCCGTGCTCATTGCTGCGCTAGCCATCAGTTCACCGCGCCTTTAACGGCGTTCGAAAAAGTACTCGTCGATCACCACGCCAACTCCGCGCCGTCCGCCATCTTCTTCATGCGAGCGAACCACGCGTCCATGGCACTGCACTTTCACGTCCGTGTCGGCGCCCACAACATCCGCAGGAAGCGAGATGGTGAAATCCACCTTCGACCCCACCGGCATATCCACGTCGTGGTGAAACAGCACCCCGTTCGCGGAAATGTTGTCAGTCTCCGAATCACTCTCGCCGCCTTGCGACTTGATGTGAATGGGAAGCTTTACCGGGAACCGCGCTGCACTCTGCACTTCCGTGTAGCGCGATCGCACTGCCTTCGCGGCGCCTGTCGAGTTTGATTCGTTGGACATCAATGGCAGACTACACGTGAAAATCGGGTCACGAAAGTTACCGAAGTCATTGGCCTTCGAGGTGTAAGTACTTCTGGTACATGAACTTGCGGGCAGCTTTGTCAATACCTTGTCACCGGCATTCATCCGCCGTGGCGATGGGTATTTCTTGCGTTTCCTACCTAGGGATTTGGCCTGAGCATAGCTGAGATTCTGGATTTGAGGCGGAGGGAGGTTTACTGGCGTGGTTCGGCGAGACTCTCCGGTACTACAGTGACCCGCGGCGATTGTTTGCTCGCGTACACTCGTTGCGAATGCGATTCCGATTTGTTCATGCGATTGTTGCTGCCTTGGCGGTCCTCAACCTTACCCTCGCAGAAGCCGCTTCAGCACCCAGTTCCTCCGATTGGACCGAGCCTTTTCCTCCGCACCACATCGTCGGCAACGTTTATTACATCGGGACGCGGGGGCTGGCATCGTTCCTCATCACAACTCGCAAGGGCCATATTCTCATCAACAGCGATCTCGAAAGCACGGTGCCGATGATTCGCGACAACGTCGAGAAGCTGGGCTTCCACTTCAGCGACGTGAAGATTCTGCTGATCAGTCACGCGCACTTCGACCATGCTGCCGCCAGCGCGATGATCAAGAAGATGACCGGCGCCAAGTACCTGGTCATGGACGCGGACGTGCCAGTCATCGAATCCGGCGGCAAGGTGGATTTTCAGTACGGCGACGTCCCGGAGATGCAGTTTCCCGCAACGAACGTCGATCGCGTTCTGCACGATGGCGACGAAGTGAAACTCGGCGACGCCGTGCTGGTCGCGCATCTTACGCCGGGACATACGCGCGGCTGCACGACGTGGACGATGAAAGTTGTTGAGGGCGGCAAGACCTTCAATGTAGTGATCGTGGGCAGCCCGAACGTGAATGCGGGATACAAGCTGGTGAACAACGCGGTCTATCCGCAAATTGCGCAGGACTACGAGGCCGGGTTTAAGGTTCTCAAGTCTTTGCCCTGCGATATCTTCCTCGGCGCTCATGGAAGCTATTACGAGATGGAGAACAAATTCGCCCGGGCGAACAAGGGTGGAGAGAATCCGTTTTTCGATCCCGAAGGCTACAAGCGTTACGTCGCTGAGAGAGAGCAGGCATTTCGGGAGGAGGTGAAGAAGCAGGAAGGGACGAAATAGTTCCTACTGGGGAGAAACAGGGTTGCGTTGATCAACCAGGAAAACAACATTTTCCACCCCAGCGGCGTGGATTTCATCCATAACATCCTTGGTGGCTCGATAGCGCGAGCGCGCATCGGCTCGGATGTATATCGTGGGTTCTGATCCATTCTTGATGCTCTCGCGAATTCGATCCGGCAGGAAAGAATAAGATCGAACCATGGCTCTCCGTATGAACACGCCGCCCTGTCGGGTGATTGTGATCATGATTGCGTCTTCTCTGCGCATGGGGCACTTGGACTGGATGCTCTACCTTGGCTAGATCGACCACCGCACCATCCGAATGGACGAAATAGATGCTTGGCAAAGCAAATAGCGCGAACAAGGAAAGTATGATAGCGACAAAACCGCTCACGTCGATTCTTGAGATCAGTTTGTTCGGAGACCGCGAATTGGAGCTCACATGCACTTAGACACCGCGCTCGCTCTATTGTCCTCCCTTAATTGCACTCGGCGTAGGCACGGACGTAACTCCTCAGCGTTATAATCCTCCGGTCACGTTTCCTTAAACCTCATGCCCATCGGAACCGCATTTCACGAACGCACCTTCCCACTTTGCCAGAGCCTCAACTACCGCGAGTGGTCGGGATACTTCACGGTCAGCGCCTACGAAGTTCATCACGAGCACGAATACAACGCCATCCGCAATGCGGCGGCGCTGATCGATATCACGCCGTTGTACAAATATCTGCTCAGCGGGCGTGATGCCACGAAGCTGGTGAACCGCATCATTACGCGCGATATCAATAAGGTCGCCAAGAGGCAGGTGATTTATTGCTGCTGGTGCGACGAACAGGGCAAGGTGATCGATGACGGAACGATTACTCGTCTCGACCAGGACCGCTATCGCTGGACCGCCGCCGAGCCCAACCTGCGCTGGTTTCATCAGAACGGCTCCACCATGGATGTTCAGATCGAGGACATCTCGGAACGCACTGCGGCGCTGGCGCTGCAAGGGGCCACATCGGCTCGGCTGCTGAGGACGGTTGCCGACGCAGACATCTCCAACCTCAAGTACTTCCGCATGATCAGCGGCAGAATCGCCGGCGTTCCAGTGGACATCTCACGGACCGGATACACCGGAGACCTGGGCTATGAAATCTGGGTAGACTGGAAGGATGCGGTCAAGGTTTGGGACGCGGTCACGAACGCAGGTCGCCAATTCGATCTTCATCCTACAGGCATGCTCGCGCTCGATGTGGCTCGCATCGAAGCCGGACTCCTGTTGATCGACGTGGATTACACCAGTTCGCGCAAGGCGCTGATCCCGTCGCAGAAATACTCGCCGTATGAGCTGGGCTTCGGGCGAATGGTGCATTTGGACAAAGACAATTTCATCGGACGTGCGGCGCTGGAAAAAGATCAGAAGAACGGCGTGGCGCGGCAACTGGTTGGACTGGAATTGGACTGGGACGAAATTGAAGCGTTGTACGACAAGTTGGGACTAACTCCCGCCGCGCCCAGCCAGGCCTCGCGTGTGCACGTACCCGTTTACGCCGGCAACCGGCAGGTCGGCAAAGCCACATCGACTACATGGTCTCCTGTGCTTAAAAAAATGATTGCGCTGGCAAGCGTAGAGATGAGTTACTCAAAGCCCGGGACGAAGCTGCAAATGGAAGTTACGATCGAAGCCGCCCGCCAGAAGGCTTCCGCAAGAGTGGTAAAGCTTCCGTTTTTCAATCCCGCGAGGAAAACGGCGGTTCCGGTGTAAGAGCCGACCGCCGGGCATTGACCACGAAGGACACGAAGTTACACGAAGATTATCGATCTCCTTCGTGTTCCTTCGTGTCCTTTGTGGTTATTTGCTGGGTTTCTATTCTGCGGAGACAAGAAAGTTCCGTACGGCTGAATCTTCTGCTATCATTCCGGCGTTATGAAGCGCTGCACCTATTTGGCACTCATTGTTGCCGTAGTTTTCACCGCCCTTCTTGCCTTCGCCGGCGATGCCGATGAGAACCAACCCGCGCCACGCTTTCGCGCGAAGACCACAGCGGGCGAAACCTTCAACAACGAATCTGTTAAGGGCAAAGTGGTCCTGTTTGAGTTCTGGACCACATGGTGCACCTATTGCAAGCAGGAAGAAGCCTTGGTCGAGCAGATCAACCGGGAGTTTGCCGATAAGGGCCTCATCGTCCTCGCCATCAATGTCGCCGAGTCAAAGAAGACGGTGAAGAAGTATCTCGAGCAGCGCCCGCGTGACACCCGTATGGTGCTTACTGAAGACACGAACCTCGCAGCCATGTATCAGGCCAACTCCTACCCGATCTACGTCGTGATTGATCGGGAAGGAAATATCACCGGAGAACAGCGCGGCGCTGCCGGCGAACGGGCCCTGCGCGGTTTGCTGGCCAGTGCGGGAATCAAGTCGGAGAGTCCCGAGGACGACAAGTAGTCGCCCCGTTTTCCCTGGATGGCGTACCGGCGTACCGGGTCCTGCATTTTGACCTCAGTCACAATACCTTATTTCCCCTACAGCCACCTCTCTGGGCCATCCCAGCGCTGCGGCGAGACATCCCAAGTGCTTGGTCAATGGCGCAGATTTAAGCGGAGGTCCATATGAAATTTCTCGCAGCGGTATCGGCCGGATTCCTGTTTCTTTTCTTGACAGTGTCAATGCGCGCGTTCTCGCAGGATGACAGAGACCGAGGCACACAGCAGGACGACAAAGCGCGCGACAGAGACAAAGACAAAGACAACAGCAGACAACAGCCACGCCCTGACGATCGAGGCGCCCGACAAGTCCAGCGGCGCGATGACTCGCGCCCGGCGGCCAGACAGGAAAACCGCGATAACCGTCAGCAGGATCGAGACCGAGACAATAACAATGGTGTGCGGCAGCAGGAGGAGCGACGGGAGCAGCGCCCCGTGGAACATGCCGACCGCAATCACGACCAGCGCCGGGGCGAGGGCCGGCGCGTAGAGCGCATTCCTGATGACCGGTTTCGCGCCAGCTTTGGACGCGAGCACCGTTTCCACGTGGACCGCGCCCGGGTCTATAGCCAGCCGCAGCCGATAGTGATCTATGGCGGCTATTCGTTCGAATTGGTGGAAGCGTGGCCAAGTGACTGGTCCTTCGACGACGACTGCTATGTTGACTACGATGGCGGCCAGTATTGGTTATACGATGCAAGGCGTCCCGGGATGCGCATTGCAGTGATCGTCCTTGAGCAGCAAAGGTATTGAGCGTGCATGGAGGCCGCCACTGCTCGGCGGGTTCGTGGCGGCTTCATCGCGTTGCGAAGAAACTTGGGAACCTTTTCCAGCCTCAGTCTCCGCTGAAACAAAGCTTCCGCCCCGGCCACTAGCGGCAGCCCGAGACCCGGGTGCTCGAATTATCCGGAATCCCTTTGGTTCTCGCGTATACTCGTAACTCGAAGGCACAGACCTAGCCACAAATCACGATCGTGGGTCATCCGCGCCCGCCACTGCATCCAGTATGCGCTGTCGCTCTACAAAACCAGCAAGCGAAGAGGAATGACGGATGAACGTTCATCTGATTAACCCCAGCACCGTGTCTTTTGGCACTGCGGTAATCACACCAAGATGGCAATACGTTCTCGCCGGGGCGACGCCGAAAAGCTTTGGCGATCCCAACCTGGTGGATGAGACCTTGTTCCCGATGGATCCCGAGCGCATACAGCCGGGCGATGCCGTCGGCATAGGCATTCACACCGCGAACGCGCTTCGCGGATACGAAATCGGAAAAATCGCGCGTGAACGTGGCGCGTACGTCATCTTCGGTGGAATTCACGCTACGCTCTATCCGGAAGAAGCTCGCGAACTGGGCGGAGCTCATAGCGTTGTTAAAGGTGACGGCGACATCGCCTGGGCAAGGGCGCTTACGGATTGCCGCGACGGCGTTCCCAAGCCTGTTTATGTCGGCGGACAGATCGAGGCCAGCGATTTTGTGAAGGCCCGCTGGGACCTGATTCCGCGCGATCGCTACATGTGGGCGTCCGTGCAGACGGTGCGCGGTTGTCCGAAGCATTGCTCGTTTTGCTCTGTGTGGCGAACCGATGGCCAGCGTCCTCGGCAGCGCGCCTCCGATGTTGTGATGGAAGAAATTGTGCAGCTACGCCGGCTCGGTTTTCGATTTGTCGCGCTGGCCGATGACAATTTCTATCCCGTCACGAAAACCGACCTGAGGCTGGCTGAGCAACAGAAGAACACTGCACGGTTAAACGAACTGAAAAGCCTCCGTGCCGAGCGCTTCGAGCTGATGTCGCGCCTGGCGCAGCTTCCCGATGACATGGTCTTCTTTACGCAGATCACCATGGAAGCCGCGGAAGACGTCGAGTTTCTGGATGCGATGAAAGCTGCTCGCATCAAAGGCGCGCTCGTTGGAGTTGAATCGGTCACGCCCGCCGGACTCAAAGATGTGTACAAAGATTTCAACCTGGCCGGCGAGAGCTTGATCGAACGGCTTCGAACTTTTCGCGAGCACGGTGTGCATGTGCTGGGCTCGTTCATTTTTGGATTGCCCAGCGATCGTCCGCAAACCTTCGATGCAACCGCCGCCGCCGCGAAAAGCGCCGGAGTCACATTCGCGCAGTTTGTTACGCTCAGCCCTTATCCAGGTACCGTGGACTTTGCACGCTGGGAAAAAGGCTTTAACGGTAACCCTCCCATGGTTGCTGGAATCCCGTTGACCCGGCGCTGGCTCATTCCGCAACAGCACCGTCCAAAACTCTATTGGGACCACCCGGTCATGTCCGCGGAGGAGATCCGTTCGCGCACGCAAGCGGTTTGGGACAACTTCTACAGTTTCGGTTCTATCTGGAAGCGCTCAAGCTTCATCAAGTCGAGCCGCGGCCGGCTGGCGTTTCTTCTGATCTCGAAAATCTATCGCCAGATGTATGCCGACACCGGTATCGCCACCGACAGCGCGAGGGTTTCGCGCTCCGGCAAGTGGGTTCGGTTGCTGGCCAAGCCGTGCCGCCACCTGTTCGCCGGACGTCCCATGCCAGACCTGGAAGTGCCGGAGGTAAAACGCGGGCTATCAGGATGGGGCGACCTTGGCACCGCAGGGGCACAAGACTAGTTCATTCGCCGATGCGACTCTCGCTTGACTCGTACGAGGGGCAGGTCCTTGCTGGGATTCTCCGTCAACTTGCTGCGTGCAACTGCAACCCCAATACTTTTGCGTATCGCTCAAAGTCGCGGTCGGTCGTAAAGATCTGCCAGTGGCGGCGTGCAGCAATTGCGCAGATCAGAAAATCAATTGCCGATCCCGCAATGCCCCGGCTCCGGCAGCGGTTGTTCATCTGCGCCGCTGTCGCGTAGTCTTCCGTCCCAAGCTGCGGATCATCGAATGCCCGCAGGTAGTCGCGCAACTTGGGGAACCGATCTTCCTCGCGTATTCCAGAAAGCAGTTCCTGCCGTACTACGCCCGCTAACTGCGCTCGTCCGGCCCGGATCAACTCCGCCAGCGCTTGCGTGATCCGCGCTTCGGAGCTGCTCAGGTCGGCTTCTTTGCGCCGCAGGGCCAGCGACCACACAGGTGTGTCCACCAGCACGTTCATGAGCGCCGGCGCTCGGCCTTGTGGTCGTAAGACGGGACAAATTCAAAACTCCCGAATGCCTCGAGGATGCGTTGCTGCTTGCGTCGTTTGACGTACTCCGCTAACGCCGCCGTGACCGCATCCTTCTTAGTCCGATGATGCCCTGCCTTTCGTGCCTCTTCAATCAGCTTGTCATCCAATGCCAGGTTCGTTGCCATGTGTAAAGTATCACACATTATAATGTGTGATTCAAGCTTAAGGCCAGGTCATGCATGACCCATTGTTGAACCGCCATTTTGCGCCCAGGGCACCAGCATGTTCCAGCGTGGTATTCAACCGAAGTGATCCGCAATAGATACAATGTTCATGCCTCACGAACGCCCATTCACGGGAGCCCCGATGCCCGAAGCGCAAAACCAAAGGCCGGTCCTTTCGCAATCCAAGGTCTTCAACCTTGATCAGCTCCCGGTCAGAACCATGCCCAATGGAGGCAAGAGCTGGGACGTGCTCCGGGGCACTCTGATCACCGGCGAAACTGTCGCTATCCACGAATCTCTGCAGCCGTCTGGCCTTCCGCCTAACCCTAAGCACAAAATCGCCCACTCCGAGTTCGTCTTTGTAAGCGACGGAACGCTTGAGTTTCAGTACGATGGCAAATCTGAGCGCCTGAGCGCCGGGAGCGTCATCTTCGTTGCGCCCGGCACGATGCACGCTGCCAGAAACGTAGGCGACGGCCCCGCAGGCTACTTTGTCATTTCAATTGGTGGAGACACAAAATAACCAAATCGAAAGATTAAACAGCGAGAGAACCCATGGAAAACTTGACGCGTCGTGACTTGTTTGCAGCCCTGTCAGCCTTCGCCGTTGTTGGAACGGCAACCTTGGGAGGCGCAATCCCGCTGGCGCTAGCCGACGAGTCCGGTGAATCAACAGCCACCAATGCGAAGACCGATCCTGTGCTCTCCAGTTCCCAAACTTTTCCCTTCAATACACTCCCCGTCACCAACCTGCCCAACGGAGGAACCATGCGCCGCGTGGTCTCGGGAGTTCTCGCCACCGGCGAGTTCATCGAAGTGCATGAGACCATGTTGCCCCCTGGTCAAATGCCTCATCCGCCGCATCGTCACCGCAACTCGGAATTACTCTTCATCCGCGAGGGCCGGCTGGAGTTCCTCAACGACGGCAAGCCGGAACGGGTTGGGCCCGGTGGCGTCGTCTTCGCCGCGTCCAACGTAATGCACGGGCTCAAGAACGTCGGCACCACGCCAGCCAATTACCTCGTCATCGCCATCAGCCGTGCAGAAAAGGAGAGCTGACCATGTGCGT
>Ga0137367_10004038_pt1 | contig 11921 bp, 10 predicted proteins | sample SagtaG_14_FD_104939 | JGI IMG/M metagenome (GOLD analysis project Ga0137367, IMG submission 104939) | Vadose zone soil microbial communities from Sagehorn Ranch, Mendocino, California, USA - Sage1_L_80_16 metaG | ecosystem: Environmental > Terrestrial > Soil > Vadose zone | place: USA... | reverse complement strand
TGTCTTGCGTGTAGATCGCAGCCTACAATTTTCATCTCGGCCTCCTTCGTCCCGAGCCTTTTCGGTTGGAATCCCGTAAAAGTTTACTCGGGTCGTCGCCAGGCCGACGTTCTTATGTCATCAGTTATCCCCAATTACATTTGAGCCCGCCTCCGCTCATCTCATTAGGTATTAAGGTAATGTTGCGGACCGGTTTTATCCGATCCACACTGTTGGGATGGATGTCCAAAGCGTCTTAATCGATTTCATGCGGTGGATAACAGTGGGGACTGGAACAGTAGTGGGAGTCATCGTCATCGCGGGTCTTTGCATTCCGCGGCGTTCCACGGTGAGCCTGCCACGGCATCTAGATAAGAAATAAGCGTTAGACTCGCGCTTTATCAGCACCGACGTTCACACAAGGCGCGCACTCGCGATATTAGATCCGCTGGGCGAAATGGCTTGGTCACGTAGTCGTCCGCTCCACTCTCAAAGGCAAGTTCGCGATCCCGTCGGCCGGCACTCGCGGTAACCACGATAATGGGCAGTGTTCTCAATACGGCATGTTTCCTTATGCTTCGGCACAGGTGAAAACCGTCGACGCCTGGAAGCATTAGATCGAGCAAAAACAAAGCGGGTCGCTGGCTCTCAGCTTCCGCTATAACACCGGACGCAGTTCTAAACCAACGTGTGGTGAATCCTGCCATCTCCATTTGATGGCCAATCAAGCGACCTATATCCTCATCGTCCTCCACCAAAATGATCGTGGCTTGAAGGTTTGCGCGGTCAGGCATTGACTCACATGATAATGCATGAGATAGTGACGAGTTTTCGGCTACTGAATCGGGATCAAACGATCAGGAGCCTGGGGCCTCAGTCTCAAAATGGTTCGCCTCATTCCCAGAGATACCACGTTCTTCACGATGTTCTCCGAGATCGCCGAAAATCTGATCTTAGGTGCCCGCGTTTTAGTGAATCTGTTTGAACATTACGAGAGCACCGAGGATAAAACCACCGAAATCAAGAGAATCGAGCATGTCGGTGACGAACTCACGCATTCTGTTCTCACGAAATTAAATCAGACATTTATCACTCCATTTGATCGCGAGGATATTCACCGCCTGGCCTCGTCCCTAGACGATGTTCTCGATTTCATAAACGCGGCAGCTGAGAGAATCGCGATGTACAAAATCACTGATCCACCGTCTGCGGCAGCACGGCTGTCCAAGCTCATCTTGTTGCAATGCGAGGAATTGGCGCAGGCCGTATCTCACCTCCAGAAGAACGGGGACGTACTGGCCCGGTGTGTCGAGATTAAGCGCTACGAGAACGAAGCGGATGTTGCTTCCCGCGAAGCGATCGGCAAGCTGTTCGATTGCGAAAAAGATCCGATCAATCTCATTAAGATCAAGGAATTGCTCGAGGTTCTCGAAAGCGCTACCGACAAGGCTGAGGATGCAGCGAATGTACTGGAGACCGTAGTCGTGAAAAACGCCTGATGCCGACGAAACGGGAAACCTGGAGATGACGAGCGATTTTCTGCTGCTGGTTATCACGGTGTTAGTCGCGCTGGCGTTCGACTTCCTGAACGGATTTCATGATGCGGCCAATAGCATCGCGACCGTAGTTTCGACGCGCGTACTTTCCCCAAAGCTCGCGGTGCTCTGGGCGGCATTCTTCAATTTTGTAGCTGCATTCTTTTTGGGAACAGCCGTCGCCAAAACCATCGGACAAGGGATGATTCGAGTTTCCGAAGTCACGCAATTTGTCGTGATCGCTGGGTTGGTGGGAGCAATCGTGTGGGACCTTCTAACCTGGTGGTGGGCCCTGCCCACTTCCTCCTCGCATGCTTTGATTGGTGGTTACGCGGGCGCTGCCATCATGCGGTCCGGATTCGGAGTGATCATTCCTGCCGGCTGGTCCAAGACTCTGCTTTTTATTTTTGTTGCTCCGCTGATGGGGCTGGTGCTCGGCTTCTCCTTCATGGTCGCCGTCTTTTGGTTGCTGCGGAACAAGTCGCCTCAACGTGTGGACGCATGGTTCCGCAGACTTCAGCTACTCTCTGCCGCAGCGTACAGCATCGGGCACGGCGGCAATGATGCGCAGAAAACGATGGGGATAATCGCTACCGCGCTTTTCGGAGCTGGATACGTAACAAGATCCGAACTTGCTGGCAATTGGGGGCGCTTTCATTGGCCGATCATTCTCGCCGCCCACGCAGCGATAGCTTTGGGAACCTATTTCGGTGGCTGGAGAATTGTTCATACCATGGGTTCCCGAATTATGAAACTTAAGCCTGTCGGGGGATTTTGTGCAGAGACCGCTGGCGCAATCACTCTGTTTTCCGCTTCGCTGGCGGGTATTCCGGTAAGCACGACGCACACCATAACGGGAGCAATTGTCGGGGTAGGCGCCACCACCCGATTGTCAGCCGTTCGCTGGGGAATCGCGCGTCGCATTGTTGCGGCATGGATCTTCACCATACCTGCATCTGCCGTGGTCGGTGCAGCCACATTCTGGGCGATCCGTTTTTTCAAACCGGGCGCCTAGCAACGTCGAAGGGCGCTACAGCCGCGAAACATTCAAAATGTCGCCTTTTCCGAGAGGATGCCGCCGGATCGAAACGAATCCAGTGCATCGCGAGTGTTTGAAGTTTTGCTCTTCCCGCTAATGCCTGCGGTACTGGATCCTACGCTACAGCTACCGCCTCCACCACCCCCGCCAAACAGTCGCGTTTGCAACGATGGCGCCGCCTCGAATCGTGTTTTTCGGCAAAACGTTTTCTGTCCGGCAGCATCCAATATCGGCTAACCAAGACATTCATTTAGTGTCCAACTATCATAGGGAGATTGCGGCCCAGAAATGGCGGGCGGATTTCCCGCCAACGCGGAGGTAGGAATGCGAGACGACGATGTGAAGAAGCCCGTCGAAGAAAGTTCCGGCGTCTCTCGCCGAGATTTTCTCAAGATTTCTGGCGCCTCGGCCGCAGCCGTTCCATTAATTGGAACCAGGGTCGTGCATGCGGCAGGAGTTCCGGTCAAAATCTACGGGCCGGGCAAAACGCCAATCACGCTCACCATTAATGGCCAGAAGCATACTCTGCAACTGGAGCCGCGGGTCACTCTTCTCGACGCCATGCGTGACCGGCTCGCCATTACTGGTGCGAAGCGGGTTTGTGATCGGGCCGAGTGCGGTGCGTGCACCGTGCTTCTGGACGGCAAAACCGTGTACGCGTGTTCCATGCTGGCAATCGAAGCACAAGGCACGGCAATCACTACCGTAGAATCCATCGCCCCGAGTGGCACGCTCCATCCTATCCAGCAAGCTTTCGTAGACAACGACGGCTCACAGTGCGGCTTCTGCACGCCCGGGTTCGTCGTGGCGACCAAGGCACTTCTCGACAGGCATCCGAATCCTACTCTGGAACAGATCCGGCATGGCCTGAGCGGAAATCTCTGCCGCTGCGGCACCTATCACGGTATTCGCCACGCCATCGCGCAAGTCGCGCAGAAGGGAGTATGAGCCATGCCTGACTACAGTTGGCCCAGCGCAGAAAATCGTAGCCTGATCGGCAAGCGCATCTCGCGCCTGGATTCGCCAGACAAAGTTGCAGGACGCGCTAAGTACAGCTATGACTACCACCCCGCCGGTCCCATGCTATTCGGAAAAGTGCTGCGCTCACCTTATGCCAAGGCCAAGATCCTGAGTGTCGATACCACCGCCGCTGAGAAGATACCGGGGGTTGAGGCGGTAGAAGTCATTCAAAAAATCGGTGGGACGGTGCAATGGGCAGGAGACGAAATCGCAGCGGTTGCGGCGGTTGATGAAGGCACCGCGGAAGAAGCTATGCACGCAATAACAGTGAAGTACCAACCCCTGGCATATCTGGTGAGTGATGCCGAACCTCCAGCGGGATCAGCGGAGGCTCCCGGCCCTATGGCTGAAGATGACGTCTGGGATGCGATCGACAATCAAATGCCGGAAGGGCAGTTCCTCCAGTATTTGAAGGAGCACGGAGTTAGTTTTCATCCCGGAGAAGACCTGCTCAAGGAGTTCAAGGGAAACGGTGCAACTGACGCCGTTCTCGACGCCCTTCGTAAAGCCGAGTACCATGAGCCCAGCGGCTCCGGCACTCGTTCGCCATATCAGAAGGCAGCCGCGACCACGCAGGGTGATCCCGACAAGGCCTTCGCGGAAGCAGGAGTGCTATCGGAGGGACTGTACGGCTCCCCTGTTATCACCCACTGCTGTTTGGAGCCGCATGGTTCGACCGCCGAATGGCCGGATAAAGACCATCTCTTCGTCCACATTTCGACTCAAAACGTCTCCGGCGTTCCATCCCAAATGGCCGAGCCGCTGGGAGTTCCGGCAGCGAACATCCGAGTTCACCAGGACCACATCGGGGGCGGTTTTGGCAGCAAATTTTCCGCCGACCGTTGGGACGTCACCGCCGCCAAGCTCTCGAGAAAGGCTGGTGGAAAGCCGGTCCGCATCATGCTTGAGCGCGACGCCGAACTGAAAGTGGCCGGAGCGCGGCCGTCTGCCTACGCCCGGGTCAAGCTCGCCGCGAGCAAAGACGGCACCATCACCGGGTGGCAGTCACAATCCTGGGGTACGGGTGGCCCCGGTGGCGGAGGCTCGCCGCCGCTGCCCTACGTTTTCTCCATTCCCAATCAGCGTAAAGAGCACACCGCGATTCGCAATAACATTGGCCCGGCGCGGGCCTGGCGTGCTCCCAATCATCCTCAAGCGGCGATCATCACCATGGGCGCCATGGATGACCTCGCGGCCAAGCTCAATATGGATCCGGTGGACCTCTGGGGCAAAAATCTAGCTCTCACTGGAGCCCGTCAGCAGGTCTATCAGGAAGAATTTGGTGTTGCCTCCGAATTGATGGGATGGAAACAGAAGTGGCGCCCACGCGGACAGAATATGTCCGGCAACATCGCTCGCGGCCTCGGCCTGTCGATCCACACATGGGGAGGACGCGGGCATGCCAGCCAGTGCGATGTCACCATCCACCCCGACGGTTCTGTGGACGTGAAGATGGGAACTCAGGACATCGGGACTGGCACGCGGACAACAATCGCTATCGTTGCCGCAGACACACTGGGCCTTCCGATTGAAGCTATCAAGCTCTATATCGGAGACACTCAATATCCGCCTTCGGGCGCTTCCGGAGGATCCACGACTCCTGGCGGAGTTAGTTCGTCTACTCGCCGCGCCACCGTGGATGCGCGCGAGGCACTCTTTGCCAAGGTTGCTCCTGCATTGAATGCGACGCCAGAGCAATTGGAATGCAAGGACGGAACGGTAAGGGTGAAAAGCGACTCTGGCCGTTCGCTGAGCTGGAAGCAAGCGTGTTCCAAGATTGGCGCAGTGCCAATCGCTGCTCGCGGCAAAAATCCCGACAAGGAGCATCCACCCGATCTCACCAACAGCGGCGTCGGCGGCGTGCAGATGGCCGATGTCGAAGTGGATACAGAAACCGGCATCGTCAAAGTAAAGAAAATGGTGGCGGTGCAGGATTGCGGTCTGATCATCGATCTCAAAACCGCTGAGAGCAGTTGCTATGGCGCGCTCATCATGGGCATCAGCTATGCCCTGTTTGAGGAGAAGGTTATGGACCAGGCGACTGGGACCATGCTCAATCCGAACATGGAGTTCTATCGTCTCGCCGGATACAACGACATTCCTGAACTAGTCGTGCACATGATGACCGGCAAGGGCTACGACGAGCGCGGCGTAATCGGGTTGGGTGAGCCCCCGGTGATTTCACCGGGCGCCGCAATCGCGAATGCAGTAGCCAATGCCATCGGAGTACGTGTGCCATTCATTCCGCTCACCCCAGACCGCGTTCTCACTGCGCTCGGTCAGAAGGCAGGTGCGTGATGAGAGCTTTCGAATATGCTAGTCCGACAAGCACGAAACAAGCCTTGAGCCTGCTTGGCGCGGCTTCAGGTAATGCCGCAGTGCTCGCGGGCGGCACTGACTTGCTCGCCCTGATGAAGGACGATATCGTCCACCCCAAGCGGCTAGTTAACATCAAGGAGATCAGAGAACTTCACGGTGTTGCATCGAGTCCTCAGGGCCTGCGGATTGGCGCGCTAACCACGTTGGGTGATCTCGCTGACAACGTAAATATCGTGAAAGATTATCCCGCTCTTGCTGACGCGCTAAACGAAGCCGCCAGTCCCCAGATCCGCAACATGGCGACGCTGGGTGGAAATCTCTGCCAGCGTCCGCGCTGCTGGTATTTCCGGAGCGGGTTAGGTCTGCTCCCGAAAGATAAATCGGGTAAGGACATGGTCGCCGCCGGCGAGAACCGATATCACGCAATTTTGGGAAACGATGGTCCGGCAAAATTCGTTAGCCCGTCCAGCATTGCTCCCGCGCTGATTGCCTACGGCGCAAAGATCAGTTTGCTAGGGACTAGCGGAAAACGCGAATTGCCGCTCGAGAAATTTTTCATAATTCCAAAGACCGAAAACGAACGCGAGCACGATTTGAAGCCGGATGAAATCTTGACTGAGATTGTGCTGCCACCAGCGAAGGGTGTAAAGGTCGCTCACTATGAGATTCGCCAAAAGGACGCCTTCGACTGGCCTCTGGCTGCGACCGCGGTGGCTTTGCAAATGAGCGGCTCGACGGTGCAGTCAGCTCGCGTAGTGATCGGTTATGTCGCTCCCACGCCTTGGTTATCGGAGGAGGCCGCGCAAGCCATCACCGGTAAAAGCGTCTCTGAAGAAACGGCCAAAGCCGCCGCGGACGCTGCATTGCAAAGAGCAAAGCCCCTTAGCCAGAATGCGTATAAAGTCCAACTCGCGCGCGTGGCGGTCAAGCGCGCCATTCTAAAAGCGGGAGGTGCTGCGTGAGTCACGCCATAAGCGAAGCTGAACGTTTTAACGTCAAACATCCAAACTTGTGTCCGTCGCTACGATGGAAGGGCCAATTCATCTCCGCTGAACCAGACCCGACCGTCCAGCGCTCGAACGATGGCTTATTTTGGTGCATCCACACTCAGAATTGCATTGGCCCCGACGGCGAGCTCGCTGAACCCGGCAACTGCAGCTCTCGCCGACGCAAGTGCCACGGCACAGGAAATTGCGAATAGTTGTGTGCTGTGGCTTTGCATACGCGGCCGACTACTGCGCGGCCATGCCCTTAACGATAAGGGCAAACGGCAGGTCTTTCCCGGAGTCCAGCTTCAAGGTTCCCGAAAATATCCAGTGGTCCTCAGCATCCTTCGTAAGTGCGGGCGTTGATCCTGAAGCTTGCGTCAGACTCAAAGGACCGGGATGGTTCGTTCCGGTGGCCTTCCGGCTCATCTGCACAACTTCGTCAAACTTCAAGTCTGCCGCAGGATCGGTATCCGCCGCCGCAGGCACCAGCAGAAGGAAGTCCCGATTGGGAGCTACTCCAAGATGGTTCCCGTCATCCGGGATCAATTCATAGCGCAGCGTGTAAGCTCCTGGCGCGATGGGCTGACCACGATAGTCGGTGGTGGCTTGAGGAAATGAAATCACGCCCACCAGAGTCGATTCGGAAAGTTGCGGATAGAGGAGCCCATTACTTTCTTTCGTTGTGCGGGTAGGAACACTCCTCCGCAACCGGATGTCACAGACAGGGCTACCGTCGGTGAGTTTTAACCTTGTTCCCTGGGAATCGAGAACTTGAATGATTGCAGCGGGAACACCCGAATCAGTGGGAGATCCCAGCGTCTCAACCTTGCCTGCCTGGGCGAGACAAGCAAGGCATAATGCCGGAAGGACGATTATCAGCAAAAGGTGGCGCATATCTGCGGTCGCCAAAGTGCGTCCGTTAAAGTGCGAATGTCCCAACAAAAGCGCTTCGTTTGCCGTGTGATTCCCAGTCCGTGCCCAGACCAGGCCCCTGATACGAATCAGTGAGCGCCACTGCTGGCATAGCATGCGTGGTTTCAGTCAGCGGCGGATAGAAAGTGGCCTCATTGCCGCAGAGATGGTCCCCTTCATTGAGCGCCCGCGTGCGCACAGTGGCGAAACGTCCTGCGCGTAGCATCGCTGCGCCATGCTTCTCGTGATTGACGGCCAGCTCCATGGGAGCAGAAATCACTTGTTCAACATTGCGCAGCAGCTCTCCGCCCATATGCTGCGCGAAGGCGGTCAAAGCGGCGCGTTGGCGGTCATTGGCTTGGTCATCAATCATGAGCACGGCCTGCGCTGGATATGGGTTGGCGTATGGATCGCCCAGTGTCGCACGCGCACGCACGGCGGCCGCCACAGTCAGCCCGTCGAGGGGAACTCCATCCCAGCTTCCGCTCTCCACGTGCCATGCCAATATCGCTTGATTGCCCACGAGATTCACTTCGCCATTAGCGAAGCACGACCCCGTGTAAACGTCGGCACTGCGAGTTTCCAAGTAGTCGCCACGAATCTGCTCAGCAAGAACTAAAGGAGAAAGGGCCAGGGTTATGAGAATTGCCAGAACAAACCGTTTTCGCATCGGACACCTCTTAATACTATTTTCCATCAAAAGTATGGGGAACTGCGTGAATTTTTCAGCATGCCAACCCTCATGCGACTTTGAACAGTGTGGATGTATTGTTTGAATGCTAAGTCCAAGAGGAGCGCGTGGTGTAGAAAAAGCTGAACTCAACGGGAACGTTGATTCAGACAACAACCACAGAGACTCCTCAAGGACATATATGTATTACATCGGATCGCTAGTCCTTTCTCGTAAGAATTTTGCATTCTCTGCTTCATGCCGGGTGTCGGGTAAGGCAATGGCGCGGACCGGGCTTCGAATGATGCCGACGTTTCCATCGCCTCCCCTAAAATTCCGTACAGCGAGTTTTCCCCGGTACGGCTTCAAGGCCGGAATATCAGACAAGGCCTTCCCAAAAACCTGGTTTGCCATCGTCCTTCGTGCCCACTGCTTTCACCGTGTACTCCCCGCTCTGTGTCAGGGACGATGCGCGGGTAAGGCACCTCCGTGCGAGCGGCCCCAACCGCTCTACCCCAGGGGCCCTCGCTCCGGTCCGGGTTATGCTGTCCCGGTCCAATCATCACTTAGTCGGCCCCATCCGCCCCACTCGCGGGCACATCCCGACTTCGCCGCCTGGCGGCTTATACGAGATGCCATCGCTGTGCCTATTCGCATAGGCCTAGGCAACCCACGACTGGTTCTGAGCTTTCCTTGATGCTCTTTCACAACATGTCGTCCTCTGAGACCACGGGGAACTCTTCGGCTGCTCTTACCCAGTTTCTCAACGTCGAAGTTTTCTCCTTTTTTCCAAAGCGTTAGCGTAATGGCTGCGATCTTGCGCGCCAGCGTGAGGCGCACCATCGTCGGCTTGATACCTTTGGCCAGCGATCTCTGGTAGAAATCCTGAAACGGTCCCGGCTGTACACTCGCCCTGGTGGCGGCCGCTTTGAATAGACCTTTCAGATCATGGTTGTGATCCTTGTTGAGGCCCCGAATGGAGACCTGCTTTTTGGAGCGCCGCAGTTGGCCTCGCACGTAGCAGTATTCCCCGCTGGTGCGGGTTTCTAATGCCAGTCCGCTGTAAGCCCATAGCTGTCGCTTGGTGCGAAAACGATGCGGCGTCTGGATCAGCGCTACCGCCAGCGCCGCACGAATGGGCCCGAGCGATGGAATTTTCCGGAGCTTGGCGGTGATGGCGTGTTTCCGACTCTCCGCCAAGAGTTCGCGCCGCGCTTGTTGTCGCAAATGCTGCAGCATGTCCAGTTGTTGGTAGAGGTGTTCGGCCCGACGGCGCACCCCGGCCTCTCGGATCTTGCTCAGCCACTCGGCGCGATGACGGGTGTAGTAGACGTCCCGTCCGGCGCAGGGAATCGCCCAGCTGCGATACATCGCTTTCAGGCGATTCATGACTCGGGTCAGATCTTTGACCAGGGTCAGGTAGCTCCGGGCCAGCTCGCGCAGCCTGCGTACGCCGGTCTCGCCGTGATAAACCGGCTCGAGATCATTGAGACGCAAAAGATCGGCAAGTTTGCGGGCATCGATGCGGTCATTCTTGTTTCCATGTTTGAGCAGAGCCGTCTTCCGCGGATTGCACACCACTAACTTCTGAACATGGGGCTTAAGCAGATCATACAGCCAGGCCGCCCAGGTGCCTTCTTCGAAGGTGACCGACAAAGTTCCGCGTAGCCCCGCCAAGAACTCAAGAAGGGTCGCCGCTTTGGTCTCCAGGATGGACTCCATGACTACCTTGCCTCTGCAATCCATCACCGCGACCGAGATGGTTGCTTGATGCACGTCGAGCCCAATATACTTTTCACTGTTCATAGGGTGCTCCTTTTCGTAGGTGGTGGTGCTTGCGCTCACAACCTACTCCAAAAGGGGCGCCCTTTTATAATGCGATTTCGTCGACTATTGAGTTGCTGGTTTGCATTCAGCCGCTCAGGATTGGGCCATCTCGCCACTGGCACTCGTGCGACTAGCGTACGGCTAAGGGAACCGGTTCGAAGACGGCTGTTCCCTATCCGCCCGCTAACTTCTTCCTCGCCATAGGACGCGCAAACGCATTCGTCGGACCGTGTCCGTTATTGGCCATCACCTTGCGGTAATAGTCCTTCGCGCGCGCCGGATCGCCCGCCTTCTCATATGACTGTGCCAATAGCATCAAAATGAACGGGTCTTCCTGGCTGGCTTTCTCTAGTTCCGTGATCGCCGTCTTGTAGTCGCCGCCATAAAACGCTACATATCCCGTCAGATACGGAAAGAATTGTCCCTGGTCCGGATTGTTCGCCTTGTCGAGCGTCGCCTTTGCTGCGACAACCTGTTTTTGCGCTTCGTCGCGCTGTCCGCGGCGAGCAGCAGTACGGGCCTGGGCGTGTGCCCAGCGGAATGCCCACAAATTCTTGTCGGCGTCCTTCATGTCTTTCTTACGCATCGCCGCGTCATAGCCAGTCTTGTACCAGTTTGCGGCGCCGTCGATATCCCCCGATTCGAGCTTGATCCGCGCCAGCTCATTGGCCACTCCGGCCGCCGCCTCGAAGTCCGACTTCCCCGTCAGCTCGTCAAACACCTGCTTCTCGTATTTCTCCGCCTCGGCCGCGTTGCTCTCGAATGCGTACGAAAACGCCATTACTCGCATTGCCCGATTCTTCTGGTCCGCCGGAGCCACCTCGATTGCTTTCTTCAGGTGCTCCCGCGCGGCCGGGTAGTCGCCCTTCAGGTCAAGCGCCACGCCTGATTCCAGGTGCGCCTCGTACGAATTCGGAGCCTTCTCGAGCGCCTGCTTGTATAGCTTCAGCGCCTCGTCCTGTTTGCCTTCCCTATTGAGTTCTTGCCCCTGTTTCACCAGCTCTTGCACATCTTCGGACGATGCCGCAGCTTGCGCACTCGCCCTTTTCCCCATGCAAATCACACCCACCACGAGCGCAGCTAAGATAATCGGAACTCCACGATAATGGGTTTTCATGCGCGCGATTATAGCTGAAGCAGGCGGAGGGCGAAGAAAGGGTTATGGCGGTGGCGTCAAACGTCAGAACATGTGGCTTGTTGCCTAAGGTTGTACCGGAGGGCGCGGGAGAGCGTTCGAGCGATCAATCACCCACTGAGGAAAGACTGGAGTGCTTCTCGGAGGCTGGCCGCGTGTAATGGCCCAGTGATCTAGCCAATTCGTTCCCTCTTCGCCCACATACTCGTCCGCCATACCGTAGGCTGAGTCGCTGAGCGCGTCCTGCAGCGTGACAAATCGATAGCCTCGTTTTCGCAGGAGCTCCAGCAGTTCTCCGATGTGGTCCGCTTCCAGCCAATTGCCATGCAGCAGCAGGATTTGTTTCGGTTCGTAGCCGATCAGGTTCTTCGAGAGCTTTTCGTAGTAGTCGAAAACCTCGCCTGTATACGAAAGATAAGAACTGACTAGTTGCTGCTCAAGTGGGGCGTCCCCGCGTTTGCGGGCGTCCTCATAGACGCCAGCGTACATCCAGTCC
>Ga0137367_10004037_pt1 | contig 11922 bp, 10 predicted proteins | sample SagtaG_14_FD_104939 | JGI IMG/M metagenome (GOLD analysis project Ga0137367, IMG submission 104939) | Vadose zone soil microbial communities from Sagehorn Ranch, Mendocino, California, USA - Sage1_L_80_16 metaG | ecosystem: Environmental > Terrestrial > Soil > Vadose zone | place: USA... | reverse complement strand
AATGAATAAATGAATGAATAACGAATGAATAAATGAGTGAATAACGAATGAATAAATGAATGAATAACGAATGAATAAATGAATGAGGTTATTAATAAAGGAGAATACATACTTACCAGCATTATTGTAAGTAGCACGATTTGTATCGACACTAAGGTAACTAAAGTTTGTTCCAATATAATTGTTGCTAAATTTAATTTTTAATTCAATTATATTTTATAAAAGTAGTGTTTTTTTTAGCCAATTTATAAGTGAAAAAGATGACTCACTGATTAATTCTTTTATTACTACCCGGAGCATTCGGATCTCCTTTAACTGAAATTCCATTTGGACCACTAACATTAGCAGCTTGAAGACCTTTTGGACCTTTGATCAAGTCAAATTCCACCTGCATAATAAATATTAGATACATGTTAATGTATGTGAGTGTGTGTTGTTTATTATAATTGATAATTATTATATCATACATCCTCCCCCTACGAAGCACAACAAAAAAAGAGATGAAAAGTTAGTAATAGAAAATGCGAAAAATGTACTGAATAAACTAAATTTTGTACTCATGGTACCTCAGCAAGGCTCTTAAAACCACCATTGTTATAAATTGCAGTATGATGCACAAAAACTTGAAATAGAACAGAATTACAGATTATAAAGTATTTCAAATTCAAGAACGCTAAAATATTAAAGCGTGATAAAGACACACCAGGAAAGTAATAATGAATAATGATTTGATAAAATTATCTTCCCACCTTCTACTTTTTCGCTAATACCAAGATTATGAGGAATGATAAATCCGTATCCTTTCTGGCAGTTGAAGAACTTGACTTTACCTTGCTTACGACCGTAAGGTATTGTGTTCATAATAAAAATCACGCGTTTTAATAGTTATGAACTAAATAAAATATTAAACATGACAGAAAGTCAGTCAGAGTTTATGTTAGTAACAAGTTCTAACAAGCTTGAATAACTCATAGAAGTTTATAACAAACATTTTCAACCAATTTTGAGCTCTCGAAAAAAGTGGATATTTGTATATATGAAACACACCCAAAAAATTGTTACAGCTTGTATAAAATCACTATTTAAAGTAAAAGATCGGCCAAAATATGTTTTTACACAGTACTACCATCAAAATAAGTGTAAATTTTAAATGAGCCCATTTTATCCATTTTATTAAAAGATGGATGATTTATATTTTACTCAACTTAAACTTCCATTTATAAAAAGGAATATGTTGAAAATAAATTTTGAAACTTTTTTTATTATTGTTTTGATGAAAATATGAGTCCAACGCAAAATCTCAATGAATTTCTCAACGAACTTGGCGAATATAATAACTACAGTACATGTTTGCGTTTCTTTACTTAATTAACATGATCATATCATTTATAATTTGATTTTTAATCATGAAAACTTATATGCAAAATCATTTTTATTATGTTAGTATATACTGTACATATTGTTTAATTTTTTGATGTTTGTTAACAAATAATAATATCAAGTCTATTTTTTTTTTCAGATAAAAGGTGTATCATCTATATTCTTTTTCTTTATTAAAAATAAAATATCGAAATACAACCTCAAATTTAATGCGCGTAATCGATATTCCACACGAAAGATCGCTCATTTATAATGAAATTATTTCATACTTTTCATCGAAAGTGTCATAGTATAGTTTTCAATAATTGTTTTGGGGTTATAAAAGTAATAATAAAAATCAGGATATAATAAATTTTTAATAAATTAATACTTCTTCTGCTACATCGAAATAAAGTTTATAAATTGCAAAATTTAAAATTATTATCAAAATAAAAATATGAGAACAATCCTCATTTGTTGACTTCCGTAACTTTTGAGCGATTTTTTTACGCCGAATTCTCTTTTTAATCTTTCTTCGATTATTTAACCAATAAGATTGTCTATAATATAGATGAGGGTCAGTAAACTGAGTGAATACAACCATATATTAACCATTTGTTTATACTCTTTTTGTAAAAGAGCCAGGACGATAAAGGCCTTAGCCTCCAGGTACAGTGGGACGTCCTCGGGATAAAAATGCATAATCTTTCGAACCTGGACTTAATTAATAAACAATCACACTCACCTATTTTTATTCCGTTTTGAAGTCTTCACAATAATCAATTTCTTTTCTAACATACTTAAATGAACTTCTAAACACCAAGCTTTAATACTTTCGGTTGACATTTTTTTTTGAGCACTCATATTTGGTTGAATTGAAACAGAATATTTAAGGCACATGACGATAATTATATCGATATGGTTAAATTCATCTGGATTAATTAATTTTTACGTGAAGCAGCAGAGCAGAATATATATCTGTTAATAATATTAATATCAGAGCAAGTTTCAAAAATTAAATATTCAAATGATTTATTGGAAACAGTATAAAACCTCAAATATTTTGAATTCTGGTCATACAGTAAACGTGACAGTATGTGTATGTATAATTATTTATATTAGTTTATTTCATAAAATGAAAAATGGCAAAAAATGGTTTTCAGAATTTATGGACTTGTCAATAATGAGTAAGTTATAAGATTTGTAGTAATTACTAATTTTATCCTTATGAATTTTATCCTTATTAGACTTGCGAAGTTGAAAAAAGAAAATCAGGAAGAAATTGTTCGACATTTCAGAGAATAATAATTTTAAATTAGTAATGCAAAAGAAATTAGTAGTAAACTGCAAAGGAAATTTCTAGTTTTCAATGTTTTAAATTTTTTATTTGGAAAAATTTACATCTGATAATTTCTAATTAAGTTTCATATATACTATTATAAAAAACTTTATAGCAAAGAAAGCTAATAAGATATACTTGCTAATACCGATACGGTTTATCATCAATAACGCATATTTCGATAGAAGTGAACCGATAATCTATTAATATAATAAATTGGTTAACGCTAATATACTTTTCAAAAAAATTTATAAAGTAGTAGAAATATAATACTACCATAGTCAAGAAGTGAGTATATGTTTCATATCCATAAAATGACAATTTTTCATTATCATATAACATTAACAATAATGACAATATTTCTCCTAATAAAAAATATTAAAAATATTGTTAATATAATTTCTAATAAAATAATTGTAAAACGATGTTACCTATTATAAACGAATTAAAACCAAATATAGCCGATAATACAGGAGGTAATATAATAAACCATTTTTTAATAAATCCAGCAACTAAAAAATAATTTAATAATTAAAATTTTGATAATTTAAAACATTAAAAAATAAATAAATACTTGCATTCGTTAATTATACTAAATGTACCAGTGATAGTATCTATAGATTGTGTAACTTTTTGAAATTCATTTACAGAATAAGAAGAAAATTTCATAATTTCATTCTTCGAAAAAGATAGTAACTCGTCAAGTTCTTCCTTAGTTTCCCCTACACTATCTTGAAGTTTTTGATGCTCTATCAATGATTTACTTGCAATTTCCTCTACACCAATTAGTTTCTATATAATTTAATAGTCAAAAAAATTATCTTACGGTCAAAAATGCGCAATTAATTATAGCAAATTTGTACCTGATTAATGCTATTTATTTTCTCCACGTTGGAATTCAACAAATTTTGAGCTACATCCTTTATAATTTATAAAATAGTTAATAAATCAATGAGTTAAAAATAAAAATTTAGAAAGACTAACCAATTTTGCGGTTACTGAAGTTATAATTTTATCTTTAAAATTATTTAATTCTTCAAATATACTGCTAATATGCGGTATAACGTGTTTTAAACTCTGTAAATATAAATTCAGTTAAAATTAAAAAAATCTTATAAATAAACGTGAAAAAACTAATATTTAATACCTCGTCAGCTTTTGTGGTGATTTGTGAAAACGCATCTTGAATATTATTTTGAAATGTTTTGAATTTTTCCTCAACTATTAACATTTCGTTCATAATAAATTCCGATTTAGATTTTATTATTTTAATTTCGTTAACCAATCCACTTAGTGAATTGGAGATACGAGGCATTCTTTCTTTTTCTTCATCTCTTAATGAAGATATAAGAATATTTATGCCTCTTATAATATCGTCATAAGTATTTGTCATGTTTTTGCCAAATTGTGTTAGCAAATCTAGAATATTTAATTCCCAATAAAATTAATATTTAACAATAAAATTTAAAAACAATAAAGGAAAACATACCTATTTCAATTGAATATCTTGAACTATAACACATTTGCACTAACAGTAATAAATATTAGTTAGAAAAACTCTCTACATTAAATATTAAAGGTAATATATACTAACCGGCTTCACCATAAAATGCAATATAGGTTGTCCAAAATTGAGCGAAACTTTTAAGGGCGACCAAGCATTGTCTAGAATGATCCTCCATTTCACATACTTTAGGTATATCAAACTCCGCCATCTTAAGTTGGCAAATAGTTAATCGAATTGCATCTATAATTTAAATGTAATTATATTTCATATCTACAATATCTACAGTATACAGTATATGCATTATAAAACTTACATTTTGTTTTTTCATTATCTAATTTTTCCAGTTCCGTACATTGATTCCTAATTGCTAATGAAGCTTCTTTAAAACAGTCGTTTTTACTTTCATATCTTACTAGTATTCCTAAATCAATAACAATGCGATTATTAGTATACAATTAATTTTAACGATTAGTATGTGAAATTTACCTTGACCGATATCTATCATCATTTTTTCTTTTGGATTGTCCTCATTAAAATAACTCCAAAAGTTAAAAGAATTCACAAATCCCTGTGAATTACAAATGATTGTAATGAGCAAAATGCAGAAAATAAAAGATTTCATTTTGTATAGAATTTGATCTAATGCGAAATGAATACATTTTTTTCGCGTTTATATAAGAATTGTTTTAAATTTTATTAGTCTTTATAGTAATTAAGCATAAGAGAAGTTCATTGATAATTGCAGTAGATTTTCCTTTTTAAACATTTATTTTTAAATAGTCACTTAACATTACCATTTTTATATTTCCAATATTTCCAAGTTTCCGATCCGATCCTCCGATCCCTATAATGTTTAAAATAAGTCACAAAATTTCTAAACATAAATCAAATTACGTTGCGCCTGTGCAATGGCTTCATTTTAAAATGATGGCAAAACCTTTTCCTAATGAAATTTTACAAGAAATCTTTAAATATGAACATGATGATATAGAGTTTTTACATTCAGGAGTGTTAATGCTGTCCCAATTTTATGAAATCAACCGTTCATCATGATAAACAATTTTCTTATTTATTGTAAAGAAATATCCTAAAATATTACTTGTAATGACAATATTATTAAGAATTCTATATATTAATTGAAATCTTTTATATAAAAACATCTACTTATTAAAGCAAGATATAAATTTTACGCGCTTTTATCTAAATTGTCCTTTAATAATTGGATGTATAATCTATATAGGTAAAATGCTATAAAATTTGAACCAAGTGATCCTCATATGCCGCAAATTAAGATACACCAAAAATCTCAATTTTGATAAAAAGTGTCTCTAAGCCTCATTTTCATTTTCCTAGCACAGACCCCATATGTTGATTAAAATATATTCAATTTCATTATCTCCTTTATTAGTCTCTCGTGTTCAACACGATGAATTCCATAAGAAATATTGTGAATACAGTATATTGTGAAAATGAGAAAGCATATGGTCAACCCGATTACTACTTCTTCAAAGTTTGTTGTAATTGTGTTAGAGGAAGAGTCGAGCTGTTCAATTTTTTGGTTTCATTCTCTTCTTGAACCACAGAGTAGTTATTTGGATAGCGTCTTTAGTAAGACATTGCAATAATTTTGTGTTAGAAATTTTTATCAGCGAAAATCAGCGATAATAGAAACGGACATGTTGATGAGGGAAATAGAAACGGGGAGAAGGTCGGACATGTTGATGAGGGAATTAGAAACGGGGAGGAGGTCGCCAGGTCGGACATATTAAAGGAAATTCAATTGAAGCAATCATGGTCGAAAGTGAAGTCGGATTTTATGATTCTGATGAAGAATGCACAGGTCTAATATTTTTTTATTGGCCAGCTTATATAGTTCATCATATTGTTTTATTTACAGAACAATAGGTACAAATTTTCTCCATCATACATCTAATTTCTTCAGAAAAATTTTCTCTAGTAAGAAATGGAGCTATATAATTTTAACTATCTAAAATTTAAAGATTTAGGATAAGGTACTCGAGGATTATTGATAAAAAATTTTACATCATTTAAAATTTCTTCGGTTATCAAATTATAATTAAACAAATTTCCTTCGTCTACTATGCCGAATAACTTCAAATCAATATAAATATTATCATATACGCTAAAATTGTTTGCAATTTCTCTTTTTAACTCTGAATTCAAATTATTAAATTCGATTGTATTACCAATCTTAAACAATTTATTCGCAGTTACTTCGCCACTTGAACAAAGTATTTGACGTAAAGGATGAGGAAAATTCCTATAAATTGAATAGACTCTCGTGGCTTTATGATAAAATACTCTTGCACTTTTTTGTTCATTAGTACCAAATATTCCGTTGTTCGTATATAAACTAGCAATTCCTGATCCCTTTATTAATCCAGAAATTAAACTTCTTTCAGATTTTTTATAATCATCCAAATTATCCAATTTGGATTTAATATATTCCAAAAAAGCTCCAACTCTATAGAAATACAATAGACTTTTAAAATTGTAAAATTCAGCCCGAGTTTCAGAATAATAGCAATTTTTAAGTATATTCAAAAAATATTCTTCCAAAGCATCATTTGGAATATAAGAAAATTTTGGATGCTGGATAGTTAATATTTCTTTAAGCAAGCTTGATGATTGAACGATATTTTGAGTTAATTCTGTCTCATCAACGCTACTAACATCATTTGCTAGAAAGTTACGTATTTCTTCATCAGAAAACAAATAATTGTCTAAGGCATTACTTGAACCAAAATCAAATTCCATAAGTGTATTAAAATCCATAGACTGACCTCCTATATTATTATGGTCGAAAGCGATTGCATTAATAGTTTCGTTTAATAAGATCGTGTTATCGGCTACACCAAAATCGGTCCTCATCTTTTTAATTGCAGGACCTTCATTAATCTCAGTATTATTCCTTTTATTTGAGATTATATCATAAAATCCGACTTCACTTTCGACCATGATTGCTTCAATTGAATTTCCTTTAACATGTCCGACCTCCTCCCCGTTTCTATTTCTCTCATCAACATGTCCGACCTCCTCCCCGTTTCTAATTCCCTCATCAACATGTTCGACATCCTCCCCGTTTCTATTTCTCTCATCAACATGTCCGACCTCCTCCCCGTTTCTAATTCCCTCATCAACATGTTCGACCTCCTCCCCGTTTCTAATTCCCTCATCAACATGTTCGACCTCCTCCCCGTTTCTATTTCTCTCATCAACATGTCCGACCTCCTCCCCGTTTCTAATTCCCTCATCAACATGTTCGACCTCCTCCCCGTTTCTATTTCCCTCATCAACATGTTCGACCTCCTCCCCATTTCTATTTCCCTCATCAACATGTTCGACCTCGCCGTTTCCCTCATCTCTGACATTACTTACATCAGTTACATGTATAATTCCCATCAACGAATTAAATCGATTATATAAGATTTCTTCCCTAGAAATTGTAAAACTTTCAATTTCATTATATTTAGCAAGAATAATTTGGGCCTGTTTTAATGATTCTTTGTCTTCTCTTAACATTTTAATTAAGTTGTGTGTTTTCATTTTTGCGGAAATTTTGCATACAAATAAATTAAGCATGTTTTTTATAGATTACAAAATGTTGATCATTTCCTTTTATATATAAATAAAGAAACCCTTGGGTTTCTTTCTTTCACCTTATATGGTATTCATCTGAGTGATCATTTATCGATTTTCTGCCCTCTGATCACTTCTATATATGTATATAATAAAAAGTAAATAATCGTCAATCTTGTTAAAAAAAAAAAATAAAAATAAAGAGAATAAAATCCATTTGTAAAATCATTAAATATACAAAGTGTCAATAAACAAGAGTTAGTAAGTGAAAAGGATGAAATTGATACTCTCCGAGAATTGATATTAAAGATATTAAAGGTATACTTATAATTGAATTCTAAAAAATGAAATTCCCGAAATTTTACCTCAAAAGAATGAATTATTTTATTATTTTAGAATTGGACTATTTTTGGATAATAATTGCTGAGTACATCTCTGAAATGCATCATTTCTTTTTGTAGGTTATTCACTTTGATTTCAAACTTGGATTTTTTTCTTCTTTTTTGTAGGTTCTTCACTTTGAGTTCATTAATTTCTTCCTGATGGAAACTATTGGTGTGATCACGTTGTAAGTTGTGTACTACAGTCAAAATAAGTATAAATACAACCAATATACGAAAATTACTCTCCAATCTCTCAATTCATAAAAAATCGATCAATAAGGTGAGATTGGGCACTTTAGCGCTTAACGGCACGCTCATGCCCACCACTTGCTATTATTTCTCTTGTTTATTTTATTTTATTTTGTTTTCGTATTCAGGAGTAATAGTAATTCGTTTTTTTTTTGTACAATCCCACTTTTATTCCTACTTTTTTTCCTTATAACTACCTTGCGCGCACAATATTCGTTTATTCTCTTTCAGATGACACGATACAACAAACGTGAGAAAAGTTGGACAAAATCAAAAGAAAAAAGAAGAAGCTTACGTTTCAAATATAAATTTTGGTCAGAAATGTTTGATATTGTTAAATATAAAAATATTGGATTAGAATTGGAAATTGCAAAGAATAAAAGAACGATGGAAGTCTTAAATAAGAAGGTTAATGAGGTTAATAATAATTACCAAAAACATGTTGAAATAGCAAATGAATGGAAGGAGCTATTTTATCACCAAATAGAAGTTGCTGAAGAATGGAAAGAAAAATATAATGAATTTACTAAAAAGTAAATGATCAAATTAAATTTAAAATCATTTTAAATTTTGTATTGATAGAATATATTTTATGTTAACGATATCATTATAAATTTCACGCATTTCCGCTTTCTACTTTGAAATTGGTAGAGCTTTAAATATAATGACTTCGGGCTTTTCACAATTAAAGTAATATTTATTTATTACGTTAAAAAATAATGACTTCGGGCTTTTCACAATTAAAGTAATATTTATTTATTACGTTAAAAAAAAAAGCAAAAAATATGTACGAGCGTCGGAAAGTCTAATTATAATATTCTTTAATACATTAATTTGTTCACCTGAAATTAAATTTACCGATACTGCAAGATAATAAAATATTTTGAAATACATACTCTCTTTGCTATTTAAAATTAGAAATAGAGGATAGAAAACGAAAATTAAAAGAAAGATGTTTATCCATTTTTTAAATAAAGACATGGTTCATTTAACAAAATTAATTGCGTAAAGAAATTTGCGTTGATTTCAGATAATCTATTAACGTTAATAATTATAAACATGATGTTTTTTCTAGAATCTTGTACTACTCAAGAAACTTTGTGTAATTGTAAATCTTCTTTACATATAAAATTACACGATTTATCATTCTAAAGATTTATTTTTTCATTCTTGAAATTTCTGAAATTTCAACAATGCTTTGTTGTGATCGACAAATATCAATTGACAAAAGATGCCGTTTATTTTATTCGTTTTGTTCGGTTTGTTTAAAACAATGGTCTCACTGTTTTTGTGAGAAAATTTGCAAAATTACTATTTCTGAACAAAATGAATACTTTTCCTGTTCTGAAAATAAATGCGATTTCTTCATTCCTAGATGCCCTATGTGCTTTAAAATTGCTGAAATTGCTGTTTCAGCATCTGATAGGAATCCTGATAGATTATTTTATCGCTGTAGTTGTGGAAAGTTTATTTCATTTGTCGACACTGTACTAGCCAAATACAAGAGTGAAATGATGAAAAGCGAATATAGAACGGCTGAATTTTATTGCGCAATGTTAGAATATACGAATGCCTCTTATTATAAAAAAGCAACTAGAAGCTTGATTAAACGTAAAATCGTTGACTCAACTTTAGTAAAGAGTATTATCGATCATAAATATGGATCATATATTTGTGAAGATACAAAGAATTCTCTCAGCTTAGATGTTCAGAATATAATTTTAGAATTAGAAAAAAGTCAGCAACATACTACCGCTACTGCTACTACTTCTTCAACTTTTTTTCGTACCACTAATTCGCCTGTTAATACTTCTCAGACAACTAATTTAGAAGATTATTCAAAATATTCACCTACTCCACAAATTAATTCAAATGATGAATGGGGTTACATTTTTAGACAAAGGCGATATTCTCCTGCTCAAAAACCCGTCTCTAATATAGAAATGGATTTTCCAACAACCTCAACATATCAATCATATCAATCAGAAATGAAGACTCCTGCTGAAGTTGAAGATGGACTTACCGTGATTAATAAAAATCTCAAAATGTTGTCACTTTCTCTTAACAAACGTTTAGATCATTTAGATTTGAAAATCAATAGCATTTCCGAAATTGGAAGTGCCTTACATCATCATGATGAAATTTTAAAAGTTCATAAAAGTGAAATTGATGAATTAAAAAGATCTACAAATAGTATATTCGATGAATTGAAAAGTTTGAAAAGGTTAATTAATGTTGATAATAAACGTCAAATTATTGAAGGTGATATTAATAATGAAGACGATGAAGACGATAGTATAGGACTTAGAGTAAAAAAGAGAAAATTTGTAAGTAATAATGAAGCAAAAGAATGTGGAAGAGTTGGACGTGGTAAAAAAAATAAAAAGAAATAAAAACCAATGAATAACAACATTTAGTCATTCGATACATTTTTGTCACTTTATAAAATAAAAATATTATAAATACGCTTCGCCTTATCCAGCGGAAGCAAAAATAGATTTAAAAATTATGTTTAAAGATAATTTGCATTGTCCTATTTTACATGAAAAGAATAAAAAATATCGATAAATCACAAGAAACACAAAGTCTTGCGCGAAAACTCGCTGAATATAAATTAATATTAATAGACAATTAAATCTTATAGTAGAATTTTCTCTAGCCTGATATGTCAACTTTTACTTCAAATGTAATAAATTTTAGAATAAATTTTAACCAATCTTTTTATTGTAATAATTATTATGACTTGCAGAGCGGATAAAAAAAATATTTACTCTAAATTATTAAATAAACTATCTTTTTCTAATCTTCGTTTACGCGTCCAAATCCTCTAGATCTTCGTTTACGTACTCTCTTTTTCCTTCTTGCTGGTCTTCATGTTTTTTTTTGAGATTTCTAAAATATTTGAATTTCTAGACCATAATTCTCTCTTGGAAACATTCGTTAGTAATATAAAAGCTTTAATTAATAATTATATGAAATTAAAGGTCTTAATATTTAAAAATTGGAAATGGAATAATATAACTTTTTTAGTTTATAAAATTATAATCTCAAGAAAATCGAATTAATCAATAATAAGATATATGTTGATGAATTTTGGAGTATTTCTAATCTAAATATTTTAAATCTTGAAAACTGTACTATTGATAATCGGGTTATGGCAAAGGTTACAAAGGAATTTTATGATAAATTGATTATGAATTGTAAAGGAATTTATTCAACTAAAAATTAATAAAATCTCATCGTGCGTTTGATTGGCAGCTTATTCTATAAAACTAAAATTGAATTAAAATATCCAATATTTGTCTTAGAAAAGATTATAAATGCACTGTAATACCGCTTTCGCATATAAATTTCTAACAAAATTATTACAATGTCTTTCGAAGATTGCGAAGACCGACCTCACCACTATCCAAATAACTACCTAGAGATTCAAGAAGAGAATAAAAGACGAAAATTCGAGGAAGAAATTCAACAGCTCGAATCTT
>Ga0137367_10004036_pt1 | contig 11923 bp, 13 predicted proteins | sample SagtaG_14_FD_104939 | JGI IMG/M metagenome (GOLD analysis project Ga0137367, IMG submission 104939) | Vadose zone soil microbial communities from Sagehorn Ranch, Mendocino, California, USA - Sage1_L_80_16 metaG | ecosystem: Environmental > Terrestrial > Soil > Vadose zone | place: USA... | reverse complement strand
GCGAAAATGGTTCCGTAAAAGCACTCGACCAATTCCGCCGCTGCCTCCCGGCTGCCCGCCTGCGCCCGCTGGCAAATCTGTTCGACGGCATCGCTCATCGTTCCTATTGACTGATTAGTCGGCACAGAGTCACTAAGTGGACAAAAATATGTTTACCCGCCGGTTTGAGTGGAATGACGGTTCCGTGGGCAAACTCAAGCGACCCCAGCGCTGTCCAGCCGCAAGCTCCCGCGGAGCACCGGCGCACCGGCTCGTGTCGCTCGGTTGGGGGTCACGTGAATCGCCTTGGAAATCTCGGCAGGGTCGATATCGGGCTGCCGAATCGCCAAGGAAACCTTAAACAACCGTGCGATGTGCTCGATTGATGTTGGCCGAACGATCCAACCTCGGCGATTCGGCCCACGAGGAGCCACGATTGCAGCCGGAGCGCGATGGCCGGGTTAGCAGTGCATCGGCTACAATGTCTTGCTACGTTCGTTAACTTGCTTTATTTGTTCAAGAATGCGCTTTTGAATTTCTGGCGCATCCTCTACGCCAATCCACTTAGCACCCAAACCCGCCGTAGCTTGTGTTTGCCCGGTCATATCTCTAATGTCTATGGAGCTAATTCCTGCAACGATTTCTGGAAGCGTGCGACTAATCACTACGTCAGCTATACGTTCTAAGGGCACGCTTCTGACTTGGTAACCAATGAAACCGTGACACCAAATAACTCGTTTATTGGTCAACCAATAGTGATATCGGCGAACGGCGATCATCGCCCATAAGAATGCAAAAGGAGCAAAAACAATCCCTACGATAGTGATCGAAGCAAAAACCACTGCATACCTCACAAAGCGATAAGGTCGCAATGAAAATATCACCTCTTCTCCTTCCATCAGCCTGATGCCAAAATCGGATGGGGGTTCTTGACTGCTTGTGTTGTGGTCATTCATGTGTGTTCTTTTTGTGCTCATGTGTTCGTGCTAACTCGAACGACTCGCTCCAGATAGCTACTCACTAAGCCGCAGCGCTGGCAAGCAAAGGAAAGCACCCGGTTGTCGCGTTGAACACCGGGTCGCGGCTTTGGGGCTCCTGTAAACGTTCTCTTGTCGCCGTCGTGCTCCACGAAAAAATCCCCGAAACTGAGGACACCGGATCGAACATCTCCGCGCAATGTCGGGCCACCGCACTTTGGACACAGTATGTTCATTGAATAATCGCTTTGTGAGTGGTTTAACTCCACTGGTGAGCGACGCGAATAAGCCGCCGCTGACGTTGCATTTTATACTGACCTGAACTGCTCATCCACGTTCGTTCCACCGACTCGATCGGCATCATACGCCTTTCTTCCAGGTCGTGACCATTCTGATCTGCTCATTGGTGTGTGGCGATGTTTCCCTGGCGTTGGGCAAGTCCCTGCGCAAATGCGCCAGCTTCTCAATCACGTCGGCGTCTTGGGCCATACCATGCCGCTTCAAATAACACCCGACTACCGTACCGGTTCTCCCACGGCCAGCCCAGCAATGCACATAAACCGGATTTTCGTCGGCGATGGATCGATCAACAACATCCAAAATGCAACGCAGCGTCCAAGGAGAGGGCTCTCATGGTGTCGAGTCGCCGATACGCGGACGCCGCCCTACGACTCAAGCTGAGCCATGCCGGACCAGTGATGTCAACCGGGAAAGCGGAACTCAAAACGCCAATCGGCGTTGGCTCCAGCGATCTGTAGGCCGCTTCATTGTGTAATCTCGGTGCTGAAATTCGTGGTCCAGGGTGCTGGTCTGTAACCAGAAATCAAGCCCATGCGAAATCCGCTTCTCTTGATGCTGTTTTCGATGCGGCCCGGCATCTTGCGATAGCGTAGAACTGCCCGTCATGTCTGGGGGACGACAGGCGGCGGCACACCTGCCGGCGCCTCCGGTCCAAAGCGGTGTAGTTCGGGAGACGAAATGTTGGTGATAACCTGCCAACCGTATATTGTCTTGGTTTCGGTGCGGATAATTTCCACCTCGACCAAACTGGACGATTGATTGGTCAGGTCAAATCGAAAACTGCGGCCGTTGATCGGGTGGTCGTATGCAGCAACGGGCTGGAACCAAACCTCAAGCCGGGGCGAAGGAGCACTCGTGAACATCAGCATTAGCACCGCCATTACCACTAAGCCCAGCGTGATCGGAAGAGCTAAACGCTTCATGGCTTCAGCGGCAACGACCCAAGCTCATCGACGGCGGCCACGAAGCGCGTCGATTGCAACAGTGATGCGATGCCGCCGTTAGATGCAGCACATGGTTCTCATAGCTCGAAACTTGCAAATCTCTTGCCGTCCGGTCTTGTAACAAGATGGAACCACCAACCAGGATAATTGGTTGCTCGCGAGGGCAACCTCCACGCAGTCATGTAACCAGAACTTTTCGGATCGGCAGCTTGAACAAGTCGGCCCCTTTCGTCCGCAGGCTCGATGAGTTCTGTGACGCCATCAGGACGCGTGAGCAGCGCGGCGATGTAGGGCGCGGCAGTACCGACAAGTGCATTGGAGTGCGTAAATGAAACCCAAAGCACAGAGGTGTCTTGTGTTGTTGTGAGGGTCCATTGCCTCGACTTGGTGACGGGTAGTTTCCCCGCCGATATCAATGAATCATTGATTTTTCCCAGTATTCCACTTCCTCTGGAAAATGTGTGTTTTGTGCCGTGAGTGAAGGCGAATGTCGTGACTGCAAACGCGGGATCTTGGTTCGTGATCGAACGGGGAGCGTATTCGGCAATGCCAACTGTCGAGCGCACAAACAGAAGAGCACCTACAAGCAAGGCCACAGCCAGGCATGCAACAGTAGTGACGCGTCTTCGAGTCATGGCGTAGTCGAGCGGCATCGGCTAGGTGCGAACGGTTGCCCGTTCACGCCCCCCTAAGAACCGTGCGGGAAAGTTTCCCTTCACACGGCTCAAGCCTTTCTAAGGACGCTCCTGTCCGAAGCATCCCGGCAGTCTGTTGGAGTAACGTGAGCATCTTGATGTTTTTATACCGTGACGGCGAATACCCGCGTCCTACGTCGCGAATGAGGTTGATCCATGCAGCACAGCAAAGAATCAGTGTAAATCCTGATGCGATAGCCGAACGGAGATAAACCGCGTCGTCGATGGTCCGGAGTGCGACAGCTATCGGCGTGAAAACAAGACTCAAAACGAAACCCACGGGCAACGTGACTATTGCCACACTCAGGCTTTCCAGTGGAGGAATGGTGGGATGAGCATCTTTTCGGCACTCCAAAGTGGTCAGCCATTGATTGCGGATTTGGCTGCCACAACATTTGGGATACAATTGTACGCGAACATCAAGGCGATGGTCGAACAGGCAAAGGCTCATCTGATACATTCCATCCAAAATACTGGGGCGATAGGAATCTAACTTACGGCGCGCTCAGTCGGTAGAAGCGCCGCGGGTGAGTCGCCGCGTCAGTGTCGGTGAATTGATAGACGCCGTTGCCCACGGACAGGGCCGAACCGAGGTTCTCCCAACTCGCCAGTGGGGCCGCCACGTCCGCCGAAGCCAGCACCGAGAACGGGACCGCGTTCGGGTTCAGGAAGGAGAACTGGTGCGTGCCCCCTCCCAGCACTCGCATGCTGGAAATGTCGATGAACACCGGCGGCGAGGTCAGATCCGCAGCAGTGCGACCAACAAACGTGTGTTCCACCCCGCCCAGCATCCTGAATGAGCCTCCCACCACCGTCTTCCCGTCGGGTTGCAAGGCCGCCGCGCGAATGAACGCATTGGCGCCCCCCGTGAGCGTCGTGTCCAGCGAGCCGTCCCAGTTCAACCGGCCCAGGCGCAAGCGGGGCTGGCCCTTGAGTGTCGTGAAATCGCCGGCCACCACGATCCTCCCGTTCGCCTGCACCACGAGGGCATGCACCTCGCCGTCCGTGCCAGCGTCGAACTGCCGGTCCAGCGTGCCGTTGGCGTTCAACCGGGCAAGGTTCAGGCGCGACACGCCGTGGACGCTGGTGAAGCCGCCGCCGAACAAAATTTTCCGATCTGCCTGCACGGTCACTTTGCGCACGACGCCCCAGTTGTATCCAACGAAGCCTACATCGGCGTCGAAGCCCGCGTCCAGACTGCCGTCGGAGTTCAGCCGGGCGATGAGCCAGCGGCGCTGGCCGTTCATCTTTTCAAAATAGCCGGCGGCCAGAATTCTCCCGTCCGGCTGCACGGCCAGATCGTAAACCACACTGTCCGGTTGGGCGAGAAAGTTGGTGTCCGGACTGCCGTCCGTATGGAACCGGGCGATGTAGGGGCGAGACTGGAACCCAGCCACCACCTTCCCGTCCGCCTGCAAGGCCAGCGCGAAGGGCATATCGCGCAGCGGCGAGTTGAACGAGGCGTCCACAATTCCGTTCGTCTCGAATCGGACGAGGCCCCTGAATTCCGGGCCAAGCGGATCATAAATGCCGCCAACTAGAATCCTTCCGTCCGGCTGGACGACGATGCGCCGTCCGTACATGCCGATGCGCGGAACGAAATTGGTGTCCGTGCGCCCGTCCGGATTGAGCCGGGCGAAGTTCGTGCGGTAGTAATTGTCCACGATGGTGAATCCGCCGCTGATCAGAATCTTTCCGTCCGGCTGCACGGCAAGCGACTCAATGGAGCTGTTCAGGTAGGGATTGAACGAATCCAACCCGGCCTGACTGGAGCCCCGCGCAGGAATAAAGAGCGCCAGGGCCAGAGCGGCAAGACATCGGGCGAACTGACGATTGGTTTTCATCGGCTTTTCCTTTTCGGATGAGCGTCATGTCGTAAGTAACGACGCCATCTCAGCGACCCGGCCCACGAGAGGACCGGAACTGCAACCAGGGCGCGATGGCCGGTGACGCGACAAAGCGCTCTGAAAAGGTCGGACTCGTGGTAATCGAGACTTGATTTGGAACTTGAGTGCTCATTCGACCTCGCCCGCGGGGGGCATGAGAGCTGAGTCATCGCAGCTGATCATAATGACTTAGGAACCAGGCCGCCTTGCTTTGCGCCTGTCCGTTTGTGGACTGTTGCGCCCAAGCTTGAATCGTTGCAAGAAAAATCGCCACGTCCGCCTTGGAGAACGGCCCATAACTAGTGGCATTGAAGATTTCAGAGATGGTGTTTCCCGGGACGATGGCGTAAATCCCCAGCGCGTTGGTATACTGCTGATTATTGGTGAGACATTGCTGTAGCGCCGGCAGAGCGGGACGCCCAATGCCCGCCAAAGCGCCGGGAACATAGCCGGGATAGCCTTCTACCATGCTCAGGAGCGTTGGAATCGCCGGTTCTCCCAGTTCACCCAGAGCCCAGAAGCCCCACGTCCCCCGTCGCAGTCTGTCATCTGCAGTAGTAATGCGACTTTTAATCACATGCTGCTTGTCTAGTAGCCGGTTCAGCTTCCACCGCCACGTGGTTCCGTCGTGGCGAAACTCACCGAGGAGCCAGGGAATGGCATTGGTCCCGATTGCGCGGACGGCTTCGACCTGAGGTGCACCGGAATCAGCCCGCTTCGAGTAATCCAGTTTGCAGAGTTCATCGAGCCAAACAGACAAACCCTTGCCACCATGTGTTGGCTCCTTTGGCCTGGAGGTCTTCCAAACTATACCGCAGACGACGGTCGCAAGAAGTCCTGCGACGATAAACGATCTTCGCCGGCGCGTGATCATACCAGACTGCTCATAACGGCGAATGCTTGAATGCCCCCAGGAGTGGGGTCAAGAAATGAGTGGTCGTCGACCAAAGGCTCTCAGTGAACTTCGCCGTGGCGTGTTATCTGTGGACGCTGTGAGCAACGAAACGGTCCTTGAGCAGTGAAATGCCTGGGTGTTCGGAGCAAACGGGCCGACCACGGGACCCAGTTAACTCTCCCAATGCCGGCCAGAGTAGAGAAAGCAGGCCTCTTCTCAGCAGAACATCACCCCTGCGTGCCCTCGCTACCTGAAGAGGTAACGAATCTCATTCATACGATCGACACGGCCGTTTGCGGCGTGTTCCTCCTCGACTTTGCAATTCAACTCCATCGCGCCGAGTCCAAACTGGCGTTTCTAAAGTGGGGTTGGATCGACTTGATTGCCAGCATTCCCAACATCGATGTTTTGCGCTGGGGACGGCTTGCGCGCGTTTTGCGAATCATTCGTCTCTTCAGAGGCATGCGGTCGTTCCAAAAGGTCTTGAGGATGGTTTTCCAGGACAGAATTGAGACCGGAGTCGTTTCGCTGGGATTGATGCTGTTCCTCCTCATCGCTTTTGCTTCGGTGTCTATTCTGATGTGCGAAGGTCACGCAGGCGGAAACATCAAGACCGCAGAAGATGCGCTGTGGTGGAGCATCGTCACCGTGACAACTGTCGGTTACGGAGACAAGTATCCGGTGACGACGGAGGGTCGGATCATGGGGGGCATTTTAATGATCGCTGGAGTCGGGACGTTCGCAGCCTTAAGCGGCCTCGCCGCCTCCTTCTTTTTAGGCGCAAGCGAGCGAAAATCCGACGGACTGAACGAGGTTTTAGCGAGGCTTGACAGGATGGAGGCCAAGTTAATCGAGCGAAAAGGCGATGAGCAGTTCACCGCGGCATGTCGGAATAAGGAAGAAGCATGAGCGATTCTCCGTTTGTTCGGTGTCCTTGCGAACATTGCCAGGAAATCATCGACGCTGCACGCGATGAAGTTGGAACTACGATCCAGTGCCCTTTCTGCTCACGGTCAACGGTTATCCCAATCCGTTTTCCTCGGCGCATCGACCCGCATCAGCGCATGAATTGACCGGCCACCGGATTCGCGAATCGAAGCGATCCGCAGCGGCATTTGCACCAGGCAACGCAACCAGTCATCAGCGTCGGCCTTGTCGCTCTCCAGCACGGCATAGCGCCACGCAGTCACCGACTCCTCGGATCGGCGAGACAGCCTCCCGTCAAGCCGCGGATTCGGATGATACTCACCGTCCACAGGCTGGGGCAGAAACCACACACCCTCCGGCCCAACCGGCAGCTGCCGGTTCGCAGTCGTCTCGCCCTTGTCCGCCGACCACATAAACTGCCCCTGCGATCGCATCGCGGAGAAGATAAGGACGTTCTCTGCGGAGCCTTCTAAAGGAGTTGGGACCGGACTCAGTAGGAGCAGCGAATGCCTTAGCCGAGAAGATTCCCCAGCACGACCCGCTAGGGATCAAAGAGCTGAACGAGGAAGTCCATGAGTTCGTAACAGCGACGGGCGACGTGTTTCGAAAGGAGCTTGCTTCCGTAGCGGTCTGGATCCCACGCATCCGGATCGGGTGGAGCGAGAAAACCGTGATCGGAGGCCGTCGAGCAGCGACGATCAAGTATCCTGTCGGAAAGCCGTCTCGCCTCCGGCGGCCAACGGCGGGGCTGGCTCTCCCTGTCGTTTCCGGTGGTTCACCTCGGTAGCGAAGTTGCCCACTGGACTGAGGCGAACCTTTGCCCAAATATTTGCCCAAAATCGTTCACTTTTGGGCAATTCCCTTCCGCTGCTTTCACTTTGTTTCCGCTAGCCCGAGAGCGAGATATCCGCAATACAGCCTTTATTTATATTGGTTTAAGGTGAAACTGGCGGAGAGAGGGGGATTCGAACCCCCGATACGGTTTTACCCGTATAACGGTTTAGCAAACCGTCGCCTTCAGCCACTCGGCCATCTCTCCAAGCACGTCCTCCCTGGACCGACCCGTCACCATTGACCCTTAGCAGAACAGCGGAAGCGAAAGAAAGAAGAAAATCCGCATCGCAGCCCGCCGGGATGACATGTCTGTTCCGTGATTCCAGCTTTTGACACTCCTGCGCGGCGATGAATTTAATGGCAGAGAAATGTGACGCTTCTCAACGCCTCAGCCGACTGGAAGACGAGATTTTCCGAGAGGTTTTAGCCCGCCATCAGGGGTAGGTCTTCACCTACTTGGAAAACGGGATCCGAGACGTAGGTTCCGGCACCATCCCAATCGCGCTGGTTCCGCCGTGGATGTGCATCGCCAAAAAATATCCGGGTGGCATCTCCGGGAGATGTCGAGGGATGAAACAGGTTTTCAATCGCTCAATTGCTCATCAAATATCTCCAAATCCAGAAGGCTGATTTATGAATTCATGGCGGAACGTTTCCTCTCTTGCGTTTCTCATCACCCTCCTTCTCACGGCGCCAACACCTGCTCCGGGCGCGGTGGTGCAGAGTTGCGACGAAGCCGGTCTGCGCGCGGCCCTGGCCGCGGGCGGCCCGGCGAAGTTCGGCTGCGACGGGACGATCGTCCTGACTAACCCGATCGTCGTGACGACTGACCTCACGCTCGAGGCCGACGGGCACGACGTGCGATTGAGCGGGGATGGAAAGGTTCGCCTTTTCGAAGTGAGCGCGAACGGCTCGCTGCGTCTTAGCGGCCTCACCCTCCGCGAAGGGTTCATCCGTGGCACGGATGGCGCGCCGGCGGGAGAAGGCCGGGGCGGTGCGATTCTCGTGGACCAAGGTGAATTGCACGCCTCCGACTGCCGGTTCGAAACCAACAGCGCCGTTGGGGGCAACGGGCAACAAGAGATTGTTTTCGCAGCGGGTGGGGCGGCGCGCGGCGGAGCAATTTTCGCCGCCCAAAGCATGCTCCGGCTCACGAATTGTTCCTTCGTTCTGAACACTGTGCGAGGAGGCTGGAGCGGGTCCTTCGCCATCGGAGGGGAAGCCGGAGGGGCCGCAATTGGGGCACTGAATAGCGACGTGATTGTGGCTGACTGCCAGTTCGCAGGGAACCAGGCCGAAAGTGGGCCGGGCGAAGCAGGCGCAGGCGTCACCCGGGGTGGCGCCTGGCAGCAAATCGGCGGAACGTCCCGGTTCACCGGGGGATCGTTCCGGACGAACATCGCAGCGGGGTATGCTGGTGGTGTATTCCGAACCTCTGCACGCGGCGACGCGTTGGGTGGCGCTTGGTCCCTGGAGGCGGGATCGTCCGTCCTGGAGGATGTCATCCTCGAAGCGAACCAGGCCGTTGGCCGCACGAACTTGTCCCATTTTGCGCCCACAGCATTCGGCGCCGGGGGCGCAGTCTTTAATCAAGGAAACGTTCAACTGCGCCGCTGCACTTTGCGGGGTAACGCTTCGTTGTCCGGCAGATTCGAGCACGGTGGACAGGGCGCCTCCGGAGGCGCGATCCAAAACCTGGGCGAGCTGCTGCTCCGCGATTGTTTGGTCGAGAGCAATTCCACGATTGGTGGAAGCGCAGGTCATGGAAGTTTTGGCACCGTATTCGATCCTGCGGTCGGGAGTGGCGGCGGCTTGTGGAATGGAGGCACCGCAAACCTGCTGAACTCCACCTTCCACGGCAGCCGAGCGGTTGGTGGGGAAGGTGAACAAGATGTAGATGGAACAGCTGTACCGGTCGGCGGATGGCACGCCTACGGCGGCGGCATCTTCAATACTGGAACGCTCACGAGCGCGAACCTGACGATGGCAGGTAACATCGCGCACGGCGGCTATATTCCCCACATAACGGGCGGGAACCCCGCGCCAGGAGGAAATGCCTTTGGAGGCGGCTTTTTCCAAGGCGGCGGGTCCATCATCCTCACCAATTCGACGATCGCCTACAACGCGGCTGTGGGCGGAATGGGGCTCCCCCCGGGCGCAAGCTTCGGTGACAATTTCAATATCTCGAATGGGATGGTGCTCCTGCGCAATTGCATCGTCGCAGGCACCGTTGGCGGGAGCAATTGTGTGGGAGTCATCAGCGACGGCGGCCACAACATCTCCTCGGATTCAACCTGCCAGTTCAGCGCCGCCGGAAGCTTGAATGACACCGATCCAAAACTGGCGCCGCTCGCCGATTATGGAGGCCCCACACCAACGATCGCGCTGCTGCCGGGAAGTCCCGCGCTGGATATACCGCCGATGCCGATGCCTGCCCACCCACCGATCAGCGCGGGCGCCCCCGTCCATTCGGCCCCGGCTGCGACATCGGAGCCTTTGAACCCTCTCCGCCTTATACGGTGGTCGGTCGCGTTTCAGGTTTCTTTGAATCCTCCGGGGACCTCCGGGTTTCGGCCGGGGAGGTCTCGACGGTGCCTGGACCAGGCGGCGATTATATCATGCACGGTTTCACCGCAGGCACGTACATGGTCAGCCCCACCTCGCCAGTTGGAGTCTTTATCCAAAGCAATTGGGTGGTGAATCTGGGACCCGATCAGGTGGTGAACTTCCACTGCTACCGGTCGAACGCAGTAACTCTCGAGCTAAGTGCGCCGGGCGTGCACCGGGTTGTCTTCGCCGGGGAAACCGGTCGGACTTTCCGTTTAATGGGTTCCTCGGATCTGGTGAACTGGCTTCCGCTCCAAACCAACGTCATGTCCGCCAGCGAGATTTTCGACTACCAGGAAGCCGACCTGGGTTCCCCGGCGCAGCGCTTCTTCAAGGTACTGAGTCCCTAGGCTGCGTTGATCCGAAGGAAACGTCAGTCGGCTCTGGTCTCTCTGGACGGTGGCTTGGGCCGAGGTAACTATTCAGGAGTCATAGACGCCCGCCCTCACCCCGGCCCTCGCCCCCGGGGAGAGGGAGCTTCCTTTGCCGCGCTGGGACGAAGTGGCGTTGTTCGGCGGATGGAGCGTCTCATGCGCATTCTACTAACGCGGCAACGGCAAGAGCAGCACCAGAGTTATCAAGACGCGTCGCCACGATCTCCCTCTCCCCGGGGGAGAAGGCCGGGGTGAGGGCGAAAGCAAGCTCAGACCTGAACAGTTACGCGCTGGGGGGAGAGTGATCCGGCTCACGCCGGATGCTACACTTCGGTTCACGGCTCAAAGCGAGGGTCACCGCCGGGATTAGGGTATTTCACCACACCCGCTTTCAGGTAGTTCACATGGCCATCGCAGGCGGCAAAGTTCATCCCCCCGCTATGGCGACGGCTCAATTGATCATTCCGGGCATCGAAATAGCCGTCGTTGGTCGATCCCGCCGGGTCCTCCGGGGCGGCTTCTTCCAGGAACAGAAATGTTTTCGACGGCCCGGAAACTCCGGCCTGGGAGATGCCAGCATGAAAGCCGACGTTCGTGGTCGAGACGCTCAGCAACGAATTGATCGCATAACTGTCGCCGGAGCGGGCGCGGTCAGTGGGACATTCGAAAACTCCCGGGCTTTCCAGATCTTGGTAGAGGGAGCCGAGCGAAGGATCAAACCGCGTCGGCCCCCCAAAATTGATGAAATAGATCCAGCCGCCGCCACCGGAATTGTTCCCACCCCCGACCGAACCTTCCCACACGCCCGGGAACCGCTCTTCGAAGTCCAGGGAGTAGAGGTGGACGGCGACGGCGAGTTGACGCAGGTTGCTGGCGCAGGCGGCTCTTCGGGCCGACTCCTTGGCCCGGCCCAACGCCGGCAGCAGCAACGCCGCCAGGATCGCGATGATGGCGATCACGACGAGCAACTCGATCAGAGTCAATCCGAGCTGACCCTCGCGTCTGCGTTTGTGGTCTCGCTTCATGAACCTCGTCGCATCCGGCGTGAGCCGGATCACTTCCCACCAGCGTGAGCCAGCGCCCAGAGAGATCCCAGCCAACTCACGTCGGCTCACGCTGACTTGTCACTGGTAACTGGTAACTTGCAATTGGCGATTTGCCGAGATCCATTACAAGCCTCATTCATTCTCCAATTACCAGCTACCAGTTACCAGTTGAAATCATGAACGCAGTTAGTTGCCGCCTTTGAGCACATTTAAAAACTGTCTCATGGCCGGTGAGAGCACTTTGTTCCGCTTATGAATGGCGGCGAGCGGGCGATAGAATTCCGCGTCCTCGATCCGGATCTCGGCCAGGGTTTGTTTGCTCACTTCCTGGGTGATGGTGCCATGGGGGACGATGGCGACGCCCGCGTCGATCTCCACCGCGCGTTTGACCGTTTCGATGTTATCGAACTCCATGACATGCTGCACGCTGACGTTGTTTTCCTTGAGAATTTTGTCGAT
>Ga0137367_10004018_pt1 | contig 11945 bp, 11 predicted proteins | sample SagtaG_14_FD_104939 | JGI IMG/M metagenome (GOLD analysis project Ga0137367, IMG submission 104939) | Vadose zone soil microbial communities from Sagehorn Ranch, Mendocino, California, USA - Sage1_L_80_16 metaG | ecosystem: Environmental > Terrestrial > Soil > Vadose zone | place: USA... | reverse complement strand
CTGCCGAGGAGAAGAGTGGAAATCCGCACCGATGGAGGCGGTCACAACCTTGACCTGGACATTGCGAATCTAACTCTCAAACATCTCCTGCTTCTCCGCATTTATTCAGAACCCCGATTTGCGCGCGGATTCCGCTATGACCGCGAAGACATCAGCCGTGCCCGCGCCAACGAGCACCTAGCCGCGAAACATGGTCTGCGCGCCGAAATCGAGAATCCATTGACGGGCAAACCAATTGCCATGCGCGAATTCCTCAAGTGGACTCTTAAGGAAGTGAGACCCTTGGCTGAAGCGTTGAATTTGTGGAGTGATTTGACTCCACTTATAGAAATCTCAGAAGGCGCGCGCAACACTGCAGAGAAAATGCGTGCCCGCCTGCAAATGGAGTTGGGTGAAAACGACGAAGTGCCAATGAAGGTTTTGAAAGAACTTCAGTTTGAACGCGAAGCGCAAGTCAAAAGTGACGTGGAGCGTATCGCTTCTGAATATGGGTCTCTCGGTAATGATGCGTCCAAGATTGGCGAATACCTACAGCGCTCGCGTGATGTTTTGCGTCAAATACCGACCGCTCCGATTCGGTTTCGCCCGCGCCCACAGGCTGTGATTGAAGTCTCCTATCCTGACAAGACCTCTGAAATTTTAGATTTGGCTCAACAACTGATTCGCATCCCAAGCGTCACAGCTTCTCCGAACGAGCGACTTGATGAAGTTCATCGTGCAGGTTCATTGATTGATGATTACCTCCGCAATGCAGGTCTCGAAGTCAAATTCTTCGATGGAAAATATCCCGCCGTTTATACAAAATTTTCGCAGTCAAATGTCAAAAGTCAAACGTCACCGATTTTATTAACGGGACATTTTGATGTTGTTGAGCCTGAACCTGATGACTCCCAGCTTACCCCGCGCATCGAAGGCGATTACCTCTGGGGTCGCGGCGCAGCGGATATGAAGACCGTTGTTGCCACATACATCGTTTGGATGAAAGATATAATGAAATCAGGCGCGCCCTATCCCAGTATTGGTTTGATGTTGGTTGGCAATGAAGAGAACGGTGAGTCCGAAGCATGGGGTACACCATTTGTTTTGAAGGAATTAGGGATTACACCTTCCTTGTTTATAGCAGGTGAACGCACAGGCGAAAAAGGAAACGAACTCTTTGGCGAAATCTGTGTTGAGAATCGCGGCGTGATGCGCTTTCATGTGATCGCGCGCGGCGCAAAAGGTCATTCAGGAATTGCAGGCACAGGTGACTTGAGCGAGAAATTAATTTCTGCACGTTCAGCATTAAACGAGATCTTTGCCAAACATCTCACCCTCAAATCATCGGATGGATGGCAATCACAAGCGAAGTTTCCGTTCATCAATGTTGGTATACCTGGCGTATACAACGTCACTGCGGCTGAAGGAATCTTGGGAGTTGAGATTCGTCCAATTCCGCAAGATGATATTGTTAAGTTGAAAGCTGAGGTTGAAAATTATTGCGAGACAAATGGGCTTGACTTATGTATGAATGTCATGGAAAATGGCGTAGCATGTGACGCGAATAATCCAGCCTTGAAAGCCCTGATCGAAGCTGTCAAGCAGGCATCGGATGGGGAAGAGCCGAGAATCGGGAAGAAACTTCCAGGCACAAGCGCCAGATTCGCTCCAGGCGGTCAAGCCGTCGTATGGGGGCAGTCGGGGATTGGTCCACATGCGAAAGATGAAAGGCATTACATCCCAAGCATCGAACCGTATTACAAATCGTTGAATGAGTTGGCGAAGTTATGGAAATAAACGTGGGGCGGGATGCCATTCCGCCTTACTTTTTCTTCGGTGGTCGTAGGAAGTCAAATGGGGGACGCTGATTTAGCTTGATCAAATTCGCGCCCGATTCACTGACATATAAAGCTGTCAGTGAACCAGTATCGCAACTCAATCTTTGGAAGTGATCGAGCGGCAAGCCTAGAAAATGAGATACCACCAATTTGATTGGGTCAGCATGGAAGACAACGGCCACAATATCTCTTGGTTTGTTGTGTTTTTTGACGATCCGTTCAAATACACTTACATAACGCACTTGTGATTCGACAAAGGATTCGCCCTCGGGAAAACGAAAACGTGAAGGCGCATTTTGCACAATGCTCCAAACTTTGGTAAGGCGCAAAACTTTCAGTGATTTTCCCTGCCAACTTCCGACGTCAGTGTCCATCAAGTCCGGCTCTTGGATAATCTGTAGCTTACGCGCGGTGGCGATTGGGGTGGCGGTTTCGATTGCCCGTTCAAGTGGACTCGAATAAACGGCTTTGATCGGAACATCTTTTAGCGCCTCGCCCAAAGCCTCAGCCTGTTTCTGTCCACGTTCATTTAGATGAATCTCGGGCAGGCGTCCAGGCAGCTTGCCTGTTTTGACAAAGTCATTTTCGCCGTGACGGATGAGAAGGAGAAGAGGCATATTATTTGATCTTCCTCTTCATTTCCTGGATCTGCTCTTCGCTCATGGCGGGGATGTTATCCACTTTTGTGATTCCCAGTGCCTGCCGCTGCGCCTCGCGCCACATGTCGAGACGCGCGTTCACCTGTGATTCGTATCCCTCCTGGGAAGGTGAATAAAAATACGTTCCCAGTAATCTCTTGGGCAAATATTGCTGTGGGATGAAATGACCTTCATGCTCATGGGGATAGACATAATCCTTGCCGTGTCCCATCGCCGCGGCATCACGGTTACCATCCTGGAGGTGGCGTGGCACAGAAACTATTCCCTCATCCTCGATTTTCTTCATAGCTTTGAAGTACGCGCCTGCACTATTTGACTTGGGTGCAGTGGAAAGATAAAGAGTCGCTTCGACGATCGGGTAAATCCCTTCAGGCAAGCCGATATAGTCGAAGGCTTGGGCCGCTGATGCAGCAACAACAAGCCCCATTGGGTCTGCCAAGCCGATATCTTCTCCCGCGAGGATAATTAATCGGCGAATGATAAAGCGTGGGTCTTCGCCCGCGTAGATCATCTTGGCAAGCCAATAAAGGGCCGCGTCGGGATCAGAACCGCGCACGGATTTAATGAAGGCGCTGATCGTGTCATAGTGCACGTCACCATCTTTATCGTATAGGACTGCTCTACGCTGAATCGACTCTTGCGCCACATCCAGCGTGATGTGAATAATTCCCTTTTTATTCGGTGGTGTGGATTCCACTGCAAGCTCTAGCGCGTTGAGCGCGTTGCGAACGTCGCCACTGGAAACTTCGATTAAATGGGAACGGGCATCAGGGTCCAGAATGATGCGTTTGTTTCCGTAGCCGCGTTCTTTGTCGGTGAGGGCACGGTCAATCAGGATGCCCGTTTCTTCCTGATTTAGGTTTCGCAGTTGGAAAACCCGTGAACGCGAGATTAACGCTTTGATGACTTCAAAATAGGGGTTCTCAGTCGTCGCGCCAATCAGGGTTACCGCTCCGTTCTCGACGTGAGGCAAGAGTGCATCCTGCTGGGCTTTATTCCAGCGATGAACCTCATCCACAAAAAGAATCGTGCGGATATTATGCAAACGCCTGCGTTCCAGTGCTTCCTCAATAATCACACGCAGGTCAGCTTTGCCTGCAAGAATAGCTGAGATGGTGACAAAATGGCTTTTGGTGGTATTCGCGATAACTTGTGCGAGAGTGGTTTTGCCCGTACCTGGGGGTCCCCATAAAATGATTGAAGAGAATAACCTATCTGCTTCGATGGCGCGACGGAGAAGCTTGCCTTCGCCCACGATATGTTCCTGGCCGATATATTCATCCAGTGTGCGCGGACGCATACGCGCGGCGAGCGGCGCTTCCTGTTTCATGCGTTCCTGCATCGCGTGATCAAAGAGATCAGACATGAAGTGATTATAAACAGAAAGAGCTGTGCAAGACAACCCTTTTTTTAAGCAGCCATGCTTAATCCGCCGTAATGTATTATGGCATAGGTGTAAGCGGTGGAGGAGGGGGCGTCATTTGTAATGCCTGTGCGGTCACTGTCTGTACGATTTGTGTTTGTAGAACCTCTTGAATTCGAGGTTGCGAGCTCACTTGCAACATAAATATGTAGAGGAAGTAAATTACGATGAGCGCTGGGATTGCCGCGAGCCATACCGTTACAGGTTGTACGCGTAGCCACTTTTTCAATCTGTCCCACCAATTTTGCTTGGTAGCCAATACCATTGCACGCTCTTTGGTTTTGCCGATCTCTTTTCGTAAGAAAAATAATTCGCTATCCTTAGCGTCTAATGGTTTCAGTCTCTCTTTTTTGTCTTCCTTTTCAACTTGCAAATCATCTAATTGGGCGTCTTTTAATCGGCTTCTTATTTGCTCTAATTTATTTTCTATATCCGTGATTTCATCATCTAGAAAGGACTTTAGTGTCTCTTTCGTTTCATCGTCACCATTCATTTGCTCACCTCTTTCTCAATTGGATGCGCGCTTGCTCCACGAAGATTGCCCAATCTCTTCAGGATGTCGAAGCAGAACGGAGCACCTTGTCTAGAGACCAGCGCACTAATGAAGATGCCGATAAGTTTCAGGAGAATATTCATCTGATTATTGGATTGGGGTGGGGCAAGACATTAGGTGCTGGCAAAGAGAGGGATACCAAAGGATTGATCACGGCCGGGAAATAATTGACAATTACTGTCATATAATGCGCGGACTTCGCTCACATTGATCGCCCACCCAACAGGGAAATTGAGACCCACAAATTGCTTCTGAAATCTCGCATTGCTCTCTCCGGGTCAGCTTGGAACTCCTCCTCGGGGAACCCGAAATTTGGAGCATTCTGTATCATTACCTGTCGGACGGAAGGGTCGCGCCACAAATAGGTCGTAATAAAAATAGGGTCTATATTTAGGATTAATGCAAGTATGAGCCCAACCGAAAAAACCATCTGTTGAGCATACCCTCGATACCAATCAGAGAGCCGATCCATTGCGTTATTGAACCATATTTCTATATTTACCCTCGACTCGTAAATCTTATCTTCCACCGAGGCGGTTTTTTGGTAGAGTCCAGTGAAAATATAATCCAGTAATTGTGCTAATTCAGGGTTTTGCTTTTTAGCTGCCTGAATTTTGGTCCTCATTTTGGTTAAAGTGATTTCGTCTAGTTGCGCTCCTTGATCAGATTTATCTACATTCATGAAAATATCAAATACGGCTATAGCGAACGTGCGGGATGGTATGTAAGAAGGCGTTCTTATCCTTCCTCTTTTATCTACAAAGCATAGGATTTGTATAAAGGGATGGTTGTAGAACTGCGCGACCAACAGAGGGTCGCTCAACATTCCTTGAATTGATTGCTCCAAGAATTTTGCCCGCAGGTTATATTGTTGGCTGGACCACTCTTGAATTTCCATTGTGAAGATGCTTAAGAGGAACAAAATCATGCCTAATCCAACGACTACGTCGACAACAGGTGAAGAAGATGAAACATTTACTGGCATAATTCTCTCTTTAATCTTTGCCTATCGCGCAGATGAAATCGTAGAATGGCCGGAATCTCATTCATTTTCTTTACTTGTATGGTGAAATTGATTGACAATATGAGTAGTGTGGTGAGTTCATAATAGGCAGAAAGTTGACAGGCTTGGCAGCCCACTTTCGACAGGATCAAACGGATTACTTGGTCGCTGTTGGTACAAGAGTTGGTGATTCAGTAGCGCTAGCCGTCCCGATTGGAACATTTGCTATAGATACAGCACTGGCCGTTTGCATGACCGCCACCGTTGCCGTTTGTGCGGTTGCTGTCTCTACTTGGAACGTTTGAATTACGGGTTGTTCGACCCGTTGCCAGGTTATGATAGTGAGAAGGTATATGGCTATTAGCGCCGGAAATAGCGCGAGCCATGCCGTTACGGGGAGTGTGCTTCGCCACTTTTGAAATTTATCCCACCAAGTTTGCTTAGTAGCCAGCTGCATTGCACTTTCTTTGATTTTTCCGGTCTCTTTTCGCAAGTAGAATAATTCATCGCCCTCTAATGATATCAATCTACCCTTTATGCCTGCTATTTCAGACTTCAAGGTAGTTGCTTCGACACCTGCTAAGGGTTCTAATTTCTTCTCTAGGTCTTCAATTTCTTTTAACAGAAAAGACTGAGTGGTCAGTTTGCCGATATCGTTTTGTAAGGCAGATAATTCACTCTCGTTTGATGAACTCAATTTATCTTTTACATTTTTCGTTTCAGCTTTCAAGGGAGTTGCTTCGGCACTTTCCAATACCTCTAACTTCTTCTCTAGATATTCAATTTCTTTAGTTAGGAAGGTCCTAGTATTTTTTGCTGAATTTTTCGCCAGTGACTCCGCCTTATCTTTGATTCTGTCGATGTCTTTTTTTAAGGAAAATAATCTGAAGACGGATGCTTCACTATCATCTAGTGACTCAAGTTTCTTTTTGTTCTCATTCGTTTCAGCCCTCAAGGCAGTTGCTTCGGGGCTTCCGAATGGTTCTAATAGTTGCTCGATATAGTAGATTTTTTCAAGTAGGGACTCCAGTGTCTCCTCGGCATTTTTCATTTTATCCCCAGTTGGTTTTGAGGAAGAAGATTTTCTATTCATTTGCTGCCCGCTTTCTCAATGGGATTCGCGCCGGTTGAGCGAAGATTTACTAGTTTTTTGAGGATGTCGAACCAGAATGGAGCGCCTTGTGCAGTCATCCCGGCCGTAAAAAGGATACCCAAAAATTTAAGAGCGATATTTGTCTGGTTGTTGGATTGGGGTGGGGCAATACATCTATTCGTAGCAAAGACAGGGATACCAAAAGCCTGATGATCGCTAGGAAATAATTGACAATTACTATCATAAAATGCTTTGCCTCCGCTCTCACTCATTACCCAGCCAATAGGTAAGTTGAGGCCGACAAACTGATTGCGGAATTCTTGCATAGCCTGTTCAGGATCTGTCGCGAATTTCTCTTTAGGAAATTGGAAAGCTGTAGCATTCTCTACCAAGACTTGACGAACAGAGGGATCGCGCCAGAGATACAATGTAAGATTTATGGAATCGACGTTTAAGAATAACGCAGCGATCAGCCCAAGGACGAACGCGATCCCCTGCGAATAGCGTTTGAATACTCCGTTGACTCGATCCATGGAATCGTTGAACCACTTTTCTACATTTTCTCTGGCTTTGGCGACGTATTTTTCTTTTTCAGTTGTGTATTCTTCTACATTTAGCAATAAAGCACTCAAACTTTGATTCAATTCCGGGCTAATGACGCTCAATGCCGCGACACCCTCCCTCAGTTTATTTAATGTTGCATCATCACTTTTTACAAATCTCTGTTTTTTCGAGACTTCTTCCAATTCATGCTTGATAACCTTCGCTTCCGTGAGAGTGCGTTCAATGACTGGTCCGTATTTAGGATATAGTTTTGAAAACTCATCTGCTTTCTTTTTCAGTAAATCCAAACTAATGTTCGTGATCGCGGTACCTGCTTCTGTTGCCGCCGCGCTACGAGCAAGATCTGCCAGGATATTCAACGCATCAATGGCTGCCTGATCCCGGGTCTTTGGCTTCTCTTTTTCAAGGTCATCTCGAATTTTAAAGATGCCTTGTTGAATTAACGATGACTCAGTACCAGCGGTCATTGCAATGTCAAATAGGGATAAGGCAAACTGCTGAGAAGGGATATAAGATGGTAACTTTCTCTTTTCCAGGGTAGGGCCGCGAACGATGGGATACCGGAAGAACCCCGGGGCTACGGCAGAAGGTTCTTTTCTCTTCTTTGCAGTAAGTCCGCGAATCACGGGATGATCATATAACTGGGCTTTGAGATTTGGATTGGCGAGCATTTCATGGATAGTATCCTCCATATCTCTGGCTCGCTTATTCAAAAGGGTGCTAATCCACTCCTGAACCTGGATCGTACTCAGGCTGAGAGTGATCCAAACGAATATGAGACCTATTGCTACATCAATGATAGGACCTATATTCATGCTATCCTCCTTCAAAAGTTAGACGATTTTCAAATGGAGTCCGATGTTGGTTCAGAAAGATGCAATAGCGGTCTTCATATTGGTGAATGTATCGATGTACATATCAAAGCCACTGGTTTCAAAGGCCGTTTTCGTTTCTGGCGATAAGTTGAGCAATTTTAGATGAGGGGATTTGTATGTCCCTGCACTAATTCCCTTTTTCATTTGTTCATCACTGAGATTAGCATCGGGGTTACGGGAACGAAGTTCATTGAAAATGGTGTGCAAGGCGCGTAAGCCGGCACTACTCACAAACGGCGCGTGGGATAAGTCAATCAGAATATAACGTGTACCCTCGTCAATTAGTTTTTTTGCGGCTGATTGAAATTTGTCATAAGTCGATGAGTCAATATTCCCATCCACGTGTAAGACGGTAACGGGAACGCGACCTGCTTCAGTTGAGACTTTGATTTCCATGCTCTCCTCCGTGAGATTAATTCCTTAGGCAATTTGGGATATAGATAGTATATAGAAGAGTACGATAAATTTCAAGGCTTACGCGTTAGGAGTTTCGACTTTGTTCCGGTTATCCACAGGACTGCTACGCTGGTGTGACTGGTTAACGACATAAATGCCAACCATTGCGATTGCGCCGCCGATTCCCTGCCAGCCGCTGGGAATTTCACCCAGCAGTGGAATTGCTAGAAGAGTTGTGACGATAGGCTGCAGAATCATGGTCGGCGAAACAACCGAGGCGGGGAGATGCCCGAGCGCATAAGCGAGCGACATATAACCGATGATTTGCGAAACAACCGCAGTGGAGAGAAAGATCAGCCAAGTTCGTGAGGGATAACCCGATAATGGATATTGAAGCACTCTGTTTGCGATAAAAAGTGAGATGCTCGCCCCAATCCCGACGAGCCAGATATGACTCACCGGGTCAAAGTGAATGCGGCTTCTTTCAGTGAAGAGGAAATATCCACCGTAGAAAAAACCCGTAAAGATCGCCATTGCATCTCCAATCCCAAAACGGGGATGAAGAATAAAATCCGTTCCCATGACAAGGATAGCGCCAAGTAATGTGATTCCGAGTCCGCGCCAGAAAGCGGGTGTGAGTCTTTGTTTTAGGATAAGCCAGGTACCCAGTGCAACCCAGAGAGGCGCTGTGTTCCCAAGCAAAGTTGCATTGGCAGCGGTTGTATACGAAAGCGATGCAGTCCATAACCCAAGGTCACATGCGGTGAATATACCGGCGAGCAGCGGAAATAAGATCAACCATGACTTGATCGATCGATTCGTTTTGAGGCGCGGCGCAAAAAATGGCAACAACAAAAATATGGAAAAGAAAATACGATAGAACGCGGTGACGGGCCCCGGCGCGTTTGCCCAGCGTACGAACATAGCGGACAAACTGAGCGCAAGGATACCTGTACCTAGCGCGAGGTATGCAAGCAAGGTTTTATCTGCAGGACTCCCGCTAAAGGCACGCGGGACTATAGTGCTTGGCTTGTTTTGAGTCATTATAATGTGATCCGTAGTGTATATGAATTTTCTATTGGACTTGCAGACGATCGAGGAATGAGGGAAGTTCATACAACGTGGATAGGCTCGCATCCGGCTTGACTGGTAGCTGGTCATCGGATCTTTGGCTAGCGCGACGGTCGAGCCAGATCGCGTATAATCCAACGCTTTGCGCGCCGCGTATATCTGCATCTAAGTTGTCGCCAACCATGACCGCCTCAGAAGGGAGGAAATACCAGTTTGATAACGCGAGTTCAAAAATGCGCGGATGCGGCTTGCGGTAGCTGCACGCGGCAGACGTGAGAATGAAATCGAAGTATTGAGAAATACCAAACCGACGCGCAAGTTGTTGCACATCTTCATCGTCGCCAGCGTTTGAGAGCAAACCCATGCGATAACCGTCCATTTCAAGTTTGTGAAGAGTTGGCATTGTGTCATCTTCGAGTGCCCAATTTGTTTGCGTGATGGCAAACAAACGGTCAAGCCCACCGCGAATGATTTTGTCTGAAACATCCCTGTAGCCTTTATCGTTAAGTACATCTCGCAAGACAAAAGAGTAAGTCGTTTCGAGTAAATCTTTTTCGCGTTTCTTAAAGTATTTGTCGAGTCGCTTACGGAATTCGCGTGGGAACGTGGATAGGTTCAGTTCCATGCCCTGATCGCGCAAATAATTCGTAAGGGCTTCATCTGCCTGTGCAGTAATGGAACCCCAAGAGGAACGCTCATACATGAGCGTTCCACCTAGATCAAAGATCACTGCGCGCAGAAAATTGCGAGGCATATCGATGAAAAGTGGCGATTATTTTCCAAGCACCACAGCCAGAATTGGAACCAAACTTGCACCATTGATAATAAAGTGCGTGATAATGCCGGGCCAGGTGTTTTTTCGTTTGTGCGCCACATAAGAAAGTGTCAGGCAAACGGGCAAAAGTCCAAGCCAAGCCCAATATTTAAATGCATGAAATAATGTCCAAAGCGTTCCATGAATGATCCAAGTATTTCTACCTTGAATCAATTCCTGCCTGGGTAGAATTACCCCGCGCCACCAAAACTCTTCTCCAAAAATGTTGAAAGAAAGAAGAATCAAAGTAAAGATGACCAATCCCCAGTTTCCTTTTGCATTCGGTCCCAATGAGTTTAGGAAGATGGTCATCAAATTTGCGGGGTCAACAGTTGGATCCAGTAGAGCTGTTGGTATTTTTGTGGGAAGAGGAACAAATCCTTTTACTACAAGCAGTTGACCGAGTACACCAAAGAGGCCTGCACCAATCAACATAATCACAAGTGAAACACCGGTCCACGCCCAGTCGGTCTTGTCCATTTTCTTCAGGCGAAACCGCTCTTTGATTGCTGTCCAATTGACAGGATAACCTTCCATCCGCAATGCTATGAGAGATGCAATCAGCATGATGATCAAAGGAATTAATAGTGATAAGCCGTAGCTCATAAATTCAGTGAGACCTTGATTCATAAGAAATGGGATTAGATAATAAACACTAAGTACAAATACGAGGGCAGGAATTCCAAAATAAAGTAATGCCATTGGAAAGGTAATAGGCTTGAGCGGCCGGCTATCTGATGACATCATGTACTCCTTTATGCGGGGAACGAAATTCGGCTTATTTCTGGTTTCCATTCGATTCCACAGTCAATGGTTTCTGCGGCAAAGTTGTGACAAGCACTTTATCCACCCTGCGACCGTCCATATCCACGACTTCAAATTTCAAGCCATGCCACTCAAAATGATCGGTGGGCTGCGGTACCCTTCCAAGCGACATCATGACAAATCCACTCAAGGTCTCGTATTCAGTTTCATGCGGTAGCGGGGGCAGGCTGAATATCTCTTTGAACTCATCTACCTCCAACATACCATCCAGCAGCCAGGAGCCATCCTGCCGTTGTGTAGCTTGAGGCTCGTCGAGCTCCATCTCACCAACAATTTCTTCGAGAATGTCGTTGATTGTCAATAATCCCTGCAAGGCTCCAAACTCATCGATAACCAACAACATATCCGTCCCTTTTTCCTTAAGGATTTCAAGTGCTCGGGATGCAAACATTGTTTCCGGCACAAAGAAGGCAGGTTTTAGCAGGTCTTTGAGTACGATAGGCTCGCCGTTTAGACTTTGTACAAGCAAATCTCTTGCTTTGACAATACCTAGGATAATATCTAACGAACCTTGCCGCACGGGGAAACGCGAAAGATTGCATTCGGAGATCTTCTGGCGGATCTCTTCGATCGAGTCTTCAATATCCAGCCATACGATATCTGGGCGCGGTGTCATCAGCGAATAGACTCGTCGATCTCCTAAGCTGAAGACGCCTTCCACCATATCCTGTTCAGATTCTTCAAAGACGCCGGCCTGTGTGCCTTGATCGATGAGCAGTTGGATCTCTTCCTCCGTGACTGGTGGTTCTTCACTAACTTTCACGCCCATAATTCGCAACATCGATTCAGTCGAAAAACTCAGAAACTTTACAAACGGCGAAAAGATGCGGGTAAAGAGCATCATTGTCCTTG
>Ga0137367_10004009_pt1 | contig 11951 bp, 6 predicted proteins | sample SagtaG_14_FD_104939 | JGI IMG/M metagenome (GOLD analysis project Ga0137367, IMG submission 104939) | Vadose zone soil microbial communities from Sagehorn Ranch, Mendocino, California, USA - Sage1_L_80_16 metaG | ecosystem: Environmental > Terrestrial > Soil > Vadose zone | place: USA... | reverse complement strand
TCAACTCGGTGCTGGCCTGGATGAAAAGGAAACCTTGCTCGATGCACTGCTTGATTTCTTCGGCACTGGTGGCCAGGCGGCCCGGGAACTTGTCATGCCGTCTCGCGGCGGCGACGACTTTCGCCATCGCCTGCTCGAGCTTGGGATGGTTCATCTGGCCGCGTAAGCCCAGGGAAAAGGAAAGATCGCTCGGCCCGATGAACAGGACATCGATGCCGGGGGTGGCGGCGATTTCGTCGATCCGTTCGACGGCGCCGGCTTCTTCGATGATGACGATCACCATGACATTGCGGTCGGCGAAATCATAGTAGCCTTCAGGGGCGGGCCAACGCAGCGACGCGAGGCCGGCGCCGGAGCCGCGGCGGCCGGCGGGCGGATACTTGCAGGCCGCGACCGCCTGTTGCGCCAATTCCGCCGTGCTGGTGAATGGAAACATCACCCCGAGAACGCCCGCGTCGAGCACGCGCTTGGCCGTCCACAACTGGTTGACCGGCACGCGCGCAAAGGGAACAGCCTTCAGTCCCCGCGAGGCCAGGACGATGTTGCGCAGCGTTTCCAGGCTGACCGGCGAATGCTCCATTTCGATCCAGAGAAAATCGAAGCCCAGGTTCGCCGCTTGCGCGGCCAGCTCCACGCTGTTGACCGTGATGGTCACCCCGATGGCCGGCCGGCCCGCGCGAAGGAGCGTTTTAACCGGATTTTCCCAGCCGCTGTTGAGTGGTTGCGTGGTAGGCATGATCAAATAATAAACCCGACGCTTTGTCCTATTTTGCGATGAGCCAGATCTCCGACACCTGGCAGCCGCGGCCATTTCCGCCGAGCCCGGGCTCGCGATACCACATCAGGTTCAGCTCGCCGTTGCGGGTCGCCGCCGCGGGCACCTCGAACTCCACCGGCCGAACCGGGAATGCCTTTTGAATCAGCGGGTGGATTTCCAAGTTGGCATTGGCGATCAACCGGATTCTTTTTTTCGGGCTGTCACCCCCATAAACGACCCGGAGCCGGTAGCGGGTCCCGGGATCCAACCTCGTGTAGCGCAACTGCAGCGGCTGGTCATTGAGCGACTCGGCATGATCCATCCAGGAGAGGCGCAGCGCGCCAGTCGGCTTGTCCTCCGGCTCATCGACTTCGTCGCCCTCTTCGAAACCGATCTTCGAGGAGACCAGGCCGGCCGGGTCCTGGGCAAAAGGCAACCCGCGCACCAGATGCGGCTGGCGCGAGAGGTTGCCCAAGTCATCGTAAAATCCCCCCGGCCCTGGATTGGTCCAGTTGACGATCCCGTCGATCGCGTGGAGTCGTTCCGCCTCCGATTTGGCCTGGCGCACCGAGGCGAATTGTTCCTGCAACCAACGGCGGTTGTTCAAAGGATAGTCAATCGTGTCGAGACTCGCCCCGCGATCCACCGCGATCGCCTGGTAACGCGGAACGCTCAATTGCATTCGAATGCTTTGAAACAACGCTTCGCCCAATTCGAAAACCCGCGCTCGCCCTTCCCTTGCGACCGGCTCGGTCGAGGAGCGGTCCAGAATGGCCTCCGCCTCCCGCAGGGCCAGAAGCGCACCCACCCTGGCGGCTTGGCGCAACCGGTCCATCGCCCGATCTTCCAAAACCGTTTCCTGGAGCAGGCGGCGGCGGATGTAGGCGTCGTAGTACGCGCGGAACAGCGCTTGCTGAAATCGCCAATTCAAGCGGTCCCTGGGCGTGGCGGCCTTCTCCATCTGCTGGAATTGTTGGAGCGTGGTGTCGACCGATTCGTTCGCAATGAGGGGGCCACGCCAGTTTGCTTCCAGGGCGAGGAGTCCCTGGGCGAAGCTCTCCGTGTAGCGCTCGCCCAGGAAATAGCGGCTGTATTCCCGCAGGATCTCGATGACCGGCGCCTCCGGGTTCCAGCCCAGCGCGCTCCACACCATCTTGTTCACGTCGTCGTTGCAGCCTTCCGAATAGGTCACGAATCCGATCGTATGAGGCTGGAGGAGCCGAAAGATCGCGGCCTGATCCAGCGGACGCGGGTTGATGCATTCGCGGCCCTCAGTGAGGGCGAACGCCACGTCCCAGTCTGGCACCGGATACTGGCATTGGCGCGTATGGGTGATGTCGGGGTAATGGCGGATGGGATACTTCTTCGGCACTGCGGCGCGCAATTGCGGCAGACTGAGGCGCACTTGCGGGCCGAAGACCACGCCGCTCAGCCAGGCCGGTTCTTGTTTCTCCAGGATGCCCAGGAACTCATCGAGCCATTCCTGGTTGAAGCCTTGCGGCGACACCCACATCTGCGCCTCCGGATGCGTGCGGTGGAGCGACTCGGTCTGCTTCTCCAGCAGCGCCAGAAGATGCTTGGGCCGCGTGTGGCCCGGATCTCCGCCCGGCACAAACACGGCGTTGATGCGGGGCAGCTTTTGGAAGACTTCGTTCCACTCCTTGAGCGACGACTCGATCGTGCCGGGATCCGAATAATCCTTGTCCATCGCCGGAAACCAAATCCACACGTCCAACCCATATTCGTCCGCCAGCTTCGACATGCCGACCATCATCGGCAAGGGCGGCAGCGGGAAATGCGGGCTGTCCACCGCATCGTCCGAGCGGGGAGGAATCAACTCGATGGCGTTGACCCCGAACACCACCAGATCGCGATAGTACTGCTCCCAGATCGCCAGGTCCCAGGCGTCGTAGGCATGAGTTTTGGGCCGGTAGCCGAGTTGGTGCCCGCGCAGGGCGTACTGGGGGGCGGTCGTCACCCTGAAATCGTCCTGCAGCGCGATGCTCTGCCGGGCCATGCGCAACTGCCGAAGGAGGTGGCCCACGCCGAACAAGACGCCCCGTGCGTCGTTGCCCACGATGAGAACGGCCGGCGCGGCGTTGCTCGACTTGACGCGGATCCGAAATCCTTCCGGGGCGGCCGCTGCACCTTCCGCCGACAACTCCTCGGCGTAGCGGCCGGCGAAGGAATTTAAGACCGAGGCTTGCCCGACCGCGATGACCGTCGTTCCATTGGTCGGCCAGGTGGACGCCACCTCCCATTTGATTTGGGTGCGCTTCGCCACTTCCTCGGCCAGCAACGTGATGGCCTTCTGTTCCGGCCGGGAGAGGCTCGCCGGGGAAACGATCACCGCCCTGGTTAAATCCAGGGCCGTGGCGGGGGAGATTCCCAGGCTGAGGGACAACAGGAGAAGCCACGCCGGGCCGCCTCGCGCAGCCGTGGTTGCGGGCGGGCGCGCGGGCCAATTCCCTCGCGCGCCACTTGCTGGATTGTGCCGGGCAACCTGCGCGGAGTGATGGCAATTGGCTAAGCCCATGAACCCGCCGCGCCGGCCATTCCATTCGTCCGAAGCACGAAAGTGATTGGAAGCGCAGCTTGGATTCCAATAAACCACTGACACCAACACGGCGTCCACCACATTCTATTTGCTCTCGACCCGATAAAACCGCGCGGCGGAGGAAGGGTTCGCGTTCGTGATGTTCAGAGGTGTCCCATCGCCGTTGACGGTCGCCAAGGCCTGCCAATTGGCTGGGGCGGGGGACGGCGCGTATTCCACCGAATAAGCTGCCCCCATCTGGCTGAGGAAAGAGAAGGCGAAACTGCTGCCGACCCAGCGCGGATTGAAGAGCGTGACCGGGCCAGCGGGGTGATTGGTAATGGCCTCGCCTGCCAGGGTCGCCGATTGGAGGGTGACATTTCCATAGTCCGAGTCGTAGACCGCCTTGGAGGTGTAGCGCACGGTGAGGGTCTGGCCGGGGGAGGCCGACGCGTAGTTGAGGTTGTAGGCGGCGTAGGCGTTGCCGAAGAAGTTGCTCAGACTGGTATCGCCATAGGCCCTGGCGCTGAAGTCGCTGAGCCACGCCTGAAAATTCCCCATCGCTGCGTAAAGACCGACGTAGACCTTCAACGTCCGAGTCGTCCTGTCCGCCGGGAGCGTCAATTCGAAGCCATTCCTCCGCCCCGGGACGAACAGACCGGTGGTCGTGTCGGTCGCGCTGGCCGTCGGCGTGCCATCGTTCCAACTGAAACCGGTGTAGTTGTCAGCGAATCGATCCACCGATCCCGTTCCAATCCCGGTGAAGTCGCTGATTTGTTGGACCACGCCGGCCTTGCGGTCCACCAGGCCATTCGTCCGGCCTCCCCAATGGATCCAGTCGGCCGTGCCTTCGCTCGTGAGGTTCACCAGAGTGGCCAGCGTCGGAGGCTTGGTGACGCCGCCGGACAGACCGCCACCGGTCGTGTTCACGAAAATCTCGACCGGTTCCGAACTCGACACCGCTCCTTGGTTGTCCGTCGCCCGGGCGGTGAGCACATAGTGGCCGGCCGGCACACTGTTCCATGTGAAGCCATACTGGCTGCTGGTGTCTTCTCCAATCTTGGTCGTTCCCTGGAAGAATTCCACCTTCTCGATGCTGCCATCGAAATCAATGGCGTCCGCGGCGAGGGTGATGTCGCCGCCGGCGTTGAAGGTGGCATTGTCCTCCGGGCTGGCCAACTCGACGGAGGGCGGATTGTTGGCGTTCGCCGCGGTCAGCGCGGCCGATTGCAACGTGACATTGCCAAACATCATGTCTTCCATGAAGCCCACCGTCCATTTGACAATCAACTGCGAGGCCGAGGAGCGTCCTGCAAACGTGATGGTATAAACGCCGCTGGGCCCGTTTGTTTCATTCGCCAGGGAGGAGTCTGTGTAAGCGGGCGCGCTGTTGTCGCTCAAGGAGGCTTGGAAACTCCCGATAGCGCCGTAAGCGCCCACGTAAACCTTGACCGTTTTCACCTCGGTGCCAGCCGGAACTGTAATTTCGAAACCATGCCCCCGGCCCACTGCGTAGACGCCCGTGGTGGTGTTCGCCACGCTCTCGTCAGGCGTGCCATCACTCCAACTGTAGCCGTTCCAGTTATCGCTGAACTGGTAGGGAAAACCAGGAAAGCCGGGTGGTGACACCAGCCGGAAGTCGCTGATCTGCGCAGTGACGTTGATCTTCCGGTCGAGGCTCGTCTCGGTGTAAGTGCCCCAATGCACCCAATCGAGTGGCCCTTCGACCGTCAGATTCACGACTGCGCCCGGGGCAATCGAGGCAAAACTCCCGGTTAACGTCGCCCCGTCCGCGACTCTGCCGCCAAGCAAGGAGACCAGCAGCCATAGCCCCCACCTCCAAAACCGTCCTTTTGTTCCGCAACTGCGCATGCTGAGTAGCTGATTTGACGTTCAAGGTCTCACTTCGCGTCCACGCGGTAAAACCGCTGCGTCGCGGTGAGATTCCTGTTGGTGACGCCCAGCTCTGAGCCGTTGCCGGAGGGGCGCATCGCCAACGACAGGGTCCATCGCACGGTCAGGCTTTGGCCCGCCGAACCGGCCGCGTAGGTCAAGGTGAACACCCCGCTCGGCCCGTTGGTCATGTTGAAGAAGGATGTGTTGGTGTAGCCGCCCGCACTGCCGTCACTCAGATACGCCTCCAACTTCGCGTGGGCGGCATAGGCTCCGACATAGACCTTTAATGTCCTGGTCGCGGTGTCCGCCGGTGCCGTGATGGAAAAGCCGGAATCGGCACTGGGGACGCCATAGGCCCAAACGCCCGTCGTCGTGTCGATAACGCTGGGCGTGGGCGAACCGTCGCTCCAGGAGTAACCGTTTTCGTTATCCGAGAATTGGTAAGCGTAGGCGTAGCCGTTCGTGTTATCGAGCAACGCAAAATCGCTGATTTGCGGAACGACGTTGGCTTTGCGGTCGACGCTGGTTTCCGTGTATAAACCCCAATGCACCCAATCGATCTCCCCCTCGCTCGTCAGGTTGATGGCCGTGCCGGCGGGGATGGTGGCCAGACTGCCGGACAAGCTCGGCCCCGGGGCAGCGGCGCCCGCCGGTTCAGATAAACCGAGGGTGAGGAGGGTTGTGCAACCAATGAGAATGATCCAATGGTTGAAACATCGCAACCGCCGTGTCATACGAGGAAACCAATCCGTGCGTTCGTTGCTGTGTCACCAGCGCTTGGCCTCGACGTGCCAGTCGAAGAAAAGTTGATTGCGCACCTTTCCGTGGACCGGTTGGTAGGGCAGGTCGCTCCACCAGGAGACGGTGGGATTGACATTCCCCTTGTCCACATCGGTGATCGCGAACAGACCGGACGGACCCACGTAGGTGTCGAATTCTGACATCTTCAACGGACGCGCCATAGGAGCGACCGGATAGCCGAAAGGCGGAACCCGGACGAATGGACTGGGGTCAACATCGTCATTGAGCAGGTAGCACTTCCGGCCCACCATCGAACCCAGCCCGGGCGCATTGCGGAGATAGCCAGGACAGACGAAGACATCCGCCACTGCGGTCTGGGGGGAAGGATGGGGCGCGCCCAGATCATCAGCCAGGAACCAGATCAACTCGGTGCTCGAATTTATGTCGTAGCTGGCACGGGCCCCGGCGAACACCGGCCCGGGTAATGAATTATCATTGTCGTCCGTGTACATTTGCAGGGCGATGCCGATTTGTTTGAGGTTGGAAACACATCCGGTCTGCGTTGCTTTTTGCTTGGCTTTGGCGAGAGCGGGCAACAGCAATCCGGCCAGTATGCCGACGATGGCAATGACGACCAATAGCTCGATGAGGGTGAAACCGGCCGATTTTCGGGAGTTTAAGTCTGTTCGGAAGGATTGACGGACCATAATACTACTCTTTCTGATTATGTGGCTTTCCTCGTAAACCGGTGTGAAAGGGCGTTTCAAACATCAGTTCACGGAATGGCACGGGAAGCGGGGGCGCATTTTCCGTGCCCGTCTGGGGCACGCTCTCAAATCTGTTGGATTTATCCACGGTGCGGCCATCTTTTGGTCGACCCACTCCACATTGGTGGGGTTGATTTTGGGGTTTACTTCCCACTCCGATTGGCCGGGGAAGGAGCGTTTTGGAACTATTGCCCAAGGGCATCCAACCCCGGCAGCAGTTGGCCGGAGCCCACCATCCGGAGCGCCGGGCAAGGCCGCCAGCGCCTTCCAAGACCTGGCCATCGCCCGCCACCGCGACATCGTCCAGGGCGGGCTTTGGGACGCCTCCTCGCGCGGCCATCCTGGGTAGAAAGGGATGGTGCCGGCACTCCAATCCACGCGGACTTTGGCAGCAACGCGCCTTCAAGCGTGTTCTAGTGCGCCGGCACCCAGTCGGCTCTGGCGTTGTCACCTGGTCCAGGATGGTCCGCAGCGTCGCCCCCAGAGTCGTCAAAACAAGTTTAGATATGATGCTCCTTTGGTTGATGGTTGGTTGATGTTCGGGTTCATTCTCTATGAACAGTTCTATCGTCCAACGGCGCGGACTAGTTCGCCATTAGTGGAGGTACCTGTGAAACGCTCCGTGGATCTACCCGCCAGGCGGTAGGAGAGGCTCTCCATCAACCTGGCGATTCGGACCGGGCGGTCTCTCGGGCCCAGCGACTTACGATGTACGATTTACGATGTACGATTTACGAGGCTAGGATGGAGGGATCGCGGCTCTAGGCGATTCGCGCGCCCGGCGATCTACGCGGCGCGGCGCTCGTAAATCGTACATCGTAAATCGTACATGGCTGCGGGACCGGCGGCGGTCCGGTTCATGGCCCCAACTCACGTCAAATTTTTGAGGTGTTCCCTTCCCATGAACCGACTTGTCACTGGTAACTTGTCACTGGTAACGAATTAAGACTTTTTGCTGCGCGCACACGGCGGTCAAGACTGGAGAGGCGTGGCCGCGCAGCAAAAAGTCTTAATTCGTTACCAGTCCAGACGCTTCATAGTTCCATCGGGGGATCAACGACCATGGAGGTTACCCATGAATCTCGTCGCATCCGGCGTGAGCCGGATCACTTCTCACCCGCGCGGGCCACGGTCCGGCGAGATCAGAGCCGGCTGGCGTCGGCTGGCTACGGTTCAGGGGGTGGACTGCAACGCCAGCGCCTTCTCCAGCCCTTGGCGAAGTTGCTCCAGGCGGCGCGCGTCGAGCACCTTCTGTCCATTCGAGTCGGTCTCCTGGATGAGATCATGGGCGAGGTCATCGTCGGTTTCGATCAGGGCTTGCGCGATGTTCAAGCCAGCATCGGTGATGCTTTGCAGGATGTCGTAGAGCAGACCCAGGCGGTCGCAGGCGATCACCTGCACGAGGGTCGCGTCGGGGGAGGAATTATTATCGAAGGTGATGCGCGCCGGCACGACGGCGGGCGGGGCGAGAAACTTGTGTCGCGAACAGGCCCAGACCGAGGCAAAACGCGGCGGCTCGCTCAGCGTGCCTCCCAGCAGAAAGGTCACCCCCTCCCAATATCCAGTCCCGTCAACGCCGCCAGGCCATCTGCGCCCCAAGGGTAGCACTCCGTCGGCCCGCGACCCTAATGCCCAATGCCCAATGCCCAATGCCCATGGTCATTGCGGGTGGGTTAGGCGTCGCGCAGCACGTCCTGGAGGGTCTTGAGCAAGGTGGGGGCCGCGTAAGGTTTGCTCAGGAACACTTGCACGCCCAGATCTCGCAGGGTCGAAGTCTTTCGTTCGAGGGACTGCTCGCTGCCGATCCCGGTACAGGCGATGACGCGCACATTCGTATCCACTTTCTTGAGGGCCCGCACGAGGGCCACGCCATCCATGAACGGCATGTCCAAATCGGTCAGCACGACCTTGATTGGGTTCTGCGGTTTCGCGAACAAGACCATGGCCGCCACGCCATCTTCGGCGACGAGGGCCTTGTAGCCGTGCTTTTCCAAAGTCTTTTGTGTGATCTCCAGGATTTGCGGTTCATCGTCGACGACCAGAACCAGCTCGCCCTGGCCCCTGGCGACCGGGGCCGGGACCGCCTCGAGGGCGGGCGCTTGTTTTTCCGGAGCCGCCGGCAGGTAAATGTTGAAGACACTTCCGTTGTCGACTCCGCTCTTCACGTCGACAAAGCCACCGTGGCTCTTGACGATGCCCAACGCGGTGGACAGGCCCAGACCCGTTCCTTTGCCGATTTCCTTCGTCGTAAAAAATGGATCAAAAATCTTGTCCACGATCTCGGGCGGGATCCCGGTGCCCGTGTCGGCCACTTGCAACTGCACGTAGGAGCCAGGGTGGGCGTCCGGGGTCATGCTGGCCTGGTGTTCGTCGAGAGAAACATTCTCGGCGGAGATGGAGAGGGTGCCGCCGGACGGCATGGCGTCGCGCGCATTGACGCAGAGGTTGAGCAGCACCTGGTGCATTTGCGTGGCATCGGCCTCGATCAGCCACAAATCCGGGAGCACGGTGGACTTGACGGTGATGGCTTTGGGGAACGTTTCGCGGGCCATCTTCACGATGTCCTTGATGAGATGCTTCAGCTCAACGAGCGTCCTTTTACCTTCCACGCCGCGCCCGAAGGTGAGCAGTTGTTTGACCAGTTCGGCGCCGCGCTGGGCGCTCGTCTCGATGGAAGCGAGGGTTTTCTCGAATTCCGGCGGCTTCAGTCCCCACCGCAGCATCGGGACCGACATCATCACCGGGGCCAGGATATTGTTGAGGTCATGAGCGATCCCGCTGGCCAGCGCGCCGATGCTCTCCAATCGTTGCGCGCGCAGAAACCGGGCTTCGGCCAGTTTCCTTTCCGTGATGTCCATGGCGGCGCCGGTGATGCCGACATTGGTCCCGCCGGCATCGCGCAGCGGTTCCACGGTGAGGTCGTAGTAAAAGGTCTTTCCGCGCTCCGTGATCTGCACCTCCTCACGCGCTCCCAGACCTCGCTCCAGCACCCGGTTCTTGATTTCGGTCAAACGGCCAGCGTCCGCCTCGGCGGTCAGCTCGCCGTCGGTTTTGCCCAGCATCTCTTCCCGCGGGTAACCCTGGTGTGGATTGTGCACCCAACTATAACGCAGGCCTCGATCCTGACTGAAGACGACGATGGAGGAATTCTTGAGCGCCACCTGAAAGCGTTGCTCGCTGGTGCGCAGGGCTTCTTCGGCCCGTTTGATTTCGGTGATATCCCGATAAAGAGCGAGCATCAATTTCGCGTCGTAGAGCTGGACAGGCGCGGCGCTGATATGCACGGGAACCTGGCGGCCATCTTTCCCGGCGACCTCCGTTTCAAAATTGCTGGAACTGCCGGAGCTATGGCAGGCGGCCACCCACTGGCGATACTCGTCGACCCGGGCCGGCGGACTGAACGACTCCAGGCGCTGACCCAGGATCTGGGTCCGGGTCAGGCCGAGCAACTTTTCCGCTTGTTGATTCGTATCGATGATCCTGCCCATTTGCTCTTCGACGAGAAACGCCGCATCGCTCAGGCTCTCGAAGAGATGGCGGTACTTGTATTCGGACTGACGCATCGACTCTTCGGCCTGGCGCAGTTCGGCCCGTTTCCTGGAGTCGAGCAGCGCCCGGCGCACCGCGGGCACCAGGCGGCTTAATCGATTCTTCAAAACATAATCGGTCGCACCGGTCTTGAGGCTCTCCACCGCCTGTTCTTCGCCCAAGGTCCCGGAGATCAAAATGAACGGCACATCCGGTTGGGTGCTTTGGGCCAGCGCCAGTGCCGCCAGGCCATCGTAGTCAACCAGCCCGAAATCAGAGAGAATCAGGTCGAAGCGTTGCCCGGACAGCGCGGTGGCGAACTCAGCCTTGGTCTGCACGACAAACAGGTCGCACTGAAACTGCTCTTTCTCGAGCATGCAGCGAATCAGTTCCGCATCGTGTGGATTATCCTCCAAATGCAATACGCGCAGGGGTGTCTTCATAAATTTGCTGAAGGTTTGGATTCAGGGTTTCATGGTTCCGTCTCAGGGCTGGGCGGCAGGGGCGGCGTTGGCCTTCAGTTCCGCGAGGGCCCGGCGCAATTCATAGAGTTTGGGGGGTTTATTGAGCACCCGGTCCACGTTGGGTGGAACATCGTTTTCGGCGACCAGGCGCTGGCCCCAGCCGGTGAGCAGAATGACGGGCGTGGCCGGCGACGACGCCTTCACGGCCGCGGCGACCTTGCGACCATCCACGTAAGGCATCCCCAGGTCGGTGATCACCACCGCGAACGGTTCGCCGCGTTGCCGGGCCGCCTCGAACGCGGCGATGCCCGGCTGACCGCCGTCGGCCGCGGTGATGCAGTGGCCGTCGCTCTCCAGGGTGTCGCGCATCGATTTGATGAGCAAGGGATCGTCGTCGACGATGAGAATGCGCAGGCGTTGCATGGGCACGTGCGGGACCGCCGGACGGGTGGTCGAGGTGATGACCGGGACGGAGACAGAGAAGATCAGGCGCACCACGGTGCCCTTGCCGGGCTGGCTTTCGATTTCAATTTCGGCGCTGTGCCGCTGCACCATGCCGTAGACCATGGCCAGGCCAAGGCCGGTGCCGCGCTCGCCTTTGGTCGTGAAAAACGGCTCCAGGCAACGTCGCCGGGTTTCTTCGTCCATGCCCACGCCTGTATCGCCGACTTCCAATTGCACCACGGTGGCCGACTCGCCGTCGTTCGCCCCCCGAAGCGAGGAAACTGCGCGGGTGCGCAACGTCAGCGTGCCCCCTTCCGGCATGGCGTCCACCGCGTTAAAAACCAAATTGGTCAGCGCGTCGCGAATTTCGCCCTCGGCGCCCATGATGGCCGGCAGGTCCGGCGCCAATTCCGATTGCAGCTGCATGACGATGCCCCGCTCTTGCGGCAGATCGCGCCAGCGGGCGCGGGTTAAGTCCATCACCTGGCGAAGCAGCCGATTCAGATCAATCGGCGCCAGGGTCAGTTGCGGTTCGCGTTGCCGATAAAACTCCCGCATCCGCGAGACCGTCTGGGCCACGTCCTCGATGGCGCGCTGGATGGTCGCGAGGTAATCGCGCGCCCGCTCGCTCAGGTTGGTTTCTCGCTCCAGGAGCGACTCGGTGTAAAGGGCCACCGGGGAGATGGCGTTATTGATGTCATGGGCGATGCCGCTGGCCATTTGACCCAGCGCGCGCAGTCGTTCCTGTTGCATGACGGTGTGCTGGGATTGGCGAAGGTCGTTGTAGGCCTGCTGCAACGCCGTGTAGAGCTGCGCCT
>Ga0137367_10004008_pt1 | contig 11952 bp, 10 predicted proteins | sample SagtaG_14_FD_104939 | JGI IMG/M metagenome (GOLD analysis project Ga0137367, IMG submission 104939) | Vadose zone soil microbial communities from Sagehorn Ranch, Mendocino, California, USA - Sage1_L_80_16 metaG | ecosystem: Environmental > Terrestrial > Soil > Vadose zone | place: USA... | reverse complement strand
CGATTGTCCAGAGCATCGCCGTTCGCCACGGGCGTTGCTCCCACTTGCCCATCAACCAGTCGACCAGGACGAGCATCATGAGTCCGCTGAGCATCAGCCACCACCACGGCCGCTGCTCCAGCTCGTTCCTGAACCAGTCGGCGCGCCGCTGCCGTTCGGCCATCTCCCAGTTACGGTGCTCAGGCTGGTTGCCCAGGGCGATGACGACCCCACTCCACCAGATGAAGAGGCAGGCCAGGCACTCGAAGAAGATGAGCAACGACAACAGACCTTCGCCTCCCTTCCTGCGACCGCTCCAGGGCTACCACACCCCCCACGGATTCTGAACTGGGCTTCTCGGGGTGTTGCGGGCGGCTCCCTAGGCGCGCTCCAGGCCGGCGCGTGGCGTGGTGCCGCGGCGCTCGCGGAACCAGGGGCGCAGGGTCAGGTAGGCGGGCGGCAGGTGGTCGTAGAGGAGCAGCCCGTGGCCCGGGTAGAGGCGCCGCAGGGCCTCGCCAGGTGACGGTTGGGCCGCCGTCGGCGGCGCGGGCAGGCCGCGCGGTGCGGCGCCGCGCTCCCGCTGCTCCGGCCGGGACGGCGGCTGCACCGGGTGGCGCAGCGACTCGTCGCCGATCAGCTCGGCGACCAGCGCGAGGGTCGGCTGGTCGGTGATGCCGCTGAGCAGCACCCTGGCGCGGTGGTTGGCGACCACCGCCTCGGCCGAGTCGCCGTAGCGCGACTGGATCTGGGTGAGGTGGCGGAAGGTGGTGACGAGCTGGACGCCGTGGGCGGCGGCGGTGGAGGCGAGCACCTCGAGGTGCGGCAGCGCCGCCGAGACGGCGGCGTCGTCGAGCACCACCAGCAGCGGCGGGTTGAGCGGCGCGCCGCGCGCGATCGAGCGCTCGAAGGCGAGGTCGATCACCTCCTGCACCAGCGCGACGAACAGCGGGCCGAGGCGGCGCTGCTCGTGGGCTGGCGCGCACACGTAGGCGGTGTTGGCGCCGCCGTCGAGCAGCCGCTCGGCGGTGAGCTGGGTGGCCGGCACCGCCTCCCTGACCGCGGGGTCGGCGTAGGCCGAGACCACCCCGAGGACGCTGGCGTAGACCTGGCTGCGGCGCGCCTCGCCGAGGCCCCAGACGGACTGCACCGCGTCCTGGGCGGCCGGCTCCCCCGCCACGTTGAGCGCCGCGGTGACCTCGGCCCGCTCCTGGCGCTGCGCCCAGCGCACCACGTCGCCCATGGAGCGGCCGGAGACCGCCGCCGCCAGCAGCAGCGGTGCCAGCAGCGTCGGCGCCATGTTGGCGAGGAAGTCGGCGTCAGGGGTGGCGTGGCCGCCACGGCTGCCGGCGCCGACCAGGGCCTGGGCCATGCGGAAGGCGCCGTGCCAGGTGCCGCAGCGGGCCAGCGGCGACCAGGTGTTGCGGTCGAGGCCGGTCACCCCGATGGGGTCGTAGAGGTACACCTCGCCGCGCTGCCAGCGCTGGTCGACGGTGGCGCGGATGAGGTCGGACTTGACCGAGGCGGCCAGCACCGGCCCGTCCCACTCGAGGACCGACGGCACCGCCAGCCCGGCCGTCTTGTGGCTCTGGGTCGGCCCCAGCGCGATCACCGCCGCCAGCGGCGGCGCCGCCACGTAGCGACCGCCGACGCGGCCGAGCGTCACCCGGCCGGGCATGGGCTCGCGCACGAACAGGTCGCGGAAGGCCTGCGGCCGCGCCCAGCCCGCCTGCGGCGGCGCGCCGACACCGGGCGACGGCCCGGGGATCACCATCACCTTGCGAACCCGCCCGCTGATCGAGCGCATGCCGTTGAGCAGCCACAGCACCAGGCTGGTCAGCAGCGCGAGCAGCACGGCGAAGATGACGTAGAAGGTGCCTGGGCCTGGCAACAGCCCGCGCACCCGCGCCGGCCAGGCGGCGGCCGGGTCCTTCGGGGTGCGGGGCAGGCGGATCAGGATCTGGCCCATGTCGGAGCCGGTCACCCGGGGCCAGGCGTGCCCGTGCAGGTAGCCGGCCACCTCGCCGGTGAGCCACAGCACCAGCCCCGCGCCGAGCACGACCGACACAGCGGTGAGGAGCCCCTGGTCCACCGGACCCTCGCGCTTGGTGACCTTCTTGCTCATGAGGCCGGCTCGACCGCCTCGGGGGGCTGCTCGCCGGCAGAGCCGCTGAGCCCGCGCGTGGCCATGTTGGCGTCGGTGTCGACGATCTCCCGCTCGGCGGCCACCTCCAGGCGGTGCTGGACGATGAAGGAGCGCCGGCCAACCCGCCACAGGGCCTCGCCGCGCTCCAGCGTGGGGATCTGGTCGACCTCGGTCTGGGTCAGCCCGAGCAGCTCGCGGGCGCCCTCCACCTCGCCGGGCGACTGCCGGTAGATCACCCGGGTCTCGGAGTCCTCCAGCAGGCCCTTGGCGAGCTGCACCTGCTCGGAGCCGGCCTCGCCGGCGGCGGTCAGGTCGGAGAGCCGGTGCATCACGGCGACGTTCTGCACCCCGTACTGGCGTGCCAGCTTCCAGCTCTCCCGCAGCCAGCGCGCGATCGCCAGGTGCCGCAGCACCACCCAGGCCTCGTCGAGCACCACGATGCGGCGGATGCCGTCGTCGCGCGCCCACGAGCCCTGCAGCCAGGCGGCGGTGCACGCCATCAGGATGGGGCGGGCCTCGTCCTTGACCTCGCGCAGGTTGAACACCACCAGCCTGCCGGCGAGGTTGAGGCCGCGCGAGGTGGGCCCGTCGAACATGCCGCGCAGGTCGCCGGCGCCCATGCGGCGCAGCGACAGGGCGAGCTGGCGGCCCTCCTCGGCCATCCGCGTGGTCGAGGTGCGCAGCTCCTGCGCCGCGGCGTCCGAGGGCTCGAGCAACCGGGCGACCACCTGCGGGACGGTCGGCTGGGCGCCGCGCCGCGCCGCCTCGATCACCGCCTCGTCGTGGGCCCGCTCGAGGCAGGCGTCCTCCTCGGGCCGCAGGCTGCGCCCGAGCATCACCGCGGCGATCGAGCGCAACAGGGCGAGCTGCGCCTCCCCGCCGATCATCGGGTCGAGCGGGTTCAGCCGGATGTGCCCGCCGCTGACGAAGCGGATCGGCGTGACCCCGCAGACCTCGGCCAGCTTGTCGTACTCCCCCTTGGGATCAATGATCCAGGCGGTGCGCCCGAAGATCATCTGTCTCCAGATATAGGTCTTGACAAGAGATGACTTTGCGTAGCCGATCTGGCCGATCACCAGCATGTTGGGGCCGGTGATCTCCCTGCCGTACAGCTCCCAGGGGTCGTAGCAGAAGCTGCCGCCGAAGACGTCGCGGCCGATGTAGACGCCGCGCGAGCCCAGCCCGCCCTCGGAGATGAAGGGGTAGGCGGCCTGCAGGTGGGCGGTGGTGACCCGGTGGGCCGTGCGGCGCGGCTTGATCCTCATCGGCGGCTCACTTCAGCCCTCTACCGAGCGGCAGGGTGTAGGAGAAGCAGATGTCCTGCTCGCCGTCGCAGCGTTGCAGCTCGAGGCGGGACTGGCCGGCGGCGTGCTCGATCTCGGCGCAGGCCTCCTGGAGGCCGTCGATGCTCTCGGCGGTGACCGTGATCCAGCCGGAGAAGCGCACGTCGGCGTGGCCGTCGGCGAGCTCCTGCTCGCGGCGGGCCACCGCCTCGCTCTGGTTGCGGCGCTTGGCGGTGCCGATGAAGCCGAGCTTCTGGCGCAGCTCCTCGTCGGCGACGTCGGCGGTCTTGGCGAAGCCGACCGCGCGCATCGCCTTCAGCGGCGGCACCGGCTCCATGGTCACCGACACCGTCCGCATCGAGCGGGTCTGCACCAGCAGCGGGGCGAGGAAGTCGGGGCCGACCTCCAGGCGGGGCCACTCGGCGATCCAGTAGGTCGAGTGCACCACGTCGTTGGTGCGATAGTACGACCAGCGGGTCTCGGTCTGCCGCGGCCAGGCGTTGCGCGCCGAGACCCCCTCCTCCCGGCTGGGGTCGAGGGTGCCCAGGCGCGCCAGGCCGGGGCGGGAGTGCGGGTCGAAGGCCAGGCGGATGGTGGCGGCGAGGCGGCGCGGCCCGAGCGCGTGCAGCACCTCGATCTCGGCGCCCTCCAGGCGGCGGGCGAAGGTCTCCAGCTCGCGGGCGAGCACCACGCAGGCGCCGGTGTCGCGGCCGCCGGCCTGCTTGATCGCCCGGGACGCCTTGCTCGCGCTCACCTGCACCACCACGTACAGCTCGTGCTGCTCGGTGACGGGGCTGGCCGCCTGGGTGAGGCGCAGGTAGCTCTGCAGCGGCGCGGCGTCCAGCCCGATCGACGGGTCGATCGCGTCGCGCACGTAGCGGGTGAGGCTGTTGCGGTCGTCCGGCACGGTCCGCTCGATCCACTGCACCCGGCTGACCGGGCTGCCCTCGCGGGCCAGCCCCGCGACCACGCCCGCCCAGCCGGCCAGCCTGCTGGCCTTGTCGGCGGGGTCGAGCAGCACGAACGAACGCGCCCGCGCCTGGATGGTGGCGGTGTAGGTGCCGGCGGAGCGGTCGGCGATCACGCCCAGCTCGACCCCGCGGAAGGGGAACGCCAGCAGCTCCACCTTGCCGATCGAGTCGGGCAGGCTGACCGGCACGTCGCCGCCGCGGAAGCGGGTGCCCGCCTCCGGCGCGGGCGAGCGGTGGTTGTGCCGCCCGCTCAGGCGCCGGCCGAAGAAGCTGGCCAGCACCGGCACCCACTCGTTGAGGGTGCGGCCCTGGTAGGGCACGAAGCTGGCCAGCCCGCCGCCGGTCAGCACCACCAGGCCGAGGCCAAGCCCCGCTCCGCTCTTGAGCGCCTGGACCAGCACGATCGTCAGCAGCACCGCGGCCGCCAGGATCAGGAGCTGCCCAGGGCCGAGGCTGCCGATCAGTCCGCGCCGCTCCAGCGGCCCGAAGCGGTAGCGGATCTCGGACGGACTATGCATCCGGGTTCCTGCCCTCCGTCACCAGCTCGGTCGTGCGCGGCGGGCGCACGCCACCACCCGCGGCGCCGCCGGCCGCGCCCGAAGGTACACCGTGGGAGGCGTTGCCGCTGCCGCCGACGTTCACCAGGCTGCCGCCGCCGGTCGAACCGCCCGAGGCGGTCTCGCCCATGGCGGCGAAGCTGGAGGCGGCCCGGTTGCGCGCGGCGGAGACGACCGTGGCGCCGGCCGCGACCGGGGCGGCGCCCCAGGCGGCCGCGCCGGCCCCCGCCCCGGCGGAGGCGCCCTGCCGGAAGCGGGACTGGATCATCTGGCTGACCATCGACGAGCCGGTCAGCGCCGTCGCCCCCGAGGTCGCCTGCCGCAGCGCCGCCCGCTGGGTGCCGGCGGTCACCACCGCCGCCTCGGCCAGCGGGATCAGCTTGAGCAGCGCGATCGGGGTGAAGGAGGCCATCAGCAGCAGCGCCCCGCCGGCGAGCACGCCCTCGAACTTGTCGGTCAGCCCGCCGCGGGCCAGCCCGGCCGCCGCCAGGTTGATGATCGCCACGATGATCACCTTGGCGAAGATGATCGCCACCAGGAACTCGATCAGCTTCCGGCACCAGGGCCAGCCGCGCGGCCACACCATCGCCGCGAAGCCGATCGGCAGGAACAGCACGGCGATGTAGATCGCGGCCGAGCGCAGGATCAGCTCGATCCAGATGGAGATCGCGCCGAGGACCACGATGATCGCGGCCAGCAGCACGCCGAACACCGGCGCGACCGGGTTGACCGTGCCGGCGCCGAGCGCCCCCAGCCAGCCGCCCGCGTCGTGCAGGAACTTCTCGGCGTTGGCCGAGGCGTTGGAGCCGATCGCGGTGCTCAGCCAGTCGGTGGAGTTGATCAGGATCTGCGCGCACGCGGGCGCGGCGAAGGAGAAGATCCCGGCGATCGGCAGGTACACGAAGGCCGAGCGGATCGCCTGGCTGACGTCGGCCTTGATGATCGACCCGGCGACCGAGAGCAGCAGCATCGGCAGGGCGAAGATGACCGCGATCGCCAGCATGATGCGGTACTGGGCGACGAACCAGCCGGCGGTCTCGACGTTCGGCGAGGTGCTGCCGTTGATCAGCTTGCCGACCTTGTCCAGGAACCACTGGCCGGCCTGGGCGACGGCGTTGGTGAAGCTGCGCAGGGCGCTGTCGCCCGCGGTGGCCACCACCCCGGCGGTCGCCGCTGTCACGGCCCCGCCGACCGCGCCGGCCGGGGCGTTGCCCGCCTGGCAGACCTTGCGGAGCACCGGGTTGGAGATGTTGTCGCAGCTCTGCTTCTTGGCCGCGGCGTTGCCGGGCGGCTGCTGGCCGGGGGCCTGCTGCGCGAATGCCGCCGGGGCGGTCAACAGGAGCAGGGCGAGGACGCCGGCCAGTGCCAGCAGCCAGCGCCCACGTGCACGCCTACGGTCGCGGAGCATAGTCGTACTCCTTGAATTGCCGGGACTGCTCGAGGAACGCGTCGGCCGACGAGGGGACGTCGTCGCCGGTGGTCAGCGGCGTGGGCGCGGCCCTGCTGCTGACGCCGACCTGCTTCCAGTCCGCGCCCACCCATTCGAGCTCGACCACGGTCACGCCCGACGCCTGTTCCACCGGCTTGCCGGTGGTCGAGCCGGCCAGGCCGGTGGTCCAGATGGCGACGCGGGCGTGGTTCTGGTCGTAGCGCTCGACCTTCTCGCCGAGCGGCGCGGTGACCACCACCGCCTGGTCGGCGCCGGCCGCACCGTCGGGCAGGTGCAGGCCCTTGCGGACCACCTTGGCGGCCTCGTCCGCGGCGTGCTGCATGGCGGCCTGGGCACGGGGCGCGGCCAGCACGGTGATCGCCTGGTGCCGGCGTGCCTGGTCGAACAGGAGCTTGCCGCCGAGCACCACGGTGTAGTTGGTGGCGGCGGCGACCGCGCCCTGTTGCGAGTGCGCCCAGCCCTCCCCGACGCCGGCGACCACCCGGGCCGGACCGGCGGCGGAGCGGACCGGGACGACGGGGGCGTCCACGCTGGCCGCCGGGCTCTGCGCCGCGGTGCTGGCCTGGGACGGGGCGGGCGACTCCGCCGCGCTGCCTGAGCGCGCGCTGCCCCGCCCGATCACCAGCCCGCCGGAGAACAGCACCAGCGCAAGCAGCAGCAGGCTGAGCCGGGTCGGCGCGACCGCCGGCCCGGCGGCGCGGCTGGCGCGCTGGTCGGGCAGGCGGTAGATGACCCGTGCCCGGCTGCGCTCGGTCACCGCCAAGGCTGTCCGCTCCTCTCGGTCAGGTTGCCGCTGTCAGGGGGTCGGGGGTTGGTCGGGGTCGGGGTGTGCTAGCGGGTGCGCGAGGTGGTCCGGCGCAACGCCGGACCACCACAGGCTCGCGTTCGGGTCAGGCCGACTGACCCAGGGTGAAGGCCCAGTTCACCAGGGCCGCGGCGGCACCGACGATGACCGCCCCGACCACCGAGTAGAGCGTGGCCCGTTTTCCCACCGCTGCCTGATGGTAGTTGGAGCTGAGGGAGCCCACCCCCCACATGGCACCCCCGATCACGATGCCGACCAGCGAGAGCAGCAGCGCGAAGCCGCCGATGCCATTGATGACCTGCTGGAACGGCCCCGCGCCAGGGATCGCCTTGAAGTCGGGGGTGAAGTTCACCTTCGTCCCGGCGGCGACCAACAGGTGACGCATCAGATGGTTCCTCCTCGGCAAGGCGTAGCGCCGATACCGTCGGCGGACGGTCCCCCCGTTCGGGTTGCCCCGGTCTTGGTCATGGTCATGTCAGTTCGCGAAGCCGTCGGCCACGGCGGCCGCGACCTCCAGGTAGGCCCGCCTCGTGGCCGGGCGCAGCCGGTCGACCTGCGTCTCCGCCCCGGCACCGAGATGGGGGTCCCACGGTACCTGGACGACCGCACGGCAGCGGCCGGCGAAGTGCTCCTCGATCTTCTCGACCTCCACCAGGCCCTCGCCGCGGACCGCGTTGACCACCGCCACCGCGGTCTGCACCAGCTCGGCATGGCCGTTCTCGTTGAGCCAGTCGAGGGTGGAGCTGGCCGCGCGGGCCGAGTCGAGGCTCGGCGCCATCACCACCACGATCTGGTCCGCCAGTTGCAGGATTCCCTTGGTCGCCGACTCCAGAACGCCGGTGCCGGTGTCAAGGCAGATGAGATTGTAGTGGCGCTCGAGCAGGGTGATCGCGCGGCGGTAGTCCTCCTCGCCCAGCGCCTTGGTGATCCTCGGGTCGTCGTCCGAGGCGACCACCTCGAGGCGGGTGGGCGCCTGGTTGGTGTAGGAGCGGATGTCGGCGTAGCGGACGATCTCCCGCTCGTCGGCCAGCAGGTTGGTGACCGTCGCCACCGTCTCCTTGCGCACCCGGTAGCCGAGCGAGCCGGCGTCGGGGTTGCCGTCCAGGGCGACCACCCGGTCGCCGCGCAGCGACGCGAAGGTGTGGCCGAGCATCAGGGTGGTGGTCGTCTTGCCGACGCCGCCCTTGCGGCTGATCACCGCGATCGAGCGGCAGCCGGCCACCGGCGTCTTGGCCCGTGCCATCAGCTGGCGCTCGGCGACCTCGGCCGGGCTCGGGCCGAGGTTGACGCGGCCGCCGGTCAGCCAGTAGACCACCCGGCGCCAGCCGTCCCGCGGCGGGGTGCCCTGGCCGCGCAGGTAGCGCTCGGCGGTGAAGTCGGCCGCGGTGCCGCCGGCGCCCCTGGCCGGCACGGCCATGGCGCGGCGCTGGCGCCGCGGCGGCGCCGCCGCGGCGGCGCGCTCCACCCGCGACGGCATGGTCCGCTCCGGCGGGGAGGGCGGCGGGTCCTGCTCGTGCAGGGCCGGGCGGCGCTCCGGCGGCAGCGGGCCGCGCTCGGGCGCGGCCGGACGCTCGGGCGCGGCCGGACGCTCGGGCGCGGCCGGACGCTCGGGCGCGCGCGTGCCGTCGTCGGCCTCGGCGGGCGCGGGCGGGGCGCTGTCGGCCGGACCTGCTTGCTGGCCGTCCGGCTGCTCGGTGGGACGCTCCTCGGTGGGACGCTCCTCGGTGTCGGTCTGCTCGTCGACCACGCCGAGCGGCACGAAGGCCTCGTCGGTGTACGCGCCCGTCCATGGGGACCGCGGCTGCTGCGTCACCTCCAACCCTCCTCGCGACCTCTCGGGACCGTGCGTCGCAACCGGTTCGGATTTCGCGTGTGAAGTGACCTGTTGCATAGCGCGGGAAGCTCGTATCCGTCCATCCCGACACCATCAAAGGTTACACTCAACCGCAATGACACAAAAGCAATCGAACTGCTTTTGCCGCTTCCGGACGCATTCCTGCGACCCCTGCCAAGACGAACCGCCTCGGTCACGGACGCGGGTTGCACGGCTCCTCCTTCCCGGCGCCTGGCGACCCTCGCAGTGGCGCCCTGACACTGGATCACCGGCCTGCCGACCTGTATCCTGTCAAGCGTCTCGACCTCCTAAAATAGCACTCAAGGGCGCGTCAGGGGCTAAGTCGGGCCGCGATATTCTCCAGAAATCCTTTCCAGATCGGCACCCACCCTCCTACTCCCCCACCACAAGTATCTCGTCGGTAGGCCACCGCGGATGAAGAAACTCCTCATCGCAGTCCCGCTCGTGTTGCTGCTGCTGCTCGGGCTGCTGCTGGCAGGACTGGCCACCCGGATCATCGGCGGCGGCCCTCCGAGCCAGGGTGCGATGCGCGACATCCCGCCCGACTACATGCCGCTGTACCAGACGGCCGCGGACACCTGCCCCGGCCTTCCCTGGCCGGTGCTCGCCGCGATCGGCAAGGTCGAGTCCAACCACGGCCGCTCGAGCGCCCCAGGCGTGACCTTCGGGGAGAACTTCGCCGGCGCCGCCGGGCCGATGCAGTTCGGCATCGGCGGCAAGGCGGGCAACACCTGGGGCGGGTCGGCCGTGCACCAGGTGCCGCCCCAGGTCGGCTACGGCACCGACGGCGACGGCGACGGCGTCGCGAGCGTCTACCAGCCGGCCGACGCGATCTTCGGAGCGGCCAGGTACCTGTGCGCCAACGGCGCCCTGCGGGGCGCCGACATCCCACGGGCGATCTTCGCCTACAACCACGCCGACTGGTACGTGACCAAGGTGCTGGCGATCGCCTCCAGCTACGCCGCCGGGCCGGGCGTGGCGCTGCCCGCCGGGCCGGCGGTCGAGAAGGCCGTCGCCTTCGCCTTCAGCCAGCTCGGCAGGCCCTACAAGTGGGGCGCGGCCGGCGAGGGCTTCTACGACTGCTCCGGGCTGGCCCAGCGCGCCTACCTCGAGGGCGGGGTGCCGCTGCCGCGGACCTCACGCGCGCAGTGGAACGCCGGCGCACGGGTGCTCAACCCCGACGACCTGCAACCCGGTGACCTGGTCTTCTTCGCCAACGACCTGGCCGACCCGTCGACCATCCACCACGTCGGCATCTACATCGGCGCCGGCAACATGATCGACGCGCCCCACCAGGGCGCGGTGGTCTCCATGCGCCCCGCGCTCGGCCGCGGCGACTACATCGGCGCCGTCCGCCCCACCGCCCCGCCCGCGTAGCTGCGCCCCTCGGGCGTCAGTAGCGCCGCGGGCGCAGGGCGCGGATGACCAGGAGCACCGCCATCGCGCCGAGGATCGAGCCGATCAGCCCAGCCCTGGTGATCCTGGTCGAGTCGTGGAACAGCAGGTTGGCGACGAAGCCACCGAGCAGCGAGCCGACGATGCCGACCAGGATGGTCCCGATGCAGCCGACCGGGTCCCTGCCTGGCAGGAGGAGCCGCGCCAGCGCCCCGACCACCAGACCGGCGACCACCCACGAGACGATGCCCACGATCCTCCCCTCCTGACCGCGATGACGGTTACCGCGCGGCCGGGCGTCACGGCGCGCGGGGACGACCGTCGAACCATAGCGCGCCGCCGCCGTTCGCGGGCGCGCCGGAGGTGTCCGGGCAGGGCCGCTACCAGGCGTAGGCCTCGGGCGCCGGCCCGCCGGGGCCGGGCCAGATCTCGTCGAGCCTGGCCAGCGCCTTGTCGTCCAGCCGCAGCTCGAGGGCGTGCAGCGCCGCTTCGAGCTGCGCGAAGGTGCGCGGGCCGATGATCGGGGCGGTCACCGCCGGCTGGTGCAGCAGCCAGGCATGGCCGACGTCGGCGGGTGCCTCGCCCAGCTCCGAGCAGAGCGACTCGTAGGCCTCGACCTGGCCACGGTGCGCGTCGAGCCGCTCGCGGGCCTGCTCGCTCGTGCGACGGCCCTCCCTGGCCTTCTCCAGCGCCCCGCCGAGCACGCCGCCGTACAGCGGGCTCCACGGGATCAGGCCAAGCCCGTAGGCCTGGCAGGCCGGCACCACCTCGAGCTCGACGCTGCGCTCCGCCAGGTTGTAGAGCGACTGCTCACTGACCAGGCCGAGGCCGTGCCTGGCCCTGGCGGCCTCGTTGGCCTGGGCGATGTGCCAGCCGGCGAAGTTCGACGAGCCGACGTAAACCACCTTGCCCTGCTGCACCAGCACGTCCATCGCCTGCCACAGCTCGTCCCACGGGGTGTCCCGGTCGATGTGGTGCATCTGGTACAGGTCGATGTGGTCGGTCTGCAGCCGGCGCAGCGAGTCCTCGCAGGCGCGGCGGACGTTGACCGCCGAGAGCCGATTGAAGTTGGGCCACTCGCCCATGCTGCCGTATACCTTGGTGGCCAGCACCACCTTGTCGCGCCGGCCACCGCCCTTGGCGAACCAGCGGCCGACGATCTGCTCGGTGACGCCCTCGCCGGTGCGCCAGCCGTAGACGTTGGCCGTGTCGAAGAAGTTGATGCCCTCGTCGAGCGCGCGATCCATGATCGCGTGGGAGTCGGCCTCCGAGGTCTCCGGGCCGAAGTTCATCGTGCCGAGGCAGAGCCGGCTCACGCGGAGCCCGGTTCGGCCGAGGTGCGCGTACTGCATCGAGGCTCCTCGCAGGTCGGCGGGTGACCGGGGCAAGCCCCGGCGGGGCTCCCCAGGTTAGCGGTGCTTCAGGCGAACGGCTCGAAGACGTGCTCGGGCCGCTCGAGGATCTCCGGCGGGAACACCTGGGTCTGCAGCGTGCCGCCGACCAGGTCGGCCAGG
>Ga0137367_10003999_pt1 | contig 11961 bp, 9 predicted proteins | sample SagtaG_14_FD_104939 | JGI IMG/M metagenome (GOLD analysis project Ga0137367, IMG submission 104939) | Vadose zone soil microbial communities from Sagehorn Ranch, Mendocino, California, USA - Sage1_L_80_16 metaG | ecosystem: Environmental > Terrestrial > Soil > Vadose zone | place: USA... | reverse complement strand
CGGATGGTATCGGCTAACGCAATCTGAACTCGTTGCTGCGGGGCTCAATCCATTAGTGAATGCATTTATGCTGCAACTGTACGCCGACGGACAAGAAGTCCCCATCCGCCTAAGCAGTGATGGTGCGCATCTTAACGCCAGTGACACGGTAGAATTCTATGGCGTGGCGCTCGACACACCGACCACTGACACGCACACCTACTGGCTCATTACCGGCAACACACCGGGAAAACGAATCAACGCCAGGCGGAGCAAGGCGAAACTCAATGATGAGCTGTTCAAAGAGACGGTGGGTCAGCGCAACTTTTCTTACACGACTGAGCGAAAAGATAAGCTTATCTATTTCGCAAATCTGCTGAATGGCGATGCCGAGAACATCTTCGGCGATCTCATAGCGTCTGATCCTGTGACCCAGACGATCACCGTCAGAAACTCAGACCGTCAAGGCGTCTGGCAGCCCCAGCTCGAGATCGCATTGCAGGGAGCCACGCTCGTCGGACATGAGGTGCAGGTAACACTCAACGGCGTCAATCTTGGCAGAATTTCTTTCAATAGCCGCGAGCATCCGCTGGCGAAGTTCGCACTTGACCGCACACTGTTACACGATGGCGACAACACGTTGTCGTTCGTGGCTACCAGCAGTGCCGGCGATATAAGCTTGATCGACTGGGTGCGGCTAACCTACGCCCATCAATACATAGCGGACAACAATGAGTTGCAGTTCAGCCTCCCAGGCGGCCAGACAGCTCGCGTTAGTGGTTTCACCACACCCAACGTTCGCGTAATCGATATAACGGATCCAAACTCGGTATCCGAGATGGCTGTAGTAGCAGATCCTTCTGGAGCGGAATACGCGGTTAAGGTGCAAAGCAAAGGTTCCGAGACGCGCACCTTGCTAGCCTTTGACGATGATGTGGCAGAACGTGCGGCATCGGTTACCGCAAACCAGCCATCAAGCTGGAACGCGGCCGGCAACGGCGCCGACATGATCATTCTTACGCATAAGGACTTCCGGCAGGCGATCGCGCCACTGGCGGCGCTGCGGCGAAGTCAGGGTTTGAAGGTAGCCGTCGTCGATATCGAAGACGTTTATGATGAGTTCAGTTATGGCGCTCACACACCTGTGGCCTTAAAGGCGTTCTTGTCGTGGGCGGCAAGCCACTGGACGCGCCCGCCGCAATATCTGCTTTTGACAGGCGACAGCAGTTGGGACCCGCGCAACTACCTGGCCCAGGGTGATAATGACTTTGTGCCCACAAAGCTGATTGACACCGCGTACATGGAAACGATGTCTGACGACTGGCTGGCGGATTTCAATGGAGACGATTTGCCAGACATGGCGGTTGGCCGTCTGCCGGGTCGCACAGCAGCACAGATAAGCCTGATGGTTTCCAAGATCATAAGTTACGAGCAGGATCTGGATCAGGGTGCGCCGCTCCGTGGAGCTTTGCTTGTCGCTGACAAGGGCTTTGAATCAGCGAACAAACAGACTCGAGCGTTGCTGCCGTCCAACATGACGGTGCAGATGATCAATCGTGGCGATATCGGCAATGATGACATCACCCGCGGTGAGATAGTTGACGCGATCAATCAGGGACCCCTCTAGTAGTCAATTATTATGGACACGGTTCGGCCAATGTATGGACAGGCGCTGGCCTGCTCAATTCTACGTTGGCGAGCAGCTTGACTAATGCGAATAAGCTGTCGTTGTTTGTCATGATGACTTGTCTGAACGGCTACGCACATAGCCCTTACATCGATAGTCTCGGCGAGTCGGTGCTTAAGGCGCAGGATGGAGGCGCCGTGGCGGTGTGGGCGTCATCAGGCGTTACGGAGCCGCAGCCGCAGTTCGTGATGGACAGTGAGTTTTACCGACAGTTGTTTGGTCCTAAGGCGCTCCGGTTAGGTTTAGCAACCCGCAACGCGAAGGCTGCTGCCCCCGATCTAGACGTTCGGCGCACATGGATTCTGCTCGGCGACCCGGCGATGCGGTTGAGGTAAAAAGCACTTCTATCTTGAAAATAAGAAAAGCACCGGGCCACCTATAATGGTTGACCCGGTACTTTGAAACAACAGCCAGGAAGCCAAGCTGCCTGATTAGAATTCAAACCTCAACCCAAGTCTCATGTTGAACGGCAGGCGGAAGCCCTGACTCAACGTCGTTAGGTTGATCTGAGGTTGGAGAAAGTCGGGATTGGTAGCGCCGAGGTCCAGTTGGCTGAACTGATCGGGTAACAATACCTTACGGCTGTTGGTTACATTGAAGAAGTCAGCAATGAAGCTGAGCTTCGCACGCTCGGTGATCTGGAACGGATAATCCGCGTGCAGATCCAGCGTGGAAAAGAATGGCGTGCGACCCAACTTGCCACGACCGCCGACTGGAATCTCGCCCGCATTCAAGTAAACAGGATGCGGCAGAAACTCGCTAACCGGCAGACCCGACTCCATCCGAAGGCCGGCGCCAATGTTCAATCCATTCAAGCGACGCCCGCCAAAACGATCTTTACCAAATGAGTAACTGGCATAGAAGTTTGAGAGGAACCGTCGCTCGGTATTCAGTGGCCCGACTGCGAACTGGTCGCCGAGCAAATTAAAGTCGCCCGCCGTGAAATCAAACAGTGAACTAATGCCGGGATCCGTTTGACCGTTATCGTTGCGCAGGTGACCTTCGTAGTTACCCTTCAGCCGAGCGAAGCGGGAGTTTGCCAGCACTTGCCAGCCACTCGAAAAGCGCTTGTTCAATTCAACCTCAATCGCTCGATAGATGCGCTGCGGATCAACGAAGCCATCTGGAATACCGTCGGGTTGATTAAAGGAAGCGCCGTTGACGATGCCTCGGGACCCAAAGCAAACGTTGCCGAGACTGTTTCCATTCGAGTCGAACACCTCGGTGCCGAAGTTAGGCACCCCGGCGGTTTGCGCACAACCGGCGGGAACCGCAGCGCCCACGGCATATTGGAAAGGCTGAAGGTTCGTGGCTGCATCCAGCCGCGAGCCGACGTTGCCGATGAAGTAGGTCTGCGTCACACCCGCGTTTGCCGCTTCCGGCGATAGCACGGCCGCGTCTTCAATTATGCGCTTGACACGACGGTCCTGGTAGCGCACCGAAAGCACGAAGTTGCGTGGTAGTTGCTGTTCAAAACCGATGATATGCTCATCAGAGTAGCCCAGCTTTGTGCCCGCAGTGATTGCGCTGAGATCAGATGCCGAAACGGTGCCGGCGCCAGGAACGTTTCCGGAACCGGTCGCTCCCGTTAGCAGATGAGCGGCATCGACTACAGGAATCGGCGATCCTATGGAACTAAGCGTTACGTGACGAACGCCGGCGGCGTCAGTCGTAAAGGCCGGAGCAAAACGGAAGCCGGTGAAATCGAGTTCCTGCGACAGCGAACGCTCAGCCGCGTCCAACGGCAGATACTCGAAGAAGCGACCATAGTTGTACCAAAGTTTCGTCCTACCCTTGCCAAACGGATCGATGGTGACACCGAGACGCGGCGCCCATTGGTCCGTGAAGGTGTAGGAATAACGCGTGCCGGCAGCGTTCGGGCTGCCAATCACGCGCTCCTGTTCCCAACGCAAACCGACAATCGCGGAGATGTACCTGTTTACTCGCCACGTGTCCTGGACATAACCGGCGTGATAGTTGCCGTACGTGTTGAAGCTTGGCGGACCGAATTCACCGCGATAGACCTGCAGCGAAACCGGCACGTCCGTGCCTCGGACATTAAAGCGTGGGCAGAGTGTGCAAGCCGCATTTTGTGAACGCAGTCGCCAATGAACGTTGAACATCTGGCCGATGGCAAACGCTTGTCCACCGATATCCGTCAAGGGAGTTCCGCTGGCATTGGTAGCCGGAATTGCGAAACGAGGACCGCTACGTTCACGGCTGCCGGAATACAGCGAGCGTTGGAATTGATAGCCAACGCCAAACGTGTGCGAACCCCAGAAGTTTTGATGACTGGTCACATCAAATGTTGTGCGGTAGTTCGTGCTCTGAGTTGGTTCGTAAAAGCCAAGGCCCTGAGCTGCGTAGTTTCCGCGGATCGGATCGATTGGCAGCCGAATCTGAATCAAATTCAAATCCGAAAAGCCTGTCTCATTGAAGTGGTTCTTGCCCTGGCTGAAGGACGCAGCGATGGTCCATAGCGGGCTGGGTGAACCAAAGTACCGAACCGCGAGATTACGGGTGCCGTAATCAAGCTGGCTCTGACCAGTGGTGTTGTCGATGTTAAGCGTTCGGAAGTCCGAGCGATTTGTTTTCGTGGGATCTCCGAAGATCGAAAACGCCAGAGTGTGGTTCTGATTGATGGTGTAATCCAACTTAAAAGCATAGTTCAGCGATCGGTAGCGTCGAACATGATCGCCGAGAAGATTGAACAGGCCGGAATTGATAATCGAGCTATTGCCGGCGGAGACATCCGCGGCGTTTGCTTTTACCCCTTGGACGATCTCTCGTCTGACTGTTGGGTTGAAAGAGCCAAAGAAAAAGAGATTGTTTCGAGCGCCCGGTACATAACCTCCAATGTCAGCTCCGGCATCGTAATCTTCTTCATGCAGTAGTGAACCCTGCTTGTTTACCCGCGTGTCGTCAGGCTGCCGGCGAGTGGCTTCAAAGGCCTTCGGACGAGCAAAGCCATAGACAGCGCCGTGATAATCGTTGCTGCCCGATTGAGTGGTGATGTTGATGATGCCGCCCTGCGACTGACCGTACTGGGGCTCGAAGCCCCCGGTCTTCACCTGCACTTCTTTGATAAACGATGTGTTTATTCCTGTACCTAGGGCGCCGTATGAGCGATTGAAGGTGCCGATTCCGCCAAACGCCGCATCGGTTATGTTGACGCCATCGGCGATGTAGAGATTATCCAAACCCGATGCGCCCGCGATCGAAGGATTATCGCGTCCGCCATTGATGCTGTCGGCTGCGCCGGGGGAAAGATAAAACAAACTCGACACACTGCGTTGGACAGGGATGTTCTGAAAGAGCTGATCATTCAGATTCTGTCCGACGGCAGTGCTTTGTTGATCAATTGTTGTAGCAGCGTCGGTGATATTGACCGTAGCCGAAACCTCACCAGCTTCAAGGGTCAATTGCATATTCGACTGCTTGCCGACGTTGACGGTGATTTTGGAAGCTACTACGGTCTTAAAGCCACTCTGAGTCACCTTCACGGTGTAATCACCGGGGATGAGGTTTTGTATTTCGAATACACCGTCGGAATGTGCGACGGTCGAGCGTTCGCCGATTGCGCCTTCGACCGTAACCGTCGCGCCGGGAACGGCCGCGCCGTTAGAGTCGATCACCTTGCCCCCTATCGAGCCAGTAGTCGAGAGATCCTGGGCCATGGTCGGCGAAACCGCCAGACCGATGAACAGGACCAGAAACAAGACCATAAACTTTTTCATCTTACTGCTCCCTTTCATCGAAACATTTAGTAGCGCTTTGCGAGGCACCGTTTAATTTCCAAAAATTCGTAAGACTCCCTCCCTCGTGCGCTGCGAGTCGAGCATGAATGTGCAACACTTATGCCTGCTCATTCACACCATGATTGGGGCGTTTCGTCCCCGCGGCGGGCCAGTTCACGGACGAGGTACGCAACTGGGAGTTGCGAAATTTGGATATCGCGGGAGCGAGGCTTGCCTTAATTGGAGAGAGCGGCTGCGTGCCATTCTTCGATGGGTGTGTACATACCAAATTTCCGTAAATAGATCGTGAACTCGAGAACAACACTCGGAGGCGCTAAGATCGCGAAAAATGGAGGTGAGGCGAGGCTGAGTTAGATCATCTCCACGCTGACGTTACAGCTCGGTCTATAAACATCTCACCCCTAACGGGGTGAAAACCGCAGCACTACATTTTGTCGGAGGGTTCTTAATGCAGGTTCAGTACGCGAGATGCTGTTGAAACATGATCCAGGGGCAGGCGCTTCGCCTGCCCCTGGATCTCCTTTCTCTCGCGCGTTCGGCGGGAATGAGTAATTTACACGTGTTGACGCATTCTCAACTCACCCGTATCCATGACCGGATAACCATTGGCGAAAGCATCGAGTCGGATCTTGTACTGCTTAATCTTGGAGTTCAAGGTTGTCACCTTTAGATTTAGCAGACGGGCCGCGCGGCCCTGATGGCCGTGTGTATATGTCAGCGCGCGACGAATCAAACCAATCTCAAACTCGGTGACCTCGTCGTAGAAATCGATCCCCTCGTGAATTTCTACGGTGTGCACTTCGTTGAGGGATTCCACCTCGCGCATAAGCCTGGAAGCCAGCGCCTTTAACGCCATAACTGTGTTTGGTCGTTCCGTCGATTGACTGTTGCCGTTCGCTGTGGTCTCGGAACTCGATGACTCAACTTCTGCTTTTTCGTCGTTCATTGCTTCCTCCTCGAAGACTCCAGCTTCCAAAGTCAAAGCTATTGATGGCTGGAAGTTGCAGCGGCCGGGGAGACCGTTTGCTCTGAATTGTTTTGCCGGGCCAATGGAAGACCGGCTTCCTGCTTGTTTAATGAGCGAATCTCATAGCCACAAACAGACTCGATCTTTCTTGTGTTCTTCAGGCTATCTGCCATGTTGTTACCATCATCGGGCAGCAACCACTTCTGATCTGCACCCTTCATTAAATGCCCTAATTCATGAAGCAACATTAAGACTCTTGCTTCCCGTGAGTTGGGCGGAAAACTGCCCACTCCTGAGATCGTCATACCTGTTGCCGATGTCCGCCGGCGGTAGAATGGTCCACCACTATTCAACGAAGCTTTCTCGAAGATCCGATACTTCAGTTTCGTCTCGGCATTGAGCACGTTGATATAGTCTCCGGACATTTTCAAGCCAACAGATGAAGGCAAGAAATCTTTTCTAATGCCATCCATGAAATTGCTGAATACATGGATAGAAGCTTCAGACCCACCAAAAAACATGCTGCACTGGTTGTTGCCACCCAAAATGTTCATGGTGTCATAGTAGGCCGAGGTCAGTGCCTCGTCCTTTCTCACTAGAGCCGAAGGCTCGGGGATCAAAGCGTTCGGGTATCGCTCAGGAACTCTTCGCCCGCCCTCCTCGGGGTTGGGACATGCTTCAGAGTTGGGACATGCCCCGTTCATAGGATCTGTTTTGAGTAAGGTAGTCGCACTCATCTGAATCAGAGCCAGAAGCGTCAACAGCGCTCCCGCTAGTGGTTCGCGCATTCTCATCCGAACACCTCCTGAACAGACTTTTTTAGAAGTGTTATCCGGGACGTACTGGCTCTCTGGGTAGAGCACTGGATGAGCAACGCGAAGGTGGCCGGAAAAGAGTCCTGAAGTTTTCAGGGGGCCACGCCAACAATCAATCCCCGGACTTCACACGCATGTATACGTGGGGTTTTTGGAAGAAAGACCGGTTTTGTGACAAACGGGCTAGTGGTTGTGACTAGAAGGCTTTGACGGGTGACAACGTGTCAGCTGAGCTTTCCGAGGGCTTCCTGCAACCGTTCGCGATAGTTGCGAGAGAGTGTGAGTTCGGTACCATCGTGCAAGACAACGTGATACTCGCCGTGAAACCACGGTTGCAATTCCTTGATGCGATCGATTCGTACTATCGCTGAGCGGTGAATGCGCAGAAACTTTTTGGGATCGAGTTGAGACTCGAGGCCGGTAATAGTCTCTCTGAGTAGATGGGCCTTTTTTCCTGCGTGGACGGAAACGTAGTTGCCTTCTGCCTGGATCCAATCGATTTCGTGGGTCTCGAGAAAGTAAATACGACCTGAAGATTTTATTACAAGCCGTTCGAGATATTTGTTTCCGGCCTTGAGATCCTCGAGCAGAGAAAGAATTTTCTGCTCTACTCCACCGTTACGACCCCGCAAGACCTCCGCTTTAGCACGTTGCCACGAGGTTTCAAATCGCTCGCGGTCGAATGGCTTTAGAATGTAATCGAGCGCATGTACTTCAAATGCCCGCACGGCGTATTGATCGTAGGCGGTGACGAAAACGAGGTACGGCGCCTGCCCTTTGTCCAGAGCAGCCAACACCTCAAAGCCCCCCATTTCCGGCATTTGAATATCAAGGAAAAGTAGATCGGGGATTGATTCCTTTATCGCCCGAACGGCTTCTTTGCCGTTCACGCACTCCCCGACAATGGTTACGTCCGGGTCAGACTGCAGCATCTCGCGGAGAACCCCGCGAGCCAGTGGTTCGTCATCTACGATAAGCACACGGATGAGGGCAGTCATTCCGGTCGGCCTTAAAAGGATGACGTTCTTGGCGGGTCTGGGGATCCCCTGTCTACGGTTACACCGCAGGCCTGTAGTTTCTGGCAAAAAACTTTTCGCTGCTTAACGCGGTCGGTTACGAAGTGGCTTCAGAGGTTGAACCGTTGGTGTTGAAGGGAATCTCCAGTGTCACAACCAGTCCGCCCTCGGGATCATTGACTAATTCAAAACGATGAGCCGCTCCGTAGAGTCGATCGAGCCGCCTTTCAGTGTTTGCCAGCCCCAACCCTTTAGTGAACATTTTCTCAGGAGTGCGGTCGGCAGGCAGACCCGGTCCGTTGTCTCTTATTTGGATACGTAACGATCCGTTGTGAGGTTTCGCCAGAATTTCTATCAACCCCGGCGTTGAGCGCGAGGCGATCCCGTGACGAATTGCGTTTTCGACGATGGGTTGGAGGATGAGGTTGGGTACTTTAGCGTCGAGAGCCGGTGGGCTTACATCCATTCGAGTAGTGAGACGATCTTGAAATCTGACTCGTTCAATTTCCAAATAGCACCGCAAAAACTCCATCTCTTTCTGAAGCGTGACTTCCTGGGTCCCGGAGTTTTCCAATGTGAGCCGGAGAAAATCGCCGAGACGAGTGATCATGGTGCGCGCCGCCTCGGGTTGTTTGTTAAGCAGTGCAGAAATTGAATGAAGCGTGTTGAAAAGAAAGTGTGGGTGCAATTGCATCTTCAGGGCCTGCAATTGGGCTTGTGACAGTTGAGCTTCGAGTCGGAGGGCCCGCAGTTCGCCCTGCCGATACCGGCGGTAATAACTAAATGTGTATCCGGTGAGGCCAATTAGAAGGTACATTCCGATACCTTCGCTGAAGTTTCCGATAACAAACCTCGCGAGTCGCTCGAAAGAGAAGGATGTACCCATCCCCAAATCAAAGCGCAGCCGGATAATTATTCCTCCAATTGCCGTCAGAGCCACGCTGAGTAGAATACTTAGCGGAAGATGAATCAGAGAATTGCGCAGCCAATTGTGGCGCTCGATCGGGACCCTTGTAGCCAGCCAGAGCACGAGCGGTGTGGCCAAAGCCCAGAGATAACTCCACGTGATTTGAACGTAGAGCGAGTCTGCGAATTTGACAGGATGTTGGGACCGAAAGGAGGTGAAATAGTACTGTAGGGTGAAAACAACTCCGATAACAGTCCAGATGGCCCAGATAAGAATAATGCGGGGCCAACGCCGTCTCCACCACGGAGTATTACCCCCGCCGTTTTCGATTGTTTGATTTATCTCTTCAATCATGCGGCGTGAAAGCAGGCCACTGGGACTGAGCGTTTGGGGGATGATAGAACACCGAAGATTGAAAATACAGGACGCAGGGCCGTTTTTCAGACTACAGGCAGGCGCCCCTCTGACTAACCGGATAACAGGCACACCCCAAAGCCAGTTGGCCACGATGTGCCCCATGTGGAAACTGCCTCGAACGAGGCAACTCGCTATTAGTTATATTAGGTACACATTGGCAACTGTTTTGTTGCAAAGTGGCCGATCGAAGTGTTGGAACGGCCTATTATCTGGGTGGAAACCGTACGACCACTCGCCTCCCTTTGCTCCTTCTTGTGATCGCTTTTCCTGAAGGGTGGGCCAACATAACCACTATCCCCTTATAACTCTCCAACAATTCCAGCAGATAGTTCGTGTCGAGGTTATCGTATCGGTCATGCGCATCTTTGACACTGGTGCGATTGCCGAAGAGGGCATCCGCTTCGTCGAAAAGTAGAATGGTGTGAGCGGCAGCCGCCGAGCCGAGCACTCTCTGCAGGTTCTTTTCAGTTTCCCCAATATACTTGCTCGAGACTTTTTGAAGGTTAATTCTGGATATGGACATCCCCAGGTCAAGAGCTAACCGATTAGCAGCGGCTTCCAACGCATGTGGCGCCATGCCGGTAAAAACCAAGACCGTACCTATGTGATCTACGCTCTGCTGACGCAAAAGGTTAGCAAGTTGGTGAAACTCACTGCTTTGGTATTGAACTGTTAGCGGATGCCCGATAGGTAACACTTTCATGCCTGCTCCTTCCTCTTACTTGGGGCGCCTCTTTAGAAGAGACCTACTGATCATCCTCAATTTTCGCACCCTGTCTGCCGTGGGCGGTAAGGTCGAGTTTTCTAAAACCGAATATCTGAACGCTTTCTTCTTATTGTCGTAGTCGGCGAGCAGAAAGACAATCTTCTCTCCCGTGAAATATTCTTTTTGGAAACCAGCTTCCGCCCCATGAAAATACTCTATGATGTCACCCTTCCGGAACCTGCCTTTGAATGATTCCAGCACGTCGCCCTCGACCCTCCAATTCTCATAGCCACCCACCCTGCCAATTATTTCAGCCTCACGGATGCGGATGTGAATGACGACAGAGACGGATTTGTAGTCGTGCCGAAGATAACTGAGAGACGGCCAACTCTCGTCATTCTGCGCCGGAGCGAATGATGGTAGCAGAAGAATGAAGATGATTGCTCCAACTAACATTCGTGATCGTTCGTGTTGTTATTAAAGAAGGTCTTGGAACCACTACCGGTGCAGGCAGTATAATTAGCTGAATGCTTCATCTGCTTCCGTGCAAATGTCTGCTGCATAATCATCATAATGCGCTATGAAAGACGAGCCTCGCGAAATTGAAGAATCTTCACCAGAGCCGAGTGACCGATTGCGCATCTCGCGAGTTCTACTTTGGTTGTTGACCGTCTCGGCTGTAGTCGCTCTTACGATCGCCGTCGCTCTTCATTGGCGTGGTCCCGCTTTGACCGCGCCAGACCCTTACGCCACCTTACCTTTCCGACCTAAAGTGACTTATTACGGATCGCAGTTGACCGTTATTAATACCGAAAAGGAGTCATACCTGGATACTCAACTTACTCTCTTTGTTGGATGGACCATCTGCCGCGTATCGGTCGGTACCATCCCGCCCGGTAGGGAGGTCAGCATTCCGTTGAGCGCTTTTACTTACGAGGACGGCAAGCCCTTCGATGCTGCCAATACAAAGGCCAAGCTGCTTGAAGTAAGAGCACACATGAACGGTTACGAGGTTCATCGAGACTTGCCCCCGCCTCAGCAATAGATTTCTGCTGGATCATGTCCAACATGAAGTTGGGCGTCGGCAAAATCAATAAACTGCTCGATCTGAGACAGGGAAATACCCGTCCTTAACTTGCCCTCATCAGTCTCGAGCGCTTGAAGAATGATTTCGACCCATTCTTGCGGCAGGTATTTGATAGCCCACTTGGCGGCCCGTTGCTTCGATACAATCGTTCCCCTTCTGAAAGAATACAGAGTCCTGCATAAAGTCAAAACGGCATAGGCGCGATACGAAGCAACATCTCGCCATTCGCTATCGGGCTTCTGCCTGATCTGCTCTCGCAAATAGCCAATCTCGCGTTCCAGGGCCTGAAACAAAATCTTCGGAGTTATTGTGGGAACGAATGATTCCGGTCGGGGTCCTAGAAGCACCACTCCGCTGTGCAAAACATTCATCCAGATGATCGGGTTGCCATCCGAGCCGCTGCGTTTGAGAACTCCAAACTGATAGAGACAGGCTTTGGAGTTCATGGTGAGAACTTCATCCTTGATCAGAAACAGCATTTGTAAGCGTGCTGTCCAGGGGTTCGTCTCCGCAGCTCTGGCCAGCCATGTGCCGAGTTTTCTGAACTGGGCATCACTCATGTTGCGCCGTGTTACCACGATGCAATCAATGTCGCTGCGTTTGGGGTTGAACGCCCTCTGCG
>Ga0137367_10003997_pt1 | contig 11966 bp, 9 predicted proteins | sample SagtaG_14_FD_104939 | JGI IMG/M metagenome (GOLD analysis project Ga0137367, IMG submission 104939) | Vadose zone soil microbial communities from Sagehorn Ranch, Mendocino, California, USA - Sage1_L_80_16 metaG | ecosystem: Environmental > Terrestrial > Soil > Vadose zone | place: USA... | reverse complement strand
TTTATTTTGCCAGCCGATGGGTAATCCGCAAAGACGCGAAGTCCCTAGCTATAGCGGCAGCCATCTGGGGAATTGGGATGAACGTGGACATGGCCATTTTGCCCGCCATTTTTATACTACCAGCTTTGTGGTTGGTATATCGCCCTCCGATTGATTTCAAGCCGTTAATGGTCGCGATCGGTCTTGTCTTGGTCGTGTGGTCTCCTTACCTTCAATTTGAGGTCGGGCGCGGTTTTGCGGATATCCGCTCTCAGGTGTTACTTCAAAACATCTTTCCTGCTAATTACCGGCAAACCTGGTGTGATCCGAGTGTTCCACTGCGAGAATTGGGGAGCACATCCGATCCAATCCCGTTGGGTTCAATCCAACCAGAACCGTACCAAGGCCCAAATCTGGCGCGCGCTGCGGTGGTGCTCACAAGTCAGATCAGCGGGAAATTACTTTACAATTTTCAAGACGCGGCGCCCTTCCCAGCAATAAGTATTGCGTTTCTGGTGACAGTGCTAAGCAGTTTTATTTTGCTGAACGTGACCGGCTATAGACCCGGAACCGATGGAATTTTGCCGCGTAAGCCATTTTGGAACGATCTGACGACACGACTCGCGCTCGGGATGATTCTGATCGGTGTACTGACGAATGAGTTTGTTATAGCGCACGTCTTGGGCATTGAGGGCGGTCTAGAATTTTCAACCATCAGAATCCTACGAACCATAGAGAAACTGCTCATACTTGGCGGTGCCTCCATCCTAGCGGGAAAGTGGATGGTAGCGCTGGTAGACCGGTTGCTCAAGTGGGCAGGAATCCAGATACAAAACAAGGAACATGCAGACCGGGTGGGAGTACTTGTGTTAAGCCTGGCTATCCCGTGGCTCATCCTTTTGCTGGTTGCAGAACCAGGTAAACCTGAACGGTTCTGGTGGTTATGGCCTCTCCAAGCTATGTTCCTGGCAGCTTTCTTTGTCTGGATCTTGCCACGATTCCGCATATCCCGTGCACTAATCTGGCTAACCTCCATTGGCACCGCGATCATCGTCTGGTGGAATCCTTACTTACTCGACCACGCTAGTGCCTGGCGCGAGACCGGATGGGCTGGAATCGACGCGCCGGCGGTCCAAGTGGTGAACTATGTGACGGGGGAGCTCGAGGCAGAAGGGAAAAAGCAGGCTGCGATCGGTTATCACTTTTTTATCTACCGATTCATGGCAGCGTATAACATAACAAATCCTGAATACAAAGCAGGCATGGATTTCGACCTGCTTTTTAAATATCCATACGGGATCACAAACACGGATCAATGCGCGGAAGGTCTCTCGCCTTTAGATGAGTACCGCATCGTGCAGACGAGACCCCAGGACGGACAGGGGACGCCACGATTGTATGTTGATGTCCCATTGGATGCTAACTTTAAGCTTTTGCGCCAATTCGGGCCGTACCAGGTTTTCAAGCGGCAGTGAAATCGCGGTGCAGGTAAAGGCAAAATGAAGAGGCTTGGGAATGATCTTATACAATCCACCGACCCGATGAGACAGCAGGATAACGACGTGAGGCGTGAAGCGGTAATAGAAATAGTTGACTGGTCGCTGCCACTAATGACGAATATCGCAGCATCCAAACTAGACGCAAAATCGGCCCGGAGGAGCCCCTGCCTTATCTCAAGTCCCTTCCGGACACTGGGTTTACGTTAATACAAAATTTTGGTTTGTAACAGGTGTTTGAACGGGATTAAGGGACCATGCCACGGTGAATAGGCTGTTTTTCTTGCTTCCATTTGCTCCTCGTTTAGATCGGACTCATGGCAGCAAAGCTATCGCGCAGCTCTTGTCCCGGTTAGCGAGCCGAAACAAGCTCGCCGTCGTCTACCTGCGTGGTGCCGGGGAACCCCCGCTCGATGAGCGATTGCGCGATCGATTCGATCTGGTCAGTGAAATTGAACGGCCTTGGACACAGCGCGGCTACACCGCAACCAAACTACAAAAACACGATTTCACCGCAGAGGCGCCTGTCTGCGCAGGCAGGCAGGGGTTCGCGGCGAAGAGAAACTATTGCGCGCAAAGGCGCAAAAGGCACCAAGAAACGCAAGGTTCAGGTTAAGTCTTAGGTTTAGGCATGGAGCAGGTCTAGGTCGAGGTTAAGGTTAAGCACGACGGGGAGTAAGTTTAAACAAACTCTCAACACTACGCTCTCAACCTGGCGGGTCACACACAACCTCAAACTCAACCTAACCCTTATGGCCCAACATCTGCCCAACAGCAAACCCATGTTCAATCTTCATCAATTACAGAATTCTATCAATAATCTAGTCTCAATGGGAAAGAAGTATGAATCGCTCGCTACAGTTATGCTCTTCCTTTTGGCTTTTTTTCTTCGACTCGGGTTACTCCTCGTCTCAGTTGACATCCCCGGTGATGGACCGTCGCGCGCTGCGATGTCCCATTCCTGGTCGAAGTCGCCGTATCTCGTCACCCACGGTGGCTGGTTGCCTGGTTTCTTGTACATCGCTGGGATTTTTAACTTCCTTGTGCCTGATCCTCTCTTTGCGAGTCGAGTTCTCAATCTTATCCTCGGGTCAGTTACAATTCCGCTCTATTATCTGCTTATTCGTCGGCTATACAATGGAATTGCAGCGCTCTTTGCTTCCTTCCTCCTGGCGGTATTACCATTGCATGTTGGTTTGAGCGTCAGCTCGTTAGCAGACATCAGTTTTCTGTTCGCAACGATTGCCAGTATGGTTTTGTTAACAGGCACCAATGAAGGAAAGGGAGGCAAACTCCGAGTCTCTCTCTCTCTCTGCCTTTTCTGTTGGGCGCAAATGACCCGCTATGAAGCGTGGCTGTTGATACCAGCATTCCCCATTTATTATTTTCATAAGACCAGAAAGACGTCGACGGCTGGCTTGGTGTTGCTTATTCTGCTACTTTTCCCAGTCGGCTGGATGTTAGAGAATTATGTCCATAGGGGAGAACTTTTAATTGAATTTTCTGCAGTGAAAAAAGGAGCCGAGATCGTGGGCGCACATACAGTAGATTTGTTCAGTGCTATCAAGATGCTCGGCAGTATGTCTGTCCTTCACCTAGGGAAAGTTCTCATGATTGCGATGGTGGGGGGAATGATATGGCAGCTTGTCTCACCAGCAAGGCGCGAAATCAATCCGGAACATGTCTTTTATATTTCGGTGATCTGTCTTTTCTGGATAGGAATGGTGTATCTCGCTATGACTATCAGTACAAGCCTTTGGAATCGGTTTCTGCTGTTTGGATTCGTTATGCCTCTGCCGTTTGCTTTTTTACCTTTTACGCAGGAGTTGAGGATTCATTACAGATGGCTAGCTTTGATTATGTGCGTGGTTCTGTTAGCGGCAGGCGTTGCGGTATTTCCGCGTCAGCGTCCACTGTGGGTAACCGTCCAGCGCCCCACGGAAATCAAGAACCTTGTGGCATGGCTTAAAGAAAGTCCTTACCGTAACGACCCATTGCTCGTGACGAACATGGAGTGGCAAGCTACATATATACCTCTGTACTTCCCCGAAGTGAAGATGGGGATGATATCTCCTTGGGTGGAAGATAACGAGGTTTATGATTTTTTGAAAAACCAGCCTCCCTCTCTTTTGATTACGCGGGAAGGGGAATCGGAAATGCAAGCCCGGATCGAAAACATTATGGGGAAAGCAATCGCGGAGCACAGCCTGGTCCATGAGGAAGGAGCCATCAAGGTATATCGGCTGGCGGCGGAACCTCAATGGCCCCGGAAAGTGGTAGTCGGCCAGGATTAACGAGATTTGCGTTGGATCCGGCATTTTTAAAAAGGGTAGGAATTCAGCGACGTGATAAAGTTACTCTTTTTGCTTCCTTTTCCGCCGCGGTTAGACGCAACCCATGGAGGCGGCAAAGCCATCGCTCAGCTGCTCTTCCGTTTGGCGACCCGCCACCGGCTCGCAGTCGTGTATATGCGGGGTCGGGCGGAACCCCCGCTCGATGAACGATTGCGCGATCGATTCGATTTGGTCAAAGAAGTTGAACGGCCTTGGACCAGAAGATCAGTGGGAAGTCAGTGGGGCCGCATCGCCGTGTCGCTAATGCGTCAAAAACCCATGTGGGTTACCGCTTGGACAAGCGATGCCTACGCCGCAGCGGTTGAATCGGCTGTTAAGTCATGGCAGCCGGATGTCGTCCACATTGCCTATCACGTCATGGGGCAATATCTGTCAACTCTTGGCGACTGCAAGGCGCCACGCGTACTCACGGAACATGAGCCGGCAAACCGCGCCGTCCCTCATGTGAGGTCATTAAGCGGGATTGCCCGCCTCCTGAACCATTACGATAGGCAAGCGTGGAAACGATTTGAACCAGCTGTGATCAGCCAAGTTCAGGCCGTTGTCGTTTTCACGGAAACCGATAGGCAGGCCATTAAAACTCTTGTGCCAGGGGCGTCAGTGGTCACCATTCCCCTAGGCACCGAGATTCCGGAAACCCCACTGGATCCGCTCGGTTGCACACCACCCAACCTTCTCTTTTTCGGAAATTTCATCCATCCGCCGAATGCCGATGCTGCGCTGCGCACGGTGCGCACGATTTTTCCACCGCTTGAGGCACGCTTTCCGGATCTGGAATTATACATGGTTGGAGACAAGCCGCCGGCTGAGCTTAGGCGTTTGGCCAATGACAAAATTCGGGTAACGGGCTGCGTACCGGATCTGGTCCCTTATGTTAATCGGGCTTCTATTTTCATTGCACCCCTGCGTGTTGGCGGAGGAATGCGTTTAAAAATCCTGGAAGCTCTCGCTGCGGGCAAAGCTATTGTTGCGTCGCCGCGCGCTGTTGAGGGGCTTGACGTGGTTAATGGACAAACCGTTTGCATAGCAGAAAGTGATGCAGAGTTTTGCGCAGCGATTACTGAGCTCCTATCGCATCCAGAAAAGCGGTTATCTCTGGCCAGCGAAGCTAGAGCGTGGGCCTGCGCGAACCTCGGTTGGGACAAGTCGGTTGTGGCATATGAGACGCTGCATGCGGGACTCATCGAAAATTTTCAACAGCCCCCAGCGAGTCTCGCTAAACGCCGACCGGAATGTCATTCAATGTCGCGAGAAACTTTGCTGTGATTCGCGCAGTGGTTCACTTTGTCGATAGCGCTGCATTTGGAGGCAATGAACAGGCCCTCCTCCATGTACTCGCTGGCTTGGACCGAAAGCGATGGCGACCTGTTGTTTTCCACTACAATGAGTCCGGGCTTGCGCCATTCGCCGAAGGAGTGCGTGCTCTAAATATCGAGACCAAGATTGTTCCGAAGCTGGCCGGAACACGGTTAGTTGCAACGTTGCCACGTTTTCTTCATGAACTGCGGGTAGAAGGTCCGCACATATTTCACGCTCATCTCAATTGGTTGCTCTCTTGTAGGTACGGTCTCCTTGCAGCGTCCCTCGCGCGGGTCCCCGTGATCGTCGCCACTGTACAAAACTATATGGAGCCTCCGTGGGGTCGCACAATCGATGTAGCACAGCGGGTTTTTGAAAAATGTCTACACCAGTATATCGCCGTCTCTAATGCGGTCGGTCGACAGTTGTGCCAAACTTTTCACGTCCCTTGTCAAAAAATCGAGGTTATTCACAACAGCATCCCAGTTGCTGCATTTGATCGTCCGCCAAATATGACGCTTAAGACTATGCTAAACCGAGGAACCGACCGCCCAATCGTGCTATCCGTTGCCCGTCTTGATGCACAAAAAGGGCACACGTATTTATTAGCCGCCATCCGTCACGTCCCCAATGCGATTTTCGTCTTGGCTGGGGATGGGCCGGAAAGAGCCTGCCTTGAAGCGCAAGCGGACCGTCTAGGCATCGGTGATCGAGTGATCTTCTTAGGGCACCGCAACGATGTTGCTGATCTGCTTGCAAGTTGTGATCTCTTCGTCCTTCCTTCTCTTTATGAAGGGTTGCCGCTTTCCCTTCTGGAAGCGATGGCGGCGGGTAAACCAGTAGTTGCGACGTCAGTGGGCGGAACTCCCGAAGCGGTGCTAGACGGCGAGACGGGCTTTCTAGTTCCGCCACGTGATCCGGCCCCGTTGGTAGGGGCAATCCACCGGTTGCTGGCAGACGCCTGCCTTCGTCGAAAAATGGGACTGGCGGGAAGGTTGCGCGTCCAACGCAATTTCTCGACTATGCAGATGGTCGCCCGGGTCACCCAGACCTATGAAAAACTGTTGGATCGACGGGAGAAATCGAGTGTCCATCACTAACCAGAACCAGCAGGAAATTCGCGAGCCGCTTTTTCACACCGGCGTGAAGCGCAGATTAGGGCAGGCTGCGCGGTGGCTCAAATACCGCGTCGCTTCGCGGGCGCTGATTCTGATGTATCACCGTGTCACGGATCTTCCCAATGATCCGTATTTATTGGCGGTAAAGCCGAAGCACTTCGCCGAGCAAATGGAAGTGATTCGACGACATTGCATCCCCATGAGGCTGCAGGATCTGGTTGACGCTTTGCACGGCGGAAAAGTTCCCAACCGGGCTATAGTCGTTACGTTTGATGACGGTTATGCCGACAATCTTGATTACGCTAAACCTTTGTTGGAGCGCTATGAAATTCCAGCCACGGTCTTTGTGACCGCCGGCCATTTGGCAACTCGGCGTGAGTTTTGGTGGGACGTAATGGATCGAGCGTTGCTCCAACCAGGAACCTTGCCGGCCAGACTTCGATTGACCATCAATCGAACTGCATACGAATGGGAGTTAGGTGGAGAGATCCCCTATACGGTGGAGAACTACCAGCGCGATCGAGATTGGCACATTGAACGACCGGATGATCCAACCCCACGCCACCGCCTCTTCCGGGTATTGTATGCCGCAATGGCCGGTTTGCCAGCTGGAGAGCGCCAGAATGTCGTGGACGATTTGCTTTCATGGGCGGGAGCTGAGCCGTCCGCCCGCCCTACGCATCGGACCCTTACCGCGGACGAACTGGTCCTCCTGCACGAGGGAGGTCTGCTGGAAATTGGCGCGCATACGATGACCCACCCCCTCCTTGCAACTCTACCGGCCGAAGATCAACGCGCTGAAATCCAGGGAAGTAAAACCGTTCTAGAGGGAATTTTGAAACATTCAGTGACAAGTTTTGCCTTTCCCCATGGCTCAAGTAGTCCAGAAACCGATGCCATTGTTCGGAAAGATTTTGTATGCGCCTGCTCGAGCATTGCGGATGCGGTCTGGCGTGATGCCAACTGTTTTCAGCTACCGCGCCTGGGCGTACGAGACTGGGACGAGGAAACGTTTGCTCGCTGGTTGACGTGGTGGATGGATGGCTGAGCGATCATTGCGAATTCTTCAAGTCACTACAGCCGATTTAAAGGGTGGAGCTGAAAAGGTCGCGTGGGATCTTTTCACGGCGTATCGCACGCGCGGCTATTCTTCCTGGCTTGCGGTGGGCCAAAAGAATACAAGTGATCCCGACGTCATGGTCCTCCCCAATCACGAATCCCGGGGGAAATGGTATGATTTAAATCGAAGAATCGCGTGGCACTTTCAACATGTAAATGGGTGCGGCCGTATCGAAACACCGCTTAGTGGTTTTGCGGGTGCCCTGGCTGAACCCAGACGTTGCGTCGAACGTTTTTTCGGGTTGGAAGACTTCCACTTCCCCGGGACTTCGCAACTATTGACGCTTACCGGGAGCAAGGTCGATATCCTTCACGCCCATAATCTTCATGGAGGATATTTTGACCTGCGGATGCTCCCTTGGCTGAGCAAGCAGGTTCCCGTGCTACTGACACTCCATGACGCTTGGCTGCTGAGCGGTCATTGTGCCCATTCGTTCGCCTGCGAAAAGTGGAAAACAGGTTGCGGAGCGTGCCCTGACTTGAGCATCTATCCGGAAGTCCCGAGGGATGCCACCGCTTTCAACTGGCGCCGAAAACGGGATATCTACTCTCGCAGCCGTCTATACATTGCGACCCCGTCGCGATGGCTGATGGAGAAAGTCGAACACTCCATGCTGGCCCCGGCGGTGATCGATGCTCGCATTCTGCCGAATGGCGTGGACTTGAATATTTTCCATCCGGCCGACAAACAAAGGGCGCGCGCACAATTGGGCATCCGTCATGATACCAACGTGATCCTTGCTATAGGCGTTTCGATCACGCAAAACAGGTGGAAAGATTACCGAACTCTGCGCGAAGCGGTATCACGGGTTGCCGAGCACCTCGGACAAAATTTGCTTTTGATTACGCTTGGGGAAGATGCGCCCGCAGAGCGAATAGGCCAAGCGGAAGTCCGATTTGTCCCGTTCCAGAAAGACGTACAAATCGTGGCTCGATACCACCAGGCGGCGGATCTCTATGTGCACGCGGCGCTCGCGGATACGTTCCCGAACGCCATATTAGAGGCCCAGGCTTGCGGCACTCCAGTCGTAGCAACGGCGGTTGGCGGAATTCCAGAGCAAGTAGAGAAGGGTCGAACCGGCTTTCTGGTGCCATCCGCTGATGCCGCGGCGCTGGCAACCCAAATCATTCAACTGCTGTCAGACAGTCAACTGAAACATGGCGTGGGGCTGCTAGCAGCCAAACACGCGCGCGAAAAGTTTGACCTGGATCGGCAGGTCGACGCTTATCTTGACTGGTACCACGAACTGGACAAGAGACAGAAATGATCCAGGAGGATGTCTTCCAGTGCTGTTGTGCAACAATTCCTTTAGAGGGAAAAGTCAGGTGCAAAGGTCAAGTCTCGTCGCACGATGCCTTCGCATCCTGAATGAAGCACAAAGGGAACGTCCAGATACGATATTGGCATTAACGTTAGGCGCCTTTCTGGCGTTTACGTTGGTAGGTGGAGCAAAACACCTGATAACATCCCTCATTTAATTGGCAGGCTAATACCCGAGGCTATGATGAAGACACGCTTCGGTTGAAGTTTCATCAGCACTATAAGCGTCAGCATGTAATTTATAAATCTATTGCAGAAACAATCCCCGTTGACGATTCGATCCTAGTCGACTCCGATAGCGAACCTGTAGGTTTTTTCCCGTACTATCTAGCACCACGACGCGTCTACTGGTATTCAGACCGGTTCGCCTCTGAACTGACTGAAAAGAATTGCAGGTACTCTGTCCTTTCGTTGGCAGGCACCGAAATGGGTGAACTCAAGTGGAAAATATCAAAAATCGATCCTCTACAACCCACCGCCAAGAGTGATCTGGTGCGAGAGACTAAATGTCCCTGATTATCTTACTTCATCTTTCGTACCTGGTCTGTGCCTCATAACGATTCGAGGTCTGTTCTGGAGGCACAATTATCCGTGGCATGTCCGATTAACCGCTGGTTATTACGTTGGCGTGCTGCTGCATGTGCTTGTTGTACACCTGGCGATCGTACTGGCTCACCTATCTGCAGGTATGACCTGGGGTCCAATGTATTTAGGTCTCGTCGGATTGCTGATGGAAACGCGTATGAGCTTTTCGATGAAACGTCTGGAGAACTTGATGGGATATGGATCGATTTTACACAGATCGAGTCCATGCACGTTTGAGGCTGTCGTACTTCTGGCACCGGCGCAGTGTTGACCGCTGCTGACTTCGAGCGCGCCGTCCGCTTTGCTTCGGATGAGAACGTTCGTCGTTTGCTCATGGTGAAACCTATTGGCTGGCTTTAAAGTTGTTCATTATCCTCTGTGTCCAACCTTTGGCTAAGGTACAGTAGCGTGGATTAAGCAGGTCCGTGATTTACAGAAGTTATGAAGACGATTAAGCGATCACAAACCGTGGAGAAATGGCTCCAATGGTCCTTCTGGGCCCTTATGCTTTCAGCCTTTGGCGTCATACTTTTCGGTATAGGGTTGGGTCACTTGGCCATTGACATACTATACCGAGGGTCGACGGGAACATTGCTCGACAGTATCATGATTGGTCGGGCAGTGAACCCAGTAGAATACTACTACGCCATGATAGACCGATTAGTATTCGTTCTGGCCTTGCTGATATTCGCTTTTATTTGCTTTGAACTTTATGTGTGGCCCAAGGCGAGGGAAGGAAGACTCACGCAAGACTTTGTATTGGTATCATCACTGGGCATCTTCTTGGCCATTACGTTAGTTACTGGGATAAAGCCTCTGGTTCAATCAATTCTTTACTGGCAAAAGAATACGATAGGGTATGATGAAGATACCCTCCGGCGGAGTTTCCACAATTACTATAATCGCCAGTATCCGATTTACAAATACATCGAAGCAACAATACCTGTTGAGGATCCTGTTCTCATAGATTCAGAAGCTGAACCGACACATTTTTTTGCATATTACCTAGCACCTCGGCACGTTTATCGTTATTCGAAGGCCCTTGCAACTAAACTGAATGAGAAAAATTGCAGATATCATATTGTTACTGTGAGGAGTGGCGCAACCGATTCGTTAGACTGGGCAATAGCGGCTGTGAATCCAACGCAAAATGGATCTGGCGATCATCAACAAAGGCAGAATGGCCCATGCCCATGATCATTTTGCTCCATCTTTCATATCTGGGTACGGGCTTAGCCACAATACGCATTCTTTTTAGAAGCAGAGAATATCCATGGCACTTTCGCCTCATCCTGGCCTATTATGTGGGAATTTTCGCTCACATAGTTATTTTGCATCTCGCCATCGTCTTTACTATAACGTCCCCAATTGTTACTTGGCTTCTACTGTGTATTGGCCTTCTTGGGTTGCTTTTTGAAGTTGCTAATGTTCTTACGACTAGCCCGTTTAGCTTCGGCAGGTTCCCAGTTGACTATAGGAATAAATGCCTTAATAGTTTTCTGGCAATTCTTCTTTTAACACCAGCAATTTACTTAATCACTCTGCGATTAGTCGCAGTACCAGATATCTCCTTCGATCCTACTGCTTTTTGGAACTTAAAAGCAAAGTACTTCTTTTATGGTGAGCATTTATGGACAGATACATTCTTAGATGTGGACCGTATTAATGCGCATCGTGATTATCCGCTTTATATGCCAATTTTCACTTTTGAACATTATTCAATCCTTGGGAAAGCAGATGACTTTTCAACAAAACCAGGAACATGGATATATCATTGTACTGGATTACTGTTATTCTTCTTCTTCATCAGTGAATGGGCCGGAAGTAAGGTAGCACTACTTACAACGTCTTTTGTGCTCTATTCTCCTGCTTATAGCTATGATGCAAATGCTTCTATTACAAACACTTACGTTGATTTCCCGTTATCATTGATGATACTAGTTAGTACTGGCTTCTTATTACGTTATCTACGAAGCACACATGTGATTGATTTTTTCGGCGTTGCTATAGCTACATCGTCGGCTTCACTACAGAAGACTGATGGAACCGTATGGTCTGTGATATGCCTTGCATTCACTATTCTAGTAATCTCAACGAGCGGGAAGCGAGTCTGGAAAAAGGATTATGCGTGGCTTCTGTTGCCGATTTGCATTCTTAGCGGATGGTATTTGATCAAGTCCAGGTTACCCTACGACTTGGATATAGAAAACCCCACTATAGAGCAATTATTTAACCTGTGGAAAGTGGCTCCAAAGATGCTTGTCGCATGGCTCGCAAGTATTTTCAAAATTGAGCCATGGGGATTGGTACCATTTTTTGCAATTCCGGCTTTCATGATAGGGCTAATAAGAAATATCCACAATAAGATAAAGCTCGTTCCCGCTCTAATAGTTTTGTGTTATCTGGGTAGTAATTTTATTGCTTTTATGCTCCTTGATATTCAACTAGGACGTTTTGATTATTATATGAGTGTGTCCTATGACAGGCATATAATTCAAATTCTACTTGTTAGCATTTTTTTGGCAGTCGCGATGAATACACCTAAATTCGCAGCAGAGGTCGATAGTGATGTTCAGGGGAACAATGTTCCACGCCTTGATCTCTGATAGGACTCGCAAACCGGTTGAACTGCAGGCCAGCTTCGGCCTGTATGTGAATGATCATTACAGTCACGGCCATTGATCAAGAACAATTT
>Ga0137367_10003993_pt1 | contig 11973 bp, 6 predicted proteins | sample SagtaG_14_FD_104939 | JGI IMG/M metagenome (GOLD analysis project Ga0137367, IMG submission 104939) | Vadose zone soil microbial communities from Sagehorn Ranch, Mendocino, California, USA - Sage1_L_80_16 metaG | ecosystem: Environmental > Terrestrial > Soil > Vadose zone | place: USA... | reverse complement strand
GAAAACGGATGGCCCTGAAGCGACCTGTTCCGTGTGAGTTCAATGCCCTGTGACTCGAATCACAGACAGGATTCCCGCGGGCACGGAAAATCAGCAAGAACGACTCGTGGGGGGAGTCAAGGAATGCCTGGAACTAAACTCTCGGCGGAACTCAGCAAGGAACTTCGAGCGGCATCGAGGTCGCTTACGAAGAAGAAAGGTGCGGTGCTCTTTCGTGCGGGTGGGCACGCACGCGGGGCGTTCCTGGTCAGAACTGGTCGGCTCAAGTTGCACCTGAAAGGGGCAGCGGGGCTGTACCCGCCGCGAACTTTGGGCCCTGGAGCCCTGGTGGGATTGCCGGCGACCGTTTCTGGCGAGCCGTACAGTCTCACGGCTGAGGCGGTGCAGGATTGCGAGCTTGATTTCATCTCCCGGAAAGAGCTCCTCGCCTTGCTTCAGCGGAATACGACCGCCGCCTTGCAGATTCTGCAGATTTTGAGCGAAGAGATCTATCAGATGCGAAACACGGCGAAACTGGCATTGCCGATTGCACGCGAAACGGTTCACTGAAACCCCGATCTACCCGCTCCTTCGTGCAGTGGCGACAGCATCAGATCCCCTTCCGTGAGCATCAACCTCTAGTTACTGGAACGGGCCGTTCGGCGGCGCAGAAGTTCGCGACTGAGATCACATTGAACAGGACGCAAGCCACCGGAAGTAGTCTGGACACGGCCGTCCTGAGTTAGCTCAATCAATGTCTGCGAGTCGCCAAACTCCGGCCATTTCGGAAGTGAACCCCCGTTGGGATCGCCCGTCTTCGCGAAGTTCGCCCAGTACTGCTCGATCCAGTCGGCAATCTTGAAATCGGTTTCGCCGAATGAGCCTGCGATATTTCCAGTCTTTGGATAGAAACCAAAAACGTAGGGCAGATCGGCCGAATGGACTGCCCCCTGTGCCTCTTGCCCGGGAATGGCGTGCTCCAGTTGATACTGGTAGGTGGGATGCTTCGCCGCCTGATGGAACATGGCTTCCGTAGTTGCCGGACATCGGAAGATCTGGTCCGCCAGCCACTGATTGCCTGCGGAGCCGTAAAGCGGATCGAGGTTGCCTGCGCCTCCATTCGCCAAGCCGTACATTTCGAGAGCGCGAGGAGCCAAGTCGCCGGCAAATTGTTCAATGAATTTGCGCAGCGCATCGGGCGGTCCGTCGAATCCGAACTCGCGGCTGGTCGAGCCTATGATCAAAGGGATGGCTGCTTCTTCGCCCGTAGCAAACACTCCCCCCGGGGATTCACGAAGAACATAGCCATCTATGATCGGCGCGAGCATAGGAGGCGCGCTCGGGTCTTGCTTCGACGCGGCTTCAAGCAGCACAGATACAGGCAGGCCGCGCAGGTAGGAAGCGGCGGACGCGCCCAGCGGAGCTTTGAGCGCTGCGACAAATACCTCACCACCCTTCTCAGCTGCTGGCAGCGAAGCGGCAGGAGCAAAGGCTGAACCGCTCTGAACGATCGCGCGATGGAAAAGCGCCTTGGCCAGAGGTGAGGTCATGAGCAGGCTAGCGTCCTGCGCCCCGGCAGACTGGCCGAATACCGTGATATTGTCGGGATCGCCGCCGAAGGCAGCGATATTCTGACGCACCCAGCGAAGCGCAGCGATCTGATCCATGAGGCCGTAGTTGCCGGACGCTTTGTGTACGGATTCCCTCGTGAGTTCCGGGTGCGCAAAGAAACCGAAGATGCCAAGCCGGTAATTCACGGTCACGAGCACGATTCCGTGCTGGACCAAGGTTCCGTCCTTGTATAGCGGGCTGGAGGCGGTACCACCGGCATTTGCACCGCCATGAAGCCACAACATTACGGGCAATTTCGACCTTACGGGCCACACGGGGGTGATGACGTTCAGGAAGAGACAATCTTCTTTGCTGGTCTCAGCATCGTGCTTATTCCAGTCGCCAAGAATTGACTGAGCGCATGGTGCGCCAAACGTGCTCGCATCGCGCACACCGGACCATGGTTTGACATCGACGGGTTCGTGCCAGCGCATATTGCCGACGGGTGGTTGAGCATAGGGTATTCCGAGAAACTCCGCGCCACCTGACACCCTGGCGATGCCGCGAATTTGTCCTGCGGAAGTCTTTACCACGAAGGTCTCGTTCCCCGACGCGAACGCACTCTGAGTCGTCCACAGGAATATTGCTGAAGCAAGGGTGACCGCTAAGAAAACTGCTGGTCCGAACATCAAGTCGTGACGACTTCGCACACGCGCCTCCGAAGGAAGAAACTGCGCAGCTATTCTAGCGGGAGAAAGACATCAGGAGGGTTGCGTTTCCGGGGACTGTTACCAGGCGCGAAAATTCTCCAACTCGTCGCGATCGCGTTGGAGCTGCTTGGTCTGCTTGCGGCTCTTCTCCAGATAGGAGTGAATGGCCGTTTCGAGCCTGCCATGGTCGTCGCCGGAGAAACCTACGAAGCGAAAAGGCTGCAACTCCCAGGACATGGGCGTGAGCATCTCGGCGGAGCCGAGGACCGAGCCTGCAGGCGTGAGGAACATCAGTCTTCCAACTGATCCCTGCTGAATTGGACGAGGCAAGGAAAGCAGACCACCAGTCATAGAAATCACCTTCAACCTGCCGGAAGCACGGTTTCCGTCGGTGAATCGGACGACTGCGGGGATGCTCTCGTCGAGTCGAACGCGTTCGGCACGGCGTTGACTGGTAGCTTGGGAAATATACGGCATAAGTCAGTAAAATTGAGTATGGGTGCTGGCAAGCGGAAAATCGAGATTACGTTAGACCAAACATAGCCTCTGCTGAATGGACGACCCCGGCTAGCATTTCGTGCAACGGCATGTTCCTGCAGCAGGATATGCCGCAACATTTTGCACCCTCGAAGCCGCGCGGATCGCCAGCAAATCGATTCTGTATCCCCGACGAGACGCCTCGCGCCCAAAACCGGTGCCAAATCCGGCTTTTAACTTGACATACATAAGGTTTTCCACTATCAAGGAAGAACTTACGGCGGGCGTTTTCGTGCGTCCGGCCTCTTCCCGCCGCGTTGCTCCCAGGAGGAAAGACATGCGCAAGCTTCGTTGGGCATTGGTTCCGGTCGTGTGCCTGCTAGCAGTCCAGGTTTGGGCGGCAGGCTCTCCCACCGTTTATGTTTCCACAGGAAAATCGGGCAGAATCTTCGCAATCAACACAGCAACCAGCAAGGCTACGGCTCTGCTTTCCACGTCGGGCGCTGACTATGAGGGAATGGTTGTAGCGCCCGACAACGCGCCTGGCGCAGCGCACCCATTTCTGCTGTACGTATGCGACCCGCTGAACAACCAGATCATCCGCTTCGATCCCACAGCAAAAAAGATCGTGACCGAGATCATTTACAGCGGCGGCTCATTGACACAACCTCAGTGTGGCCGAATCACCGCTACCGGCGATCTCGTGGCTACAAGCGTGAGCTCAGGAGGTCTGTGGATATTCCCTGGGATCACATCTGCGGAATTGGGATCCGCAGGGATACAAATACCGACTCAGAGTGCGACCACACCTTTCGCCGGCGGAGGTCTAGCTCAGAAGAATACCGGCGACGTGTTGGTCGTGGATACTGCGGGTCGTCTATTGAGATCCACGAGCCCCCTTTTCCCTACCGCTACTACCTTTATTTCCGGTTTGACGAACCCTATGGGGATCGCTCGCCGCAGCGATGGTTCGGTATTTGTTTCGACACAGGGCGTCGCAAGCGGCGCAGTGACCCTCTATGCCACCAGCACACAGAACGTAGGCACTCCACTTTGTACGGCGAACGTCAGTGCGGGCGTCCCATCCTTCATGCAGGCCTCGTTGGACGACACACTCTATGTGGCGGTCGGATCAGCCAATGCTGGACTGGTTCAGAGTTTCGACTCGAACTGCAATCCGATCAAAAGCTTCTCTCTGGGGTATCCCGGTGTAGGAATCGCGCTGCCGCCCACCAGCGTAACCCAGCCGGTTGCTGCAAGCGGCAATAGTGCGCTGGTCAGCTTTGGCTTTTCAGGATTTGAATTGAGCCAGATTGCGGGTCCCTGCGGGGGCACCATTTCAGTCAACCTCGCCAGCCCTCAGTCGCTCACCAGCCTTCTCAATGCCAGCGGCTTATCAGCCGCGCCTGCGGTGAATTTGGGCCTAGACGGCTTCGAGGTGGTCTTTAGCACGGCGAACTTGAACAAGTGCACGGCAAAAGACGGCGTAACGACTAACTTCCAGATCGCAAACTTCGTTTCCACAGCGGTGGACAATCCGGAAATCATTGTCTGTGATGACCAAAATACGAACTGCCAACCTCAAGCTGTCAACCTCCAGCAGATTGGCGGTTGGCCGGTGGGTGGCTTCTTACCTGACGATTTCACCAGCGGTGGAGCGAAGTCGCTGAGGTGCAACATCTTCCTCGCGAATTCGCAACCACATGTCACCGAACCGGGAAAGTTCTGCTTGTTTCAGTCTCCGGTTAACAATACCAACACGGGTCAACTTAGCTGGGATCAAAATCTTGCGTCTGTGTTCAGCGCAGGCAAATCGGTTCCAGTAAAGTTCCGGCTGGTACCAGCCAGCAGCTCGTGCGGGTCGGCTCCATTCATCACCGATGCCATCGCGCAACTCTCGGTGGCGCTTCTACCCGACACCACCACGGGTAACGTCTTTACCCCAATCGGGCTCATTTCCAACGGAAGTTCCGGGTTGGCGCAGCCGCTATTCAAGTCGGACGGCAATCAGAACTACCTATTCAATTGGGACACGAGTAGTTGCATCATGCCGTCGGGCAAGACGCAGGTTTGTCCTAAGGGCACCTACAGCGTCAGCGTACAGCTCTTGACAGACAATACAGCCGGGAGTGGGGACAGTATCTACAACGTTCAGACCACATTTGTCGTGCTGAAGTAAATATAGAGCGCTTGAACCCATCTCTACTATCGCGACCGTGTGAATAATACGCCAGCGATGAGATTCGTATCAGGGCACGACTTCAGTCGTGCCGCAAGCGATGATAAATGTCCCGGCTTCAGCCGCTGCTAACCATCAGGGGCTAAAGCCCAATCCTGATTGCGCCCAACGGCACGGCTGGAAGCCGTGCCCTGATACAACCGAACTCACCAGGAACATTTCACACGGTCACAGTACTAGAGGACGGGCTTGCCCCATCCTTTTCTTTTAGCTTGGATCAGATTTACAGAGGCTTCTTCACAGGTTCCTGCGCGATAGGTTTCAGGTCAAACCTCTTCACGATGTCGTCGCTGTGCGATTCCAGCCGCATATCTTCCAGAACCTTGCGCGCCAATTGCATGTGCGCTTCAGCCTCGGCGTTTGCGCCGGCCCCGCGCAACGCCACTGCCAACCAGTAATGCGCCTGCGGCAAGAATGACTTCATGCCTTCGTCCTGGGACCGCCGCGCCGTCATCTCAAGAACAGGGCGCGCCTGCGCGTAGCTCTTCGATTGCGCAAGAGCCTGGCCCATAACCAGTGATGCCTGCAAGGATAGTGAACTGAGGCCCAGCGAGTCGGCGCCGCTGACTACTTCTTTTGCACTCTTGGCGGCCACCACCACCTTGCCCTGATAGGCGTCCGTTCGCGCCTGGTTCAACTTGATTCGCAGAATTTCGCCACGGTCTTTCTGTTTCGACGCGAGCTGCATCGCCTGATCAAATGTGGATCGGGCGGCTGGCAGGTCACCCTGGTAAAGCAACCGTTCGCCCTGGAGATTGAGGACCTTTTCGACGAGCACATCGTTGTGCAGTGAGCGCGCGAGTTGAAGCGCTGCGTCCAGGTTCTTTTGCGAATCATCGAAACGACCGACGAGAGCGAGCGCGGTGCCATAGTCAGCCTGAATCTGGGCGAGATCACTGCTCTGCTGTTGCAGGTCCTGTATGTTCTTCATGGCATCCTGCTGGGCGCCCAAGGCCGCGCCATTTCTCCCCTGCAACGCGAACAAACGCGCCATGCCATCGGAAGTCTCGGCAATCAGGGACTTGTCCCTGGCATTCCGCGAGACCTCCAGCCCATGGAGGTAATTGTCCAGCGCCTTATCAACCTTGCCCATGCGTAAATATGTGTCGGCGAGGTTGTTCATGGAGCGAGCAATATCGCTGGGAAGCTTCAGCTTCTGCTGCAGCTCAAGCGTGCGCTGGAAATATGTCAGGGCTTCGTCATAGTGTCCCTGCTCGACGTAAAGGTTGCCGATATTGTTCAGGCAAATGCTCTGGGTCTCCTCATCGCCCAGTTGCAGCTCGATTTGCAACGCACGTTTAGTGATTTCCAGTGCTTTGTCGTACTTGCCCTGCGAGTCCAGCATGTTGCCGTAGTTCAGGAGGACGCCGCCGAGGCCAACCTGATCGTTCAGTTCGGTTTCAAGCTTCAGCGCCTCTTCGTAATTCTTGGCGGCCTCGTCAGGCTTGCCTTTCATACCATAAGAATCGGCGATTTGCCGGATGCTGAAAGCCAGGCCGCCTTTGTCGCCAATCTGCTTCTCGATCTCAGCTGCCTGCTGCAGGTTCTGCAGTGCGTCGTCTGGCTTGTTCGTCAAGCGATAAGCCGCCCCGATCGTCTGCAAAACGTTGGCCTTACCCTGCTGGTTCCCAAGTTGCACAGCCAGGCTCAGCGCGCGGTTCAGATAGTCAAATGAACCTTCCGGCTTGCCGCGCTCGATCTGCACTCCTCCAATAGCCAGGAGGGCATCAAGGTTCTTCGGATCGCTATCGAGGACTTTGGCGTACAGTTCGTAAGACTTGTCGTAGTTGCCCTTACCTTCGAAAATCGCTGCCTGATCAGCCCAGATTGACGGATCCTGCGGCATCAGTTTTGCCAGATTGTCGTAGGCCTCGAGCGCCTTGTCAGAGTTGTTCTGAATGCGGGCTGTTGCCGCTTGAATCATGTACTTCTCAGCCGCTGGGAGGTTGGTGTCCAGATCGGAGGCCTTGATCGAGTACTCCTGCGCCTTGTTGCCCTCGCCGAGGCGAAGATAGGTTTGCGCGAGGCGCGCGTAGGCAAGAGCAAAAGTCGAATCCGCAGCAACGGCAGCCTGGAAGCGCTTTACGGCCTCCAGGTCATTGTTCTGCCGCGAAAGTTCCAGTCCTTCGCTGTACTGATGCAGCGCCTCAACGGAGCTCGACGACGGTGTGAATGCCGCCGCTTTCATCTGCTCCAGCGCCTTGGACGAAAGCGTGAGATTGCTCTGTACGGACCCCGCAAGCTGATTGACGGCTTTCAGCAGCGCCTTCTCGTTCTCAGCCTCGGCCTTGATCGGAATCACGCGTTCGGTCTTCAGGTTCTCGATCTGCGCGTCGATGCGAATCTGGTCGCCGAGCTTTACGTATTCGCCCCAAACGATCTGGTCGGCGTTTGTGAATTCCGCGATGCGCTTCACAGATGCGGGATCCAGCTCAGTATCCGGAGAAACTCGCAGGTCAGTAAGAATCTGGTGCAGCCGTTCCGAGGAAACCGTGTGCAGATTCTCCGACTGCCCAACATCGGTGCGCAGCATTTCCGCCAAGCTCTTCCCCATCCAGTCAAGCGAAGGGTCGCCGGAGGCATTGCGCAGGGGCAGAATGGCCAGCGCCACCTGTGGCCCTGCACTCGCGTTTGAAGAAGCAAACTTGCCCCGCAACAGATACCCGGTGATCGCCAGCACTACCACCGCTGCGGCAATGCCAATAATCGGCCAGGGCACTGTCCGCGCCCACGGCCCGACCGAGGCTTCAAATCCCAGGGTTGCTCCGGCGCGCTTTCCTTGCCAGGCTTCCAGGTCACGCAACAAGTCTGTCGTACTCTGGTAGCGCTGCTTTGGATCGCGTTCCATGCACCTGGCAACAATGTTCGCCAGCGATGCCGGAATATTGCGGTCGTGCTGGGTGACGGAAATAGCGCGTTCCTGCGTGCGCTTAATCAGGCTGGCAAGGGCGCTGTCCGCATGAAATGGCATCTTGCCAGTGAGCAATTCGTAAAAGATGAGGCCGAGCGTAAACAGGTCGGAGCGATGGTCGAGCGAACTACCCAGCGCCTGCTCGGGAGACATATACTCCATGGTCCCCACCAGCGCACCGGTCTGGGTCATGCCGTTGGACTCGATCAGGCGGGCAAGGCCAAAATCCATCACCAGAACGCGGCCTTGCTTGTCGCGCATTATGTTCTGCGGCTTCAGATCGCGGTGGATGACGCCGACGGCGTGCACGGCTTCCAGCGCGCGGCAAACCTGCAGCATGACCTCTACGGCTTCGGCGGGAGGAAAAGTCTTCTTCTCCTGGATGATCGAGCGCAGGTCGCTGCCCTCGACGTACTCCATGGTGATGAACTTCACGCCATCGGCTTCGCCCAGGTCGTAAATGCGTATGACGTTCTTGTGCGTTACCTGATGCGAGAGCACGAGCTCCTGCTTGAAGCGGTCCAGCATCGCCGAATTGCCGGCGAGCTCTGGCCGAATGACCTTGAGCGCAACGACACGATCCACTTCGCGATCGCGCGCTTTATAGACAGCTCCCATTCCACCGCGCCCCAGAACTTGCAAAATCTCGTAACGCTGGCCCAGGACAGCGCCGGGCAGAAGGAGAGATTGACCATCGAAATTGAGGTTGATGGGAGGCGGTGTTTGGCGAGGTGCGGCATCGAGCAGGGTCGGCGAGTCAGGGCCGATCTCGACGGTCATCATCGGATCCGAACCTGGAGGGCGAGGGACTGGCGCGATGCCCACGGTCATTTGGTCTGAATCGGACGGCCGGCTGGCAGGAACATTCGAATCCGAGACGGCCGGACCGGCGCCGTCAACTACGGTCTCGAATTCATCCGGACGAACTGGGTCACGTCCCCTCATGGAGTCTTCCAGCGAATAGTGATCGAGATGCTAACAACGCTTCATCACGCGGAAACAAAACAGACTTGCCGTGGGCAGAGTATAGCACCGTCGCCAGATGCCCGGCTGGCCCACGCATTGGCTAATTGCATCCCCGTAACGGGGTTCATCGCCGGAACAAATAACTGATCTTTACAAACAGCTGGCGGCCATCGTTGATGTAGCCGTTTTGCGTCCGCAGCAAACCTGGACCGTTGGGATCGCACTGCAGCGATCCGGGCTGATGTATGCAAAGCGCGGGATCCACATTCTCCAAATTCGAGTTGTAGCCGACGTAAACCGCGGTTCCCGGATGAAGGAGATACGTGAAAAGAACATCGAAGTTCATGTTCTTCGTGGTGTGCAGAGACGAGTACTGAGGATTTGCCAGCAGCCCGTTGTATTGCCCAATAAAGCGCAGCGAGAATTCGCGGGTGAACTGATAATTCCACTTCGAGCGCACGATGTTGGCGTTGACCACAGCATGATGCACGAGTCCGTTTGTAACCCGTTCGAGAATGTAGGTGTTGTCAATCTGTAATCGGTCGGTCGGCTTCAGGCCAATGGTTTGAGAGATTGAGGTCTCGTTGCCGGTGTAGGGCAATTGTCCGGGCGCAGGCACGACGACCACCGTTCCGTTGCGGAAGATGCGAGTATTCCAATTGAACATGCGCCATGGGCTGCCGCGAAAAACGAGTGCTCCGCCGGTCTGTGCATAGCGATGATTTGTGGTAAGACCGCTGAAGTCTTGCGGGCGCAAAACATCTGATTGAAAAAAAACAATAGGCGCCACCACGATATTTCGCCGGAAACCCCAAACGTAATTAGTGCTGCCGCTCTGGCTGAGAGTTGTGTTGGTGTGGTCCCAAAGCTGCGTAACATTCTCTTCGAAGCCGTGCAGCACAAGGTGTTTGCCCTCGGGCCGCCAGTAAAAGTGACCGTACTGGTTGATCGTTCTCTGATCTACGCGAGGGACGAAGCCGGTCTCCTCGACGAACCGCGGTGTTATGTCAAGGTATTCGAGGTTGAACGTGAATCGCCGCCCCGTGCCGATCAGCGCCGCGTCATGGTGCTGGCCAAAACCGTATCCGTTAGCGTCCGAGGTTGAGCTCAGGTAGCCGCGATAACTCGCGTTCCAGTTGGCGTTCAGGTGGAAGGTGCCGTCGAGCCCGCCGACGCGGTTGAATTGCCCCATGAAGTCGCGGTCGGTGTACATCGCGCCGATACTCGATTGTTGACCGACGTCATGGCTTACGCGGCCGATCGCGAAGTGTGCCCGCTGGCCGTAGTCGGGATCGCGGAGTGGGACGACGAGCCCGGGCGAACGGTCGTCAGCAACCAGGAAACCCAAGTTCCATGGACCTTGTTTGCCGGTAAGCCTCACCCCGTAGGTCGGGTCGGCGGTACGGCGAGTGAAAAACATGCGCGGCTGCAGGCCGACTGCAATCAGCGGAGCTTCGAAGAAATTTGAGTTCTCTAGGAAGAACGGGCGCTTCTCCGGAAAGAATACTTCGAAGCGCTGGTTGACTGTGTTCTGCGGTTCATCCGATTCTACCTGTGCGAAATCAGGATTGACGGTCGCATCCAGGACCAGCGAATCGTGAAATACGAATTTCGCGTCGAGGCCTGCCTTCCCACGAAATGCGGCGGAATCGAAGCGCGGCTGGAGGGGATCGCGGGTGTCGAGCCCGCGAAACGTTCGCGACTCCACGTAGGGAATGAACTGCATGTTTCGGCCTGGAGAAACATTTTCAAAACCTGTGAGTTTCGCTTCCTGGTTCAGCAGGCCGGCGACTCGAGAGGAAACCCGCGGCCAATAATCGTTTTCATCGGCACGCGCGTTGTAGCGTGAGAGGGTTACGCCCCAGGTATTGGAATTGGTGGGATGAAAGCGTAGGCTGCGGAATGGAATCGCCGCCCAGATCACGTAACCGTCATTGCCAATCTTTGCGCGCGAATACCACAGCGTGTCCCAGGAATAGTCCGTTCCCTGCCCTTCGGTCCACAAACCGTCAGCTTGCACACCCTTAGGGTTGATATCGAAGACAAATGCGTGTCGCTGGTCTTGAAACGTATCGAGAGTAATCTCGATGTAGTCGTCGGATTCGAATGGGACGGAGGAGTTGTTAGGATTTCCGGGCTCGCGGCGGGTGAGGCTGGCGCGCACGCCGTGCTTGCTGTCCCAGCACAGCATGATCACGTACAAATTCTGCTGGTCATACCCCAGATAGGCCTCGGTGCGCTCAGTAGCGGGCTTTCCATCCGACGGGTTCTTTTGGATAAAGGTGTCAACGTGGGCAAGTTGTTCGACAGCTTTAGCCGGAGCTATGGCCTCGAAGTCTTCCAGCTTGGGCGCACGGGTTATGCGAGGAATGCGGAGCACAGTGTCCGCGGCAAAAGCCCGCATTGCCAACATGCACACCACCACCGTGCAAGCCAGCAGGATGAAACATCGTCGATCCATGACAATCTTCACTACGTGCGCACACTTCCGCCGAGGTTGCAGGCAAGATAATTAGACGAAACTGGCGGTAGTCCGTTAGCGGCATGCAAACGATGAACGTTTATTGAGTAAATTAGATAATAGCGACAATTTGAATGCACGAATCGGTGCGAAGCAGAACTGATTCCTTTGCGACCTTTGCGGCTGTTCTTCGCGATCTTCGCGGTTTAAAAGCTTCTAACCGCAAAGTTCGCAAAGAACGGCGCACGAAGTCACTATGTTGTGCAAACCTCAATCGAAACCTGGCGGCCGCTGGTCAGCGACGTTAAACGCGCGCTCTAAAGCCATTCCTGCCCTAGCAACCGTCCCCTCATCGAACAATCGCCCAATGAGTGTGACGCCGTGCGGAACACGCCGGGGAGGAGAAAACTTCGGTAGCGGATGCTTCGGGTCTGGCGCCCAGTCACTGCGTGCCTGCGAAACCTCGACGAATCCGGCGCGCAAAGTCAGCGAAGGATGTCCGGTAAAGTTGGTAATGGTAAGCATCTCATCGCGGAGCGACGGCACCAGAAGAACGTCTATTTCGGAGAATACGCGCGCCATCTCCTGCGCGACCTTGCGACGGAAGCGGTCGGCCTGGACGAAATCTACAGCCGACAAGAAACGTGATTGGCGGAATACATTCGGCCATCCGTCGGGG
>Ga0137367_10003990_pt1 | contig 11977 bp, 14 predicted proteins | sample SagtaG_14_FD_104939 | JGI IMG/M metagenome (GOLD analysis project Ga0137367, IMG submission 104939) | Vadose zone soil microbial communities from Sagehorn Ranch, Mendocino, California, USA - Sage1_L_80_16 metaG | ecosystem: Environmental > Terrestrial > Soil > Vadose zone | place: USA... | reverse complement strand
GTCCATGACCGCAGCCTCAACCGTTAATGTGGCGTCGTGAATCTCAACACCACCGGGAGCGCGCTGATCCTGGATGACCGTACCTGTTATCGTCAACACCGTGCCGATCTGGTGCTCGCGGAGTTTTTCAGCCTCATCCTTATTTTTAATAAGAATTTGTGTCAACCCGGTTCGATCGCGAAGCACGATAAATGTAAGCCCGCCTAAAAGGCGCTTTTTGTGAAGCCAACCGCGCATAGTAACGCGCTGGCCGACGTATGATGATAAATCTTTTGCCAGAGTTCTCATATATTCGTACATCTAGAATAATCTGTTCTGCAGCTGTAATGCAAGCAAAAGCGCTTCAGATTAAACAGATACCCGGATGTAACTAGCCCTGCAGAACAAACCACACACCGAGCGCGATGACGACTACCGCAATCACGACAACACCAAGGACTAATGCCTTTTTGCTATTTTCACTCCGGGCAGGATTACTGACAGGACCCTGGAGCGGATTCGGCGTTGAATCGAGGGACGACGGAGGAGTTTGACCAAGACCCGGTGTCGGCGTTGGTTGTTCAGGAGCCGGGCTAGGCTGGCCAGAGGCCGGTGGAGCCTGCGGCGTGCCCGCACCAGGAACTGGCGGAGGCGTTGGCTGAGGAGTTGGTGTTGGATTCTGATTTGGATCTTGCGGGTTCATGATAATTCTCTTTTAATTACAAATAGTAATTCCATGATGGCGCAGATTGTACGGAGCGTCAATCCCCTTATGTTTGGCGTTGCTTTTTACGTTCAGCCGCAGCCAATCTGGCGACGGCGCGTAAGTCCTCGTACTGATCGAATTCGTCGATAATTTTACGTCCGATGATCGTCTCTAGCACATCCTCGATACTTACGACACCGACAATTTCCTCGAATTCATTCGCTACCATAAACAGGTGGTGCTTGGTGCGCAAAAAAGCCTGTAACACATGGTCGAGCGACTTGTCTTGCTGTACATAGTACACTTTGCGGCTCATAGCGTCGGCAACTTTCTTGTGTTTGGGATTGAGCGGCACGAGATTATGCATATATAGCACACCCTGAACGTGATCAAAATCTTCCTCAATCACTGGAAAACGGGAGTGACCGGATTTGTGTAGCTTGTCGAGTAAAATCGGCCCAACCGTGTCGTCGGCCGCTACCGTCACTACGACCGATCTAGGCGTCATGATGTCTTTCACCATCATGCTTCGGTAGCTCAGTGACTGGCGGATCAAGAGCTTTTCTTCTTTGTCTAGCACTTGCGTACTGTTCTCGACCGCCATCAGCAACTCATCTTTGGAATAAAACGTCGTACGCTGCTCGCGATCCAACGCATTGCTGTCTGCCAACAATCGCAAGAGTGGCCGCAGGGTACGGCTAGCCTGTAAAAGTTGGCTCTCATATGTAACAGTCAGCTCACGTACCTTTGCCTGAAGCCATTGCTGTGTACTCAGAAATTCAATTACAAATAACCACGCGAGCGCCCAGATAATTGCGACGAAAAACGTGTACACACCGGCCAAGATAACAACGATCACGATAGTGACGATCAACAGTATAAGCCGGCGCAAGGCGTCCAGAAGTGGCCACTGCGTCCGCAGTTCAGCTTCGCGTTTAGCTGCTTCATCGCCGGCCTTGACCCGGCGCGCCAACTCGAAGTCGGTCAAGGGGCTATGCCTGAAACGCCAACCGCTTAATCCGGCCGCAGCCAAGACCAGTGCAGCCACAAAGAATTGGGCGAATAATACCATGACCTTATGATACCACCCGGGTGTTGCCCGACGTAAAAAGAACTTGCAACTCGGGGCAACTTCGGCTAATTTATGGATGTCCGGATTCCCGACGGCGAAAGGCAAGTCTCATGCGTCGCATTATTAAATGCGCCCTAATCCTAGCACTGGTCGTGCTGGGAGTGAGTCTGAGTACCTTGGTAGCGGCCAATCCCGCCCATGCAACAACGAATGGCTGCTATGGTGCGAGCTGCAATGGCAGAGATCCCTCCGGTCTTTGCGACGACGGTGTTACTGTCGCTGCGATGCACGTCAACATGGGCATGCTCGAATTGCGTTACTCACCCTCCTGCAAGTCGAATTGGGGCAGATACACACCCTATGGCAAAGATTCAACGTGGTAGGCGGCTCAGCAAGTAGGCATCTGGGTTCGCATTACCGCCTGGAACCCGGGCGGCCCGAGCTTCCAAACCGCTCATCACGGTATGGGTCTAGTAGTGGATTCCAGCTGGTCCCAGATGACCGATGGCAGGCCAACCGCCCGTACGGGTGTCGAAGTGTTCCTTTCCAAGGCAAACGGGAATCTGGAGTCCCAGGGCTGGAACTGGGGACCATGTGTCTGAGGTAGCGTAAGGGAGCTGGGTGGCGGGATTTTATCCTGCCCCCAGCTCCTGTTAAACTAACAAGTACTAAAAAGGGAATCCATTTATGGACAACAAACAACGTGCGCGGATGATTTTGTTCGCTTCACTCGTGACAGCAGCTATTACTTACGCTTTTTTTACTAGTCTAACAATCGGTACTACGACTGATTTTGAGCGGATTTTTGGCTATCGCCTTGGCATACTGCTTGCGCTCCTTGTATTAATGTTGGTTACGATGGCGGCAGGCATACCAATTCTTTTGCTTAAGCTGATTCGTAAAGTGCCGAACATGCTTGGAATTACGCTTTTTGCAACAGCCGAGGCTTTTTGGTTATCCTACCTCTTTGTTCCATTGGCAATAGGCTTAGTAGGATGGTGGGTGATTTTACCGCTTAAGATCATACTCGTTGTTGCAATGTACTTTGCCGGGGACGCTTTATTCAACATATGGCAGGCGAAACGCAGTTATAAGATAGTAGCCGCTATTGGCATTGTGGTATTCACCGCGATTATCGGCGACAGATTACTAGTAGTTCTTTTGTGAACGATTTTGACTAGCCACTATGTTCTCACCTCAATGCCCATCTCAGCACATTCCCAGCTACGCCCGCTAGATTGTAAAGCATTACCGCTTGAGCTATGATAAAGACACTGAAATTTTGAGGGACCAATTATGACACGCACCAGATGGATTATCTTTATTCTGCTTTGCCTGGGGATCTTAGGCCTGATTGTTGTTATAAACAAAAAAAATTCGGGCAGCAATTACGCCGGTGACGCCAGCAAGGTTATTACCGAGGGTCCTATCGCCGACCACGTATTTGGAAGCGACAAGCAGAAGGTCGTTCTGATCGAATATGGTGATTACCAATGTCCGGGTTGTGAGTCCGTATATCCCATTCTAAAGGAAATTACGGAGCAACATAAAGACCGTCTGACGTTTATTTTCCGCAACTTTCCGCTCACCAACAAACATCCGAATGCGTTAGCCGCAGCTACTGCGGCCGAGGCAGCTGGGCTGCAAGGCAAGTATTACGAATACCATGATATCTTGTACGGAAACCAGCAAGCCTGGGAGGCGGCATCTGGCAGCGACCGCAGTAAATTTTTCGAAGACTACGCCAAGCAGCTCGGGCTCAATGTCGGACAATTTAAGACCGACCTTTCCAGCAGCAACATCTCTGCCAAAATCAGCCGTGACCGCTCTACCGGCAAAAACTTTAGCGTCGACTCAACCCCTACACTCGTCCTAAACGGCGAAAAGATTTCCCAAGATATCGTCTTTGATAAAACCAAATTTAATAATCTGATAGAAGACGAACTCAAAAAGGCCGGCTTGTAAAATATCCCGGCGTACTATGTCCGTGCTTGGGCGGTTATTGCTGTTATAGAGATACTACCAAACAACCCCGCTGTTGCAGGGTTGTTTATGCTAGTGGGCTATATACACTTGCCACTCGGCGGGAACGATTTCCACCTCTATACGCTTGATCCGCGAAGGGAACTTGCGAATGTCAATGGACATAATAGGAGGTACTCCTGTTTATTGAATCGCGCAGCCGTTTGCTAAGCGGCAACACAAAGTTAAATCTATCAAACCTTAAATTCTCAGTCAATCATAAGCTTTTTCAGAGGTAAAGCATCTTCGCCCCGCGGCTCAAACCTAGAACAACGATATAATTGCGGCAATACCAGCTGTCGCCATCACGCCAGTGATCGCCCAACCGATTCCCGTAACAAGCGGCTTGTTGACCCACTCACCCATTAACTTTCGATTACTACTAAGCTTTACGATCAAAAACAGAACCACCGGTGCCACCAGTCCATTCGCGATTGCCGAATAAATCAGAGCCTTGATAGGATCGAGGCCGATGAAGTTCATACTCAGACCAACAATCATCGATATAATGATCATCCCATAAAAAGCGTGCGCCTGTTTGAGCTTACGGTACAAGCCCTCCTTCCACTTCAGGCTTTCGGCCAAAGCATAACTGCTAGAGCCGGCCAAAACCGGAATATCTAGCAGCCCCGTACCGATAATCCCGATAGCAAACAGGAAGTACGTATATTCACCGGCAAACGGCCGCAGCGCCTCGGCCGCCTGAGCTGCCGACGTTATCTCGGTAATACCGCGCGTAAAAAGCACACCGCCGCAAGCTGCGATAATAAAAAACATTACCACATTACTCAGGAACATACCGCTCCAAACATCGATACGCATACTTTTGACATCAACCTTCGAAGCACCGCGACGCAGCGCAATCGAGGTGCGGCCCATTAGGATTTGCTCTTCCACCTCCTGGGACGTCTGCCAGAAGAAAAGGTAAGGCGAAATAGTGGTGCCCAAGATGGCGCAAATAAGCAGCAGCTGGTCTTTGTCGAACGTGATACTTGGAATAAAAGTATGCTGGAGCACCTGGCCCCAGTCCGGCTTGGCCAAAATCGCTGAAACCACGTAGGCTAGTAGCACCATCGCCAGCCATTTCAGATACTTGGCATACTTTGCGTAGGGTGTAAATATCTGCAGTCCGACACACACAATCGCCAGCCCAATCACCAGCAGTGTGAAATTAGCCTGGGGGTATAATAGCTGCACGCCCTTTGCCATCGCTCCAAGGTCCGCCCCGATATTAAATGCATTGGCCGCAAAAAGAAGTGTCGTACAAGCGTACAGCACTTTTTTGGAGAAGTGCACCCGGATATTTCCGGCCAGGCCTCTGCCTGTCACCAATCCGATGCGCGCGCACATCTCCTGTACGATCGCCATGAGCGGAAAAGTCAGCGGAGCCAACCACAGCAGTTGAAAACCATACTGTGCGCCTGTTTGCGAATATGTCGCAATACCGGACGGGTCATCGTCGGAGGCACCGGTCGTCAGACCGGGACCAAGCATCCGCCAATAATCTTTAGATCTTTTGAACGCACGATCGTGCGACAATACTTGGCCAGCCTCTTCGGCAATCTCAATGCTTTTTTCCAGCATTTCAGCAGGTAACTCGGCGCTTCGGGTGATAAAATCTTTTTTGGGCATGCTTCTTATGTCTTTTAGGGGTTAGCTCCACTATAGCGGGTTGCGGCGGTTTAGAAAATACGGCGGCGGCGTGCCACCACGAAAACTATCCATGAAAGCAGCAGACTCAGCGGAAATACCAATGCAAATGCCCATGGATCATGCTGAAACGGCAGGCCGATATTCATGCCATATAGTCCATACACTACGTTCGGCAATGTAATCAGAACCGTAAACGCTGTCAGTACTTTCATACTGCGGTTCAGGTTGTTAGAGTTAATCGTCGAATAGGCTTCACGAATATTAATGATCGTCTTGATATTAGAATTACAACTTTCGATCGATTGCTCGTTGTTGAGTAGTAAGTCTTCGACCAGATCCTGATCTTCTTCGTACAGCGGGATATGTTTACCCAGCAGCAAGCGGCGCAAAATCGCGGTGGTTGGTAACAGCGCACCCAAGAACTCGTTCAGCTCGTCTTCGATCAACACGAAATCGACAAAATCCTGATTGTTAATCTCATGTCCGTGCAGTCTAGAACGGATCATCTTGGTCTGACGACTAATGTTATTGATGAAGATTTCGTACTCATCGACAATCTGATACAAAATCTGTAGCACCAGTTTCGTACGCTGCGTGGTCGCAAACTCGACCTTACCGTTCAAAAACCGCTGCAGACGCGGCATGTCTCTGAGCGCGATCGTAATAAGCGTGTCCGACCCTACGATGAATAGCAGCGGTGCCGTTGTCAGCTCCAATTCATCATTGGTGTAGGCATAGCGCATGAAAATGTAGCTCTTGTCGTTCTCTTTTTCGAGGCGCGGCATCTCATCGGCGTCCAGAGCATCTTCAAGATGCCCTGGTTCGAGTTTGAAACGCTTGATAAGAAAATCTATCTCGTCTTCAGTAGGCTTTTGTACGCAAACCCAACAGCCAGGTTGATACTCATCCGCCTTGCTGACTTGTTTACTCCGGAGGTTTTTGTAGTAGTAAGAAATCATAAACGCTTATTCTTACACGTAGTATAGCATTTTGGTTAGACAAAAAAATATCCGAGGGGGCCCACCTTTGGATAGATGGGCCACTCCTCGGAAAAGCTACTGTATGTCAATCAATGCAATCTTGTTGACATCAACCACAATCTCCTTACCAAGAACCTGGTCGGTAAGCTTGATGACTCGGTCGGTCTTCTTGAGCTTTGAACGATTCTTGTACGCCCTCCTGAGAACCTCGCAGTTTTCGGCACTCACATTGCCGATGACGACGGGACGACGGCCATTCTTGATCGTGAGAGTGACGAGATAAGTCTCTTCACTTCGCCTTCGCCGGTTCTTGCGATGAGTCCTTTCCTTCTCCGGAAGCTCAGCCGTAGGACCGTGAAAGACTCGAGAACGATGCGACATATACTTGCCTTTCCCCTAGCAGGGCCTGATGCCGATGTCCGTGACTGGCTCAAGACAGTAAAGACCACCTTCAGTGCGGTCGACGGATTCGAGTCTGAAACTGTTCTTACCCTGCTGCCAGGCTCTCTTACATGCCTTGGCATCTCCTTCGGGGACGTTGTGTACAACGGTCACCCGCTTCCGGCCCGTGGTGTTGCCCCTGCGTTTGTAGATTACCGTCATCGTGACATCCACAAGCTTTGGACCGCGACTTCCCATGATCACTCCTCATCCGGTTCGATACTGAGTCCCACCACAAGGTCCAAAACGAAAACTTCTGGCCGCCCTTCAAGGTTCCGGAGATTGAATGTCTGCCCGCAGAAATTTTTCCCAGAGTTACGTCGACGCCACTTGCGATGTTCATTCAGGGCATACTCAAACTTCCGAGCATCTTCCAGATAGGTGCTCACCCGCACTCGCGCAGGCGTAGATTCGCCGATGCATAGAGCCTTAACGACGCATCGTTCTTTTTCCGCCTTGGCCTTCTTCACGTCCCTCCAATCGTCGAAATTGGGACGATGATAGCGTAGCACGAATTAAAGTTTTATGCCATACTAGGTTAAAGTATTCAAAACAAACATGGAATCAACAATTTTTGGCCAGCTCAGTCTTGTGATTGCCGTTGTCGCGGTGGTATCTATAGTTATGCGTCTGTTGCGCCAACCGCTTATTGTCGGTTATATTCTGACCGGTGTGGTCGTAGGACCTTCTTTTTTGCATCTTATCCAAGATAAAGGGACCTTCCAAGGATTCAGCAGTATTGGCATTGCACTACTGCTCTTTATCATCGGCCTGGGACTTAATTTCGACATTATCCGCAAGCTTGGCAAGACGGTCATCGCCGTAGCCGCTCTCGAGATCAGTATGATGTTACTCCTGGGCTTTTTGGTAGGCCGTTCCATCGGTATGCCACCCAGCGATTCACTCTTTTTAGGTGCGGCGCTGACTTTTAGCAGCACAATCATCATCGTCAAAATACTCAATGACAAACGTGAACAATCGCGGTTATACGGCCAAATCTGTATTGGTATCCTGCTTGTGGAAGATATCGTCGCCACCATCGCGCTCCTTCTCTTGTCAACCAACAATTCGGGCGGCATTTCACCTGGCGAGATAGGATTCTTGGCGGCAAAAGGTGCCGGGCTGGCTATCCTTCTGACACTTGTGAGTACCAAAGTTCTCCCGAAACTATCAAAGTTTATTGCCTCTAGCCAGGAATTGTTGTTCTTGTTTGCCATAGCGTGGGGGTTCGGCGTAGCGACTATCTTTTCGATGGCGGGTTTTTCTTTGGAAGTCGGTTCGCTCTTTGCCGGCGTCAGTCTCGCGAGTCTTCCGTATGCCCAAGAGATTGCCGCCCGTCTCAAACCGCTCCGCGACTTCTTTGTGGTCGTGTTCTTTATCGTACTGGGCGAAGGACTGGAGCTGCACAATTTGGGTGATGCTCTGCTGCCGGCACTGCTCTTCTCTGCACTGGTGATTATCTTCAAGCCGCTGCTGGTTATGATCGGTCTGGGATCGCTCGGGTACACCAAACGCACGAGTTTCAAGGCCGGCCTGCCGATTGCCCAAATCAGCGAATTCTCGCTGATTCTAGTGGTCCTAGCACAGAGCTACAATCTGGTTAGCGCCGAGACCAGTGCCACCGTAACCTTAATAGCGCTCGTTACCATCGGCGCTACCAGCTACCTGATACATTACGACGACTGGCTTTATAGCAAACTCGAGCATAAACTCCGTTTCTTCGAACGCCGCATCGTCAAAGAAGACGTCAAAACCAAAATCGCTTATCCGATCATTCTGTTCGGCTACCACAAAGGCGGCCATGAATTTACCAAAGTCTTTCGCGATATGAAGAAACGCTACATCGTCGTCGATTACAATCCAGAAGTTATCGAACAGCTGGAGCGCCGCCATATCCACTTTATGTATGGTGATGCTACCGACCTGGAGCTGCTACAGGAGATCGGCATCGAACGGGCTAAGCTGGTGGTGAGCGTTATGACTGATTTCGCCACCAACCTAAGCCTCCTCAAGCACGTGCAGCAGGAGAATCCCCACGCCATCTTTATATGCCACGCAGACACCTTTGAAGAAGCCAACAGGCTATACAAACACGGCGCGACGTACGTTATGATGCCATACTTGATCGGGAGCGAACGCATCAGCAACTTTCTGAAGCGTACCAGCCTTAACAAGCGTGATTTTGACAACTATCGTGACCGTCATCTTACGCTGCTTGAGACACAGATTCGAGCTGATTCAAAATAGCCGCTTCGATTTGTTCTGCTGCCGGACCTCTGTATTCCTGGCCAGATGTGTCAACGTATACTAAATCCGCACCTCCGACCACTGTATGGAGTTCACGCCGGTACGACTGCTCGCCCAACTCATATATTTGATTATTGTAGAGTTTGACGCGCGGTACTTTCGCCGCTTCACCAACAGGTATTCCCGAAAGCCGCTTCCGCGTCGATACTTTGCCGGTTGCTTTATCAAGCACTTTGCGGCAGCCGTCATCCATACACTCGATCGTTTTCTGCGTATCGCGGGCGTTAACTTGTTTGATACAGAATGGGCAAGTAACATTTTTTCTGATAGTGTAGCCTAAAAGTTGAATATTAAGACAGTGGCGAGCTTCTTCATCATGCATACGCAATGCCTGTTCTAGCGTAAGATTGCCGCTCGCAGCGCGCTCGGCGGCATTTGCAACCGTTACCGTATTAGACAGCTCTGTAGCACTTCCACAACCGGCAAAAACTTCTCCGTTAGCGGCCGCTTCGGCACTGTTGCTGCTTGCCGCATCAGCATATGCTCCCAGCAGATCTTCTCCATCCTTGTAGGGCAAATGCTTGACAGTACCGGTTTCTTGATATTGTTTGAGTAGCTTACTAAGGGTAGCTTGATGGCTATAGATCATTAATTCACGGCAATGCTTCGCCATGTCCGCAGTTACTTTTTGCGACATCAGTTGTATCTGCAGCCTATCGGCATTAGCTTGCGAGAGGACCTGCTTTTCTTTGCTATCCAGTTCCTGTTTAAACATACAGCTCGATAAATAATACCGGAGACGAGGCGATAAGTCTCCGCCTGATAGATGGAGCGCCAATAGTTCATTGTATGCCCGGTACCCGGCCCAGTACTCCTCGCAGTATGTTTCAAAAAACTTATGGGCATCGATAGTATCATCTTCGCGGCCATAACGATGTGGCTTGCCGGTCTGACGCTGCATCTCTTTATCGTAAACTGCCACACGCGAAGCAACCACCACCTCAATCGGCATAGCCACAGTTGTTTCAAATGATAAATAATCGCCGTATTCGTGCGAAGACAGCATAGCGAAACTATCGATCTGTTCATGGCCAAAAGCTTGTAAGACCTTGGCGTGAGCCTCGAGATTACTATTATCGAGCGTTGTGACACTCAATTCCAGGTCACCGCTTGGCAACCGCCGGGCAGTATAGTCGAACGCCCGGTCCAATTCGAGACTATAACCACATTTTTGAAAAAGTCGTTTCACCTCTTTGCTATCACAAGAAAACTCCTCTGGCCGTGGACAAGCCGAAATCATATGGATCGTATCGTGCTCTGTCTCGCCGCGCATCATAGCTTCGATCTGTTCGTAAAAATTGAGAAACAATTCATCGCGGCGCTGCTGAAAGGCTAGCCCAGGATCTTCCACCGACTCTGCACGCGATTTCTCGAGGCCTTTTTCGTACACTTCCCGCAGGGTTAACCGAGGATGGAGGCCATCTGTTTCTTTAACGATGATATCCTGGCCGTCAAAGCGAAAACGATCAATATGGCTATGCGGCGCGTTCAATACTTCTGCCGCCCAAGTGCGCTCTTCGACATCAAAACGCTCCCAAGTTTCTGGTAGTATTTCGTCATGATCACGTAAGTCGTCGACCAGCATACGCACACTCGCAAAACGGGGATCAGCCAATTGTTGCTGTTCCCACCTTTGGTACGCTTCATACCGTTCATACCCTGCTTGCTGTCGCTGCTCTGCTGCGAGTGCGGTTGTCATCAAAAAACCTTCTTTCCGGGCCGAAAAAGAGGTCTTTAAAAGAGTCCGCCGTTTCCTGCTCGGGAATAACACTTATAGAACGTATCGGACTCTCGCGTTTAGGCGATTACCGTTGCGGCACAGTTCACGATTTGCACGTGATTCCGTTCCGTAAGCGTGTAATTGTTAAGCTTTTGTAAAACTAAGTATACCACCATACATAGTGCTTCTTACTGTAAAATCAACACTAGACATATTGAAAATTATCGTTATCGTGGGTTTTTTGCAATAATATTGCATAATCTATACAATAAACTTATGTATGATCGACTATATGAAACGCTCAAAAGCTCCGGATATAGCGTAACCCACCCCAGAAAACAAATATTCGACGAGCTTCATGCATCCGGACCAGTCACAACTGCAACATTATCGCAGAAATGTGCCGAAGCTCTTGATCGTGCAACTGTTTACCGCACTGTTTCGCTATTCGAGCGCCTCGGCATCGTGAATCGTATCTGGCACGGCTTTAAAAGTCAGTTAGAGCTTAGCGAAATATTTACGCCGCATCACCACCATGCTACCTGTCAAAATTGTGGCAAAACAATTGACATTGTGAACCCGGAGCTTGAAAACACTATCTCCAAACTTAGCCGTGAGCAAGGCTTTTTGGCGATTGGCCATGTCATAGAATTGACTGGTTATTGCAAGGTCTGTAACGGTGAGCAGTAATTTTTCATTGACTTTTTACCCCTTATAGGCCAATATAGCCCTTAGACAGGTCTTTGTATGTATTTTTCCTTACGGGGTGCATACGGTATTGAGTGGTCGTCCTGTTTTAGAAAGATAAGTTTAGGATTTAGTAGAACACGTGAAACTGTATGTAGGCAATCTACCTTACAACACAAGTGAAGAGGATCTGAAAGAGCTTTTTAGCCCTTACGGCGCAGCCGAGAATATCGCCCTTATTTCTGACCGCGAAACCGGTCGGTCTAAGGGATTCGGCTTTGTAGAATTCCAGAACGACGATGAAGCCAAAGCAGCCATTGATGCACTCAATGGCCATGACTTCAGCGGTCGCGCACTTGTTGTGAACGAAGCTCGACCAAAAGCCGAACGCCCGGCACGCTCCGAAGGCG
>Ga0137367_10003989_pt1 | contig 11977 bp, 13 predicted proteins | sample SagtaG_14_FD_104939 | JGI IMG/M metagenome (GOLD analysis project Ga0137367, IMG submission 104939) | Vadose zone soil microbial communities from Sagehorn Ranch, Mendocino, California, USA - Sage1_L_80_16 metaG | ecosystem: Environmental > Terrestrial > Soil > Vadose zone | place: USA... | reverse complement strand
CCTTCTTACACCCGGGCGCGCAGAAGTAATACGTCTGGCCCTGGTGTTCGGCGGTGTGCTTGGCGGTGGCCTCGTCGACGTCCATTCCGCACACAGGATCCTTGGCCATCAGACAACCGACTCCACCGGATAGTCCTCGTCCTGGAGGATGTCTTTCATCTTCTCCACGTTGACTTGCGCCTCGTCATAGTCGACACGGACCTGCTTGCCGGGAATGTCCACGCGGACATTGCGAACACCTTCGACGGGCGTCAGCGCGTTGGTGATCGCGCGCTCGCAATGCTCGCAGGAGATGTCAGGTACGTTCAGAGTGACGTTGCTCATCGTGGCTCCTTCCTTTAAGAGACGGTGATCGTTCCGTGCATTCCCGCGGGGTAATGGCCCGGAACATGGCAGCCGTATTCCAGGGTTCCTGGATCGTTGAAGGTGTACACGGGCCATACCGTCTTGCCAGCCGGCACGTCGATCGGGCCCGGTTCGGCATGCATGGGTGCGCCGCTGGCCATCTCGCGCTCGTGTTCCTGCTGCTCCGCGGGTGTTCCGATGAAGAATTCATGGGGCAGATTGCCTGCGTTGCGGACCTCGAATGCGATGGTTTCACCGGTGCGGACGCTGAGCTGCTCGGGTGCGAAGCGCAGCACATCAGTCGCATCGACCTGAATCGTGCGGCTGACCGGGCGTGTGTCGGAGATCGACATTGGCACCGACTCTCCAGGAGTGCCCATCTGCGCGCGGGCAAAAAACAGCGCGGCGGCGCCGACCGCCAGCGCCACCAATGCAATGCCGACCAGATAAGCGTACTCGGCGATTCGCTCGCGCAGCGGCGGATGCAGGATCGCCTCCGCCGATTCGGGCTGCTTGAAGCGGCGCAGTCGCAACGCGTTGGTGACCACGCTTACGCTGCTCATCGCCATCGCCGCCGCCGCCAATACCGGATTCAGCAAGACGCCGAAGAGCGGGTACAGCAGCCCCATGGCGACCGGAATCAGCACGATGTTGTAGGCGAACGCCCAGAACAGGCCTTGCTTGATGACTCCCACCGTCTTTCGTGACAGCGCAATCCCCGTCACGATGGTTCTCAAGTCGGCGCCGATGAGGGTGATATCAGAGGCAGCCATCGCCACGTCGGTGCCGGTGCCAATCGCAATCCCGAGATCGGCCTGAGCGAGCGCCGGCGCATCATTGATGCCGTCGCCCACCATTGCCACGACCTTGCTCTCAACCTGCAGCGCCTTGGCCTGTCCGCCTTCTGGTCGGGCAGCACTTCGGCGAGGACGTGATCGATACCGGCTTCACGAGCGATCGCCGCGGCGGTCGCGCGATTGTCGCCGGTGAGCATCCAGACCTCGAGACCGAGGGCTTTCAACTGCTCTACCGCGACTTTCGATTCGGGACGCAGCGTGTCAGCGACCGCGATGAGGCCAACCGGTTGATCGCTGACGGCAACGAACATCGGCGTGGCGCCGGTCGCCGCCAGTACAGCGGCACGCTTTGTCAGCCCGTCGAGCTCGATGCCGTAGCCTGCCAGGAACGACTCGTTGCCCAGCGGGACCTCCCGACCGTCGATGCGCGCCTGAATGCCTCGGCCCTCGATCGTCTGGAAGTGCTCCGCCTTCGGCAGCTCGATACCCAGTTCGCGCGCGTGGCCAACAATGGCCTCACCGAGCGGATGCTCAGCATCTCGCGGGTTGCCAGGTTGGTCGCGTAGAAGACACCGTCGGCGCCGCTCGCCAGACACGCGCGCACGTAGCCGACGAGTGTCTCGGCGATGGCCTCCAGGGCCACTGTCAGCGCATCAGGTTCCGTGCGGGCGATCTCGAGAAGTTGGGCGGCATCGCCGGGTAGCAGATAGCGGGCGATCATCAGCGGCGAGAACACCGTCCAGATAATCGGCACCGACGGCCCGGCAGCGGCGCGGATGGTGCGCAGTGCCTGGAGCTGCTCACCCAGTGCACCAGCAGTCGGATCGGCCGGCTGCAGGCGTGCCAGTTCCGCGGGCCCTGCCACCGGCACGTGAGTGGTCGTGTACTTCTGGTGCGCGACGCGTGAGGGTGTGTAGGTCAGCCCCCACATCTCGGCGAATGCCTGCGCCCGCGACTGCGGCTTCAGAAAATCCCAGTCGAAGCGGCGCAATTGGCGCAGCGTTTCCTGCGCAAGCCCGTCCGCGGAGTTCTCGGCCACGTAATGGTGCCCCCAGAAGGAGATTGGCACATGGTCCACGGCTTCGCCCCGCAGCGCCGCCAGCACACGCGCGCGCTTGTCCATAGCCGAGCGCCTCGACGGTAGCAGCCGTCGCGCATTGCCGCAAACAGGTGCGCTCGCTTTCGTGACGACCTGGCGGTACAGTGGCCGCGGGGAATCTCAGAGTGCGCGCCCTTTACGCTCGGCCGACGGCTGTGGCGATCGTACTCATCGCTTTGTCGGCGCTTTACCTCACGCGACCAACCACGGTTGTTGCGCGGCAACGCGCCTCGAGCGTCATCGTCGGTCACCTGGATGGGATCGTCAACCCGGTGGCTGCCTCGTACGTCCACCGCGTTGTCAGCGCTGCCGCCGACCAGGGCGCGGCCTTGCTTGTGCTCGTCATCGATACGCCCGGCGGGCTGGACAGCTCGATGCGCCAGATGGTCCAGGATCTGCTGAACAGCCCAGTTCCATCCGTCGCCTACGTCGCGCCCTCTGGAGCGCGAGCGGCCTCGGCGGGGGGTCTTCGTAGCCGAAGCGGCGAAGCTGTTGGCGATGGCGCCCGGCACGAACATGGGCGCCGCGCATCCGATCCAGGGCGGGGGCCAGGACGTCCCGGGCGACCTGCGCGAGAAAATCACCAACGACGCCGCCGCCTACATTGCCAGCATCGCCAAGCAACGTGGACGAAACGACACCTGGGTCCAGGATGCCGTACGACAGAGCGTCTCGATCGACGCTCAGTCGGCGGTAGAGCAGCACGTAGCGGACCTCCTCGCGCCGGACCTGCGCACACTGCTCGTGGCCGTCGACGGCCGCGCGGTTACAACCGCCAGTGGCCCGGCGACGATCGCGATCGCCCAGAGCGACATCAGCATCGTGGATCCGACGCCGGTCGAGCTGGTGGCGCAGAAGGTCTTCGACCCGACCATCGCGTACCTCCTGATGACGATCGGCTTCTTCGCGGTGCTGATCGAGCTGTTTCACCCGGGCGCGCTGCTGCCGGGCGTCTCGGGCGTGGTGTGCCTGGTGCTGTCTTTTGTCGAGTTCGCCGCGCTCCCAATGAACTGGGGTGGCGTTGTGCTCATCGTCGCCGCCGCTGCGCTATTCATCCTGGACATCAAAGCCGCCGCTCACGGAGGGCTGACCATTGGCGGCCTGATTTGTTTCGTATTGGGCTCGCTGCTGCTGTACTCGCCACCACCTGCGTCGCCGTCGCCGACGCTGCCTGACGTTTCGGTCGCGCTACCCGCGCTGCTCGCTGCGGCTGGCGTGGGCGCAGCGTTCAGTCTGGTCGTTGTACGCACCGCGCTGCGCATGGCTGGACGACCGTCGATCACCGGCTCGCAACAACTGAGCGGAGCCACCGGTGTCGCGCGCAGCCAACTCGATCCAGACGGCGCGGTCACTGTGAGGGGTCAGGTCTGGTCCGCCCATATCCGGAGCGGCCGGCTGGAGGCGGGCCGGGCGGTACGGGTTGTCGGCCGCACAGGATTAGTGCTGGACGTGGAGCCTACCAACACAGTCGGCCCGCCTTCCGCCATAGACACACGAAATGGAGCCCGCGGGTGAACGCCGAACTCATCGCCAACATCGTCGTGCTGATCCTCTTGCTGGCTCTCGTGGTAGGCACGCTGAGTCAATCGATCCGCGTTGTCCGCGAGTACCAGCGTGTGGTCGTCTTCCGCCTCGGCAAGTGCATCGGCGAACGTGGACCCGGACCCGTCTTGCTCATCCCGTTTGTCGACCGACCGGTGTGGGTCGATTTGCGCGAGCTGTTCATCGAAGTACCGCATCAGACGTGCATCACCAAGGACAACGTGCCGCTCCAGATCGACTTCCTGGTGTACCGTCAGGTAATCGACGCCGTAGCCAGCGTGGTCGCGGTGACAAACTTTGCCAGCGCTTCGCAGGGCATCGCGGCGACGACTCTGCGCGCGGTGATTGGCGACATCTCTTTGGACGACGTTCTCGCTCGTCGAGAACAGATCAACGAGGATTTGCGCCACAAGCTGGACGAAGTAACTGAGCGCTGGGGCGTCAAGGTAACAGCGGTCGAGATCCGCGAGGTCGTCCCGCCGCGCGAGGTGCAGGAAGCCATGAACCGCCAGATGTCCGCGGAGCGGACACGGCGTGCCGCGGTCACGGAGGCGGAAGGCAAGAGGCAGGCCACGATCACAGTTGCCGAGGGAGAGCGGCAGTCGCAGATTCTGCGCGCCGAGGGCGAAAAGCAAGCCAACATCCTCAAGGCGGAGGGTTACGCCCAGGCGCTACAGACGGTGTTCTCCGCCGCGCAGCTGGTGGACGCGAAGACGATGACACTGCAGGTCATCGAAGGTCTGAAAGCCATCGGTGCGGGCCCGAGCAGCACGTTCGTGATTCCTATGGAGTTCACTCGCCTGTTCGGCCAGATCGGGGACTATCTGGAGCAAAGCACCGGTGGCAACGTCGGCGCCAATCGCCATCCTCGCGCCGATGAGCGCACTCTCCCTTCCCAACCGACGCCAGTCGAGTCCACGCGCTGACCGAGGCCGCGGTTTGCCGCGCTAGCCGCGACGCCCGAGCGTCGCGTTACCCACCATGCGCCGGAGGTGCCACCGATCGAGGTCGACACGTCGCTGCCGGCGAGCGGGTGGCCCACATGCTCGGGCATGGTGCGCGAGGGCCCACCAGCAAGATGCGTTGCCCACGGTCGGCCAGTTTCGCCAGTGTGCCGCCCATCTGGGTCTCGGCATCGTCGGCGTTCGCTGCGATAACCAGCGCGTCGTAGGTCATGCCGTCGAGGCCTCAAAGCCATGATCGTGGTGCTGGAGTGCTTCGGCAGGGTTGAACGTCAGTACTTCCAGCGGCGGACCGCCATCCAACGAACGGAGATATGCGCCGAGTGCGGCGTCGACGAATTCGCTTGGAGCGCCCAGCAACTGATAGCCGAGATGCGTCAGCGATGCCACCATGGGTGGACCGATATGCGCGGCGATGACCATCTGGCAGCCCCGCACAAGGTCGAGCATCACGCGGTGGTGCGCCGGATCCAGGTGGTCGGGGTCGGGATTCAGGCGGTCTTCGCGGCTGATGATCTGTCCGTCAGCAATACCGAAAATTGCCATGCTCCGGGCGCGACCGAAGCGCGCGAGATACCGCCCGCCGTCAGTAGGGAGCGCAACGTATTGAACGTTCATGATGGCTTCATCCTGAGGTCTCATGCCGCCACAGCGAGCATGCCGGCCTGCTCGCGCCCGCTCTGGTCGTCGATGACGCGATACGTCTCGTCGATGCGCGCAACTCGGCCCAACATCGCGGCAGCCGAGCAGTAACGGGTCGCCGACAATTCCACCGCTCGCTTGACCGACTCCATATGTAGCGCCCGGCCGCGGACGACGTGTTCGACGTGGACACTGGTAAAGACCTTTGGATGGTCGGTCGATCGTTCGCCCGACACATGGATCTTGTAGTCAGTCACATCCTGGCGCATCTTGCGCAACATGCTGATCACGTCCATGCCGGTGCATCCGCCGAGCCCGACCAGCAGCAACTCCATCGGACGCGCACCCGTATCGGTGCCGCCGGCCTCCGGCGCCGCGTCCATAACGACTTCGTGCCCCGTGCCGGTGATGGCGCGGAATGCCATATCGCCCAGAAGATGAACTGTCACGCTCTGTGTCGTTGACATACCTACGCCTCCGTAGTGCCAGACCCATGCCTTGCGCCGAGTGTGGCATACCCAGGCGGGGTATAGAAACACCCGCTGGGGTGGTTCCGTAAGGGCCAAAAACCGCCCCGTTGGGCGGGGCGGGCGCACGCCGCTGCTGGTACTACGTGGACATGGGTCAGCACATCAGGACATTCGCCTTCGCGAATATGCCTGCGCCGCGACCCCTCCGGGAGGCCGTATGAGCCAGGCCGCGTTTACAGTTGCGAGCATTCCGCGTGAAGAGCTGTATGCGCTGCACGCTAGTTTTTGCCAGGCGCTCAGCGATCCCAAACGACTGCTGATCGTGAGCGCGCTGCGCGACAGTGAAAAGAGCGTTGGCGAGCTGTGTCAACTGGTAGGCGCCCGCCAATCCAACGTTTCGCAGCACCTGGCGCTGATGCGCCATCTCGGCCTCGTGGAGACGCGCCGAGCTGAGGGCAACATCCTCTACCGACTGGCCGATCCGCGAATTGCCGAGGCTGTCGAATTGCTGCGCGCGGTCCACACCGACCTGCAGCGCCGCCGAACGGCTGCTCTCGGCGTCACCCTGTGAAGGTGAGGCGCCTCCTCCGTGTCTACCATTGCTGCTCCACAGCGCAAGGCTATCGAAAACATCGTTGGTACCGATCGCGCGCGCTTCGATAAGCGCGAACGACGCGTCTACTCGCACGACGCCGGTGTCCTGCCGGAAGCGTTTCGCATCCTGGCCGGTCCCAGCCTCGCAGATGGCGTAGCGCAGCTCCAGACGGAGGATCAGGTAGTGCGCCTGCTGCGGTACGCGGCCGAAAACGGTATCCCTGTGGTGCCGCGCGGCAGGGCGACCTCCGGCTACGGCGGCGCGGTCCCGGCGCAGGGTGGTCTTGTTCTGGACCTCACCAGGCTGAAAGGCATTGTCCGGGCTGACACCGAAGACATGACGGTGACCGTGCGCGCGGGCACCGTCTGGAAGGACCTCGAGGAAGCGCTCAGTGCCTATGGATTGGCGCTGCGCCTGTATCCGACCAGCGCACCGGCCTCTACGGTCGGCGGCTGGCTGGCACAGGGCGGAGCCGGTATCGGTAGCCACGCCTACGGCTGGTTCGCCGATAACGTGGTTGCGGCACGCGTAGCGACCGCTAACGGCGAGGTTCGCCACATCACTGGCAAAGAGCTGGCAACTATCTCAGAAGCGGAAGGAACGACCGGCATCATCACCGAAGTGACGCTGGCCGTCCAGAGGGCCGGGAAAGTATCTCAGACTGCCATCGCGTTCGCGGACGCGCGCCAGATGACGGAGGTGCTGCACAGAATCAGCGAGGTCGGCCTCCCGATCTGGTCCATTTCGTTCTTGAATCCGACCATGGCCCAGCTGAAGAACGCCGGGCCACCCAAGACTCACCAGGGGCATCCGGAGCCGGCGGGTCCGAAGCTGCCCGAAGGGCGCTATATCATGCTACTGGCGTACGCGGCGGAAGACAGCCAAGCCGTGATCGACGGTTTGCGCGAGATCGCCGCCACCACCGATGCCGAGCGGTTACCCGCGGCCATTGCCCGCCACGAGTGGGATGAGCGATTCAAGCCGATGCGGCTGAAGCGCCTCGGACCATCAGTGGTACCCGCGGAAGTCGTCGTGCCGCTGGCGAGTCTGCCCGATCTGCTGGACGAGCTGGCAAGGAGCATCAAAGCGCCACTGGCGATCGAAGGCATATCCGTGCGCGGCAACGAGATCGTCCTGCTCGGATTCATTCCGCATGACGAACGCACGCTCGGCTTCACGTTCGGGTATGGCTTTGCGTTGAGCGCGCTTCGCGCCGCCGAACGCCACGGTGGACGCGCGTACAGCGTCGGGCGCTATTTCTCCAGCCGGGCCGACACACTCTTCGGGCCAGGGCGAGTGACCGCGCTGAAGCTCGCGAAGGGGCGCAACGATCCCAATGGCATCCTCAATCCCGGCAAGCTCGTCTTTGGCACGGGCCCTATCGGCGGAGTGATCGGCATGGCTGCCGCATTGGAGCCGTTGGTGCGCACGTTTGCGAACCTGTTTGGCCGACCTGCCGAGCCGATGGAGCGCAAAGCACCAGCCAAGGGCTTCCCTGCCGATGTGGCCAGCTATGCGTATGCCTGTGCGCAGTGTGGATACTGCGTCGATACCTGCACGCTGTATCAAGCTCGTGGCTGGGAGTCGAGCGGTCCGCGCGGTAAGTGGTCGTTCGTCAAAGACGTGCTGGAAGGGAAAGACCACTTCGATCAGCAGATGACGGACACGTTTCTGCTGTGCACCACGTGCGAGAAATGCGACATTGTCTGCCAGTTGGACCTGCCGATTGAGCCAACCTGGGGGCTGTTGCGCGGAAACCTGGTCCAGGACCGCGGTTTTGGCACCTTCCCGCCGTTCGAAATCATGGCCTCCGCGCTCAAAGGTCAGAAGAACATCTGGGGCGGTTTGCAAGAGGACCACGATCAGTGGGTGACTGAGGAGATCAGACCCGCCATCAAGGACAAGGCGAAGCTTGGGTACTTCGCCGGCTGCACGGCCAGTTTCGTCGAACAGGACATCGCACAGTCGGCTGCGAAACTTCTCGATGCCGCCGGAGTCGAGTTCACCACCCTGGGCAAGGACGAGATGTGCTGCGGCATTCCGATGCTTGTCGCGGGTAAGTGGGACCTCTTTGAGCAGGCGCTCCGTCACAACAGCGCGGCGATGCAGGCTAAAGGTGTCGAAGAGGTAGTCACCTCATGCCCGGCCTGCTGGTTAGTGTGGAACACGTACTACCCGCAGTGGGCCGAAAAACTGGGTATCCCATTCGATTTCAAGGCCAAGCACTACTCACAGGTGCTGTCCGAAAAGATCGCCTCGGGCTCGTTCAAACTGACGGAAGTGCCGGAGTCGCTGAAGGCGCAAATCGAAAGCTCCGGAACTGCCAAAGTGACCTTCCACGATTCGTGTCACATTGGCCGAGCCGGCGGTGTCTATGAGCCGCCGCGCGACCTGATTCGCGCCATCCCCAATGTGGAACTGGTGGAGATGGCGCACTCCAAAGAGGACGCCTTGTGCTGTGGCTCAGTGCTTACGCGCATCGGCGAGCCGCATCCAACGTCCGAAAAGCTGGGTACCAAACGCATCGGCGAAGCCGAAGCCACAGGCGCAGATGCACTGCTGGCGCTGTGTCCTTGCTGCCAGTTCCAGCTGCGGGTGAGCGCAAACGAGAAAGGCTCGGAGCTACCGGTGATCGACCTGGCACGTCTAGCCGCGGAAGCGCTTGGCGTGAAAGACCTGCCGGATCCCAATCCGGAAGTGCTGTCGCAGTGGGCAATGTTCGAACAGTTCATTTCGCTTATGAGTCCCGAGGGCATGGTGGGGGTCATGGATGCGCTCACGCCTCAGCTCCTCGACGCGATGCCGTTCGGCATGGGCGGCATGATGCGCATGATTGGCAAAGCTCCGGCGCCGGTACGCGAGCCGATGTTCAAGATGATGGGCCCGATGATCCCGGCGCTGTTCCCGGTCCTGCTGCCGGGCATGATGCCGAAGGTACTGCCGCACATGATCCAGCTGGTCGAGCAGCGGATTCCGATGCCCGACTACCTGCGCAACCAGTTGCCTGACCTCTTCCCAGAGGTAGTTGGCAACGTAATGCCGCACATGCTTCCGGAACTGGCGTCAAAGTACGTGCCGATCCTGTTCGAGCACCTGCGGCAGTGAATGCGACCGCATTCAAATACCCCAGGTAGGTATACACTTTCTGCATCGAGTCTGTGCCGGAGACTGACAATGAGCCCGATAGCCGCACCAGCCGCCGAGGCGCGCCAGAGAGCCAGCCCAGGTCGTGCGCGAGTTCCTGGCCACCCGCGTTGCGGAATGTGTGGCAACGTTGCCGCCACATCAGGCGCAAGCGGCTGTCTCGCGCGCGGCGGGCCTCCTCGTTCGAACTTGAGACGGCTGGGAAGACGTACTGCCATTTCTCACAGAAGCCGATCAGGACCAGCTGAAGGACATCTTTTCCCAGCAGATGGACCGGTCAGTCCGTTTGCGGGTGCTGACGAAGCCGACCAGCAAGCTGTACATTCCCAAGTCAGCAGCTCCTGGGCCTGCCCGCCGGGTACGAGTCCTCGACGTTTGTCGCCGACATCGTGGACGTCTCAACGGGCAATGCGGCTCTGTCGGACGCGACTCAGGTGGAACTACGCGGACTCGACCAGGAGCTGCACCTGCAGGTCTTCGTCACCCCACTTGACCTTATTGCCCGCATGCAGCCAGGTTGGCCCACCAGATGGCTCAGCTCAATCCGCACATTACCGGGGACGTGATCGAGGCCAACGAATTTCCAGAGCTCTCGCAGCGCTTCGGGGTGATGGGCGTGCCCAAAGACGGTGATCAATGGCGTCCAGGAACTGGTTGGCGCGCAACCTGAAGCTCGCGTCATGGCCGTTATTCGTGCGGCCGTCGTAGCCCACCCGTCGAAGTAGCCGCGTCAACGGGGTCCAACCGTAGCCTCGGCGACGCGGCAGCCCCGGTCAGGCGCCACCCCGGCTTGGACCAAGTTGCGGCGCTGCCCAATGTTGCCGTCCGGGCCTGCAGCAATTCACTTTGGCGAGGGCGCCACGGGTCCACGGGCTGACAGACAGCAGGGGCGACGATCACTGGTTCAGGCTCGGCTCAAGCGTCGTATACCCGGCGTCAGCAGGCGACCCGTCACGAACGTCGCAAGGAAGATGAGGGTAAAAGGGATCCAGGTTCCTAGCGGACTCTCGAACATGGCCAGGCTGCGTTCGACGAGCATGGCAACGACGAACAAGTCCAGCACGATGACCAACGACACCCACACCGCCGCGGTCCGTCCAGGTGCGGCGGCTGGGAATGCCCTGAAGTAGGCTGTCGCGAGAGCGGCGAAGATGACGGGCGCCGCGAACGCATGGATGACCAACGCGGTCTCCAGCTACGTGACAGCGCGACCGATAGCAATCGTGGCGCCGCACACGGCCCAACCCACCACCGCGGACATGACCAGCGCGAGCAACTGACGCCCGTGCGTGGCAGCACCTGATCCTTCCACACTCGACTCGGCTCTTTGGCTTTCGCGGTAGTCATGCTCGATGATGGTGGTTGCCGGGCTGGTTGCGGAGCGTCAACTGCGCATCGGCGATCATGATCGCGGCCCCCGTGCTGCGCGTCGCGGGCGTTTGCGTGGGCGCACCGTGAGCAGTCGCCTCGGGTCGCCTCGCTCGGAAGCCGCCAACCCGCGGTTGGCGGCTTCCGCCGCGGCCACCGCATTTCTTGGCACAGTCGTCGTCGACGAGCGCCTTGCTGGTGGTGGCCGACATCACCCGCGATTGATCCACACCTGCCGCCGCGTCCAAGGACTCGCACCCCCTCTGGTCCAGGTTGCCGACCGAGCAGGGTCAGGCTGGGATCAGCGTGACAGCCTCCGACGGTGCGGTCGTCTCGATCAGAAGGCCACGGGTCTGCGCCCAGGCGAGAGCCCGATCGATGTCCTTGGCAATCCCAGTCAATTCCATTTCGATGCAGCCGTGCGTGTCGCCGACGTTCGCGCGTCGAATGTTGATCACGACCTGAAACTGCTTGCCGAGCTGGTAAACCACAGGCTGCTGGAGCAGTTCCGGCGGATAGATGAATTTGACATGTGTGCTGGCCATCCACTCACCCCTCTCGGGCTTCAGCGGCGATCACGTGTACAAAGCAGCTTTGCCCGTTACCAGGTTCGCACCGCCGGCTGCGGACGCAACACCCCAATGGGTAGTCCTTCGCTCGTTCTAACGGCCTTAGCTGCGCGACGCTAGGACTCGCCCTCAGGACTTGCGTTGGTGGCGGAATTCCGATCGGCCCACGCTGAGCCGGCACGGTCATGATCGAGTACGGCCACCGCATGGCCGCGGTGTGGTTCGCGGGACAGGCCGGCAACTGGGACCTGGCGCAGTATCAGCTCGCTGAGATGGTCGAGATCCAGGAGGTTGGGGAGACCACGCGGCCGGCTCGCGCACCAGCCCTGAAGTCCTTCGAATCGAGCTTCCTGGATCCGCTGGACGAGGCGATCAAAGCCAAGGACAAAACCAGATCGAGAGCGCCTACAACTCAGCTATCCAGGGCTGCAACTCCTGCCACGG